>Ga0182739_1004532_pt1 | contig 11446 bp, 7 predicted proteins | sample eDN5th30CBELigBY_FD_128873 | JGI IMG/M metagenome (GOLD analysis project Ga0182739, IMG submission 128873) | Enriched backyard soil microbial communities from Emeryville, California, USA - eDNA 5th pass 30_C BE-Lig BY (version 2) (version 2) | ecosystem: Environmental > Terrestrial > Soil >... | reverse complement strand
TTTTTCAATCTTTCATTTTAATTCTGCGAATCGCTCTGACCACAAATTCAAATGAATTTCCAATGCAAAAGTATATTAGCTAAAATCCTTGTCATGCATATTTTTTTTTTTATATATAAATATTCTTCATATGCCCTTTCTTATCGGCACTCGAGAATTAATGGGATACAAAATAGCATATCTATGGAGAATATTCATATTTTTGTATTCCGTTTACTCATAGGCGAGAGGAGGAAGATAAACAGGCTTGGGAGCAACATATTGATATCCTGGGGAAGCATATCTGGTCTTTCTAACTTCTTCAGGTAATCTATTTCTTTCGTCAATGATTTTTTGGTGGACACGGTGATACTAAAAAATACAGTTATAACACTAAAAGTTCCATTTTAATTATATTACTCTCTTCATCATCTCAGCACCGTAAATATAGTTAATTTCAATGAAATGGGCTGAAGTTCTGTGATTCAAGGTGCTCAAAGGAAGACCCATAGTTCCACCAATTCTTCTGGACAAATAAGTCAAACGATCAGGTCTATTATTATCAATTTTAGTATAACTCTTCTTTTCATTAGGTTACTCGTATCCTCTAGTGAAGTTTCCGAAATAGACAAATCTCAAAAGACCAAAGAAGACAGCCATAGGACCGAAAAATGAAAAGTGCTTGAATGGTCTGAGCATATGATATCCGTTGTGGGTAAGAGTCCTATGAAGAAATATAAAGCTAAATTCAAGTTATTTGAGTACTTGATGAAGGAGTATCTATGGAGAAGGATGGCAGAAGCGTTTTGATATCTTCTGTTGATGAAAATGAAGGCCTTGTTTATAGGATGATGACCAAATTCTCTTGGACCAATCATAAAGAATTTGCCGATTCTACCGAAAAGTCCTGGGAAAGTGAGAAAATGTGGCAAGGAAGTGAAAGTTTACCGGATCTTTTAGCCAACTTTTCATTGATGACGAAGGCGACGGGAGATAAGACTCTTAACCAAGCTTTTTGAATAGGGTTCATTGACTTCTAATATGTAAATATAATATTAAAAGATTTTGATTTTTATTTGGTATTTGCTTTGGAAATCTTTTGTTAATTGCTACTTTCCATAGTTTCTTCATATAAAACTCAAGAGAAGAATCCAGAAGAGAGAATCTAGTAGAAGAAATATGTAAACATGATACATTTATGAAAAGCGAATTTTAAAGTGCAAATTTTTTTTGAATTAATACTAAAAAATATTTATGAGGTAAAAAAGTAGCATGCTTTCATTGTAGTAAACAAAAATATTTTGCTTAGTTTTCCACTAAAATCTTTTTTATCTTTTCAAATTTTCTTTTTTTTATTATTTAAAAAAAAAAATATCTTCAATGAAAGAAATTGAAACATAAATGTCCTTGTATTATTTTCATAAGCTTAGAATTGTTTTGAGATACAGTAAGGGTATTTTTCTTTGAGTTTATTTGAAAAAAAAATCATCAAATAAATAAAAATTCAAGTGGGAATAATTTAAATTTTTTTAATTACAAGGAAGGAGAATCTAAACCTTTAAATCTTAAAATTTCGATGCCTGGCGAAAACTGTCAAATTAAAGAAAGGCATCTGTAATTTTCAAGTTCTATTTTTTCAGAAAAAAGAGAACCAAAATTACCAAATTTTTAACTCAGATCTGTTTTTCCACTTTCCAATTTAATCTCAGAATACAAAAGATTAAGAGGAAAAAATAGACCCGAATTTAAAAGTAAACAACATTCTTTGTAGATTTTCTTCAACTATTCAAACTCTTAACATGTCCCAAAGAACTTTTTCTTCACAAACCATATCACAAAACGACATTACTCTCTTTAAAGCTGTCACAGAAGTTGATGATGACACTGCAAGAGCTTTCCTTTCCAAACATCCCAATTTAAATTCTGCTTTAGATGCCTTTTTATCAACATCAAGACCGCCTTTATCTGACGTTTTCTCTGCTCACAACAATCAAAACCTTAATTCTCCTCAACCTGCTCGCTCTTCTTTTCATTCTTCCCCAATGACACAATCAAATGATATATCTGGATCATATAAAGGCTCTTCACAGATTTCAAAGTATAAATGGACTGATAAAGGAAGAGACTCTGAAGATTCAATGGAGATAGAAAATGAAGCAAGTACAAAGAAAAAAGTGTTAAAAGAAAATACTAATAAAAGTAAGGGGAATATTAGAACTGCTGATGTGTTTTCATTTTTTAAAGAGATTACCCAGGCTGACGAAGATGATATGGATTATCTTCGTATTGCGAATAAGCCTGAAGAAAAGCAAATTGTGAATAAATATTTGCCAATAAGTGAGAAAAAAGAAGAAAAGATCAAAGAAGAAATCAAGAGAAAAAAAGATAATCTATTTCCAAAAATCGAATATGAAGCCCCAAAGTATGAATACAAGGATGATTTGGATACTAGAATAAGGAATTATGAGCATTATGAACCCTTAGAGAAAGCCAAGAGGAAAAATGACTTTGTTCCAAAAATTGAATATGAAGTCCCTAAGAATGATTATAAAGTTGATAAGAATAAAAGAAGTAATTATGAAGATTATGAATTCTCAGAGAAAGCTTCTGATTTTGAAGAGGAGGAAGAAGAAGAAAATGTAGAGGATGGCCAGCGAATGGAAGAAGAAGAGGAACCAAGACATATTGTTAAAAAGGAAGAATTTGAGTATAAAGAAGAGGAAGGCGATAAAGAATCTGAATACAAAGAAGAAAATGATGAGAAATCTGAGAATGGAGAGCAATATCAAGAAACCCAAGAAATAGAAGAAGAACTTCCAATAAAGAAAGAAGAGGCGGACTACATAGTAAAAGAAGAAAGCAAAGAGAATAGTAACAGTCTTTTAACCTTATTTACAAATGATACTAAAACTCCTGCAAGTCCTATTACTTTCCGAAACTTCCAAAAAGAACCAAAAGAAACGAAAGAAGAAATCAAACCAAAACTAACTCCACCGAAACCAACTGCTCCTCCTCAAATTCAGCAAATAAATTGGGGTTTACCAAAACTTCCTTATGTTTTGAAAAGCTCATATGAAGATTATATCAGGCCTTTTCAACAAAAAACAACAGCTAATAAAAGAAGTTTACCAAGACCTGGCTCAAAGAAACAAGAAGAGGAAATCCCAGAAGAAGGCTGGCCAAAGTATTTAGGATCGTTATTAGTAGAATGCAGATTTGCATCTGAAGAATATGTTGAAAGAATACAAATACATGATCAAATTTCACTTGAAGCAGATAGTATAAAATTTACTTCTACAAATGTTAGTAGAGGAAAGAAAGCAACAAAAGAAGATGGAAAAGTTATCCAAAAAAAGAACTGGCATATAAAAGGAAATAGTTTAATTGTTCGTTGTTACTGGAAAAGTCATTATATTGGGAACTTAAGATGTTACAATGAAGAAATATTCGTATTTTTACTCTCGAAAAAATTTATCACGCTTGAAGGAATCGTCTTGGATGTCATAAAAGACCCAAGAAACAATTATGATCCTGATACAATTACTCAAAACCAAGACGGAAAACAAGAGCCTGGGGAGAAACTTCGATCTTTATTTGCTACTATGAAAATTCCAAGTAAGCTCAAAATTCAGCTGAATATCTTTCTTACAAGTCAAGTGCTTAGAGATCCACTCAACGTTCACATAACTCCTGGTCGAAAGAATGTCACAAAAGTCAAAGGAAAAATCGGTGATTATAGTTATGAAAAGGAAGTTGAAGATGATGAAAGCCAAAAGGATTTCCAAATTCTTAAATATACTAAAGAATCTTTATCAAGACTTTTCGCGATGTTGAGTATTAACGTAACAATCCCTCCTCTTGTGCAGGTTAGATACCGTTCTGATCCTTTCAAGAGACTCCAAAAAGAGAAAAATGGTGTGAATCAATTTTCTCTATTTGGAGCTGATGTATCTTCAGGTGTAATGCCCGATTTAATTATGTCGACTATCCCTGATTATTATAAAAGAGCTAATGTTAAACAAGACACAAGGGAAGTTCCAGGATTCCAAACTGCCTCTAAAGCACTTCAAGAAAAAAAGCATCCAATTTATGAACATATCGGGGATGATAGTGAAGGAGTTGACTCAATAAGTATAGAAGAGGAAGATGAAGAAGAGGAGAATGCGAGAGGAACACCAGGAAGATTTAGTCAAAGGAGAAAATATTCAGGTGATAGTGATGAGGATTTTATGAAACTTCAAGATGAAAAAGTGAGTACTGACTTATTGAGTACAAGTGAACAGTTTTCGAATCATTATGTGTTGACAGATCCGCCTTATACATTTAAATCAGACTTGCATGCTTATCAAAAGCAAGCGTTATCATGGATGATATATAAAGAGGGCTGTATGGATTTAAAGGATTTATATGATGAATCATTACAGGAAGGAAGAATATTGAGTGATTTGTTCCAGGAAATGGTGTTGCCTGATGGAAGTAAAATGTACTTTAATCCTTTCAATGGGGAAATTTCAAATGAGTTTCCCAAATCAAAGTCTTGCAAAGGAGGAATTTTGGCTGATGAAATGGGACTGGGAAAGACTGTGATGACAATTGCATTGATTCATTCTCATAGAAGAAAAATAACAGAAATGGAAGAAGAGATAATTGAGAGTAGTTCTGATGATGAATTCGGAGCATTTAAGATTCCAAAAACAAACCCAAATATCACAAAAAAAGATGTATTAGATTTACTAGGATTACATGAAGGTTTATCCAAAGGAAAAGGTAAGAAAGGAAAAGTAACTTTGGAAGCGAAAGAAGAGAAAAAAGGAAGTAAAGGAAAAAATGGAAAAAGTCAGCCAATAAAGGAAAAAAGTCTTCCAGTTAGAAACACAAGAAGTAATGCAAAAAAAGTCAAAAGAGATGATTCTGATGATTCGTGGTTTGGTGATGATAATAAAAAGAAAAAAGAACCAGATGATAACTGGCAACCAGAAGACTTTGACGAAATCAAGAGAGAAACTGGAATCAAAAGAAAAGATAGTTTTGACTTGATGGGCTTTGGAACTGCAGATACCAATAAAGGAGGAACGTTAATCGTTGTTCCTTTAACTGTTTTATCACAATGGGAAACTGAAATCGCTGCACATTCCAAAAAGCGAACACTATCTGTTCTTCAATATTATGGAAACAATCGAAAAAAGACAAGACTTTCGGATTATGATGTCGTTTTAACGACTTATGGTTTATTAGAATCAGAGTTTTCAAAGCAAAAAGATGAACCATTTGGGTTGTTTAAATGTGAATGGTTCAGAGTTATATTAGATGAGGCACATTATATTAAAGCTAGAACAACAAAGACAGCAAAGGCTGCTTTTGCATTGAATGCAGAATATCGTTGGTGCTTAACAGGAACCCCTATACAAAATAAACTTGATGATTTATTTGCGTTGTTACAGTTTTTGAAAGTTGAAACATGGGGTGAATATTTTTGGTGGAATGCTTATGTGAACAATTTTGGGTCGATGGAAGAGGCTTCGAAATTAGTGAGAGGGGTCCTAAAGCAAATTTTACTGAGAAGAACAAAGAAATCGACTTATTTAGATGGAAGAAACATCTTACAACTTCCTAAAAAAGAAATAAAGAGTCATATGGTGAAACTTACAGCAGAAGAACGAAGGATTTATAACTGCTTTTTCCAAGGAAGCCAAAACCAATTTAACGAAATGGTTCAAGGAGGTACTTTACAATACGAATATGCACATATTTTTGAGCTTCTGGTGAGATTAAGACAAGTTTGTGATCATCCTTGTCTTGTATTTTCAAGAGAGGATATGAAAGATCAGTATAGTGTTGAATCTGCTGTGTTGAAGTTCTTAACAAAAAGACTTCCAAACGGAGGAAATGCGAATAATAATAAAGCTCAAGTTATCAAAGGAAAATCAAAAGATTCAAAAGGAAAGAAAAATGCAATTGAAGAAGAAAAAGACGAAGAAAGAACTGAATTCGTTACTAATATTATCAAGAACTTAAAGGGTAAAGAATTGGAACCTTGTAGTATTTGTCTTGAAGAAATAACTGAGCCGGTAATTACAAACTGTGGGCATATTTATTGTCAGCGTTGTCTTACACAAAGTATTCAATCATATAAAAAATGCCCGCTGTGTAAAACTGAGCTTTCAATGAGAGACATGATGTCGATTTCATTAGAAGATACTTCTATAAGTAGATCGTTAGTAGATTCAACAAGTGAAAACTTTAGAAAGAGTTCAAAATTGGAAGCTGTATTACAAGCTATCGAAGAAGTTGCCTTAAAAAATGAGAAATGTGTTGTGTTTTCTCAGTTTATTGGTATGCTAAATCTTATTGGAAGATTCCTTGAAGAAAAGAAATTACAATTTAGGAGAATCGATGGTAGTATCACGCTAAAGCAAAGAATGCAATACATTGAAGATTTCAAGAAAAATAAAGAGGTCACTGCTTTTCTGATTTCTTTAAGAGCTGGAGGAGTTGGGTTGAATCTTACAGCAGCAAATCATGTGTTTATTGTAGATCCATGGTGGAATCCAGCAGCAGAGGATCAAGCAATAGAAAGAGTACATAGAATAGGACAACAGAAAAATGTATCTGTGAAGAGATTTATTTGCGCAAAGACAATAGAGGAAAGAATTTTGGAGTTGCAAGGAAAAAAGAAAGAGTTGATAAATATGACTTTGCATTTTAATCCAGAGCAGCAGAAGAAGCGGAATATGGAGAATATGATGCATGTTATGAGAGGATTTGATGAAGATAGTTAAGGAATCTTGATTTAGGTAAATAGAATTAGATTTTTAAGGACTTTATGTCAAGGTATGAAGTTCTATTTTTAATTTATATTGTAAATACATTTTTGATTTGTTCACTAAAAATTAGTTTATATTTCTATTTCATTCAAATCTCTAATACCTCTTATTCAGTATTATTATTTTTACTGGATACAAATAATTAGTATTCCATAAGCTTCTCTCTTTTTATTTCCAAAGATTTTTCTTCTGATTTTTTCCAGTCCCTCAAGCAATCCTTTTTAATGTCCCCTCTAGCAAATAGCTAGCAATGTCGTTCCCATCCTGTCTAGAATTATTCTGAAATGTTATCAAGAAACTTTGAGTCTCAAAATATTAAATGTTTTGGATTAATTCAGGAGCATTTTCAACTTGGTTTATAGTATGTAACGAAAGATGGGGAATATGTATGATTTGAACAAAGCTCATGAACTTATTACGATTTCTAACTTGAAAAATTTTGAATTAACTGAATATGAAATAAATATTGTGCTCTATATAAATTTGGCTAAATTAAAGTATCATAATATTCTCAAAAAAAAAATCTTTTTAATTAAAATTGAGACTATCTTTTCAAAAATTTGACCTTGAGAAATCTCGAATAAAATTTTTCTGAAACTGGTTTCGAAGGCTAAGTAATATTTCAGAGTTCATAAACTTGAATTCAAAGATGATTAAAGCAAAAAAGACTTCTAAATTCTTAAATATGTCAAGAATCATTCCCAAGACTTATTTTTATGTTAAGAATTCATATAATACTTTTTTAGGGTATGTTCAATGCTGTTCTAGTCCTTTTAAAAAGCCTGAGAAGAGAAATGATGTAGCTACCAGGAATTATACCTGATTTAATCTTATTAACTACAAATGATTGTGAGAAGAGACCTAACATAAAACAGGAGTTGTTCCTTTGAGTGTTTTATAGCAATGGAAAATTTAAATTCAGCATTGAAAAAAAAAAAAAAATTATATGTTCTCCAATATTTATGAATAAATAGCTATTTTCGTATAATTAACAGGTATGAGATCAACCTTGATATTATAAAAATATTTTTGGTTTCGTAAATAGAATAAGTATTGAAACTTTAAGATATTGATTAAATTGAAAAAAATAAAGAGTTTATATCGATTTAGTTTGTAAATTTTTCTCAATTTAACCTTTGAGTTCAAAAGAAAAGCTTGAAATTGATCGAAATTTACTGAAGTGGAATGCATAATTTTAGGAAAAAGCTATTTGAACTTCGATTTTGATGTTATGAAAGTAGAAAATAAAATTATTTGAATATTTCTCCTTTCTTTTTAAGGAAAAATAAAATTTGATCAAAAAGAAAAAAACATTTAAAAATCTCCAAAATCATCAATTAAACAAAAGATATATTTCTTTTCTTAGTATTTTACTTAAAAAGTAGAAAATAATCAAGATTATTATTTGAAGAAAATCTAAAATTAAAAATTTGGAGTAAGATCAAGTAAGAAGAGTACAAGTTATTTAAAATCATACATTGAAAATTGCTCGAATTATAATTATAATTCACCTTCAAAATACCGGTTAATTTATTTCACAATTCAATTCCAGCTTAAAAGCAAAAAGTCAAAATTATTATTCTATGCTTATCTTCCCTCTTTTCCTTCTCCAAATCATCCTCAAAAACTTCTAAGCGCCAATTCTCCTTTAAATCCTATTCTCTCTTAAACTCTTAATACATTTTCTTTATCTTATCATACCTAAATCATCCAAAGACCACTTTATAAACTCTTTATCTTTTCATATAGAAACACTCAAAATACATTTCGTTTTTGAGTATCTCAAGAACTTTATGAAAGTTTGACTCGAAGTTTTTCCGAGTTATTGGGGAGTTTTTCAGTATTAGCAAAAGTTTTATATATGTGCGTTATTTAAGTCAAATCTGTATAGTGTTTTTATAATTTTTTACTAATAAAAGTAAAATTTAGCCTTTCTATAATCTCTCCCCATGTTCCGAAATCTCCTTTGGAGAGCCTTTCAACGCTCAACTTCCGCTCTCACTTCTGCTCCCTTTCACATGAAAACATTCAAATTCGCCTCTCTTTTCCTCGCTTCATCTGTCATCTATAATTTCTCACATTATCAACTCATTAAAAATGCTCGAAGAATCCTTCCTAATGAATTTCTGACCACTGAAGATGTTGATGATGGTCCAGCTGATTGGACTCCAGATGGGAAACGTATTATGACAGTTTGTATTACAGGAGCAGCAGGTTTTCTGAGCTATTCTTTTCTTCCACATTTAGTGAATGGATCAGTATTTGGACCAAATGTTCAAATAAGGCTGAGATTACTGGATGTGCCAGCAAAATCAAAGGAACTGAAAGGAATTGCATTGGAATTAGCTGATAGTCTTCCTTATAATTTAGAAAGTGTGAAGATTGGTTCAGATCCTTATAAGTTATTTAAGCATTGCGATTTGGTAGTATTTATTGGAGGAAAGCCAAGAACATCTGGAATGGAAAGAGTGGATTTGTTGAAGGAAAATGCAGTGATTTATAAAGAGCAAGGAAAAGCTTTGAATGAAGTTGGAAGAAAAGATGTTCGATGTGTGGTAGTCACCAATCCTGCGAACACGAACTGTCTGATTTTGCAAGACAATGCAAAGAATATCCCTCCTCAGAATTTTACTTGCTTGACGAGACTAGATCAAAATCGTGCGATTGCCCAATTAGCAAGAAAAGCTAATATTGTCCCTGATCAAATCGAGAATGTCGTTGTTTGGGGAAATCACTCCAAAACAATTTATCCTGATGTAAACAACGCTAAATTACAAGGAAAACCTATAAGACAGGTCATTTACGATGATGATTACCTTGACAATGAATTTGTTAGTAAAGTTCAAAAAAGAGGTGACGTGATTCTTGAAACAGAAAAACAACATCCTAGTATTTTAAGTGGTGCTCGTGCTCTTAGAGATCATATTAGAGACTGGTGGCAAGGAACTGAACCTGGACATTGGGTTTCAATGGGAGTTGTGAGTGATGGATCATATGGAGTACCAGAAGGAATGATATTTTCATTCCCTGTAACGACGAAATACTTTAGATATAATATTGTCAAAAAGTTAGATTTAGATGAATTGTCAAAAAAGAGATTGAATGCTGCGGTACAAGAGTTGATTAAAGAATGGGAAACTGTCAACTAAAGAGAAAGTAAAGTGATACTAAACATACTAAAGACTACAAAGAACTACAATTACTTTAATATTTACTTTAAAAATTCTTTGAGAACGCTATTATATTAATAATTATATTAGAGAGTGAAGATTATTACTAAAAATGAATATGAAAGCAAAATAAAAATTGATATAAGATTAATTTTGGAAATAGAGTATTATATACTACAATATTCGATTCCTTTAAAAAGTTTGAATGAAAAATTATCTAAAATATTAACCAATTCTCTTCACTATAATAAAAAAAAGTCTTTTGTGTTGGGTAAATCTTGAACTGAAAATATTAATTTAATCTCTTTTTAAATAAGAAAAAGAATTTTTTGGAAAGTAAAGTAAGAGACTTGAATTTTTATATGATAAAGATATTAGACAAATTACAGATAAATAAACAAATTGAAAAAGCGCATGAGACAGAAAAGATAAAATACACAATTAAGTTAGCGATGTTTATTCAAGTATAATAAATTGAAATTTTATACCTATATAAAATCTATATAATTTAGTTAAGAATACAAAATTTCAGACTCCTTTTTTTTGTTAACTCTACAGTGCTAGTATGGGGGCAGTTTGTTTTTTATTATGATCAAAAAAACTCTCTTACATAGAGTTCTTTCTTTTAGATTTGAGCTTGCCTTCTAATTCCTTGACTTTTTCTTTCAAGATCTTATTTTGTTTCTTTTCCCATTTTAATTCCAATTCAATTTCGCTTTGCAAGAAATTTGTTAATAATTCATTTGCTGAAGGTCTATGGTCAGGATTATTACTCATCATTGATCTAAGCATTGATTTCAGTGAATTTGAATAGTTCAATTGATCTAGTTTATAAAGATATCCTTCTCTTAAATTTGTCCATTCCTTTCCGTTTCTTGGCAAATCAGTTCCTTTTCCAATGAGAAAAAATATAATGGAAATTTTTTACCTATCATAAGCTCATAGATTGTTGCACCAAAAGAAAAAATATCTGCTTTGGTTAAATCAGGTAATTGAGCGTCAGGATAATCTCTTAGAAGTTCTGGAGCCAAATAACGACAATCTCCTTCATTTATATCTTCATTATTTGAACGTTGAGCGATTCTTGAAAGTCCAAGATCAGCAATTTTATATTTTTTGGTCTTTGAGTAAAGGATGTTTTCTAAGAAAAAGTTAACAAAATTTGACACTTTATTTGAATTAATACCTGGTTTGATATCAAGATGAACAATTTTTTGGTTATGTAAATGACGAAGTCCCATGCAAATGTCTCTCATAATCTGTCTTATCATTGATTCACTGAACTTGATATGCTGATGTCTTAATGTCTTGAGATTGCTTTGACAATGCTCCATCTTTAAATTTAATACACAAAAAAAATCTTTTTACTGCTAAATACAAGCGATCATCTTCGATCCAAGCACTATAATATCTCACAATAAATGGATTTTCATCTAGCACACTTAATGAAGCCAAAGCTTGAGCTTCATTTAA
>Ga0182739_1004530_pt1 | contig 11452 bp, 11 predicted proteins | sample eDN5th30CBELigBY_FD_128873 | JGI IMG/M metagenome (GOLD analysis project Ga0182739, IMG submission 128873) | Enriched backyard soil microbial communities from Emeryville, California, USA - eDNA 5th pass 30_C BE-Lig BY (version 2) (version 2) | ecosystem: Environmental > Terrestrial > Soil >... | reverse complement strand
CGCCACGACACCGCCCGCCGGCTCGACGCGGCCTTCCTCGCGCGGCTCGTGCAGGAGGGCCGGGTCACCCTGCCGGCCGCCCGCCGCATCGCGCGCGACCTCGTGGACGCGATCCCGCGGGAGGTGTTCAAGCTGTGAACGCGCAGCGGCTGACCTCGGCGGCCTACCGGCATCGCGGCGGAGACCGTCCAGAACGGGTGCGGATCGTCCACATCGGACTGGGCAACTTCCATCGTGCGCACCAGGCCTGGTACACGGCGCGCGCGTCGGACGCCGCCGAGTGGGGCATCGCGGCCTTCACCGTCCGGTCGCCGGGGCAGGCCGAGCTCCTCGCGCCCCAGGACGGGCTGTACTGTCTGGTTGTGCGCGACGACGCGGCAGACCGGGTCGAGGTGATCCCCTCGATCCTGGAGGTTCACGACGGCTCGCGGCTGGACCGCTTCACCGAGCTGCTCGCCGATCCCGCCGTGGCGGTCGTCACCCTGACGGTGACCGAGGCGGGGTACCTGCTGACCCCCTCCGGCGAAGCGGATCTCACCCATCCGGCGGTTGCGGCGGATGTGGCCGCGCTCACCGGCGCTACGCCGTCCGATGCCCGTCCGACCACGGCGCTGGGCCGTCTCCTGCTGGGGCTGGACGCGCGCAGGCGCGCAGGCGGAGCCCCGCTGGCGATCGTCCCGTGCGACAACATCCCCGAGAACGGCGCGTACGTGCGACGCGGCCTCCTGTCCTTCGCCCGTGCCGTGTCGCCGGCGCTGGCCGACTGGATCGAGACCGGCGTCTCGGTCGTCGGCACGTCCGTCGACCGGATCACCCCCCGGCTCCACGAAGACGTCGCCGCCGTGTCGGAGGCGGGCTGGATCGATCGGTCGCCCGTCGTCACGGAGCCCTTCACGGACTGGGTGCTGTCGGGTTCGTTCCCGGCGGGACGACCCGAGTGGGAGAGCGCGGGAGCGCGGTTCGTGGACGACCTCGCCCCCTGGGAGAGCAGGAAGCTCTGGCTCCTGAACGGCGCCCACAGCATCCTCGCCTTCGCCGGTCTCGCCCGCGGCCTCGCGACCGTCGGCGACGCCGTCGACGACCCCGACTGCCGCCGGCTCGTCGACGACTTCTGGCAGGAGGCCGTCGCGGGGCTGCCCGCGGGGATCGAACACGTCGAGTACCGTCGCGCACTGGTATCGCGATTCGCCAACCGCCGCATCGAGCACAGGCTCCTCCAGATCGCCGCGGAGGATGCGATGAAGGTGCGCTACCGGTTCGCCGCCGTCGCGGAGAACACTCTCGATCGCGGAGCACGACCGGCGGCCAGCGCCGCGGCCGTCGCCGCCTGGATCGATGCGCATCGGCGGGGATGCCTTCCCGCCGACGCGCCGACCTCCCCCGAGGACGAGACCGCGATGGTTCGCGCCGTGTCGCCTCGGCTCGCCCGCTCCACGGAGTTCATGGACCTCGTGCGTGCACAGCTCACCCCCACCGCGTCGGCGACCCGCTGACCAGAGAGGACCCATCATGCTCACACCGCAATCGTCGGCCACCCGCGAGCTCGTCAGTCTCGACGGACTCTGGCGCTTCGCCCTGGACAGCGCCGACGTCGCCGAACCCTGGACCTCTCCGCTGAAGACCGTGCGCGAGGTGCCCGTCCCTTCCAGCTACAACGACCTGTTCGCGGACGCTGCCGTGCGCGACCACGTCGGCTGGGTCTGGTACCAGCGAGAGGTCCGCGTGCCGCGCGGATGGGCGGGCGAGCGCATCGTGGTGCGCGTCGACGCCGCCACCCACCACGGCGTCGTGTACGTCGACGACACCGAGGTCGCCCGGCACAGCGGCGGATACCTGCCCTTCGAGGCGGACGTCACCGACCTCGTCGCGGCGGGAGAGGTGTTCCGCCTCACCATCGGGGTCGACAACACCCTGACCAACGAGACGCAGCCTCCCGGACGCGTGGACGAGCTCGCGGACGGGCGCCGCGTGCAGCGGTACTTCCACGACTTCTACAACTACGCCGGTCTGGCCCGCTCCGTGTGGCTCGCGTCGCGGCCGGTCACGCACATCGACGACATCACGGTGACGACGGGCGTGGAGGGCACCGCGGGCCTGGTCTCGTACGACGTCGACGTCGTGGGGGACGCCGAGGTCCGCGTGACCCTGCGAGACGCCGACGGAGCGGTCGTCGCCGAAGGCGCCGGAGCGCGCGGCGAGCTGCGCGTCGAGGACGTCACGCTCTGGCAGCCGGGCGCCGCCTACCTGTACGACCTCGACGTCGAAGCCCGCGTGGGAGACACCGTCGCCGACGTCTACCGCCTGCCGGTGGGGGTGCGGACGGTCGAGGTGCGGGGGCTGGAACTCCTCATCAACGGCGAGCCCTTCTACTTCACCGGCTTCGGCAAGCACGAGGACAGCCCCGTCCGCGGGAAGGGACACGACCCCGCCTATCTCGTCCACGACATGGAGCTGATGGGGTGGATCGGTGCCAACTCGTTCCGCACGTCCCACTACCCGTACGCCGAGGAGGTGCTCGAGTACGCCGACCGGCACGGCATCGTCGTCATCGACGAGACGGCTGCCGTCGGCCTCAACTTCGGCCTGATCGGCGGGCTCACGGGACAGAAGGCTCCCGCGACGTTCGCCCCGGACGGGGTCAACGACGCGGCGCAGCGAGCGCACGCGCAGCACATCCGCGAACTCGTCGCGCGTGACAAGAACCACCCCAGCGTGGTGATGTGGTCCATCGCCAACGAGCCCGCCTCTCAGGAGGAGGGCGCGCGCGAGTACTTCGAGCCCCTCGTCGCCGTCACCCGCGCCGCCGACCCGACGCGGCCGGTGACGTATGTCAACGTGATGATGGCGCCCCCGCCGGCCGAGCGCATCGCCGACCTGTTCGACGTCATCTGCCTGAATCGCTACTACGGCTGGTACGTCGACACCGGAGACCTGGCATCCGCCGAGGCGGCGCTGGAGGCCGAGCTCCTGCAGTGGCAGGAGAAGTACGCGCGGCCGCTCATCATGACCGAGTACGGTGCGGACACGATGCCCGGGGTCCACTCGGTGTGGGACCAGCCCTGGTCGGAGGAGTACCAGACGGCCCTGCTGGAGATGTTCCACCGCGTGCACGACCGGGTCCCCGCGATCGTCGGCGAACAGGTGTGGAACTTCGCCGACTTCCAGACCTCGGTCGGCATCTTCCGCGTCGACGGGAACAAGAAGGGCGTCTTCACGCGTGACCGGCGGCCCAAGGCGGCCGCCCACGCCCTGCGTGCACGATGGGGCGCGCGTGATCGGAACGGGCGAGAGCGATGACCACGACCGTCTCGGTCCCCCGCAGCAGGCTCTCCCTGGGGACGGTCGTCGGCTACGGCGCCGGCGACGCCGCGAACAACCTCGCGTTCACGACGGCGACCATGTTCCTCCTCGTGTACTACACGGATGTCGCAGGCATCGGCGCGGCCGCAGCCGGGACGCTGCTGCTGGTGGTGCGGGTGTTCGACGCGTTCGCCGACATCCTCGCGGGACGCATCGTCGACCGCACGTACAGCAGGCGCTTCGGCAAGTTCCGCCCCTTCATCCTCTTCGGGTCCCTTCCGCTGCTGCTGCTGAGCGTCGCCACGTTCTCCGTCCCCCAGATCGGCGAGACGGGCATGCTCCTGTACGCCTACCTCACCTACGCCGCGCTCGGGCTCGCCTACAGTCTCGTGAACATCCCCTACGGCTCGCTGGCGGGGGCCATGACGCGCAACGCGGGTGAGCGTGCGAAGCTCGCCAGCGCGCGCACCGTGGGGGCCATCATCGTCGGCGCCTCGCTGGGCATCTTCGTCGCGCCGCTGATCACCCCCGACCGCGACCTGCAGTCGCTGTTCACGTTCATGACCCTCGGGTTCGTCGTCGTGGGCTTCGGCCTCTATCTGTGGACCTTCTTCACGGCGAAGGAGAACGTCCTGCGAGACGTCCCCCGCGTGTCGATGCGTCAGAGCTTCGCGATCCTCAAGAGCAACCGGCCGCTGCTCATGCTGTGCCTGAGCTCGTTCGTGTTCCTCACGGGCATGCTTGCCCTCAGCACGGTCCAGCTCTACTACCTGCGTGACGTGCTGCACGCGCTGCCGCTGTACGCGGTCCTCTCGATCGTCCAGATCGCCGCGACGTTCGCGCTCGCCGCCGTCGTGCCGACGATCGTCCGCAGGTTCGGAAAGCGCGCCGGCTACACGGCAGGCGGCACGGTCATGATCGCGGGCGGTCTCATCGTGTTCCTCAGCCCGCCCTCCCTGGTCTGGCTCGCCTTCAGCGGACTGGTGCTCTGCCAGGTGGGCATCGCGCTGGTCAACATGCTCGTCTGGGCGCTGGAGGCCGACACGGTGGAGTACGGCGAGTGGAAGACGGGCGTCCGCGCCGAAGGCATCATCTACGCCCTGTTCTCGTTCACGAGGAAGACCGGACAGGCGGTCGGCGGTGCGCTCGCCGCCTACGCCCTCGCGATCGGCGGCTACGTGGCCGGATCGGAGACGCAGTCCGCGTCGGCGGAGTGGGCGATACGCGCGGCGGCCGGCGCCCTCCCCGCCGTCGCGGCCCTCATCGCGGTCATCATCATCGTCTTCTACCCCCTCACCGACGCGCGCCACCGGGAGATCGTCGCGGAGATCGCCGAACGCCGAGAGGAGCGCGGCGAGGCGGACCCCATCGACCCGACACTCAGCAGCGCCGCCTTCCGCGCCACCGACCCGCTCAACCCGAAGCCCCCGCAGGACTGACGTCCGCGCGCACCGCACTCCCGAAAGGACACAACCATGAAGATCGACAAGGCGGAAGTCATCGTCACGAGCCCCGATCGGAACTTCGTGACCCTCAAGATCACGACAGACGACGGCCTCACGGGGCTCGGCGACGCGACCCTGAACGGCCGGGAGCTCGCCGTCGTCGCCTACCTCACCGAGCACGTCGTCCCGCTGCTCATCGGCGCCGACCCGTCCCGCATCGAGGACACCTGGCAGTTCCTGTACCGCTCCGCCTACTGGCGTCGCGGGCCGGTGACGATGGCGGCGATCGCCTCGGTCGACATGGCCCTCTGGGACATCAAGGGCAAGGCGGCGGGGATGCCCGTCTACCAGCTGCTCGGCGGGGCGTCCCGCAAGGGCCTCATGGCCTACGGCCACGCCTCGGGCAAGGAGCTTCCCGAGCTCTTCGACTCCATCCGCGCGCATCAGGAGCAGGGATACCGGGCGATCCGCGTGCAGACCGGAGTCCCCACCCTGAAGGCGATCTACGGCATCGCGGCGCAGGGGGCCGATGTCGGCGACGCGTCCGTCCGATACGACCACGAGCCGGCGCGGCGCGGTGCCAAGCCCGTCGAGGAGGACTGGGACACCCGGGCCTACCTCACCCACCTGCCGGGCGTCTTCGAGGCGGTCCGCAACGAGTTCGGCCCCGACATCCCGCTGCTGCACGACGGGCACCACCGCATGACGCCCATCCAGGCGGCCCGCCTCGGGAAGGACCTCGAGCCCTACGACCTGTTCTGGCTGGAGGACTGCACGCCCGCCGAGAACCAGGAGGCGTTGCGTCTCGTGCGCCAGCACACGACCACGCCGCTGGCGATCGGCGAGATCTTCAACACGGTCTGGGACTTCAAGGACATCATCCGCGACCAGCTCATCGACTACGTCCGTGGCGCGGTCACGCACATGGGCGGGATCTCCCCGCTGAAGAAGACCCTCGACTACGCGGCGATGTATCAGATCAAGTCCGGCATGCACGGCCCCACCGACATCTCGCCCGTCGGGATGGCGGCGGCCATGCACCTGGGGCTGTCGATCCACAACTTCGGCATCCAGGAGTACATGAAGCACGGGGCCAAGACCGACCAGGTCTTCCAGCAGTCCTTCACCTGGACCGACGGCTACCTCCACCCGGGAGACGAGCCGGGCCTGGGGGTGCAGCTGGACGTCGACGAGGCCGGCAGGTATCCGTACGAGCAGGCCTACCTGCCGTACAATCGCCTCCTCGACGGCACGGTCCACGACTGGTGAGCCATGGCGGCTTCTGACGCGGCCCAGCTCGTGGTGATGGGGGTCTCGGCGGTGGGGAAGTCCACTGTCGCGGCCGCCCTCGCCGAGCGGCTCGACCTGCCGTGGGTGGACGCGGACGCTCTCCACCCGGCCGAGAACGTCGCCAAGATGAGCGCGGGGACGCCGCTGACCGACGAGGACAGATGGCCCTGGCTGGACCGCGTCGGCGAAGTCCTCGTGGACGGCGCAGGAACCGGCGTCGTCGTGGCGTGCTCCGCGCTCCGGCGCGCCTACCGGGATCGCATCCGGCGCGTCGCGCCGCAGACGCGTTTCGTCCATCTGACCGGCGAGGAGGCGCTTCTGCAGACACGCTCGCAGGCCCGCCTCGGTCACTTCATGCCGCCGTCGCTCCTCGCCTCGCAACTGGCGACCCTGGAGGACCTGGGAGCGGACGAGGACGGCGTCGTCGTCACCGTGGACGCCCCGGTGGGCGATATCGTCGAGTCGGTGGCCAGATGGTGGGAGACACATGACCGATGAGGCGGGGACGCGCGGGCGCAGGGGCTCGGCGGCGACGATCTACGATGTCGCCGAGCTGGCGGGGGTCAGCCCGTCGACCGTGTCCCGCGCGCTCAGCAAGCCCGGCCGCATCGCCGCCTCGACGGAGGCGAAGATCAGGGCGGCGGCCGACCAGCTGCGATTCCGCGTCAATCCGATGGCGCGGGGGCTCTACACGGGACGGTCGCAGACGCTCGCGCTGCTGGTCGCCGACATCACCAACCCCGTCATCTTCGGCATCGTCCGCGGTGCGGAGCAGGCGGCGAGCGAGGCCGGGTACACCCTCGTGATCGCCGAGTCGCAGGAGTCCGGTGAGGCGGAGGGCGAGGTCCTGCGGCGCCTCGTGCCGAGTGTCGACGGAATCATCCTCGCGACCACCCGTCTCAGCGTCGAGACCATGCACGAGCTCGTCGGCGACAAGCCGACCGTGCTCATCAACCGCGACGTGCCGTCGATCCCCGCCATCCTCCCCGATGTCGAGAAGGGGGTCTCCGAGCTGGTCGAGCACCTCGACGGGCTCGGGCACACCTCGATCGCCTACCTGGCGGGGCCCGCCGCCTCGTGGATCAGCGACCGCCGGTGGGAGCGCCTGCTGGAGCATACGGAGAAGCGCGGGATCGCCGCCGTCGAGATCGGCCCCAACTCCCCGACGATAGCGGGCGGGCGTGCAGCCGTGCGCCGCGTGCGCGCGTCGCGGGCGACCGCCGTCGTCGCGTTCAACGACCTGCTCGCCATCGGTCTCATGCAGCAGCTCGCGGACGACGGCGTCGGCGTGCCGGCGGAGATCAGCGTGTCGGGGTTCGATGACATCTTCGGCAGCGAGCTCATCGTCCCGGCACTGACCACCGTGCGCAGCCAGCTGGAGTCCGCCGGTGCGCGGGCTGCGCGACTGCTCATCTCGATCGTCGACGATCAGGAGCCGGACGACGCGCGGCATCTCCTGGAGACGGAGCTGATCGTCCGGGCCTCCACGGGGCCGGCGGCCGCGTCGTAGTCGCTCAGTCCGTCACGACGACCACTGCGGCAACTGCTGCAGCGTCCAGGTGTTGCCGTCGGGGTCGTCGAAGGACACGAACCGGCCCCAGTCCAGCTCTTCGACGCCGCGTGCCTCGACTCCCGCGTCGCGGAGCTGGGCGAGAGCCGCATCGGCATCGGGCACGACCACCTGGATCGTGTTCTGGCGGCCCGGTTCGAGATCGATGCCGAGACCCTCGCCGATCGCGATCGAGCACGCGGAGCCCGGGGGAGTGAGCTGCACGAACCGGAGACCCGGCGTGGGCGTCTGATCGTGATCGGCGTGGAAGCCGATCTTGACGTAGAAGTCCTTCGCGCGGTCGACGTCGGTGACCGGGACGAAGATGAGCTCGATCTTCCAATCCATGGGAGTCTCCTTCTCTCTGAGGCCACGGTACGCGCGACCTCCGACACGCACGGGGCCCTTCGCCGTCACTCGGCGAGCCGCGATCGTTAGCATGGTGCCTATGACCGACGAGAACCCTCGATTCAGCCCCGTCATCGCGCTGCTCGCGGTGTCGGCGATGTGGGAGGGGCAGCTGTCGGCCGTGCTCAAGGACCTCGGCATCACGACGAGGAAGTTCGGTCTTCTCGGGCACATCTACGCCGAGCCGGGCATCTCGTTCTCCGAGCTCGCGCGCCGGTCGCACATCACGGTGCAGTCGGCCCACACGGCTGTCCGCGCTCTCGTCGACGACGGGCTCGTCCAGGACGCCACGGCGCACGCGGGAGCGGCCAGCGACCTCAATGTCACGGCCAAGGGCGCTCGGGTGCTCAAGGAGGCGCGCGACCGCCTCGCCGAGCTCGACAGCGCTCTCTCACAGCGCCTGCCGAAGGTGGCGGAATCGCTCGACGGCATCCGCGCGGGGATCGTCTGACGGGATGATCCGCTCGATCGCGCGCGGGGCCCTGGCCATCCTCCTGGCGGCTGCCGGGACCGCCCACCTGACGACGCTGCGACGCGGCTTCCGCATCGTCGTCCCCGACTGGGCGACCCGGCTGCTGCGCACCGACAAGGACACGATCGTCGTGGTCTCGGGAGTCGTCGAGGTGATGCTCGCGGCCGCGCTGGCGCTGCTTCCGCGCGAGCGCGGCCGCGTCGGCCTCGCCGTCGCCGCGTTCTTCGTCGCGGTCTTCCCCGGCAACGTTCATCAGTGGCGGCGGCGGACCTCGGCGCCGGGGCTGGACACGGATGCGAAGCGGCTGGGCAGGCTCTTCCTGCAGCCGGTGCTCATCGTGTGGGCGGTGTGGTCGACGGCGCGGAGCTGACCGGCGTCTCAGCGGGCGATCGAGACCGTGACGGTGAACTTCGCGTTGCGGGCCACCTGACGGGTGGGACCGACGATCCGCTCGAGCGACGCCCGGTAGGCCAGCGGAGAGTTCCACACGCACCAGAGCTCGCCGCCGGGTCGCAGGACCCGCGCCGCGTCGGCGAACAGGCGCGGGGCGACGGCGTCCGACACCGCGGCGCCGCTGTGGAACGGCGGATTCAGGGCGATGAAGGATGCGGAGGCGTCGCCCCTGGTCCCGAGCGCGTCGTCGCGGACGACGGTGACGCGGGTCGCGACGCCGTTGGCCGCGAGGGTGGCGCGGGCGGATGCGACCGCGACGGCGGACTGGTCGCTCGCGTGGACGTGCGCGGCGGGATGGCGGAGTGCGAGGTGCACCGCGACGACCCCCGTGCCGCACGCGAGGTCGATGAGCGGATCGTCGGCCGTCCCCGCGGTCCCCGGCAGCGACGCCGGGAGGTGCGCGAGCAGCAGCCGGGTGCCGATGTCGATGCGCGCCCCGGCGAACGCCCCGCCGAACGCGCAGACCGTCACGCCGTCCGCGACCGCGGTCGCGGGCTGCGGATCGCGCCCGCCGCGCGGTCCGCGCGCGACGAGGACGCGGGACTTCTGCCGTGCGTGGGTGACATCGACCGTCGCGAAGAATTCCCGCAGCACGTCGTTCATCGCGAGCGTCATGTGCTTGACGCGCCCGCCCGCGTAGACGACGGCATCCGGCGCGGCGTGTGCGGCGATGAGGCCCGCGATGTCCCGGAGGGCGTCGAGCGACCGCGGCAGGCGCACGAGAACGACCCTCGCGTCTCGCACGAGGTCCGCGGTCAGGGGGAGCGAGGAGAACTCGGCCGGCACGCCGAGCTCGGCGGCGTTCGCCGCGAGCGCACGCTCGCCGGTCAGCGCGTCCTGATGCACCCGCACGCGGCGGGCCCCGTCGTGGACGGCGGCGAGGGTCAGCGCCCCGTAGGCGTCGCCGACGACGGCGAGCTCGCCCTGCCCGAGCGCCAGGCGGGCCTTCTCCGACTCGTCGAGGAGGAGACGATCGGCGCCGTCGACCGCGACGAGATCGGGAGCCTCGACGTCGGGGCGACGGCGCAGGCGCTCGAAGGGGAGACCCACGTCAGTGTGCTCCACCGTCTGCATCGGGATCGTCGCCCGTGTTGGCGGCATAGTGCAGCCGAGCGTCCTCGGCGGTGCACTCGTCCCCGATCTGGATGCCGGGTGCGAGCCGGCCCTCGGCGCGCAGCTCCTGCAGCGACGCGACGGCGCGGCGGCGCAGCTCCCACGGATCGATCGTGTTGACGTACACCTTCGTGCCGCCCTCGAAGCCCGCCGGGTTGGAGATGCGCCACTTGAGGACGACGCGCCACGGCATCGGCCACGGCGCCTGCGGCGGACGGTAGTGCCACTCCTCGTTGGTCGGCACGTGCACGCCCGTGGCCGCGTGGAGCGCGTGGACGAGGTCGGAGACCGCGCGCACTCCGGCCTCCGAGTGCTCGTGGGGAAGGTTGGCCTCGGCGGTGGAGAACACCTCGAACGCAGGATACCGGTGCCCCACCCCCGCGATCGCGACGGCGCCGTCGGTCGCCGCGACCAGCAGCCCCTCGTCGACGGCCAGGTCCATGATCCGGTGCTGGTAGAGGCGGTGGTCGGTCGCGAGCATGCGCAGCTCGCGGTCGACCTGCGGCCCGTGCTCGTCGATCGCGACGAGCTGCTTGTGGAGGTGCTCGAAGGACGCGCCCGCGGGACGCAGCCAGTTCTGGAACACCGATACGTAGGCCGCGTGCGGCTGGGCCGCCTGGATCTCTGCCAGGGAGCGGACGGCGAACGCGAAGTACGCGGCGTGCTCGTCGGGGGTCAGCATCCCCGAGGAGACGAGCTCGTCGTCGTGCTCGGCGCCGTCGACGACGTGACGGCGCGCGACGATCACGTCGTGCGACCCGCCCACGAGGTCGAGCGTCGCCTCCTCCAGCGACTGCGTCACGCCGGACGCCGCCGCGCGGATGGCGGCGAGCTTTTCCAGATGGGCCCGCCCGATCGGGCTCGACAGGTAGTCCTGCGCCCACTCGATGACCGAGGCCGGCTGCCGGAACCCGTGGTTCTCGCGCCAGTACTCGGCGGAGACGATCTCGAACAGGTTGCCGAAGCGCCGGAACTCCGCGACCGTGTCGTCGACCTCGTCGGCCGGCACGCGCCGCAGCTCCGAGAAGCCGGGGCCCACGAGGCGGGACTTCTCCGGCGTCGTCTCGAGGTAGCGGTCGACGCAGAACGCGCACAGCCGCCGTTCCTCGCCGGGCGCCAGTCGCCGGGGATCGTCGCGGGGGGCCACGAGAGGCCGGTGGGCCCGGCCCGGCACCGTCCACACCCGGGTGCCCGTCAGCGGGCCGACCTGCTTGACCGTGCCGTCCGGCATCCGCACGATCGCAGACTGCGCCCCATCGCTCACTCCTCCAGCCTACCCAGTGGCCACCACCCGGGGCCTCGGCAGGAGGTCGGCGCCGCCTGCCGCTCACAACTCAGGCGGATCGGCCGGCCGCGGCGCCACCGGCCTCCGGCGGGGGCCGCCAGCCTGTGTTGTGAACGGGCGGGGGGGGGGGGGGGGGG
>Ga0182739_1004527_pt1 | contig 11453 bp, 8 predicted proteins | sample eDN5th30CBELigBY_FD_128873 | JGI IMG/M metagenome (GOLD analysis project Ga0182739, IMG submission 128873) | Enriched backyard soil microbial communities from Emeryville, California, USA - eDNA 5th pass 30_C BE-Lig BY (version 2) (version 2) | ecosystem: Environmental > Terrestrial > Soil >... | reverse complement strand
CTGGTACCGCACGGTGTCGCCCGCGCGGCTGGCGACATCGAGCGCGCTCGCGGCCTGGAAGCCCGCCGGATAGGTCACCGAAGCCGCGTACTGGATGCGGCTGGCGTAATGCCCGGCCGGATACAGCACCACCGCGTTCCACTGCAGGTTGAGCATGTCCGGGGTCATCACCACGCGACCCTGGTCGCGGCCGGTGGGCGTGAGGTACTGGTACTGCATCGACAGCGACGACACGCCGGACGGCACCTCGACGTGGAAGGCGAACACGTCGAGCGGATCGCGCGTCCAGTCCAGTCGCTGGCCGTTGGCGGTGATCTCCAGCCCGGCGATCTTGTCGATCGGCCCGGACGCGGCGTGGTTGCCCGGCAGCCATGCGGGGAACAGCAGCGTCAGCGGACCTGCCTGCACCGGCATCGTCTGCTTCACCCGGAAGATGCGCTGCGCGGTGTCGGTGGCATCGACGTCGATCGCGATCGTGCCCGGATACGCCACGTCGGCCGGCGGTGGCACTTCGGCGTGCACGGGCCGCGCCGCCAACGGCGACGACAGGGCGAGGACAACGGCGAGCGACAGGCTGGCGAGGTGCGAACGGCGCATGCGGCGATTCCTGCGTATCGGGACAATCCCCATCCTCGCCCGGTATGGTCCGTTCGTCACCGTGCCATTGGGCACGGTGGTGAGGCGGTATCCGCGTCGGAGCCCTGCAGGAGCGGCTTCCGCCGCTCCTGCAGGGGCACGACGAGCACTGCTTTTGCCGTTGCGTTTGCTATTGATCTTGACCTTTGTGGGGGCCCCTCCGGAGCGGCGGAGCCGGCGGACAAGACCCGCAGGGCGCCGCACATGGATGTGCGGCGTTTTTCGCAGGGGCAGGATCCCGTTCGAAAAATCCCGCCGGCTCCGCGAACCCGACGCACAGCGTCGGGCGCGCAGGCGGGGTGTGCTTTCTTTGCGCCAGGTTTCTTTGCACAAGCAAGGAAAGGTGGCTCGCGCCGTCACGGCGCGAAAGCTCTTGATCCTTGTGTTTCGATTACCGGGCAGGACAGATCAAGAGCAACTCGCCACGCTCGCGCCTCATCCGGCGCTTCGCGCCACCTTCTCCCGCGTGCGGGAGAAGGGCTCAGTCGCGCCGCAGCAGGCGCAGCCCGAACCAGTCCTGCGGATCGTTCCACGCACGCACGACCTTCAGGCCCGCCAGTCCGGCGAGCCCGGAGAATCCCGCGTCGGTGTATTTCTGGCTGTATTCGACCTGCATCGCCTCGCCGGCGCCGAAATGGAAAACGTGCCCTTCGACGGTCACGTCCTGCGCCCGGCGGCTGACCAGGAAAGTCTCGATGCGCCCGGCGTTTTCGACGTATTCGGCGCGGTGCGCGAAGCCGTCGAGGTCGAAGTCGCTGCCGATGTCCCGGTTGAGCCGCGCCAGCAGGTTCAGGGTGAACTTCGCGGTCACGCCGTTGGCATCGTTGTAGGCAGGCTCGATGATCGCCGGGGATTTCTGCAGGTCGATGCCGAGCAGCGCGCCGCCGCGGTTGCCCATGGTCTGGTGCATCGCCCGCAGCAGCCGCACCGCCTCGGTGTCGGTGAAGTTGCCGAGGGTCGAGCCGGGGAAGAACACCAGCGCGTGGTCGGCCGCGCGCCTGGGCCGCGGCAGTGGCACCGGCTGGGTGAAGTCGGCGCACACCGGCAGCACTTCGACGTCGCCAAACTCGCGATCCAGGCGTTCGACGCTGGCCAGCAGCGCGCTGCGCGAGATCTCGATCGGGGTGTAGGCGACCGGGTCGTCGAGTCCGTCGAGCAGGATCCGGGTCTTTCGCCCGCTGCCGCTGCCGTACTCGACCACGTGCGCGCGCGCGCCCACCGCTTCCGCGATCTGCGCCATGCTGGCTTCGAGCAGCGCCAGTTCGATGCGCGTCAGGTAGTACTCGGGCTGGCGGGTGATTTCCTCGAACAGCTCCGAGCCGCGACGGTCGTAGAAGTACTTCGACGGCAGCCGCTTTGGATGTCGCGACAGGCCGGCGAGCACGTCGCCGCTGATGTCGTCGGGCGTCGGCTGCAGGTCGGTCAGCTTGAGCACGGCGCTCACGCCGAATCCTTCGCGAGCCGCACGCCGGAGAACTGCCAGCGCGCCGGCGGCGGGAAGAAGTTGCGATAGCTGGCACGCACGTGGTCGCGCGGCGTGGCGCAGCTGCCGCCACGCAGGATCCACTGCCCGCTCATGAACTTGCCGTTGTATTCGCCGAGCGAACCGGGCAGCGGCCGGAACCCCGGATATGCCGTGTAGGCCGAGGCCGTCCACTCCCAGACGTCGCCGAACAGCTGCTGCAATCCGCCGGCGCCTGCGGATGCCTGCGGATGCAGCGCACCGGTCTCGACGAAGTTGCCATCGACTCCAACGCCATCCGCGGCCTGTTCCCACTCCGCCTCGGTCGGCAGGCGCGCGCCGGCCCAGCGCGCGAACGCATCGGCTTCGTAGTAGCTCAGGTGGCAGGCGGGCGCGTGTGGATCACGTTCGCGCCAGCCGGCCAGGGTGAACTCGCGCGCGCCGTCCTCGTGCCAGTACAGCGGCCGCTGCCACCCTTCGGCCTGCAGCAGCGACCAGCCGTCGCTGAGCCACAGCTCGGCATTGGCATAGCCGCCGTCGGCGACGAACTGCGCGTACTCGCCATTGCTCACCGGCCTGCACGCCATCGCGTGCGCGGGGACCAGCACGCGGTGGCGCGGCGATTCGTTGTCGTAGGCGAAGCGCGACGCCTGCGGCCACGCCGCGGCGCCGACCTCGGCGATGGCCTCGTCGCGCGCGATCCAGCGCAGCGGCACGTCCTGCCCCGGACGATGCGGCAGGTCTTCGCGGTAGGCCGGCCCCAGCGGATTGCACCACAGCGCGTGCTTGATGTCGGTCAGCAGCAGCTCCTGGTGCTGCTGTTCGTGGTGGGTGCCGAGCAGGATGACGCGCTCGGCCTGTTCGTCGAAGTCATCCGCATCGAATCTCCTCGCCATGCGCGCATCGACTTGTTCCCGATACTCGAGCACCTCGATCAGCGACGGTCGCGACACCAGCCCGCGTCGCGGCCGCGCGTGCATCGGACCGACGCTGTTGTAGTAGCTGTTGAACAGGTAGTCCCAGTGCACGTCGACCGGCACGTAGCCGGGCTGCGCGCCGAGCACGAAACGCTCGAAGAACCAGGTGGTGTGGGCCAGGTGCCATTTCGCCGGGCTGGCGTCGGGCATGCTCTGCACCATCGCGTCCTCGGCCGACAGCGGCGCGGCCAGCGCGATGCTGCGCGCGCGCACCGCGCGGTAGCGGTCGGCGAGCGTGGACGTTGCTCGCTGCGCGTCGCGGCCGGCAACGGGCGGGGCGGAAGACACGGGCATGGCACGAGGATAACGCGCCCGTTTCAACGCCAGGTGACGGGAGCCGCAGCCGATCGCGCGCGCCACGCGCACCGCCTCCGCAGTACAGTGCGGCGATGGTTACGCCGCGCGACACATCCGCCGGGCTCGTTTCCGCGGCACCTGCCGACCTTGGCGCTGCCGCCAGCGCATTCATGCCATCGGGCGACGTGCTGTATCTCGCCTGCGCCGCGATGGCGCCGCGGCTGCGCGCCGTGCAGGCCGCCGCACTGGCCGCACTCGACGCCGGCGCCGCGCCATGGCAGGCGCCGCCGGAACCGCCGGAAGCCATGCTCGAACGACTGCGCGGCGGCATCGCGGCACTGCTCGACGGCGATTCCGGTGCGATCGCCGCGGTGCCGTCGGCGTCCTACGGCCTCGCCACCGCGGCGCGCAATCTGCCGCTCGATGCCGGCGACGTCGTGCTGGTACTCGAAGGCCAGTTCCCCTCCAACCTGCTGCCATGGCAGCAGCGCTGCGCCGAACGCGGTGCGCGCCTGGTCGGCGTGCAGCGCGGTGAGGTCGGGGACTGGACCGCCGCGGTGCTCGCCGCCCTCGAGTCCGGCCCGCTGCCGCGCATCGTCGCGCTGCCGCAGGTGCGCTGGGACGACGGCGCGCTGCTCGACCTCGACCGCATCGCGCCGCGCGTGCACGACATCGGCGCGGCGCTGGTGCTGGACCTGAGCCAGAGCCTCGGCGCGCTGCCCGCGGACCTCGCACGCTGGCGTCCGGATTTCGTCGCGTCGGTCGGCTACAAATGGTTGCTCGGCCCGGTCGGCCTGGCCTGGCTGTGGTGCGCGCCGCACTGGCGCACGCACGGCCTTGCGATCGAGCAGCACTGGTCGGCGCGCGATGCCGGCGATGGCTGGCGGTTTCCGCTCGACGACGCGCCGCCGTATCGCGCCGGCGCGCTGCGCTTCGATGCCGGCGGACTCGACGATCCGGTGCGGCTGGCAATGGCGGCGGGCGGCGTCGCGCAGGTTGCGGCCTGGGGCGTGGCGGCAATCGCCGACGCATTGGGCGAACGCACCCGCGCACTGGATGCGGCGCTGGACGCGCAAGGACTGTCACGATGGAAGACGCCCGGCCACGCACCGCACATCACTGCATTGCGCCCGCCCGCGGAGCAGCTCGATGCGGTGTTCGCGGCGTTCCAGCGCGAACGCATCGTCTGCACGCGACGCTACGGGCTGCTGCGGATTGCGCCGCACCTGCATGTCGAAGTCGAGGACATGGCGCGCGTGGCGGCCGTCGCGGCCGCTGCAACCTGCTAAGCAGCCGCCAGTTTTCGCAGGAGAGGCGCATGGCCGCGAGCCTTTGTCCTCTTCCCAACCTTCGCGGGGCTAGATCAGAAGCCCGCGGCCATCAGCCGCTCCTGCAAGAGCGGGCGCTAGGCGCGCGCGGCGATCCGCAGGCCACGCGGCGTCATCACCCGTTCGACGACTTCGAACACGCCCTGCACCAGCAGTGCGAGCACCGCAGCGGGCACCGCGCCTTCGAGGATCAGGCCGATGTCGTCGAGGCGGATGCCGGCGAGGATCGGCTGGCCGTAACCGCCGGCACCGATCAGCGCGCCCAGGGTCGCGGTGCCGACGTTGATCACCGCGGCAATCTTGATGCCGGCCAGGATCGTGCGCAGCGCCAGCGGCAGTTCGATACGCCACAGCCGCGTGCGCGGCGGCAGGCCGATCGCGGCGGCGGTCTCGCGCAGTTCGCGCGGGATGCCGGCCAGGCCGGCGTGCGTGTTGCGCACGATCGGCAGCAGGCTGTAGAGGAACAGCGCGGCAATCGCCGGCTTCGCGCCGATGCCGAACAGCGGGATCATGAACACGAACACCGCCAGCGACGGCAGCGTCTGCAGCACGCCGGTCAGCGACAGCACCACCTGCCCCAGCCGCTTGCGGCGCGCGGCGAAGACGCCCAGCGGCAGCGCCACCAGCAGGGCAAGCCCGAGCGAGATCCCGACCAGCGCCAGGTGTTCGCGCGTGCGCTGCCAGATGCGCGCGGCGCGGCCGCTGGCGGTGGGCGCATCGATACCGAGCCAGCCGGCGGCGACGTCGGCCTCCTTCTCGTGGTCCAGCTTCACCCGCGCGTTGAGCCGCTGCATCGTCGCCGCGTCGATGCGCCCGGCCATGCCACGCAGCGCAGCCACCCACGCCGGCGCGCGCTGCGCGAGGTCGGCGCGGTACAGGTACACCGCCGCGTACGGCGGGAAGTAGTGGCGGTCGTCGTCGAGCACCCTCAGCCCGTAGTACGGGATCTCGGCATCGGTGCCGTACAGGTCAGTGATGTCGATCGCGCCGCTGGCGAGCGCGCGATAGGCCAGATCGTGGTCGAGCCCGTCGGGCTTTTGCGGCAGGCCGTAGGTGTCGCGCAGGCCGGGCCAGCCATCGGCGCGCTGCATGAACTCGTTGCTCAGGCCGAGCCTGAGTCCGGGATGCGCGCGCAGGTCCGACACCGTCGCGATGCCCAGCGCCCGTGCGCGCTGCTCGCGCATGCCCAGCGCGTAGGTATTGTCGAAGCCGATCGAATCGGTCATCGCCAGCCCGCGCTTCGCCAGCGCCGCGCGCAGCATGGCGATGTCCGCACCGGGCATCTGCAGCAGCTCTTCGGCGAGCGTGCCGGTGTACTCGGCGTAGGCATCGACCTGCCCGTTCTCCAGCGCGCGCCAGAGGATGCGGGTGCCGCCGAGCTGGCGCCTGTGTTCGACCTGCAACCCCTGCTGGCGCGCGAGGCCGGCGCCGATCTCGCCGAGGATCACCGCTTCAGTGAAGTTCTTCGAGCCGATGACGAGATGGGTGCCGGCCTTGGCCGTCGCGCGGGCACCCTGCGCCGCGCCAGGCGCCCCGGCCGTTGCCGGGCTGGACATGCCGACGACCATGCCGAGGATCGCCACGCAGGCTCGCCATCGTGCTGCCGTCGTTCCCGCAAGGGCGGCGCGCAGATGCGCCAGCCGCGCGAGGGGCAACGCCGGGGCCACGGCGGTCGCGAGGGGATTCACGCCACTTCGCCGATGCTGCGCTGTGCGGTCATGAACTCGCGCACGAACGGATCGGCCGACGCATCGAGCAGGTCGCGCGCGCTGCCCTGCTGCAGCACGCGGCCATTGCGCAGCAGCACCAGCGTGTCGCCGAACCACGCCGCTTCGGCCACGTCGTGCGTCACCAGCACCACCGTCTTGCCGAGCGCGTCGAACAGGTCGCGCATCTGCGCCTGCAGCTCGTGGCGCACGACCGGGTCGAGCGCGCCGAGCGGCTCGTCGAGCAGCAGCACCCGCGGGTCCAGCATCAGCGCGCGGATCAGGCCGACGCGCTGGCGCTGGCCGCCCGACAGCTCCGCCGGGTAGCGCGACAGCGCCGTGAACGGCAACCGGCACAGTTCCGCCAGTTCGCGCAGCCGCGCTTCGATGCGCGAAGCGTCCCAGCCCAGCGTGCGCGCCAGCAGCGCGGCGTTGCCGGCGCCGGTGAGATGCGGGAACAACCCGCCTTCCTGGATCACGTAGCCGATGCGGCGGCGCTGTTCGAGCAAGGTCGCGCGGCGCAGCGGTTCGCCGTCGAAGCGCACCTGGCCGCTGTCCGGCCATTCCAGCCCCAGCAGCATGCGCAGCACGCTCGACTTGCCCGCGCCGCTGGGCCCGATCAGCGCGGTGGTGCTTCCGGCCGCGATCGACAGGTCCAGCGCATCGAGCGCGATCGTCGGCCCGTAGCGCTTCGAGACCTGGCGCAGTTCGAACATTGCGCGAGGATATCGCAGGTCGGGGCAACGCCTCCGAAGGCTTCTGCGTTGAGCGCAACGGATTCGCGTTTCGTCACTGCGAAGGAATCAAGCGCCGTCTGCGGCGTGATTCCAGCCTGCGGCTGCATCACGCATTGCCGATGCGCCCGGGCGTGCGCGAACAGCCGCCGGGGGCGTCGCCTGACCTACGACTCGCGCTGCCAGGCCAGGCAGCGGTTGTTGGCCGGCATCGCGACGTCGTCGACCAGTTGCAGGCCGATTGCACGCGCCAGTGCGTCCACTTCCTCGAAGCCACGAATGCCCGAGCGCGGGTCGCGCGCCTTGAGCCAGCCATCGAAATCGCGGTTGCTGTCGCTGGTGTACGCGCCGCCGCGATTGAACGGCCCGTACACGACAACGCTCGCCGAATCCGCCAGCACGCCGGCCATTCCGGCAAAGAACGCCTGCACCTCGGCCCAGCCCATGATGTGCAGCGTGTTGGCGCTGAACACCGCGTCGAATCGCCCCACCGGCCACGGACCGCGCGCGACGTCCAGCTCCAGCGGTAGCGGGGTGTTCGGCAGGCCCGCCTCGTCCAGCCACGCGCGGATGCCGGCCAGGGACTCGGCACGATCCGAGCACTGCCATTCAAGCCACGGCATCGCCGCGGCGAAATGCACCGCATGCTGGCCGGTGCCGCTGCCGACCTCCAGCACGCGGCGGCGCTCGGCGAAGCGGTCGCGCAGCACCGCGAGGATCGGCTCGCGGTTGCGTTCGCAGGCGGGGGCGAAGGGCTTGTCGATGGCCATGGTTGCGGATGGGAGCGTGCAGGTGGCGTTGCGGTGGTGCGTCTTGCGGCTTCTGCGCATCATGGCGCCATGACGACGTTCGCGCACGCCGCCGGCATGGTCTTGCCGCTGCCGCCGGATCGCTGGCCCCCGCCGGCCGGCGGCATCCGCCTCGACGGACTGGCCTTCGACCCCAAGCCGGAACTCCACGTCACCCTGGTCGGCAGCGCGCTGGGGCGCGAGCTGCAGGTGACGTTCGGGGCGTCTGCAATCGCGCGGGTCCGCGAGGCGCGGAATGCCCTGGACTGGCGATTCGAACGCAGCGGCCGTCTCGTGTTGCTGCGCAAACCGCTCGCCGGATGCAGCAAGGGCTCCGTCGCGCATTCGATCATCGAACTGGTCCACCTGCCCGCGATGGCACCTTTCCATCGCGCACTGGGGTGGCTGCTCGGGCGCCAGCTGCCGGTGCCGCCCGCGCACGTGACGCTCTACACCGCCGGCGACGCACGGGGCATCGGGGCCTCGAGCCCGGCGCGGCTGCGTGCGTTCACCGTTCGGGTGGTGGCCGCGAAGGAAATCACCGGGGCGCAGGCAAGCGCGTAGGCAGGCAGGGCAAGCCCCCTTCTCCCGCGACATGCGCGTTCCCCGCCGCGCCCGCAATGCCGAGCCGGGCTGCGCGTCTCACCGGCTGCGACAGCCTTCCGCTCCACTGTCGATTCTTCACGGGGGCGGCAGATGGCACAGGCACTGGCAAGGCGGGTCGAGGACGAGGAGCGCGCGCTGGCGCTCGATGGCGCGGGCCGCCGCAGCGGCGACGGCGCGGCGCTGACCCGTGCACTGGCGCGGCGCTACGGCAACCGGATCACCGGCAACTTCACCCTGCCCGGGCGCGACGGCGCCTACGCACCGATCCCCGACGACGTGCCCGAAGGCCTCAGGTCGGCGCTGCACGCGCGCGGGATCACTCGCCTCTACTCGCACCAGGCCGAAGCCTGGCACGCCACGCGGCGCGGCGAGCACGTCGCCATCGCGACGCCCACGGCTTCGGGCAAGTCGCTGTGCTACACGCTGCCGGTGGTGGCTGCAGCGATGCAGTCGCGGGCGAAAGCTCTCTACCTGTTCCCGACCAAGGCGCTGGCGCAGGACCAGGTGGCGGAACTCCTGGAACTCAACAACGCCGGCGGGCTCGGCGTGAAGGCCTTCACTTTCGACGGCGACACCCCCGGCGACGCGCGCCAGGCGATCCGCCTGCACGGCGACATCGTGGTCAGCAATCCGGACATGCTCCACCAGGCGATCCTGCCGCACCACACCAAGTGGGCGCAGTTTTTCGAGAACCTGCGCTTTGTCGTGATCGACGAGGTGCACACCTATCGCGGCGTGTTCGGCTCGCACGTGGCCAACGTGCTGCGGCGCCTGAAGCGGGTGTGCGCGTTCTACGGCGCGAGCCCGCAGTTCATCCTGTGCTCGGCGACGATCGGCAACCCGCGCCAGCACTGCGAGGCGCTGCTCGAGGCGCCGGTGCATGCGATCACCGAATCCGGCGCGCCGACCGGCGACAGGCACGTGCTGCTGTGGAACCCGCCGGTGGTCAACAAGGACCTGGGCCTGCGCGCGTCGGCGCGCTCGCAGTCCAACCGCATCGCCCGCATTGCGATCAAGTCGGGATTGAAGACGCTGGTGTTCGCGTCGAGCCGGCTGATGGTGGAAGTGCTGACCAAGTACCTCAAGGACGTGTTCGACCACGACCCGCGCAAGCCGCCGCGAATCCGCGCCTATCGCGGCGGCTACCTGCCCACCGAGCGCCGCGCCGCAGAGCGCGACATGCGCGCCGGGCGCATCGACGGGATCATCGCCACCTCCGCGCTGGAGCTCGGCGTCGACATCGGCAGCCTCGACGTGGTCGTGCTCAACGGCTACCCCGGCACCGTGGCCGCGACCTGGCAGCGCTTCGGCCGCGCCGGCCGCCGGCAGCGGGCGAGCCTTGGCGTGCTGGTCGCCAGTTCACAGCCGCTGGACCAGTACGTGGTGCGGCATCCGGACTTTTTCGCCGACGCGAGTCCCGAGCACGCGCGCATCGCGCCCGACCAGCCGCTGGTGCTGTTCGACCACATCCGCTGCGCGGCGTTCGAGCTGCCGTTCGAGGCCGGCGACGCATTCGGCCCGGTGGATCCCGAGGTGTACCTCGAAGCACTGGCCGAAACCGGCGTGGTGCACCGCGAGGGCGCGCGCTGGGAGTGGATCGCCGACAGCTACCCGGCGCAGGCGGTGTCGCTGCGCTCGGTGGCCGACGGCAACTTCGTGGTCGTCGACCGCACCGACGGCGCGCAGAAGATCATTGCCGAAGTCGACTACTCGGCCGCCGCGCTCACCCTGTACGAGGGCGCGATCCACATGGTGCAGTCCACCCCCTACCAGGTGGAAAAACTCGACTGGGAAGGCCGCAAGGCGTTCGTCGCGCGCACCTTCGTCGACTATTACACCGACAGCATCGACTTCACGAAGTTGAAGGTGCTCGACCGCTTCGACGGCTGCGCAGCGGGCCGCGGCGATGCCCACCACGGCGAGGTGCACGTGGTCCGGCGCGTCGCCGGCTACAAGAAGATCCGCTACTACAGCCACGAGAACATCGGCTACGGCCCGGTCAACCTGCCCGACCAGGAGCTGCATACCACCGCGGCGTGGTGGCAGCTGCCGCAGGCGGTGCTGGTCGCGGCGTTCGCATCGAAGCAGGACGCGCTCGACGGCTTCCTCGGCGCCGCGCACGCGCTGCACGTGGTGGCGACGGTGGCGGTGATGGCCGACGCGCGCGACCTGCAGAAGTCGGTGGGCAACGGCGACGGCGCGTGGTTCGCAACCCAGGACGGCGGCGGCCGCGGACGCGCACGGGACCAGGACGGCAAGGCCGTGGCGATCGGCGGCGACACGCCCACGGACGATGGTGCGGGCGACGGCGTGCTGGTCGAAACCGCGCGATTCGTGCCCACGGTGTACCTGTATGACAACTTCCCCGGCGGCGTGGGCCTGAGCGAACCGCTGTGGCAGCGCCAGGCCGAACTGGTGGCGCGCGCGCGCGAGCTGGTCGCCGCCTGCGATTGCAGCAGTGGCTGCCCCGCCTGCGTCGGCCCGGTGCTCGCGTCCGACGAGACGAAGACGCTGGCAACGCCGAAGCAGCTGGCGCTGCAGGTGCTCGGCCTGCTGACCGCGTCGACAACGTGAGGGCCGCACGCCATGGTGGGAGCGGCTTCAGCCGCGAGCTTTTCAGCTCCCTCCCCTGCGAAGGCAGGGGAGGGTTGGGGAGGGGTGTGTTTGGGATCATCGCGAACCGTGAGTACCCCCTCCCAGCCTCCGCCTGCCTTCGCACGGGGAGGATCCAAGCCACAAGCTCGCGGCTGAAGCCGCTCCTGCGAGAACGCTGGCGATGAGCATCTCGCTGCAGAAGCTGCGCGCGCTGCGCCGCGAGGTCGGTGGCGCCTCCGCCCCTCCCCGTGCGAAGGCAGGCGGAGGCTGGGAGGGGGTTGCGTCGGATCCGGCACAACCCTCCGAAAGCAGCGCGTGCGCCAG
>Ga0182739_1004526_pt1 | contig 11454 bp, 10 predicted proteins | sample eDN5th30CBELigBY_FD_128873 | JGI IMG/M metagenome (GOLD analysis project Ga0182739, IMG submission 128873) | Enriched backyard soil microbial communities from Emeryville, California, USA - eDNA 5th pass 30_C BE-Lig BY (version 2) (version 2) | ecosystem: Environmental > Terrestrial > Soil >... | reverse complement strand
TTCGGGGGCGCGTCGACGGTCGAGGTTCCACGAGGGAAAGAGTTCGGCAGGGGCGTGGCGCCTCTCATGTCTGTTCCGTTGTCCCGTTTCGGGAGTGATTCGCGGTGGCAGTCCTGACTTCAAGCCAACGGCGAGCTCGATCGAGGCCGCTCCTCGAGTCGGATCGTCCGACCATCGGTCTGCTCGCGGGGAGCGGGCGGTTCCCGATCCTGTTTGCCGAGGCGGCCAATCGCCAGGGCTTGCAGGTCGCATGTGTCGGGATCCGCTACGAGGCTCCGGACGAGCTCAAGGACCTCTGCACTTCGTTCCAGACGGTGGGGGTGTCGAAGCTTGGGGCGATGATCCGAGCCTTTCGACGCCAAGGGGTGCGGCAGATCGTCATGGCGGGTAAGGTCACGAAAAACGTGATGTACACCCCCTGGCGTTTCGTGCAGCTCTGGCCCGACTATCGGATGATCCACATGTGGTATCGCACATGTCGGACCGACAAGCGGGACGACTCGATCTTGCTCGGCGTGATCGCCGAGTTCGAGCGTGATGGGATGACCTTTGCTTCGGCCCTGGACTATTGCCCGGAGATCCTCGTGAAGGAAGGCGTGCTGACCCGGCGTCGCCCAAGCGCCTCGGAGCTGAAGGACATCGAGTTCGGTTGGGAGATGGCCAAGGAGATGGGCCGGCTCGATGTGGGGCAGTCGGTGGCGATCAAGGAGCGGGCCACCCTGGCGATCGAGGCGATCGAGGGGACCGACCGCTGCATCGAACGCGCCGGGCACCTTTGCCGGGCGGGGGGATGGACCCTCGTCAAGGTGGCCAAACCTCAGCAGGACATGCGGTTCGACGTACCCACAGTGGGGACCGCGACCATCGAGAACCTGCATCGCGCGGGGGCGCGCGTCCTGGCGATCGAGGCCGACAAGACGATCGTTATCGATCAACCCGAGGTCGTTGAGCTTGCCAACCGCTACGGTCTCACGATCGTGGCGCTGCCGAATCAGTCTCGATCGCTCTGAGCTGCCCGCCGCATGCCGGTTGGCTTGACTCCATTCGTTGAGCAGGGAATGACTCCGGGGCCGTGGTCCGCAAGGACCCCGGCCCTTTTTTGTGCGCCAGGCATGTTGTGTGGATAAGAGGTGAAAGTCGTCCGGGGGCGGTGATGACCGGAACCACAAGGCTAGACAAGGGTGCCCATCGTGAGATGGGATCTGAAGGAAGCCAACGCCCCTGAACTTGGGCTCGACGAACAGAAACCGGATCGAGGGCCGGCTCATCTCGGTCGCGCCTCGGATCATCGCCTCCGCCGAGTCGACCACCTTGGCATGTCGCGGGCCCCGCATCGCCAGGTCGCCGATGATGTCAGGGTTGAAGTACGGCACGCTATTGGCCGGATGCACCTCGGGGACGGCCGCGAGCCAGTGGGCCACCTCGCGATCCTTCCCTTGGGCGCTTGCCAGTCGGCCCGCCAGCTCGGCCGACTGCTTGGGAGTCCGCATCGCGGGGTCGGGATACATCGCGTTGATGTGCCGTTCCATGTCGCCGTACACGCGCGCGGCGACGTCCGGCGAAGATAGCGTGCGACCCGCCCCCGATAGCTTCGGATTGATAGCCCATTCGTTGAGTGCCTCCGAGCCGACCGGGATGTCGCGAAGCGGCGAACGACGAGCCATGTTCGAGCCGAGGAGCGTCGGGAACTGCCGGCCCTGCTGAGTCCCCCCGAACCCGGGGGCCGCGCCGATGTAGCGACGCGCACCGTAGTGGGCGTATTCGTCGGCCAGCTCGGCGGCGTTGAGGCCGACCGCCCAAGACGGAATCACCTTTGAATGGGTTCACGTCTCTGAAAGGATCGTGCGATCCGAAGATGTCCAGCGTCGTGTCGCCCATCGCGGTGTCCCCCTGGGTTGGCTCGGTCGCGCACGATAGTATATCAACTATCTCATAGTTACCCCCGCCTTCGGCTTCTGGCTGATGATGTACGCAATTTCATGTCAGGGGCTGCCGAGAAATACTTTGCTTTCTTGTGGCAATTGTCGCCAGCTTTCGATTATTAAAAGGGAGGATGCAAATTCGTGGAATCCAGGTGCAATTATTTAATTTTTTTATGAAAACTGCTGATGAGACGGCGCAGGCACCGCATCATCCCCAGTCTTGAATTCGACCGCTTAGAAAATCGAGCCATGCTCGACGGCTCCGACAATGGCGGCGACGACCCCGAGCCGGAAATCCAGGCGCTCTACGAGGAAGTCGAATCGTCGCTCTAGATGTCGCTGCCGGGTGTGTTTATTAACATCGCGGCGAACCAGATGTCGGATCAGCGGCTGATTGTCGACGCCATTGAGCGGCAACGCGTGCAGATGAACAAGGAAATCGACGACGAGATCAAGGCGGAGCAGGATCACATCGGGGTGATGAATGGGTACAAGACGCAGATCCTCACCATCACCAGCCAGTGGCCGCCCAATTGGTTCACCACGGTGTTTACGGGCAACGCCAATAGAATGCGCCAGGCGCTCATCGACATTGACAACGCGATCACGGATGCCCAAAACGCAATTACCAATCTCCAGAACAAGAGAATCGAAAAGAATGAGCTGATCGACGAACTCGAGCTGAGGATCTGGTCCGAGGTCGTCGATACGGGCGAGCAGGACGAGAACGGCGACGAAATCTACGTCACGTACGACTCGAACGAAGCCCTCGAGATCATCGTCTGATCGGAGGATCATTCCAATGCGACTCCGCGTTTCGCTCCGCTTGCTGATGGTCGTGGTGGCGCTGGCCGCGCTGGGCATCGGGCCTATCTATCGTTACGTCCAGACGCTTCGGCAAAGGTCGCGAGACTACGCCGAGTCCGCCCAGGTTTCCGCGCTCCTGGAAAAGGTGTACTTGGCCAGGGCGAAATCGCCCCACTACGGCCCGCTCGAGAAAGAGGCTTCGGAGGGGTTGGCGGACTGGCACGCGAAGCGAAGCGCCAAGTACAAGCGAGCGATATACCGCCCCTGGATCCTCGTCGAGGAACCCACTCCGCCGCCACCCATGCTTCCTCCAAAAGATGCGCCCAACAAGCCGATCACCGAGATCGCAAATAAGAATAAGGAGAAGGTCGACATGACGAAGCTGAGTTTCGACGAGGCGTCCAATCGGGCCATCCAGAAAATTCGTGACCATAGCGAGCGTCTTCGCCGTCGCCAAGCCGACGGACTGAAAACCAAGATGTCGCAGGAAGAGCTCGATCAGATACTCCGGGACCTTGATGAGTTTCGCAACGCCCGTCGCAATGACCGAGCAAGCCGAAAGGCAGCTCGAGAAGCGGAGATCGCACGATTCCGTGGCCTGGCCACTCCCTGACCTGGAAAAGACCGTTAACTTCACCGAGGGCATCCTCCATCGAGCACAACGGAGCGGACAGCATGGGTGCTGTCCGCCCCAGTCCTTTGTGCGCCAGGCATGTTGTGTGGACAAGAGGTGAAAGCCGTCCGCGGGCGGTGATGACCGGAACCGCAAGGCTCGACGAACAGAAACCGGATAGAGAGCCGGCGTGGTGGGGTCACTCGGCAATGGACGGGGGACGCCCAATCGTCATCCGGACACTCACGGAGGTAAATCCGGCGAGCACCGAGCGAAATCGACACGACTTACCCTGGGAGATCTCCAACTCCGTTCGGACGATCCGAACTATCGCCTTGGAAACGAGGCCCAGGCCACCAAATGACCTTCGACTTCGGGGGTTGCGAGGAGTCTCTGCGCCACGACCAGGGTGATGAGGACGGCGGCAATCAAGCTGCCCGGTTCAAGGAGTCGCAAACGTCCACGGCGTCGGACCCAGCACGCGCCTTGCCCCACCGTCTGATGGAGGAGGTCTGCCGAACCGAGACCTGAACCGAGCTTACCGCAGAGTCAAAGCGAACAAGGGGTCGGCAGGCGTCGACGGCCTGCCCATCGCTCAACTGCGACCCTGGATCGCCGAGCACAAAGAGGAACTCGTTAAGGCTCTTCTCGACGGCGCGTATCGGGCGCAACCTGTGCGCGGGGTGCAAATCCCCAAACCAGGCGACGAGGTGCGACAATCGGGTATCCCAACGGCCATCGACCGCCTCGTGCAACAAGCGATCCTTCAAGTGCTCGAACCGCTTCTCGACCCAACCTTCTCGCTGTCGAGTTTCGGTTTCCGACCCGGTCGTGGAGCGCACGACGCTCGCAAATAGGCGAAGAAATTACGTTGCGGACGGGCGACGGATCGTGGTGGACGTGGACCTGGAAACGTTCTTTGGTCGGTTGAATCAGGAAATCGTGATGTTTGGCCTATCGTATCGGATCGTCGACAAACGGCTGCTGGGGATCATCCGCCGCTTTCTGCAAGCGGGGCTGATGCAAGACGGCGTGTGCGTCGCGCGGCACGAAGGGACGCCGTAAGGTGGGCCGCTTTCACCGCTGCTCGTGAATCTGCTTTTGGACGATCTGAACAAGGAGTTGGAACGGCGGGGCCATCCCTTCTGTCGCTACGCCGACGACAGCAACATCGACGTGCAGACGAAGGTCGCGGGAGAACGAGTCTTGGCGTCGCTGCCCCAACTCCTCGAAGGGACGCTTCGACTTCGCGTCAATCGCGAGAAGAGTGCGGTGGCCTTCATTGAGGACCGCAAGTTCCTGGGCTACCGTCTTCTCTCGGGAGGACGTCTGGGGATCGGGCCGACGAGTCTCGATCGCGCCAAGGCCCGAGTACGCGAGATCACCCGGGGGAATCGCGGGGTCAACCTTGAGCAACTGACGAGGGAACTGAACTCATTCTTGACCGGCTGGGTGACCTACTTCCGTCTCGCGGCATGTAAGAATCACCTGCGGGAATTGGCTGATTGGATCCGTCGTAAACTGCGTTGCGTGCGGTTGAAGCGTTGCAAGCGAGCGAAGACCCTGGCCGACTTCTTTCAGAGTCTGGGCGTTCCGGAATGGAACTGCTGAATCACGGCGTTGTCGGGTAAAGGCAGGTGGCGTCTGTCGGGCCGTCCGACTGCCCAGCACGCGATGAACCAGAGCTGGTTTGAGTCTCTGGGGTTGGTGAACCTCGTTCAAAGGTACGTGGCGTTAACCACTTGAGAGGAACCGCCGGATACGTAAGTACGTCCGGTGGCGTGGGAGGACGGGAGCCGTGAGGCTCCCTCCTACCCGATTTCGCTACTGGGACAACATCCGGACCCGCGCTTGGGCGGATGTCAGGCGGCCGGCTCGGTGGGATCCGATCCGGAAGAGGGGAAGGTCGGATTCGTGTCCGAAACGCCGGGGGCGGTCGAGCCGCCCGGCTCACGGTGCGGCTGGCCCGCCTCGATGGCACGAGCGATGATCTCGGCAGCGACCGAGAGGCCGAGGCTGTTGGAGTCGAGGACCAGGTCGTAGTTGTGCGGGTCGGCCGAGTCGACCCGATGCATGGTCCGGTCGAAGTGGAGCCGGCGCCGATCGAGCTCTGAGGCCGCGCGGCGGGCGGTCCGGACCGAGACGCCCATTCGCTCCGAGAGTCGCAGCGCCCGGGCTTTCAACGGGGCCAGGACGCGCACCGAGAGGATCTCGTCGCGCGGCAGCAGAAAGTTGGCCCCCCGCCCCACGATCACTGAGTCACCGGCCCGCCCGATCGCTTCGAGCAGTTTGGCGAGGTGGTCGAGATACGCCTCCTGCGGGGCGTAGTGCTCCTCGCGGAGCGGCAGGATCCAATCCTGTACGACGCTGGGCGCGAGCTCGTCGAAGACGCGGACCTCATCGGCCGAGAGCTCCATGCGCTGGGCGATCGACTCCAGGATCTCGTGATCGTAGACCTTCCAGCCGAGACGCCGGGCGACGATTCGGCCGATCGTCCCGCCGCCGGCTCCCGCCTCGCGGCTGATACAGATATTACGGAACCGGGGCATCGCAGCGCGTGACGCCCGGTCGTCCAGCCGGTCGCTCACCCGGCCGAACAGCCAGCGCGCGAACGATCCCGGCCAGGTTCGAAACCCGCCCGAGTCTTCCGGTTCGGTCTTGGAGTATGCCTCCGACGCGGCCATCACGCCCCTCCCGCCGTCGTTGCGTTCAAGCCTCAGTCTAGAGCGTCGGTTGTCGAAAGGAAAGCCGGCGCCGAGGGCTTTGGTTCCCCCATGTAATCCTTACAACTCTGCCGGGCTGAGACCAATTTGCAAAAATCGGCTCAGATTTCCTCAAGTTTTCGCTCCAACACGATTTGGGACGACTCCCAAAGGTTGCTTTCCAGCCCTGGCACGCCCTTTGCCTTAAACCGTCTCTCGTAAGACGCCCGTGGCCCGCCGGAGCCGAGCTCGGCGGACGTCCTGCCCGGGGGTTCTTGACCACCGTAGCGAAGGAACGACTCACAGATGAAAAATCGGCGAAACACCCTGCTCTGGATGAAAGACCTGATCGAGCACATGAACCAGTGCCACGAACAGCTTCTCTGGGCCGCCGACGGCCCCTCGGAGTCCTTTCTGACCGAGTCGATGATGGTCGACCTGGTGGAATGCAAGCGCCTCTGCGAAGAGTTGATGGCCAAGCCGGGGCCGGGCCGTCAACTCGCGGTCACCGTCTGAGGGGGCCTTCCCCCGGAGCCCGGTGGCTGGTGCGGGTGATTTTCGCTAAACTACCCGGAGCTGCTCACTTATCGCTGCACGATTCCTGAGGATCCGGGCCATGAGCCTCCCCGAGCCAACACCCGTCACACAGTTTACGGTCGACTCGCTGCGAGTGGTCGTCCATGAAGACCGAGCGCAGATGGGACGCGCCGCCGCCCGGCTGGTCGCCAACGCGATCGCCGAACGACAGGCCGCACACGACCGAGCCAATGTGGTCTTTGCCGCCGCCCCGAGTCAGAACGAGTTTCTCGCCAGTCTGGTGGCGACCCCGGAGATCAACTGGTCGAAGGTGTTCGGCTTTCACATGGATGAGTACCTCGGGCTGGGCCCGGATCATCCGGCCTCCTTCCGCCGCTACTTGCAAGAACACCTGTTCCGACTGGTCGGCCTTCCCGCCGAACGGCTCCACCTGATCCCCGGCGAACAGACCGAGTCGCCGCTCCGAACCTGCCTGGCGTATGAAGAGCTCCTCCGCTCGCAACCGACCGACATCGTGTGCGCCGGGATCGGTGAGAATGGCCACCTGGCCTTCAATGACCCGCCGGTCGCCGACCTGCTCGACCCGCTCCTGATCAAGGTGGTCCGGCTGGATGCGGCCTGTCGCACCCAGCAGCTCAACGACGGCTGCTTCGACCGCATCGAGGACGTGCCGACCCACGCCTACACCCTGACCGTGCCCGCCCTCCTGGCCGCGCCGGTGGTCTCGGTGGTGGTCCCCGGCCCGCGCAAGGCCGAGGCCGTGCTCGCCACGCTCCGCGGCCCGATCGGTGAAGCCTGCCCCGCCTCCGCGCTGCGACGCCACCCCGGCGCGACCCTTCACCTCGACCGCGAATCGGCCCGCTACGTCCTCTGAACCAACAGGACGAGGGTCACTTCGGGCCGCTCGCGTCCCCTCACTTCGGACGCCGCCCGACGGACATAATCGAACCGCTCGCTCCCCGCGTTCGTCCCGCGGGGAGCGTGAATTCCCTGTCGTCCGAGCCAATCCAGTCGGAGGCGGGCGGTCCATGACCTTCGCTCTCGTCTGGGAGATCTTGGAAATCCGGTGAGGCCGGCCTCTTTTCTCGTTGTGATGGAATCGTCAAACAAATACAATTCACGTCCCCCAAGATGACTGACCTGTCCTTGGGAGAGTCGACACGTGGACACTCTGCGACGACGATTTCTGCTGGCTCTGGCGTTCTGCTTTCCCCTTATCGCCGCCGGTCCTCCCGCCGTCAATCATCTCCCGGTCCCGGCCCGCAGCTTCCCGTCCGAGCAGGAGCTCAACGAGTTCCTGGAACCGAAGCCACCATGCACGATCCCCGACGATCCGCCTCCTCACGAAGGAGCCTTGATCGACATTCCATACATCATCGAACCTCCTGACTTGCTCCTGGTCGAGGTCCTCGAGGCCCTTCCTGGCCGACCGCTCTCGGGCGAACGTCTGGTTCGCCCTGACGGCATGATCTCGCTGGGATTCTACGGAGACGTTTATGTTAAAGGATTGACGATAGAACAAGCAAAAGCAAAAGTGCTCTTGCATCTCAGAAATTTCGTCAACGATGACTATCTTGGGGTTTACCGGGTTGTTGCTCCGGCGATGGAGCCACTCCCCCCTCCACCTGATGCGGAATCGGTCTGGAAATCGATGGAGGGGGATGAGCCTCGCCGTGAAGCTGAGGCCGAGGCGCAGTCTTCCGCCATCGAGCCGCTCCACGATGAGGCGCCACCGGTCAAGCATCAACGTAAGGGGCCGAGGAAGCGCCGTCGGAAGCGAACCGAGTCTCTGAACTCGCTCAGGAGTTCCGACCATACGACGACGCCATCAAGGAGCGAGGCCAATCCGAAGCCGTCTGTCCCCAACGCCCCGCACACCGGGGATACCGATGCGCCGCCAGCACGGCTAAAGCCGCTCGATCCACCCGTCGACGAAAGCACTTTGGTGGAAGCGATTCACCCGGCCGACTCCGATCGTCTCTTCGTCGACGTCACCGCCTACAATAGCAAGGTCTACTACGTCCTCGGCGACGTCGCGAAACCCGGGCGAATGCCGTGTACCGGAAGTGAGACCGTCCTGGACGCCTTGAACTATGGGGGCGGTTTCGTCGCGACCGCGAACCGCAAGGACGTCCGGCTCATTCGCCCGTCGCGTGGGGACCGGCCGGCCCGAATCTACCGGGTCGACTACGACGCGATCACCGAGAAGGGGGACCCCAAGACCAACTATCAACTGTTTCCTGGCGATCGTCTCGTGGTGGGCCGCAACGAGATCGCGCAGAAGACGATCGAGATCGACCGACTCGCAGCTCCCCTCCAGACGATCTTCAATGCCATACTCCAATATAGCTTCATGGCCCGATCCGTGCAGAACCTGGGGACTGCGGCCACGGGGGCGAACACGGGGGCCTCGTCGTTGACCGAAGCCCAGCGCAAGGCCACGCTCGAGGTTTGGGCGGAGTTCTGGAGCCAGGCGCTGGCGGAGCAAGGTGGGGTGACCTTCGACGAGACCAAGCTCCGCAATGCCCTCTTGCGAGCCCTGGAACGCTCGAAGCCGAAGGACGAGGATGCGAACCCGCAATGAGCCGACAGGAGGCATGACCGGCTCGGGCCTGCCCCTGGCCTCCTCGATCGAGGGGGCCAGGCTCGACAGTCCTTCGACGCGATCTGAAGCGGTTCACCTCTCCTTTGGCTCAATGGAACTCCGCCCTCCGTGGGTGGGGAACCCAGACGAAAGTCGCGGTTGGGGATCGACGAGGCGGATGGAAAAGGGGGTGGGCTCTTCGTTCGGTCGTACCGTGTTCTCCGGAAGGGGAGCGGATCGCTCGAGTGTTTGCCCCGTTGTCCTTCCGAGGGTTGGCCGGTCGCAGCAGAAGAGGAGGTAGCGGCCATCGGGCGATAAGGCCAGGCTCGCGATCTTGTGGTCGATGCTGTGGGTTTCTAGCCGCTTGGGCGGTCCGAAGTTCCCTCGCTGGACCGAGTAGAGCGCCATGCCCTCTTTCTCGTTGGCGACGAAGACGCAGCGGCCGGAGGCGGCCGAGTAGACCGGGAAGGACGGATTGGCCTCGAGCCGGTCCCCCTTCTTCCAGAGGATCTCCTTGATCTTCCCTTCCTCGGGATGGGTGATGTCGATCAGAACGATCGCGGCGCCGTCGTTTCCGCTCGCAACTGCGACGATCGTCCCGTCGCCCGCCCAACTCGGGAACGACCAGAGCCGGTATCCGGGCACCACGACCGGGGTCTTACGGCCAGACTCAACGTCCAAGAGGACCTGGCTGGTGGGGCTGCTGAAGCTGGTGATCAGGAGCTGTCGTCCATCCGGTGACCACTGGGGAACACCGAACTCGCCAAGTCGCCTGCGGTTGGAGCCGTCGGCGTCCATGATCCAGATGCCCATGTCGGCGTTCGGCAGGGCGCCGGGATTCAGATGAAAGGCGATCCGTTTCCCATCCGGAGAGGGACTCGGGCAGTTGCCCACCCCGAGGTCGCTGATCACTAATCGTTCCTGGGTCAGGTCGATCGACTTCATGCGCGTCCGGATCCACTCGCGGCCCGGCGTGGCGTCGAACAGGATGCGCCGACCGTTGTTGGACCATCGCGGCGAGCCGCAGTTTCTGAGGTCTCGGGCCGGCTCGTTGGTGATCAGCGCGGCTTTGCCCTGGTCGATGCTGAGGAGGTAGAGGGCGAGTTCTTCCTCCTGATCGGCCCGTGCGACGGGTCCCTGGCGGAGCTGTTCGACCAGTCGATCGGCGGCGTTGGATGTCTCGGGGGGGGCGCTGGCGGACGCTGGAGTCTCGCTCTCCGTCGGTTTCGCGTCGGCGATGCGTCCGGGCACGGCCGTCGATTCTGAATCGGCCGTCCCGCTGATCGCGGAGACCTGCGGGTCGAGTCCGAAACTGAGTCCCGCGAATCCGGTGGATGTGAGGAGGAAGACCGCCATGATCAATACCGAGATCCTGCGATTCAGGTTCGTCATCAAGTCCCTTCTTTCGTCCAGGAGGCCCGCGATGCGGTCTTCGAGCTTCCATGGACTCGAGAGGAGACCGAACGCGGTCGGGAGCTGCGTGGGGGCGGTGGCGGATTCCGTGACTTCGAGGAGGGTCCACGAGTAAGCCACGCGATCGCCTCCAAGGAGGGCGTAGTTATCGCAGACCTCCTCGCGGGCGCGGGCCAGCTCGCGGTTGAGGAGCGAGAGCAACGGTTGGGGCCAGAACGCCACTTCGGCCAGGCGCTGCAGGAGACCGACGAAGTGGTCGCCCCGCCTGAGGTGGGCGCATTCATGGACGAGGATGTCGCACAAGCGGCGTCGAGCCATCGTCTCGAGCATTCGCGCGGGCAAGATGACCGCGGGCCCGAGCAACCCCGTGGCAACCGGCCGGTCGAGGGCGTCGGACGCAAGAATCCGCGGCAATTTCCCCGGCCCGAGCCTCGTCAGGACCTCGGCGAGGGTGTGTCGGATGTCGGCGTCATCGATCGGCCGGCCGTCGGCCTTCAACCGCTCCATGATGCGCCAGCCAATCGCCAGTCGGACGCAGAGGACGGCCGTGCCGATCGCCCAGACGACAAAAAGGCAGGCGAGCGCGGCCCGAACGCCCTCGGCCCACGTACGGGCGTCGTCGTCTCCCTTGCCAGGAAAGGCCGCCACGCTCGCCGCAGTCCCCTCGCGTGCCATCTGGGCGGGGTTGCTCGCGCCTCGCTCACCCAGCAGGCGCTCGACCAGCTTGAGCTCGACGTCGGAGGTAGGGCGAACTGACTCCACCGGTTGCGCCGGCGGAGGCGAATGGAGGCCGGGACGATGGCTCGCGAGGTCGAGCAGGGAGAATCCCGCCCGTTCGGCCCCTGTGGCCAGGATCGGCGTCACCACGATACTGAC
>Ga0182739_1004524_pt1 | contig 11456 bp, 4 predicted proteins | sample eDN5th30CBELigBY_FD_128873 | JGI IMG/M metagenome (GOLD analysis project Ga0182739, IMG submission 128873) | Enriched backyard soil microbial communities from Emeryville, California, USA - eDNA 5th pass 30_C BE-Lig BY (version 2) (version 2) | ecosystem: Environmental > Terrestrial > Soil >... | reverse complement strand
GCCAGCCCTTGGCTGCCGGACGTAAAATACCGCTTCCACTCCGCCGCCTCAGCTTCCGGTCCGTTCGTCCGGTGATAATAAGCGTTCTTGAAGTTAACCATGCACAAGTGCGACCATACGATATTCAGCCCATACTCAGGCTGCTGTCCGGCCAGCGCGTCATGCGCCGCATCCCATATCGCCCCCACGTACTGCGGATCGAGTCCTTCCAGCAGGTGAAGCAGTCCCATCGCATCCGTCACGTGGTTGCCGTAATGCTGCTGCACGCCTATGCGCACGCCGTACTGCTTGCATAACGGCAGCAGCGATTCCAGCTTCTCGCGCTCCCTGCGCTCGGAGGCCAAATAGCCTTCCGCCTGGCGGATTGCAGGCATCACGCGAATCATCGGGATGCCCGCTTCGGCGCAGCCTGCGAAGATTCTTTCATCCGTGCCGCTCGCCACGCTGAAGATGCGCAGCCCGTAGTCCTCCAGCTGTCTCGCCAGCTCCGGAAGCTTATGCGCCTCACCCGGCTCCAGCTGGTACCCTTCCCGCAGCGGAAACTCAATGCCGTCAAAGCCCAGGCTTTGGACGAAGCTGCCCAGCTCGGCTACCGATTTGGTTCTCCATGGCTTCGTAAAGACGGAAAACGATACAGTCGATTCGGATAAACTCATTGCAAGCCACGCATCCTTTCTAATGTAGGGATTTAAATTATGGTTCGGGTAGACTCAATACACCCTGCTGTTATTACGGTTTTCGTAATAGTCGGGGTTGCTGCCGAGCTTATCGAGCACCGGCTGGGTAATGGCATGAAGTTGGGCGATAACATCAGGCGTCAGCTCATAGGAGGCTGCCTTGTAATTGGATACCAGCTGTTCTTTCGTCCGCGATCCGACGATGGTCGTAGCGATGGCCGGGTTCGCTGTCGTCCAGGCCAAAGCCAAAGTCAGCACGCTGACGCCCAGCCCGCCTGCGAGCGTACGCAGCTCCTGCAGCGCAGCCGTCATTTCCGCCTCGGCTCCTTCCTCTCCGTGCCGACTTCCTTCCCCCCTGCTGTGATGAAAATGCCGTGTGCGCGTATGCAGCGGTTTCATTTCCGAAAGGCTCGTGTATTTGCCCGAAAGCAGTCCCTGCATTAAGGGCATATAGCCGATCACGCCGATTTCGTGCTGCATGCAATAAGGCAGAATCGACTCCTCAATGGCCCGCGAAAATAAGTTGTACGCCAGCTCGTTGGCCACAACCGGAACCCCGGTTGCCTGTACCTCCTTCATCTGCGCTATCCCATGATTGCTGATGCCGATGTAACGGATTTTGCCCTCGCGCTGGAGCTGCTGGAGCGTGTCGAACACCTCCTGTACATCGGGAGGATGCTGGATCAGCTCGGGATCATCCGTGTAATGCTTGACGGACAGCGGGTTCATCGGCCAATGCAGCATATACAGGTCGATATAATCCGTCTGCAGCCGCTTCAAGCTGCCCTCGCAGCGCTCCCTAAGCACCTGGGCCCGCGTATGGGCCGTGCTCACCTTGCTCCCGATGATCGCTTCATGCCTTCTCCCTTTTAATGCTTCTCCCAGGGAACGCTCGCTTTCCCCATCGTTGTATACCTCGGCCGTATCAAAATAATTAACACCCAAATCCAGCGCCTGATGGACAACCTCCTGTACGTCCTTTTGACTCTGCGCGCCCCAATAAACTCCCCCGCCGTACTGCCAGCAGCCCATGCCCAACCGGCCTACCCGCAGCTCAGACGACCCCAGCGTTCTTTTTTCCATCGGCTTCCTCCCTTTCGGCAGCATTAACGAACAACGCCTTTCTTTAATAGAAGATTTCCTTTAAATGAACGGTCTCCGGTAGCCACAATGGCATAAGCATTGCGCGCTCTTTCGTAAAAAGCAAAGCGGTCGACGTATTCGAACTCGTGGAAACCGCTCTCATTTGCCCCAATGATACTTCGGTATCGTTCCCATACCTCCGGAACCGGGTCTCCCGGCAGCAGCGACATGACGGCTGCAGGGCATTCTACCGCATGATCCAAAGGAAAGAACGGCATCAGCTCGCTTAATAAGTTGGGAATCGCAATTCCGTCGCACCGGAGCAGGCGCTGTGCATGGGAAGCTGCGGGAAAATTACGGTCCGCCAGGATCAACTCATCCCCATGTCCCATTTCCATCAAGATTTTTATCAGCTCCGGAGAAAAAACGGCAGGTATGCCTCTCAGCAATCAAGCTCTCCTCCTTGAACAAAATGGATTTCGATTCGTTTTAACCATCTTTTGTAAATATTTGAACTATGTACTTCTATTTTATTGAGAAGAGCTGTAAATATGTTAATATCAAACGATATTTTTTGTTTTGCCACCATCTCTATATAGATAAGGATAAGAGCCCATGAACCCAATCGAACTGCGCGATCAAAAAGGAAGCAAGCTCGCCATCCTGCAGACGCTGCGCGTCCACGGAGGCATGTCCCGCATTGAACTGACCCGTCTGACGGGTCTGAGCCGGGCTACTATCTCATTGTCTATCGCCGAATTGCTGGAGCATCGTCTTGTCTATGAAACGGATAACCGCCTCATGACCAAAGGCCGCCCCGCCACGACGCTGGAGCTCGTCCCGGGATCGAGAGTGATTCTTGGCGCGGATCTGGATAACGGGGCTTGGACCCTCGGGGCCTTTGATCTGCTTGGCAACGTTATTCGTTCGGTCAACATTGCCGTGGGCACGGCGGATCCGGTAGAAACGTTTGCCGCCCTGGCGCGGGAAATTCCCCGGTTCTCCGCTTCGTTGGAGCAAACGCCGCTGAAGCTGCTTGGACTCGGCGTTCCCGGCCTGGTCGACGGGGAGCACAGAACCATTCGAAGCGCGGCTGAATCGGGCTGGCATCAAGTGGAGGCGGCGCAAATGATGGAGCAGGCGCTCGATTGGCCGACAGTCGTGGTCAACCGGCACCGGGCACGGGGCTTGACGGAATGCAGGTACGGGGCAGGAAGTCAATTCAATCATATGATTTATATCGGGGTAGGCATGGGGATTGCCGCCGGTCTGTATATCGACCGGCAGCTGTTATCCGGCTCGCTCGGAGGCGCCGGTGAAATCGGACATACGACGATCGAGCCGGAGGGGCCGCTCTGTCCTTGCGGAAATCACGGCTGCCTGCAAGCTTTATCGGCCGGAGCCGCCATGGAGCAGGAATACCGCAAGCTGGTCCGTTCCTCGGAGCGCATCGATCTCTCCTCCGATATGGACCTGCAGTTTCTGAAGGTCCATGATGTTTGTGCGGCAGCCGAGGCGGGAGATGAACTGGCCATGAGCGTCGTTCATAAATCGGCCTCGTATCTGGGCATCGCCATGGCGAACTTATTAAATACATTCAACCCGGAAGCGATCATTCTGGGTGGTGTCATTCCGCAATCCAGTCCCTTGTTCGCCGATTGCGCAACGAAGGTCATGCGGCAGCGGGCCATGCGCCCCTTGTCGGCGCATACCATCGTCCGCACAGCACAATTCAAGGAATTTGGCGGCGCGTTGGGGGCGGCCAATTTTGCGCTCGACAGGAATATGTCGATCTCCATCTTTCAGCAGTCGGAATCGGCCGAAGCCGCCGCCTCCCCCTCTGAGCCGATCGATATCGGCTGAAGCACTTGTATTCTTGCCAAGGGGATGACCTCGTCAATCCCCTTTAACCGCTGCTCGAATCTGTCCAATCCGATTCGGTAAGCTTCAAGCAAAGCCTGAACTCCCGGCCTGTCAACACATTCCTGACTGAGCATAATATCGCCGCCAAGGCTGAGTCCCTGCGTCCTTGAGGCCAGATTCACGGTCCGGCCAAAATAGTCCAGCTGCCCATTGGAGTGTACGGCGATGGCCGGGCCGCTGTATAAACCGATTTTGACGACGATCGGCAGGCTCGAAGAATGGGCGAGGTTGAAGCCGTCCACATGGGTCTGAATGTCCACCGCGGCTTTGACTGCCTGCTCGGGACTTTGGAATACCGCCATAACCGCATCACCGATCGTTTTCACAAGCGTTCCCCGGTTCATCCGGATCCAATGCTGCAAAAAGTCAAAATGCTCCCGCACCTGACTATATGCAAGCGCATCTCCGACCTGCTCGTAAAATGCCGTGGAGCCCAGCAGGTCGCTGAATAAAATGGTCACGCTCTCAATTCCAACCTGCCGGCCCGGCGATAGTACCTCGGAGGCAAACAAACTGCGGAACTCCTGCATCGTCGTTACTTGGGCCGCGCTGACCGCATAATCGTCCCACTCTTCTCTTTCGAGCGCAACGACGATCCGGCTGCCGCTGCGATTCAATAAGCGGAGCGGTCTGCCCGGTTCCACCTGGACCAAGGTCTCTTCTGACCATCCCTTGCTGTCAAAGGTGAGGCTTAGCAGCCTGCCGCTTCCCTCCTCCTCGGGCAAGGCTGCCCTTTTCCGTTCGCCGGGGTGCCCAGACAAGGAAGACTGCGCCTGCAGATCATCAGCTGTCGTCTTTTGTGAAGGATGAACGGGTGTCTTACGGGAACCCTGCTTCTGCTCTTGCTCCTGTTCCTCATACAGCCGGACAATCTGATTGTGCCTCAGCACCCGAATCCGCAGCCGTTCATTCGTTCTTGGGTAAGTAAGCACCGCTTCTCCCTCGTCCGCAATGTCCAGCTGCGTATAAATATGCGGGGTCAGCATGGGGCCTCCCACGCAAAATACCTGCTTGTCCGCCCGCCGGATAGATGGATGAACCGAAAAGCACAGCTCGACATAGCGGTCGAAATTTACTTCATAACTAATACCGCAATAATCGCAATGGTATTTCGAGTCCCATTCCGACATCGTATCCGCTCCCGCCTTCGCCACACGGCAGTTCGGGCAAATAAAATGCCAGCGCAGATTGGTCACCCCAAGCTTTGTTGCATGCAGGAACAGGCTGAGCACGGCTTCACGGTCTGCCCCCCAGCTCTCTGCCAGCACATAAGGCCTCATATCCACTACTTCGTCGTCCCCGCTCCTGTACAGATGCTCCTCCAATCGCTGCAGAAGCGTATCCTCTGCAAATCTTAGGTTGCTAAGCTTGTCCAGCAGCGCGTCTAATTCCGCCTGATTAACGGAATAACCCGATTGGGGCTGCGGCAGCAGATGCGCCTTATGCTGCTCCTTCAACCGGATAAAGCTATGCAGGTAGCGCATCGTTTGTTGCATGGAGCGGACGCCGAGCAGAGGAATGGCAAGCAGTCCTAACGGATTTGCCGGCGTAAAATAAGCGAACAGCCGCACCCGGGTTGCCCGTGAGCCATCCTTCAGCAGCGTTCCGGCATCCTCCAGCTCAATGCCGCCATAAAACCGTTTCAACGGACCGCCGGTATACTCGCGTGTGACCGCATACCGTTCTTCCTTTACCCATTCAAACGGGTGCTCCTTCCAGCTCACGGGAACGATTCCCGCAGCTTTTGCAGTAAGGACCCGGATGTTCGGATCATCAATCCCCGGCTTCTCCCACTGCCGGGCGTTTACCGGAAACAAGCCGATCACCCGGTTCAAATGATCCGTCCTGGCAAGTAAATCCCATACCTGTCGGCGGGATAGAGGGACTTCTTCTTCCAATACATGCTTTTGCTCAGATAATCTCATAGTCCTGCCTCCGCTCTGTCCAAGTAAGACTAATTATACACGTTTCCCTGGGCTGCGCATCCCTTGTACCATGAGAAAACCCGAAGGCTCTGAGTAGTCCTTCGGGTTGATTGCATTGTGAAGCTATTCCTTGCGTACGCTGCTGGAGAAATCGGTCCAGGGCTCCCTGACGATGATTACTCTGTCGGCCGTTTCCCTGTGCCCGTTCGGCCACACCGCGGTAAACCGGAACGTATACGACGCATCGGGCAGCCGTTCGAAATCGTCACCGTACAGCTCCCCCTGCCAGCCTGTCCGGCTTCCGTCGGACGCAATTAATCCCGTCTGTCTGTCCGTATAGCTCATGAGCACCGTCACGTTAGCGGCAGCCTGGTTCGTAACCGCTTGTAATACAAAGGCCTCTCCGGCCCAAAAGGTATCCGCAGTCCGGGGCCGCTCCTCATTGCCCGTTTTATAATAGTTATATGCCTTTCTTTTGGCTTCCCATTGAGGCGTATGCTTAACAAAGCCGTCGAGTGTCAAATCACCTACCGGTACAACTCGTGTAATGGAATCCGCTGCTCCATAAATATCCGTTACGGTCAGAGTGACGATATAATCGCCTGGATGCCCGTCAGTCACCTCGGCCGCAATCACCGCATCCAGTGATGCGGACAAAGCCGGGGCCGTGTAACCGGGGCCTGTCATTTCCCAGCGGTAGACCAGCGGATCTCCGTCCGGGTCGGAGGATCGGTTCCTTAACGCTACCGTATCCCCTTCGAATGCCGGCTTGGGCGACCAATCGAAGTCGGCTGTCGGCGCACGGTTGATTCGCAGCCATACTTGCGGCGACCAAGCCGACTCGGCTCCGTATTGGTCCCATACTTTTACCCTGACACGAAGCTTTTGACCTGCAGGCAAATCAGTCTGCACCGTCCATTGGTTGCTTCCAGCGGAAGTATGCTGAACCAGCTTGCCGCTGTCTACAATCATCACCGTATTCTCTTCATTCGTAATTTGCAGCTCAAAATGCTCGAAGACGGCCCCCGCATCCGGATCGCTTTGACTCCATTGCAAGGTAGGGCGAAGCGTATTGATCATCGTCGGCTGATCCTGTGTCCCATACGGAAAGCTCATATAAGCCTGCGGCGGGCTGTTCGTTATCATCCAGCCGATGTTGCTCCATGCCGACCAAGCAAAACCGTCGCTGACTTGTACGTCGGTCTGGTATCTTTTGCCCATTTCCAAAGGCTTGTCCAATGTCCAGGACCAACTTGTATCGGTCGTATTCATCGGCTGATTCTGAATATCGTCTACTTCGTTGCCGGATTCATTCTTTAACCGAAGATGGAATGCGGTAAAGGTCGTCCCAGGGTCCGGATCGGTTTGATTCCATCGTATCGTAGGCGTCAGCGAAACGGGCGTCGGCTCGCTCTGATTCCCGTTCGGAAACGTCAGCACGGCGCTTGGCGGATTGTTCGGCGGGGCCGCGTTAAAGTAAACGGACGCCACCGCCCAGTCGGACCATGCACCGTACTCGTCTTTTACCGCTTTGCGGAGAATATACATCCCCGGCTGATTCGGACGCGTAATTTTGCCGTCATGCGTAGTTCCTTCCGAATCGGTATAATTATATTTTTCCTCGAAAATCCCTTTATTCGCACCATAGCCCGCAATATAATTCCACGACGCCAGCCATCGGTCCGGATCATGGCTGTCCCGGTCGCTCCACGTAATCGTATAGTCGGAGCCTTGAGTTACCGAGAAATCGGCGATAGGTTTACGATGTACCAGCAAATTCCTGACACTGCCTGTCGTATCCTGCCTGTAAGCTGCATACGCGTTACTAAGTGCCGGGAGCGGGGCCGGATCATCCTTTGCAATGTACTGAACCTTGTAATTACCCACTTTATCGATGCGGGAAAGAGAAGGGTTTTGGGGCTGTCCGTTTTGACTGAACGTCCCGCTGGCTCCGTCACCTGCGTCCAGAAAACCGCCGCCGTCAACCTGAGTGTAATAATAGCGGTCCTGATCCGGCAACCGAGGGTCCCCTTCCGGGTCGCTGTAGCTCGTTGTTGTAAGAATCGGCATGTTTACTACTGCAATTCCGTCGATTTTGGATTCCCTTGGTTTCGGTGTCGTGACAGTTAATCCTTTGAATTTCATCCCATACAGATTTATAAAAGGGCCGTATTTCCCTTCGGTAAACGTTCCGTCCGAAGCGTCAAATACAAGCGAGCCGTTAATGGATACCTTGATCTTGCTGCCTTTTGTCGTAACGGATATCCCGTACCAAGTATTTTCTGTAAAGCTGTACGCCGCTTGTCCGATGAGCATACGATTCCCGTCTACAATTTTGCTCAGGAACACCGCACTGCTCGTCAGTTCAAAACGATACATATTCTTATAATCCTGCATCCGAAAGGAGAATCCAGAAGTTGAATTGTTCGTCGATACCCGCTGACCCGGATTCATATAGAAGGCGTAGTCTCCTTCTGCAACCACATGATCTTCATTTCGCAGCTGGCCGCCGGCGATCGTTTCGTACGGTACGCTTGCCAACCCGGTTGCTTGAATCCGGTACACCCAGTACTCCCTGAAATTGTCCGTTGTCGGCTTATAGACAATACCGCGGTCCCCATCGCGATACTTCGCATAGTCCCGTTCAGTTAAAGCTACCGTTAACGTACCGTCCTGTTCAAAATCAAAATAATGCAGGAAAAACTGTCGTGATTCTTCTTCATTATCACGGTTATTGTAATGAAGATAACTTGTAAAAAAAGACTTACCCATAGAATACGATTTGATGAACGCTCCATTCATATCGTATACCATAACGTACTCGGCATTGACCAAGGCAAATACGTAGCCATCCGACGATACCCGTATTTGAAACACTAAGTTATTGTTGGAGACCGTAGCACTATCCTTACCGATCGATGTGTACCCGTGGTTATACTTTACCTTGTCCTTAACCTTGACTGTTTTACTCGTTTTGGTATTGGCATCATAGTACTCAAGTGAAAACGTGTAATAATCATCATTGCTGGAGGATGAAACGGGTTGAATGGTTGTTTTTGCCGTTACGCTCTTCCCATTCAGCATATAGGCCGGGCTCTCCCAAACTAATGGGTTAGGATCTAACATGACGCCTGGATTATACGGAATAGACGAGGCATAGGTGCCGTCTGATGTTTTGTAATAATCACTTTTCTGTACGCTGTATCCGCAAGAATTGCTTTCATCATCCCAATATTGGCAAACATTATAGATGAACCCCCAGTAGGAAGAATCGTTTAGATGCCGGATATCGCCGAATAAACTCGTGATCTTGGTTAAGTCCGTCGTCGTAATGGGCTGTCCGTTGTTGTAAGGAATCGTATAGCCTCCGCCGGCAGCCAACTGAACCACGATGGAGCATGTATATTGGTAAGGGCCATTGCCGCTGTATAAACAGTCAAAAGAGAACGTATTGCCGGCATTGTCCCGCCCTCCGCTCATCGCAGCATAAGAGCCCAAATTCCCGTTCAGCATCTGAAGGTCTGTTTTATTGCCCGGATTCGATGCATGCGCCATCGTCCCGGCAACCGGAATCCGCAAATCGGATCCGCCATAAGTAAAACCTTTGGGTAAGGTTTCAGGCAGCGCCACATCCGCGTAATCGTTCGGTAGTCCTTCATAACGATAATGCGTCGCAGTCATACTGCTTGGCAGCGGGCCCATCGAATAGGGATTAGAAGAATTCATTACTCCTAAAGAGTCGTCAGCCAGGTTTAGCTGCAAACCGTTTTGTTTAATTTTGTCCGTATCACCGATGCGAATTATAGACCCTTTCCAGTTATCTTTAATCAGCAAGTCCTTCGTTGTATAACGTACGATATCCAATTCAGGCGGCTCCGGATTGGAACCCATAAGACGGACATCCGTTTCGCCCGATTGATTGATGACATCCGCCGTATAGGTCTTAGAGTCACTTAATCCGTAATCCTCGATCCCCCAAACGTAAAACTTGATCTTCCCTACACTCGCTGCCCGGATTGAATACGATTGTCCCGGCATAAAATGATCTACTACCTGCTCCGTTTCGTCCGTAAAATCCCCGTCGTTATCGCTGTCAAACAAATATTTGAGCTTACCGTCAACGATGATATCCCCGTCAATGGACCTCGTATTGTTCGTAACGGAAAACGTGCCGCGAGTCATAACGGAAGGATACATCAGCTCCGCCACGGGAGGCTTGTCCTCTACAACATTGATGACCTTTACCGCTTTATCCTCGGGCAAGGAATGAACCCCTCTATTGTCCGTTACTTCCAACATAACGGTTTCAGGTCCGGGTGTCGGATATACATCTCTTTTATTGGTCCACTCGTCTTTGGTATGATCAACCGTTCTTCCGGGTGCCGCTGTGCTGCAGTCGCCGTTTATCGCATTGGCGGGGATCGTTCTACCGGCAACCACGCGGGACGGCACATTGATACAAGGTATCGGGTAAGGGGAACCGACGTTAAGCGTATCGGACTGTGTGCTGCATAACCCGGAAGGATCGCAGGCCTTGGCCGTTACAATATGAGCTCCCTTGGTGGTTGTGCCTAAATTTGTGAACTTTAGATCGTTTACGTTGAGACCATGTGTACTTTTCAAGCCTTGAACCCAGGTACTCGAGCTGCTCGAAAACTGCCAGGTGACTGTAACCTGATCTCCATCGGGATCGCTGATGTTAAAAGCTCTTAAATTGACCTTATCCCCGACGACAACGGGAGGATCGTTATTGGCGTCCGGCTGTGTTCCCGTCGTGTTGCTTGCCTTAAACCAGCCTATTTGAAAATTAGGCGGACGATTGGCCGGCTTGGGACCGACTTCAAAATGAGCTCCACCAATACTGGTGATACAGTTGGTTGACTGATCCCAGACGACAAACTCGACTGCCACATCCCCGTCGATAAAACCGCCGGGATAAGCTCCGTCCAATTGCTTATAATAGTTGGCTTCAAAGGCCCCTGTTCCTTTATTCGCCCAAGTGCCATCAGGTAAATCAGCATACGTACCGTTTTGCCAAAATCTAAATTTATATTTGTAATTTACACTAGTATTCTGAAGCGTACCGGTAACGTAGTTGGATTGGCCCCAGCTGATAAAGCTTTTTTCGGCTTTCACCGTACCGATCAGATCGGGAGCATAGCATCCGCCGGTTCCTCCACCGCCGCAGTCGGATTTAGCTGTAACGGAAACGGTCGTGCTGTTATTGGTCAATGTGCTCGAAGCTTCTCCCACCGCATTAACGGCATCAATCACCATGGTAAAGTCTTGGGGTGACGTGTTATTAAAAGAATAAGTAATTTTTTTCGTGAATGTCTGGCCGTTGGAGGCGCCATGGATTGTTTCTGTGTAGGATGGATTAACTATACCATTGACCTTGTATTCGACTTTAAACACAGCTGGAGTGCTTGGGCCGAAATTTTTGTAAGTGAAAGTAACATCGGCTGAAGAGCCGACTTTGACGCAGCCGGGCGGGCCGCTGGCTGCGGTGTAGCCGAGGTCTGGTTTTGTTGGCTCATCGTAGTTTATCGTAATGGTTGCGTCTTTGTAGACATAGGTCGTTGCTTGCCAGTCGGTGTATACTTCCATTACGTAGTTAAAAGGGTATCCGCCGTCGGAGTCTACACCTGTGGAGGGGTCAATAAACGGGTTGTCAAATAAACAGTCTTTAGCATCAACATCTGCTCCAACACACCAGGTATCCAAAATTCTTCTGACACCAACTTGATTTGTTCCATCTGAGGCTTTTCCCCAAAAGAAAGGCTCAGTACCATTACGAATTTTTGAAGCTGAAACCATTGTGATAGTGCTTATATTATAATTCTCAATT
>Ga0182739_1004520_pt1 | contig 11463 bp, 9 predicted proteins | sample eDN5th30CBELigBY_FD_128873 | JGI IMG/M metagenome (GOLD analysis project Ga0182739, IMG submission 128873) | Enriched backyard soil microbial communities from Emeryville, California, USA - eDNA 5th pass 30_C BE-Lig BY (version 2) (version 2) | ecosystem: Environmental > Terrestrial > Soil >... | reverse complement strand
CTGGGCGTAGGCCCGCAGGGCGTACTTGTGGTCCACGGACACGGCCAGGATCCGCACCCCGCGTGAGCGCAGCTCGGGGCGCAGCGCCTCGAGCGCCTCCAGTTCCCCGGTGCAGACCCGGGAGAAGGCGAACGGAAAGAAGACCAGGAAGTAGTCCCCGTCCAGTCCATCCTCCGGGCCGAGGCGTTCACCGTACTGGTTCTCCAGCAGGAAGCCCGGCACGGGGTCGCCCGGATGCGGGCGCGCCGAAGGCTCCGTGGCCGCGCCCTCGGCGGGACCGGCGTCGTACCGGGGACCTTCCGGAGGCAGCGGCGCCGGCCCTCCGGCCCGCGGCGCCGGAACCACGCCTAGTTCTTGCGGCGGGCCACCAGCCGGGAGGCCGCCCAGTCGCGGGACACGCCCTCGGTCTTGGTGACGTGCAGGCCGGCGGTCGGCGCGGCCTCCTGGATCTCCATCGGCGGCACGTAGCCGTCCCGGCCGGACTTGGGGGTCAGCAGCCACACGACGCCGCCCTCCTGCAGGCTGGTGAGGGCATCGACCAGCCCGTCCACCAGGTCGCCGTCACCGTCGCGCCACCACAGCAGGACCGAATCGACGACGTCGTGGTCCTCCTCCGTCAGCAGTTCGCCACCGATGGCGTCCTCAAGTTCCTCCCGCAGGTCGAAATCGACGTCGTCGTCGTATCCGAGCTCCTGCACAAGGTTCCCGTCCTTAAAACCCATCTTGGCCGCGGCCCCGGTGGTTGCCGCTCCGGCGTCACTCACGTCACTCCTCCTGCTGGTGTATATGTCTGGGTCCAAGCCAACACCCTTTTGCCCGCTCCATCAAGCGCGGCCCTGCGTGACACGCCGCGGAAGGGCACCGGCGCGGCGGTCCCTCCACGCATGCCACGCCCGCGCGCGGACGGCGACGCTTAGCAAATACGCATCCCGCAGGTCGGAGCACTACAGTGGGTTCGAAGGTCCGGACCGTCTACCCGACGGCACCGGCCACCCATAGCGGCCGCTGCCGCACGCTTCGCCCGGCCGAGCCCGGACGTGACGCGAACCCCCGCTGTACCCGTAACGAGGAGAAGTTGGACGTGGCTGAAGAGGAACACATTTCCCACATCCGGAGCGGCTTGACCAGCCAACTGCCGGACCGCGACCCCGAAGAGACCGCCGAATGGATCGAGTCTTTCGATGACCTGGTGGAAACCCAGGGAACAGAACGTGCCCAGTTCATCGTCCGTTCGCTGCTCCAGCGCGCCGGGGCGAAGAGCGTCGGCGTGCCGATGGTGACCACCACCGACTACGTGAACACCATCCCCGTCGACCAGGAGCCGCAGTTCCCGGGCAACGAGGAATACGAGCGCCGCTACCGCGCCTACATGCGCTGGAACGCGGCGGTCATGGTGCACCGTGCCCAGGATCCGTCCATCGGCGTCGGCGGCCACATCTCCACCTTCGCCGGTGCGGCGACGCTCTACGAGGTCGGCCAGAACCACTTCTTCCGCGGCAAGGACCACCCGGGCGGCGGGGACCACGTCTTCTTCCAGGGCCACGCCTCCCCCGGCATGTACGCCCGCGCCTTCATGGAAGGCCGCCTCTCCGAGGAGGACCTGGACGGCTTCCGCCAGGAAAAGTCCAAGGAAGGCCATGCGCTGCCCTCCTACCCGCACCCGCGGTCCATGCCGGACTTCTGGGAGCACCCGACCGTGTCCATGGGCCTGGGCCCGATGAACGCCATCTACCAGGCGCAGTCCGACCGCTACCTGCACAACCGCGGCATCAAGGACACCTCCCAGCAGCACACCTGGGCCTTCCTCGGCGACGGCGAGATGGACGAGCCCGAATCGCGCGGCCTGCTCCAGCTGGCCGCGAACGAGAAGCTGGACAACCTGACCTTCGTCATCAACTGCAACCTGCAGCGCCTCGACGGCCCGGTGCGCGGCAACGGCAAGATCATGCAGGAGCTGGAGGCGTTCTTCCGCGGCGCCGGCTGGAACGTCATCAAGGTCGTCTGGGGCCGCGAGTGGGATGCCCTTCTCGAAAAGGACACCAACGGCACCCTGGTCGACGTCATGAACCAGACCCCGGACGGCGACTACCAGACCTACAAGGCCGAGTCCGGCGGATTCGTGCGCGAGCACTTCTTCGGCAAGACCCCCGAGACCAAGGAAATGGTCGCCGACCTGACGGACCAGGAGATCTGGAACCTCAAGCGCGGCGGGCACGACTACCACAAGGTCTACGCCGCCTACAAGGCCGCCATGGAGACCACCGGCAAGCCGACGGTCGTCCTGGCGCACACCGTCAAGGGCTACGGCCTGGGCCCGCACTTCGAGGGCCGCAACGCGACCCACCAGATGAAGAAGCTGACGCTGGAGGATCTCAAGGCGTTCCGCGACCACCTGCGCATCCCGATCACGGACGAGCAGCTCGAGGCCCACCCGTACCGCCCGCCGTACTACCACCCGGGCCAGGACGCGCCGGAGATCAAGTACATGATGGAGCGCCGCGCCGAGCTCGGCGGCTTCGTCCCCGAGCGTCGCGAAAAGCACGTCCAGCTGGAACTGCCCGGCGAGAAGGCCTACGAGGTAGCCAAGCGCGGCTCCGGCAAGCAGCAGGCGGCCACCACCATGGCCTTCGTGCGCCTGCTCAAGGACCTCATGCGGGACAAGGAGTTCGGCAAGCGCGTCGTTCCGGTCATCCCGGACGAGGCCCGCACCTTCGGCATGGACTCGTTCTTCCCGACGGCGAAGATCTACAACCCCAAGGGCCAGAACTACCTGTCCGTGGACCGCGACCTGGTCCTCGCGTACAAGGAGTCCCCGGCCGGGCAGATCCTGCACGCGGGCATCAACGAGGCCGGATCGACCTCCGCGTTCACCGCCGCGGGCACCGCCTATGCCACGCACGGCGAGCCGCTGATCCCGATCTACATTTTCTACTCGATGTTCGGCTTCCAGCGCACCGGCGACTCCTTCTGGGCCGCCGGCGACCAGATGGCGCGCGGCTTCATCATCGGCGCCACCGCCGGCCGCACCACGCTCACCGGCGAAGGCCTGCAGCACGCCGACGGGCACTCCCCGCTGCTGGCCTCCACCAACCCGGCCGTGGTGACCTACGATCCGGCCTTCGGCTACGAGATCGGCCACATCATGAAGGCCGGCCTGGAGCGCATGTACGGCGGCAAGCACGAAGACCCGAACGTCATGTACTACCTCACCGTGTACAACGAGCCGATCGTGCAGCCGGCCGAGCCGGAAGAGCTCGACGTCGAGGGCGTGCTCGGCGGCATCTACCTGCTGGCCCCGGCCAAGGTCGACGGCCCGCGCACCCAGCTGCTCGCCTCCGGCGTGTCGGTCCCGTGGGCGCTCGAGGCCCAGCAGATCCTCGCCGACGAGTGGGGCGTCTCCGCCGATGTCTGGTCCGTGACCAGCTGGAACGAGCTGCGCCGCGACGGCCTGGCCGCCGAGGAGGAGGCGTTCCTGAACCCGGGCGCAGAAGCCCGCGTGCCGTTCGTGACCAAGCAGCTGGCCGGCGCCACCGGCCCGGTGGTGGCCGTCAGCGACTTCATGAAGGCCGTTCCGGACCAGATCCGCCAGTTCGTTCCCAACGAGTTCGCCACGCTCGGCGCCGACGGGTTCGGTTTCTCCGACACCCGCGCCGCCGCCCGCCGGTTCTTCAAGATCGACTCCCACTCGATCGTGGTGCGCGCGCTGCAGATGCTCGCCCGCCGCGGCGAGGTCGACGCGGATGCCCCGGCCCGGGCGTTCGAGAAGTACCAGCTGGACAACGTGAACGCCGGCACCTCCGGCAACACGGAGGGCGGCAGCGCCTAGCTCCACCCCGCGGACCGCAACGGGTCCGCACCACGACGGCGGCGGGACCCTTCCGAGCGAAGGGTCCCGCCGCCGTCGTTTTGTAGCCTTCACACAAAATGGAGCCACGCAACCGGGACGCGTATCCTCTTTCCATGAGCGAAGAACGACCCGGCACGCAGGGGCCGCGCATCCGGCCGGCCCGGCAACCGAAGGCCAGCCCGGAAACGCTCGCCCGGCTGAAGAACCACCTCGGGGTGCTCTCCACCGTCGCCCTCAAGCACCTGGACCAGTCCCTGCCCTGGTACCGAGGCCTGCGTCCGGAGGAGCGCGCGGCGCTGGGGCTTGTGGCGCAGAAGGGCATCTCCTCCTTCGTCTCCTGGTACGAGCGGCCGCAGTCCCCCCAGTGGGTGCTCAACGACGTCTTCGGCGCAGCGCCCAGCGAACTGACCCGCTCCATCAGCCTGCAGAAGGCGCTGCAGCTGATCCGGACCATCGTCGAGGTGGTCGAGAGCCAGGTCCCGGACATCGTCCCGGAGTCCGAGCACCAGCAGTTGCGCGAGGCGGTGCTGCGCTACTCCCGCGAGGTCGCATTCGCCGCCGCGGACGTCTACGCCCGCGCCGCCGAGTCCCGCGGCGCCTGGGACAGCCGGCTGGAGGCGCTGGTGGTGGACGCGGTGCTGCGCGGGGAAAGCCCCGACGCGCTGCGCTCGCGCATCGCCGCCGTGGGCTGGAAATCCCAGACGGACATCCGCGTCATGGTGGGCAGCGCGCCGGAGGTCGCCGGGGCCGGCTTCGTCGGGGACCTGCGCCGGGCCGCCGTGCGCCACACCAAGGACTGCCTGGTCGGGATCCAGGGCGACCGGCTGATCCTGATGCTTGGGGGCATGGAGGAATCCGAGTCCGAGTCCATCTACGCCCGGCTCAGCGAGTTTTTCGGTCCGGGTCCGGTGGTGTACGGCCCGCCGGCACCGACCCTGCGCGACGCGGCCGCCTCCGCGCACGCCGCCTTCGCCGGCATCGCCGCCGCACGCGCCTGGCCGCAGGCCCCGCGCCCGGTCGCCGCCGATGACCTGTGGCCGGAGCGGGTGATGGACGGCGACGACGCCGCCCGATCCTCGCTGGTGAACAACATCTACCGGCCGCTGGAGAAGGCCGGCAACGGCCTGGTGGAGACCCTGGCGAGCTACCTGACGCTGGGGCATTCGCTGGAGGGAACGGCGCGCGAACTGTTCGTCCACGCCAACACCGTGCGCTACCGGCTCAAGCGCGTCTGCGACGTCACGGGGTGGGATCCGCTCATTCCCCGCGAGGCGTTCGTGCTGCAGACGGCGCTGGTGGTGGGTCGCCTCGATGCCAACAAAGAGTTGTAGGATTCCTACAACGACGTCAAGAGAGGTTGGTGCCCCGTGACACCGGGGAGGGCCTGCCTCGTTTGAAAAGGTGGAATAGTGCTAGCAATCGTGTGCCCAGGCCAGGGATCCCAGACCCCCGGCTTCCTGACCCCATGGCTTGAGGTCCCCGGCGTCGCCGGCCACCTCGCCGCCCTCTCCGACCTGACCGGACGCGACCTCGTGGAGTACGGGACCGTCTCCGACGAGGAGACCATCAAGGACACCGCGGTCGCCCAGCCGCTGATCGTCGCCGCCGGCCTGGTGGCGGCCCGCGCCCTCTTCGCCGGCGGCGTCCCCTCCGGCGCCGCGCTCGCCGGGCACTCGGTCGGCGAAATCACCGCCAGCGCCCTGGCCGGCGCCCTGCCCGAGGGCGACGCAATGGTGTTCGTCCGCGAACGCGCCAACGCCATGGCCGCGGCCGCCGCGGACGTGCCCACCGGCATGGCCGCCGTCCTCGGCGGCGACCCTGACGAGGTCCAGGCCGCAATCGCCGCCGCCGGGCTGACCGCCGCCAACGCCAACGGGGCCGGGCAGACCGTCGCCGCCGGCACGCTGGAGGAGATTGCCGCGTTCACCGCCGCCCCGCCGGCCAAGGCCCGCGTCGTGCCGCTGAAGGTCGCCGGCGCGTTCCACACCCGCCACATGGCCCCGGCCGTCGGCGTGCTCGAGGCCCTGGTGCCGTCGCTGCACCCGGCCGATCCCGCCGTCGTGCTGCTGAGCAACCACGACGGCGCCCCGGTCGCCTCCGGCGAGGCGAACCTGGCCAGCCTGGTCGCGCAGGTCTCCCGCCCGGTCCGCTGGGACCTGTGCATGCAGCGCCTGGCCGACCTGGGCGTGACCGGCATCCTGGAGCTGCCCCCGGCCGGAACCCTGGTGGGCCTGGCCAAGCGCGGCCTCAAGGGCGTCGACACGCTGGCCCTGAAGTCCCCGGAGGACCTGGACGCCGCGCGCGCCTTCGTCGCCGACCACACCGCCGCCCTTCGAGAGGAACAGAACTAACGTGACTGCCGTCTTGGCGCAGAAGCCCCTGCGCGAACACACCCGCATCCTCGGCGTGGGAGCCTCCCGCCCGGGCGTCATCGTCACCAACGAGGACGTCTGCCAGTGGATCGATTCCTCCGACGAGTGGATCCGCCAGCGCACCGGCATCGTCACCCGCCACCGCGCCGACGCCGCCACCTCCGTGGTCGACATGGCCGAGGAGGCCGCCCGCGAGGCGCTGTCCCGGGCGGGCATCGAGGCCTCCCAGCTGGGCGCGGTCATCGTCGCCACCGTCACCTCCCCCTACGCGACCCCGTCGGCCGCCGCCGACCTGGCCGGCCGCCTCGGCGCCAGCCCGGCCCCGGCCTTCGACATCTCCGCCGCATGCGCGGGCTACTGCTACGGCGTGGCCCAGGGCGATGCGCTGGTCCGCTCCGGGGTGGCCGACTACGTGCTGGTGGTCGGCGCCGAGAAGCTCTCCGACTACATCGACAACCACGAGCGCACCATCTCCTTCCTGCTCGGCGACGGCGCCGGCGCCGTGGTGATCGGCCCGTCCGAGACCGCGGGCATCGGCCCCTCCGTCTGGGGCTCCGACGGCACCAAGTGGGGCACCATCAGCATGACCCACTCCCTGCTGGACCTGCGCGACGTCGCCCTGCAGGCCGAGGAGGCGCCCACCGGCGAGGCCCTGGTGGCCGGCACCGAAGCCAAGCTGTGGCCGACCCTGCGCCAGGACGGACAGACCGTGTTCCGCTGGGCCGTGTGGGAGATGGCCAAGGTCGCCAAGCGCACCCTCGAGGAGGCCGGCATCACCGCCGACGACCTGTCGGCGTTTATCCCGCACCAGGCGAACATGCGCATCATCGACGAGCTGGCCAAGCAGCTGAAGCTTCCCGGGACCGTGGCGATCGCCCGCGACATCGCCGACGCCGGCAACACCTCCTCCGCCTCCGTCCCGCTGGCCATGCACCGCCTGCTCACGGAACAGCCGGAACTCTCCGGCGGCCTGGCCCTGCAGATCGGTTTCGGCGCGGGCCTCGTCTTCGGCGCGCAGGTCGTTGTCCTGCCCTAGGCTGGGACGGGGAAAAACACCACCACCAACCAGACCGCCGCGGCGGTGTGAAAAAACGTCGGGCCCTGCCCGGCCCAACCGAAAAGGAGCCACCATGGCTAGCAACGAAGAGATCCTGTCCGGCCTCGCCGAGATCGTCAACGAAGAGACCGGCCTGGCCCCGGAGGCCGTCGAGCTGGACAAGTCCTTCACCGACGACCTGGACATCGACTCCATCTCCATGATGACGATCGTCGTCAACGCCGAAGAGAAGTTCGACGTCAAGATCCCGGACGAGGAGATCAAGAACCTCAAGACCGTCGGCGACGCCGTCAGCTTCATCGCCGCAGCCCAGGCCTAGTCCTCGGCCACAGGCCCGCGCGTCCGTGAAGGACGCGCAGGATCCGCCGGATCCACCGGGGCGGCCCCGCAGCAGCAGGGTCGCCCCGACCGCACCCGCCCCACGCGTCGGGAGGACCCCCTGACGACTCAGCACAGAGAGTTTCCTATGGCCCGCAAAGTTGTAATCACCGGCCTTGGCGCCACCACGCCCATCGGCGGGGACGTGCCCACGCTGTGGGGCAATGCGCTCAAGGGCGTTTCCGGCGCCCGCGCGCTGACCCAGGACTGGGTGGAGCAGTTCAACCTGCCCGTCACCTTCGCGGCCCAGGCCTCCACTCCCGCCTCCGAGGTCCTCTCCCGCGTCGAGATGAAGCGCATGGACCCGTCCACCCAGTTCGCCGTGGTTGCCTCCCGCGAGGCCTGGAAGGACTCCGGCATCGACGAGATGGACCACGACCGCCTCGCCGTGGCCTTCGCCACCGGCATCGGCGGCGTCTGGACGCTGCTGGACGCCTGGGACACCCTTCGCGAGAAGGGCCCGCGCCGCGTCCTGCCGATGACCGTGCCGATGCTGATGCCCAACGGCCCGGCCGCCGCGGTCAGCATGGACCTGGGTGCCCGCGCCGGCGCCCACACCCCCGTTTCCGCCTGCGCATCCGGCACCGAGGCCCTGAACGTGGGCCTGGAACTGATCCGCAGCGGCAAGGCCGACGTCGTGATGTGCGGCGGCGCCGAGGCCGCCATCCACCCGATGCCGATCGCCGCGTTCGCCGCCATGCAGGCCCTCTCCCGCCGCAACGACGAGCCGGAACGCGCCTCGCGTCCCTACGACACCGACCGCGACGGCTTCGTGATGGGCGAAGGCGCCGGCGCCCTGGTGCTCGAGGCCGAGGAACACGCGCTGGCCCGCGGCGCGCGCATCTACGCCGAACTGGCCGGCACCTCCGTCACCGCGGACGCCTACCACATCACCGCCCCGGACCCGGAGGGCCTCGGCGCCACCCGCGCGCTGAAGGGGGCCATGTTCGACGGCCGCATCCAGCCGGAGGACGTTGTCCACATCAACGCCCACGCCACCTCCACCCCGGTCGGCGACAAGCCCGAGTACACCGCGCTGCGCGCCGCCTTCGGCAAGCACGTGGACAACCTCGCGGTCTCGGCCACGAAGTCCCAGATGGGCCACCTGCTGGGCGCCTCCGGCGCCGTGGAGTCCGTGCTCACCGTTATGGCCGTGTACGAGCGCCGCACCCCGGTCACCATCAACCTGGAGAACCAGGACCCGGAGATCCCGCTCGACGTCGTCACCGGCTCCCCGCGCGACCTGCCGCAGGGCCAGATCGTGGCGCTGAACAACTCCTTCGGCTTCGGCGGCCACAACGCCGTCGTCGCCATCCGCAGCGTCTAGCCGCGGCGGAAACCCCGGTCCGAGCGGCCGTTGCACCCCGGTTTTTCGGGGGCGCAGCGGCCGCTCGGCGTTTAAGCCCGGGCGCGGGCCGGCCGTGCGCCCGGCCGCCCCCGCCGGGGGGGCGCCGGCCCCGGGGCGCCTGTACAGGCGCCCCGGGGTCTGCATAGGTTGGAGCAATGGGCCGCTTCAAGCGTTCCTCCCCGAAAGGAAAATCGAGCCGGCACGGCCGACGATGAACTGAAGGAGAGACTGATGAAGGCAGTAGTTTTCAAGGCACCCTACGAACTGGCCATCGAAGAGGTGCCCGATCCGCGGATCGAGGGCCCGCTCGACGCGGTCATCCGCATCACCACCGCGAACATCTGCGGCTCCGACCTGCACCCGTACGAGGGCCGCGCCGAGCTGGAGGCCGGCATGGTCCTGGGCCACGAGAACATGGGCATCGTCGAGGAGGTCGGCTCCGCGGTGAACCGCATCAAGGTCGGCGACCGGGTCTCTGTCCCGTTCAACCTGGCCTGCGGCACCTGCCGCAACTGCAACAACGGCTACACCTCCGCCTGCCTGCGCGCCAACCCCTCCGGCCAGCCCGGAGCGGGATACGGCTACCCGAAGATGGGCCCCTACTGGGGCGGCCAGGCCGAGTTCCTGCGCGTGCCGTGGGCCGACTTCAACCTCCTCGAACTGCCGCAGGGCACCGAGCACGAGAACGACTTCACGATGCTCTCCGACATCCTGCCCACCGGCTACCACGGCGCCGAGATGGCCATGGTGACCCCTGGCAAGTCCGTCGCGGTGTTCGGCGCCGGCCCCGTGGGCCTGATGGCGGCCCACAGCGCCTTCCTCAAGGGCGCCGCCCAGGTCTTCGTCGTGGACAAGGAACCCGACCGGCTGGCCCTGGCCACCGAGATCGGGGCCACCGCCATCAACTTCGCCGACACCGACCCCACCGAGGCGATCCTCGAGGGCACCGACGGGTTCGGCGCGGACTGCGGCATCGAGGCCGTCGGCTACCAGGCCCACGACCACACCGGCCAGGAACACCCGGAGATGGTCCTGGACAACCTCGTGAAGGTGGTGCGCGCCACCGGGCACATCGGCGTCGTCGGGGTCTACGTCCCCGAGGACCCCGGAGCCGCCAACGACCTGGCCAAGGAGGGCCGCGTGGCCTTCAACTACGGCGAGGCCTTCACCAAGGGCATCAGCATCGCCGGCGGCCAGTGCCCGGTGAAGAAGTACAACCGCGAGCTGCGCGACCTGATCATCCGCGGCAAGAGCGCCCCGTCCTGGATCATCTCCCACCAGGTGGGCCTCGACGAGGCGGTCGAGGCCTACGACAAGTTCGACAAGCGCGTGGACGGGTACACCAAGGTGCTGCTCAAGCCGTGACCTCCCCCGGGGGCCGGCGGCCCGAGCCTCTCCCCCGGCCGGCGTAACACCGCCCTCCCGAACTGCCCGGCCGGCCCCGGGCTCGCAGCAGGCGCCGGGACCGCACTGCGGTCCCGGCGCCTGCTGCGTCCGGCGGAGGGCACCCGGGAATCGGCTGCCGGAGCTTCGGCCCGCTGGAGGACGGAACCGGGTCCCGGGACGGCCGGCGGAGGCGCTGCCCGGCCGGCCTGTTGCCTAGCCGGCCGGTTTTTGCCCGGCCGGCCCGATTTGCCTGGCCAACCCGTTGTGCCTAACCGACTTGGTGCAGCCAGCGGATCGGCGCTCCGTCGGCGGCATGGCGAAACGGCTCGAGTTCCTCGTCCCAGGCTTCCCCGAGCGCCAGCGAAAGCTCCTGGTAGAGCACGGCCGGATCCCCGGCGCCCTGCTCGTAGGCGTAGCGGATGCGGTCCTCGGTCACGACGATGTTCCCGGCGCTGTCCGTGGTCGCATGGAAAATGCCCAGTTCTGGCGTATGCGACCAGCGGCTGCCGTCCACCCCCCGGCTGGCTTCCTCGGTGACCTCGTAGCGCAGGTGCGCCCAGCCGCGCAGCGCCGACGCCAGTTTGGCCCCGGTGCCCGGCACGCCGGCCCAGCCGATCTCCGCCCGGTACATTCCGGGCGCGGCAGGCTGGAGCGTCCACTTCAGGTCCGTCCGCTGGTCGACCACGGACCCGATGGCCCACTCGATATGAGGGCACAACGCAGTAGGGGCCGAGTGCACGAAAAGTACGCCCCTAGTCATTGCCTCAGACATGCCATCCTCCAGTTGCTTTGGTACGTCTTCCCCAACGACCAGGGCAACTACGGGTATCCGGCTCTCCGACGGAATTCATTCTGCACGAATCAATCATCCACCGCCAGCTGTAAATATTTTTACAGTCGATGTTTTGCCATGTCAGCCATGCAACTTTGGCGCAGGGAGGCGGCATGTGCCCGATCACACACTCCGTAACACTTGCCCGGCGGTCAAAGGCCGTCCCGCCGATTGCGCGGGCCGGAAAAGCCCGTCCCGGCCGGGGCCGGCTCAGGCGCGCAGGTGGGCCTGCTGGTAGCTGGG
>Ga0182739_1004518_pt1 | contig 11465 bp, 15 predicted proteins | sample eDN5th30CBELigBY_FD_128873 | JGI IMG/M metagenome (GOLD analysis project Ga0182739, IMG submission 128873) | Enriched backyard soil microbial communities from Emeryville, California, USA - eDNA 5th pass 30_C BE-Lig BY (version 2) (version 2) | ecosystem: Environmental > Terrestrial > Soil >... | reverse complement strand
TGCGTTCTGACAAGGAAGCCGAAGCAGGCGAATCCCAAAGATTCGTCGATGCAGGCTGACGAAGTTCAGAACGCAAAAGAGCCGATCGCAGCACAAATTGACCTTTCGGGACAGACTCTAAATGGTGCGTCGCTTTTCAATAGAAAGATAGAGAACCAAGACCACAATTGCTCCGATGACGGACATGATCATTCCCGAGGGCTCGCCGATCTCTCTTCCCCCACGAACCAGATATGTCAGAAAACCTCCCGCAAACGAACCGACGATTCCCAGGACGATTGTGGCGATCCAGCCCATTGATTGACGCCCGGGGACAACCAGTCGCGCGAAAAGTCCCGCGACCAATCCGAAAAACGTCCATGCAATAAGGGCACTGATCGTAGACATTCTATTGCTCCCGTCAAAAGTGAGTTCATCCGGATGAGTGAAAGACTCATCTCTGGTCAGTGAGCTGCAAGCACACTGGAAGTATCACGGAGAGCAACCGCCATACCAATTGCCTTAAGCCGCTCGAACACCTTCCAACCACGTCCGCCATTATCGGCAAGAAGGTTCATTGGCGAGACCGCACTGCTGTACTGCTGCACGAGACTCCTGCCTGAGGCCAAATCATGTGGGATCGATTACGATTTTCGGCGCTGAAGGTGGCGTTCCAGCAGGCGAACGTTTTTCAGATTGGCTTTCCAGGCCACGTCCAACGCGTCCCCCAGTACCGGAACGATGCCGACCGTCATATCGACCGCCACGTTGAAGATCATCCGGGCGAGCACATGTCGCGGCAGGTTCACCTGATGTGCCAGATAAACAATGTACGCGGAAATCACGGTTGTGGCCACGTCGCCAATTCCCGGGATCAATCCGATCAGGCCGTCCAACCCGATACGAAAAGTGGTTCCTGGGATCACGAAACGATTGTCCATGAGGTCAGCCAGAATACGGACCTGCTGCAGGACTTCTGCATCGGTCAGAACGCGTTTTCCGGTGCGTGCTGCCCGTTCGTGAGCATCAAGGATTTCCGGAAACTGCTGGGAAGTTGTCGAGACCATGAGAATGACTCCTTTCTGCGTCAAGACGCAACGAGTAATCGAAATATCATTGGTAGCAGACCAGCCATCGCGGTCGATGGGAAAGCAACCTTTTCTCACTTTCCGCCTCCTGGCGGATTCGTTTGTGGTCTTGACACCATGGAATTGATGGCATTGTCGTCGGAATCGTCAAGACCTTTTCTCCTCGGCACCAATGTTGCATCGCCTTAGTGACTTTCATCACCGAGAACAAGACCACCGTTCAAAAGGCCACCGTTCATCAGGGGATTTTCACGAACGGAATCATGTCGCTTCAAGGTTCAACTTTTCCTTAACAGGTGTCCAGGAAAATGCCTGAAATAAACAAGTCTTTTGCATGACATCGGCTTCAGTGATAAGGGGTTTCAGTGATAAGGACATCGCCTTTTTTCTACAGACGGAACCATTCCTGATCGATGGAGTGTGACCGCACAGATTTCAACAAGGAGAGGAATGATGGCTCTGGAAACAAAAACGAATTTACAAGCCGGCACGATCAAAAAATTACAGGAATTAATTCAGATCAACGTGGACAGCCAGCATGGATTTCAGCAGGCCGCCAAGGATATTGAAGACATGACTCTTTCCACGCTGTTTCAATCGTTGAGTCATCAACGAGAAGAACAAGCCTGCGAACTGGCCAAATTTGTCGAGTGGAATCACGAGAAACCAAATCGGACCGGATCTTATGCAGGGGCGATTCACCGGGGATGGATGGCAATCCGGGAAATGTTGACAGCGGACAACCTGCAGGCGGTTCTCGACGAGGCAGAACGGGGCGAAGATCAGATCAAAAGTGCCTATGAACAGACGCTGCGTGAAACGGCTGGAAGCGCGGTGAACGACGTTCTTCAACGTCAGTATGTGCAGGTCAAAGCCGCTCATGATCGGGTTCGTGATCTGCGAGACGAACACGCCAGAGATGGACGCCAGAGAGATGAAGATCGGAATTCGGTTTGAGAGTCGATCCGGAAAGGTCAATTTGTGCTGCGATCGGCCTCTTTGCGTTCTGAACTTCGTCAGCCTGCATCGACGAATCCGGGGGATTCGCCTGCTTCGGCGTCCTTGTCAGACACAAATCGCTCGATGTCGACTGACAAAGCACCTTTCCGGACAGACTCTGAGTTTGAGTGACGACATTCGTGGCAGGGGGGGAACTCGTTCGCGATTGCTTTCGATCCACCCAGTGCTTTCGAATCACCCATGTTGCTGATGCAAAGTTTCTCATGTTGTACAGAATCCTCGCACTCTGAGAGAGCGTTGAGCGCTTTCGACACAATGTTCGACACAAAGAATGAATTGGAGAGTTCTTATTGAAGGTCGTTCTGTCGGTTGGCGCGTGCCAGCCAGCGATCTTCAGGAGTCGGCCAGCAAGAGTTGCGGGTCGCTTGTCTCGTTGCTGAAGGATTGAAGGATGTTAAAAAGTTCGTTGAAAACCATGATCTTGGGAGCAGTCGCTCTCGCCACTGTTGTCGTCTTCTACGGGGATGCAGAAGCGGGACGGCGAAGGCATGCGCGATATGGGGATGCCTGTTGCGGCTACGACACTGGTGTTCGTCATCATCGCTATCGTGGATACGATTATCAGGGATGTAATGATGGCTGTGGAGTGAATTATGCTTCACCCTGCGGGACTTCTTGCGGTTCGCCATGCGGCGCATTTTATGGGCAACCCAGTCCGTGCCAGGGGGGAGCATGTGGAATTCAGCAGTCCTGCAATGCCTGCGGAACGACCACCACCAGTGCTCCAGTGACTGGATATGAACACAGCACCGCTCGTCCCACGTACCGCGATGAAACCATCCCTTCAACAGGCGAAGACCGGGTCCTGGAACGGGAATACCGAAATGATCAGGCAGCCCAGGATGCCTATCTTCGTGATCAACGACAGAACAATCCCGATGCCCAAGGAATGACGGATGCCGAACTGTTGCGACAACGGGATATTCAGAATCAATCCCGAGATTCTTTCCAGAAGACAGATCGCAACTTGCAAAACACGGATCGCGCCATCCGACAGGACATCAATCAGGCAGTCCCTGATACCGTCGCGCCTCCGACCGCCACAACACCAGCACCAGTCCCAGCACCAGTTGTGCCACCCGTGGTGAATTAGAGCGTTTCTGTAAACCTTGTGGCGGACTTGCCTCTCGGCATTCAGTCTTTCATCAAGTGAACCCTTTTCGACGCGGGCACATGAGAGACCAGACTGGTCTAGAACGCAGCCCCCCCCTCGCCGGTTTCAGATTTCTCTATTGAGGAACAGTTTGATCCGCCGGGGGAGGGATGCGAGTTCGATTCGCGAGTGGCACTTTAAACAATGGGGACGTTTCGTGATCACGGACCCTGAAACCATGCTTGAATGATGCTGAATTCATCCGTAGCAGCAGCTCTCACACTGCAGGCTGCTGGATGATCGGACAATGCCCGCTGGGGGATGGGCATTGTCCGTTTTTTTTTATTAAAGCTGGAAAGGACCCAGGCGATCCAGCGTTCGCTGAGTCCAGGAAGGTGCTTTAATCGCGGACGGCGTCGAACAGGGCCGTTGACAGGTAACGTTCGCCGGAGTCTGGCAGAATCACCACAATGGTTTTGCCGGCGGATTCTGGACGTGCCGCAACTTTCAATGCTGCTGCCATGGCGGCTCCGCTGCTGATGCCGCAGGTGATCCCTTCTTCTCGAGCCAGCCTGGGAGCCATGGCAAAAGATTCTTCATCGGTCACCTGGATCACTTCATCAATAATACTCTGATCAAGGGTTTCTGGAATAAAGCCCGCTCCCAGCCCCTGGATCTTATGCTTGCCAGCCGGTTTTCCAGAAAGAACGGCACTGGTTGTCGGCTCCACGGCCACCGAGTACAGCGGCTGGTTTCTCTCTTTTTCGAAGTAATGGGATACCCCGGTGATGGTCCCGCCGGTTCCCACTCCGGAAATGAGGATATCGACCTTTCCGTTGGTGTCGTCCCAGATTTCCGGCCCGGTGGTTTTGGCATGAATGGCGGGATTGGCCGGGTTCTTGAACTGCTGCGGCATATAGTATTCGGGTTGAGCCGCGAGTTCTTCCCCTTTCTGAATGGCCCCCTTCATGCCATCTGCACCGGGAGTGAGAATGAGCTGGGCACCGAAGGACCGGAGCATCAACCGACGCTCGACGGACATGGTATCCGGCATGATCAATGTCAGGGGATACCCTTTTGCTGCGCAAACGAAGGCCAGTGCGATTCCGGTGTTCCCGCTGGTCGGCTCGACGACTTTCATGCCAGGTTTCAGGATGCCCCGCTTTTCCGCATCTTCGATCATCGCGGCGCCAATTCGGCACTTCACGGAGTACGCCGGGTTGCGAGCCTCCACCTTGGCCAGCACAGTTGCGTTCAGTCCTTTGGTGAGATGGTTAATTCGTACGAGCGGTGTACGACCAATCGATTCGGCATTATTGCTGAATACGGGCATCTGGGCTCCTTCCGAGTTTGAATGTGGTGGCATACGGATCATCAAAATCCGTTGTCAGAGTGAGTATCGTGCAAAATGGGGGGATTACACAAGGTTTTCTGTCTGTTTCTCAGATTGGCGACTGTCAACTTTTCAGACATCGTCAGACTGAGCAATTTCGACTCAGACTGTCGAGGTGAGTTTACCGATTATTCCAATCAGACCGGTACCTCACAGGGGAGCGTCGGCCACTTCTGCCGAATGCAACGGGTACCATAGAGCCGGGGGGGCTTCATGCGGTCCATTAATTTGTGCAGACGGAGACTGTCCGTCCTGATGATGACATTTCTGGCGGGAATCGCTGGAGCAACTTCTGTCATGGCTCAGCAGGCATCGGGAGAGCAGTCTTCCGTGATTCCCATCAATCAGCTCTCCGGCCATGGGAAGCAACCGATCGTGGCGAATCTCATCAAGGGGGGAGATTCCAGCCGACGCACACGCAGTGAAGCCATCGGACAACTGCCCCTCGCGTCTCTTTCTCCCGCTGGCCAGCAGCAAGTACAACAGATTCTCAAAGAGTTGAGTCTGTTTCGTCGACTGCCCACACTGCAATTCGACGTGGATCGCCGGACCTATGAATATTTCACCGAGCATCCGGACGTGGCTGTCAGCATCTGGCGGGCACTCGAAATCTCTTCCGTACAGATGAAAGAGATCAATTCACTGCAGTACCAGACAGATACCCGTGATGGGACAGTCGGCAACGTGGATGTTTTATTACGCAGCCCGGGTAGCTATCTGGTCATTTGTCAGGGCCAACTGCAAAGTCCCGGAATGCTCAGACCCATTCACGCCAAGGCGCTCATGCACGTACAGCCTCGCTTTGATAACAACGGTAAAGTTGTGCATCACCTGGATATGTTCGTGAGTTTCCCTTCTCAAACCATCGAAACAATCGCCCGGTTGACTTCGCCGGTCAGCTTCCGCATTGCCGATCGGAATTTTGAAGAGGTTTCGTTGTTTATCGCACTGATGAGCAATGCCATGTCACAGCAACCCGGCTGGGTGGAGCAGACAGCACGCCAATTGGAAGGAGTGGCTCCGCAAAGACCGCAGGAGTTGCTAAGTGTCACGGCATCAGTCTATGTCGATGCGGAACGACGACGACTGACGGCCTCGGGGCAACCCATCAATATCGAGTCCATCCGTCCTCCCGTTGCGACTCAGACAGCATCGGAAGCGGAAGCCGGGATCGTACGATAATCAATAATCAATAATCAATAATGATAAATAATAAATGATAATGCTGTGTGGCCTCCAGGGGGTCGACACAGTGGGGAGATGCAAGAAATGCGAAGAAGAGAAGGAAGATGATCGTTTGCCCGCTTTTTCTTCCTTTCTAGACCAGTTTGGTCTCTCATGTGCCCGCGTCGAGAGAGTTTCACCTGATGAAAGACTGAATGCCGCGAGGCAAGTTCACGACGAGATTTACAAAAACGCTCTAATGCCTCTTCTCACCGGGGCGAATGCCGTGATCAAGCCGAAAGCAACGACGGGACTCTATTCATGATGCATCACACAGACGCCTTGTAATGTGGAGTTCTTGAGAAATCGGGGCGGGAAATAGGCCACCTTGGAGTAGGGGACTTTCACCGTGATCTTGCAGAGGTCCAGCGGCTTTGTTTGAGAAAGCTGATTGTTGGGGTTCTGGTGGCCCTCTCCGGGAGTGACCGTCACCTCCACGGCGACATCGCCGGGATTGATCCCCTTTACCGTTGCGACCATCAACTGCTTCACATCTTCAATCACTGCGCTGTTTGTGCTGCCTTCCAGAATGGCTGCACGTGCTCCGAACCGGGCCGCATGTGTGGTCAGCTGGCCGACAGTCATCGCCCGACCAAATTCCATAATCCCCCAGAGGATAACCAGAAACACCGGCATCACAATGGCTGTTTCGACCAGGACAGCTCCTCGCCGCTCAGGTTGAAAAATTTGAATTCGGCGTTTCATCATGGCACTCTCTTGTGCAAGGATGGGAATCCCATTCACCTGTGTTGGCCAGTTCGACAGGCAAGACAAGTTGCCTCTGTCAACATTACAATACAAATGCGCTGCCGGCGGGCGGTTTGCCGCGATGCGGTGAAAAAACGCATCATGGAGATGAAAAGCGAGTACGACTGTACGAGATGTGACGGTCGCTTGTGATGCATGCTGTCAGAGCTTGCCGGCCAGACTCTCAGTCTGCGCAGGTTTTTTCAGTCTGGTGAGACCGGGAAAGGGACGATTGTGGCGGAAAGAACAATTTTCAAGCGGATTCTCGATGGGGAAATTCCGGCTGAACTGGTCTATGAAGATGAGGTGTGCGTGGCCTTTCACGACATCAATCCTCAGGCACCCGTGCATGTACTGGTGATTCCTCGACGGGAAATTCGGTCGCTTCTGGACGTGGAAGCCACTGACGAGCCGCTTCTGGGGCACTTGCTGGTCGTCTGTCGTCGAATTGCGGAGCAATTTGGTCTGACAAATGGGTTCCGTACCGTGGTCAATACGGGTGATGACGGCGGTCAGACCGTCGATCACTTGCACTTTCATGTGCTCGGCCAACGCCCGCTGACCTGGCCCCCTGGTTAGACCAGTGCCCTGCCAGGGCTTGGATTTAGGGTCCGTGATCGCAAATCGTCCTCCGTTGTCGGATTTTGCGTGAAGACCGACCTCAAATTTTAGAATCGACGAAGCATGAGTTTGGTCTCTCATGTGCCCGCGTCGAAAGGCTGCACTTGATGAAATGCTGAATGCCGCGAGGCAGGAGGCAAACACTGCGGGGCGAGGCGAGAGTCATGCAGGGGACATTTCGGTCACGCCATCCATGGCAAACAGAGGGAAATTGATTGTCTGGTCCTCATGTTCTTTTTCTGACTTCCGGGCAGAGTGTCCCATCGACTCGTTATCGTATTCTCCCTTACCTGCCTCGATTACAAGCAGCAGGAATCTGCTGTGATCTTGCCCAGAGCTTTCCCGAGAAATACAAACAACTCTTCCCCATGGGCTGGAAAGCCAGTCGTCTGCTGAGGAAGATGACACGACGCATTGATTTATGGAAAGCCCGACGCAGGAACTACGACGCCATCATCCTGGAACGGGAAATATTCAACGACCCGACCTGGCATCTTGAAGCTGCATTTCGTGCTGTCACCAGACGCTTTATTCTTGATCTGGATGATGCCATCTTCCTGAATTATCCTGATAAATTTGCGAGAATTGCCGGGATGGCAGACCAGGTTCTGGCAGGAAACCAGGCACTGGCGGCGGAATCGCGAAAGCATTGCGAGAATGTGACTGTTCTTCCCACGGCCATCGATCTGGATGAATATCGGTTTTCTTCTCCTCGCCAGCCGAACGAAGTCCCCGTGATTGGCTGGATTGGCACCGCCAGTAACGTGGCTTATTTGAAAACTGCCTTGCCTGCTCTGGAACAACTGGCGGCCCATCGCCGTTTCGTGCTCCGTATTGTGACCAGTCACAAATCCGTGATTCGGAAACTTCCCTTTCGGGCTGTGAATGTCGAATTCCATCGATGGTCTGCACAAACCGCCACCACACAGATTCGCCAGTTCGACATCGGCATCATGCCGCTGCCTGATGGGCCTTGGGAACGCTACAAATGCGGGTTCAAACTCTTGCAATATATGGCCTGCAACATGCCAGCCGTTGCGAGTCCTGTGGGTGTGAACAGTGAGATCATTACACATGGAGTGAATGGGTTTCTCGCAGGAACGACGGAAGACTGGCTGGAGAGTTTCAATTTTATTCTGGACACTCCCGAACACGCACGTTTCGTCGGAGAGGCAGCTCGAAAACGGATCGAACAAACCTATTGCATCGATGTTCAGTTCCCCAAAATGATGTCCGCCATCGTGGGGAACGGTCAGGATTTCTGACAAAACCAAAATCTTCTCTTGGCGGGGGCCTGGACCAGTTTGGTCTCTCATGTGCCCGCGTCGAAGAGATTTCACTTGATGAAAGACTGAATGCCGCGAGGCAAGTTCGCCACAAGATTTACGAAAACGCTCGAGATTGCTCCGCACCGGCAGAAGCCCTTGAGACGCCGACGCCGGAGTCTCCTGGACGAAACTTCGGCCCATGGCCTCGTCAGTTTCTTCCGTGCCCGGCATCCTGACTCGGCGCCCGCAAATGCTCATAGGCAGGCAGGTGCCGGTTCATTGAAAATGATTTCCGAAGCATCAGATTGATCGGTGAATGGCCATCCGTACGTAAAACATGCAAAGTGGACGCCGGCGGATTGCTCGTTTTCTGAGGGAAAACATTTGAAACAGGCGTATTGTGGTGCATGTTTCGGCGACGGCACGCGCTTTGCAAGCCTCATCTTCCTGCAGAGGGGAATTCGCACAAGCTGAATTCCCATCCAGATCCAGACGCCAGGAATCCTGGCCTGAGGGTGCCGGAGCGATCTATGGCCCGCACTTCGTTTTCTGCACCTTCAGGTTGGGTTTTTGAATGAGCAGGCACGCTGATCACAAGTCGGGGTCGGCCGAAAATCATGGCGTTCGACAAAATTTCTGGTTCATCGAATTGAAAGTCATTTCAAGGAGGATCTCATGGCTTTATCAACTCTCTTCATCGCCACTTTGCTGATCAGCCTGATCATGATTTTGACGACACTCAGTACGTCGATGATCTATGCTGCCACGCAGATTTTATCGCGTTGTGCCGAATTCCTCTTTGACCTCCGCGTCCCCACTCGACTGTAAAACCCATAGAGCTTGAGTGTGTCTGTGTGCAGGCACTGGACAGGCACTCTGTTTCGGTGCTGCGAATCAACCTTCGGACGAGGGAAACTTCCATGTCCAACACAAGTTCACGGCCAGTTTTGCGAGACTTCCCGTGGTGCTCCAAGCGATTCACGACGATTCGCGCTGACGGCGAAGTTCATAACACAGAATCCCTGCAGCCACGGCCGCATTGAGTGAATCGATCTGTCCCTGCAGCGGAATACAGACCTGCAGATCACTGAGATCGAGCAGTTCTCCGGGAATGCCCGTCCCTTCATTCCCGATGAGGAGCGCGGTTCCTGGTTGAAGATTGACATGCGCTGGGGGATGCTGTCCTTTTTCTGTGGCGGCCACCAGTTGAAGGCCGAGAGTTTTTAGCCGCTGACAGCAGTCGAGCGGCTGTTCCATCTGGACGATGTCAAGGTAATTGACTGCTCCCACTGAACTCCGGGTGACATGTGCGGAAACACCGGCCTGTCCCGTGGAGGGAACAAAGACAGCATCAAAACCGAAGACTTCCGCGGAGCGGAGAATCGATCCGAAGTTGAATGGGTCCTGAACGCCTGCCAGCACGAGCACTGCGCTCCTGCCATGCAGCTTTTTCAGAACCGCTTCCGCATTGGCATAGGGATAGGGAGGCATCTTCGCCAGCAGTCCCTGATGCTCTTTTGCTCCGCACAACCGTGTGAGCTCTGGACCGCTCGTCTCCGTCAACATGATCTTTCGAAGAGCGACCAGCCTGTCCAATTCTGATCGAACGGCGGCGTCCAGTAACGCGGGATCGATGCTCACCTCCAATGGTTGCCAGCGACCTGCCCGCACCGTTTCCAGCACCGCATGCCTGCCCCAGATCCAACATTTCTGATGGCTGCCGAGGAGTTCGCCCCCTCTGCTCCGCCGCTTTTTTTTGCCAACCAAGATCGTTGCCTGAATCGAATGGAACCTGTTTCACTTGCCCCTGATGCGTTCGCCGATCAGAATGGACCAAACCATTTCGGGACAGTGACTTCATCTGAATCCGCGCCAGATGAATCTGCTCTGTTGTAACGTCATTCTTGGATTGAGGGAACGGACTTGGATTGAGGGAACGGAGACTCGCCGCGAGTGCGGCCACAACAATCACCACAACAAGACAATGCTCGCACATTCCTCAGAATAAGGTGGCCAGGCGACTGCCCAGGAACAGACTTGATGAGACGACTGATTCCATTTCGTAAACAATCCAGGCTGCCTCTTTATTTGAGCGAAGAGGAGCAGGCGGGGTTGCGCGCTGCCGGACGATTCAATGCGCAGCTCCTGGACTATCTGCGAGACCATGTCCGGGAGGGAGTGACGACAAACGAGTTGGATCGGCTGGCCGACACTTATACGCGCGAGCATGGCCATCTGCCTGCCTGCTTCGGTTATCATGGATTTCCGAAATCGATCTGCACCAGCGTCAACAATGTTGTCTGCCACGGAATTCCGGATCAACGGACCCTGCAACCCGGAGACATCATCAATGTCGACTGCACGACAATTGTGAATGGCTGGTATGGAGACTCCTCTGAGACATTTCTGATCGAACCCGTGGCCAGCGAGGCGCGCCAACTGGTCCAGGCGGCCTTTGATGCCCTGTGGCAGGGAATTAGCGTGCTCCAGCCACATTGCTCGGTGTTCGAAATTGGTGTGGCCATTGCACGTTTTGGACGGCTGCATGGATATGGGGTCGTCGAGAATTTTCAAGGGCACGGAATTGGCCGGATGTTTCATCAGGAACCTGGTGTTCCACATGTTCCCATTCGCAAAAATCGGCGCGACCTCTTGACTCCGGGGGTCTGCTTTACAATTGAGCCGATGCTGAACATGAGATCGGAGAAGACGCAGGGACCACTCGAGGATGGCTGGACGATTCTGAGTCAGGATGGCAGTCTGTCCGCCCAGTTCGAACATCAGATTCTCATGACTGAAGGCGGGCCGGAAATTCTCACCCTCACGCAATTTGGTCCGCAGCCCGGCCATGTTTTTTAGCAACCCTGGCAATGCATACGGGGAAAGGACATTTCAATTTACAGAATTCCTTCCTTCTTCCTTCTGTCTGAATGAATTCGTGAGCCCCACATCTCTTGGCAGCACTGGATCGTCACCTCTCTCGGCAGACCGCTCTCGGCAGCGGGTTGTTGCGGTGATGCCGGCTTATAATG
>Ga0182739_1004517_pt1 | contig 11467 bp, 8 predicted proteins | sample eDN5th30CBELigBY_FD_128873 | JGI IMG/M metagenome (GOLD analysis project Ga0182739, IMG submission 128873) | Enriched backyard soil microbial communities from Emeryville, California, USA - eDNA 5th pass 30_C BE-Lig BY (version 2) (version 2) | ecosystem: Environmental > Terrestrial > Soil >... | reverse complement strand
GACGCGGAGGTGCAGAAGTACGTCGACGAGATCCTCGCGAACTCGCCGGTCACGCTGCGCCGCTACAAGGAGATGGCCACTAAGAGCTGGGGCCTGCCGCTGCCCAGCGCCCTGCGCCTGAACGTGGGCCCTAACCCGTACCTGAGCGAGGACCGCGTCGAGGGCGTGCGCGCCTTCCTGGAGAAGCGCGCTCCCGAATGGAAGAACCGCTAGCCATCCCGGATCCGGCCGGGTGCCGGCCGCCGTCGTTCCACTGAACCCCGGCGGCCGGCGCCCGGCGCCCGTTGCACCGAACCCCCGCCAGCCAAACCCCCAGCAGGAGAAACCAATGAGCTTCCTCGACCCCGCGCTCTGGAGCGGCAAGGTCCACACCGGCACCTGGACCGCGGGCGCCGGTGGCACCCTCGCGGTGCGCGAATCCGCCACCGGGGAGGTCCTCGGCGAGGTCGGCGTCGCCTCCGGCGACCAGGCCCGCGCCGCTGCCGCCACCGCGGCCGCCGCGCAGCGCGGCTGGGCCGCGCTGAAACCCGCCGAGCGGGCCGCGGTGATGCGCCGCGCCGCCGCGCTTTTCGAGGAGCACGCCGCGGAGATCGAGGACTGGATCGTCCGCGAATCCGGCGGCACCCGCACCAAGGCCCGCACCGAGATCGCCGCGGCCATCGCCGAATGCCACGAGGCCGCCGCGCTGCCCAGCCACCCGCACGGCGAGGTGCTCACCTCCAACAAGGACCGCTGGTCGATCGCGCGCCGCCGCCCCGCCGGCGTCGTCACCGTGATCGCGCCCTTCAACTTCCCGCTCACGCTCTCCATCCGCTCCGTGGCGCCCGCACTGGGGCTCGGGAACGCCGTGCTGCTCAAGCCGGACCCGCGCACCTCGGTCAGCGGCGGCGTCGTGCTCCAGCGCGTTTTCGACGCGGCCGGCCTGCCCGCCGGCGTCCTGCAGACCCTGCCCGGCGGGGCCGACGTCGGCGAGGCCGTCGTGGCCGCGCCCGAGGTGCGGATCGTTTCCTTCACCGGTTCGACGCCGGCCGGCCGCCGCGTGGGCGAGGCTGCGGCCCGGCACCTGAAGCGGGCGCACCTGGAACTGGGCGGCAACAACGCGATCGTGGTGCTGCCCGGCGCCGACGTGCAGCGCGCCGCCTCCGCCGGTGCGTTCGGCTCCTTCCTGCACCAGGGCCAGATCTGCATGGCCGCCGGCCGCCACCTGGTCCACGAGTCCCTCCACGACGAGTACGTGGCCGCGCTGGCCGCGAAGGCCGACGCGCTGCGCGTGGGGGATCCGTTCCGCGAGGACGTCCAGCTGGGCCCGATCATCGACGAGCGCCAGCTCAAGAACGTCGACGGGATCGTGCAGGACACCATCCTGGCCGGGGCCGAGGCGGCTGCCGGCGGCATCCATGACGGGCAGTTCTACCGGCCCACCGTGCTCACCGGCATCCGGCGCGGCATGCGGGCCTGGGAGGAGGAGATCTTCGGTCCGGTGGCCCCGGTGCTGGCGTTCTCCAGCCTGGAGGAGGCCGCGGAGCTGGTCAACAACAGCGAGTTCGGGCTCTCCGTGGGCATCCTCGGCGAGGTGGGCGCGGCGATGGGCCTGGCCGACCTGGTCACCACGGGCAAGGTGCACATCAACGAACAGACCGTCTCCGACGAGGCCAACGCCCCGTTCGGCGGCACCGGCGCCTCCGGCACCGGGTCGCGCTTCGGAGGGGCCGCGGCCAACCTGGAGGCGTTCACGGAGACGCAGTGGGTGACCCTGCGCCCGGAGATCGAACAGTACCCGTTCTAGCCGGTCCGGCCGCCCCGGCCGATCCAGCGATGTTTGTTCCGGGGCGGAAGCCGTTCCGCCTGCTGCAACGGTTTCCGCCAGCCCGCGGCCTCGCCGTGGTTCGATGGGACAAGGAATGTAGTAGGTGTTACAGGAGGTGCCATGGCCCGCGCCGCTGCCGAGGATGACGGCAAGCGCTCCGTCTTGGGGCGCGCCTTCGAGATCCTGGACTGTTTCTCCGGCGGAGCGGAGATGACGGTGGCCGGGATCTGCGAGGAGACCGGCCTGCCCCCGGCGACGGTGCACCGCATGCTCGCCGCCCTGGTCAGCTGGGAGGGGGTGGAGCGGCTGTCCCACGGCCGGTACCGCCTGGGCATGCGCATCTGGCGCTTAGGGATTGGCGCCCCGCAGGTGCGCCGGCTGCGCGAGCTTGCCCAGCCGTACCTCGTGGACCTGCACGTGGCCACCCGCGGCACCGTCTACCTCGGGGTGCGCGACGGCACCGACGGCCTCTTCGCCGACCGCATCACCCGGGTCAAGGCCACGGAGGGCTCCGCCCGCGCCACCCGCCGGCTGCCGCTGCACCGCACCGGCGGGGGGCGGGTGCTGCTCGCCTACAGCCCCGACGCCTGGAACGAGCTGTGCCGGATGGGCGAGCGCGACGCGGGCCTGGCCGGCCTGCTGCCCACCCTGCGGGCCGAACTCGCCGAGATCCGCCACACCGGCGCCGCCGTCTCCCGGGACGACGGCCTGCCCGGGCGCACCTCGGTCGCGGCCCCGGTGTTCGGGGACGACGGCGGGATCGTCGCCTCCGTGGCGGTCGCGTTCCCCGACTCCCGCATCCCCGTCCCGCAGACGATCCTCCCGCGCGTGGTCGCGGCCGCCCGCGGCATCAGCACCGACCTGGCCAAGGCCGGAGGCCGCTGACCCCAGGATTTTGCTGCCTCCCGGGCAGTCTCCGCGAGATTTTGCTATCTCCCGGTGGGTGTTTCCCGGAAAGTGCGCTCTCAGGGGAGGCTCTCGGGGGTCCCCCTTTGGAGGGTGTTGCCGGCTCCGGTCCAGCCGGGTTTTTCCGGCGGGCGCAAGTCCGCCCATCCGGCGTCGTTCCCGTGCTGCTCCCGACGCGCGAGCCGCCTCCGAAGCGTGTCGGCGCGGGCAAAATCTTCCAAACACCCACCGGGAGGTAGCAAAATCTCGCCACGACTGCCCGGAAGGTAGCAAAATTCCTGGAACGCCCGCTGCCGCGCGTCAGGATTCGGCGGGGGCGGTCAGGGGGAAGGGGCGCGCAGCGCGTCGGCGACGAGTCCGCGGAACCAGTCCGCCTCGGGGGAGGGCAGCTGGCGCCGGACCGTGTAGAGCGCGACCTCGGACACCGGGACGGCGAACGGCAGCTCGAACATGCGCAACTGGCTCTGCGCGACGAAGCGCCGCGCGTACGACTCCGGGGCGAAGGAGAGCAGTTCCGTCTGCGCCAGGATCCCGGCGAGCCCCGCAAAACTGGGCAGTCGCACCGCCATCCGGCGCTTGATGCCCAGTTCCCGAATCCGCAGGTCCACCGCCTGGTGGCCCGTCTCCGCGGCCACGCCCACGTGCAGTTCGGCCTCGAACTCCTCCACGGTGGGCCGGTCCCCGAGGCGCGGATGCCCCGTCCCGCACACGCCCACGTAGGGCTGGGTGAACAGCAGTTCGCGGACCAGGTCCGCTCCGTCCAGCAGCGGCGTGCACACCACCGCGTCGGCCCGGCCCAGCCGCAGCGCGTCCGCCGCCGCCGGCAGGTTCAGCGACTCCACCTCGACGGCGACGCCGGGGGCCTCCGCCGCCAGCCGGCGCAGGACGCGCGGCAGCAGCCCGGTGATGCCCACGTCCGTCATGTGCAGCCGGAAGGTCCGCGTGGAGGTGGCCGGATCGAAGCCGGCCGCCTGCCCCATGACCCCGTCCAGGCCCTCGAGCAGTTCGCGCAGCCGCGGGTACAGCCCGTCGGCCAGCCGGGTGGGCACCAGGCGCTGCTGCCGGCGGACGAAGAGCCGGTCCCCGAACCGGTTGCGCAGCTTGCCCAGCGCATAGCTGACCGAGGGCTGGGTGATGAACAGCTGCTGCGCCGCCTCCGTCACCGACCGGGTCTCGTAGACCAGCACGAAGATGCGGACCATGCCGATGTCGTAGTCACTCACGCCCCCACTATAGATCTCCTCTATGGAGCGATCCATTGTTTTTATTTGTTGTATGGAACGCATTCCGCTTAGCTGGAGGTGAGCTGCGACACGCACCATCCGCCTCCCGTTTTCTTAAGGACCCACCATGACGACGATCCGCGAAGCCACCTACGACCTGCTGCGCAGCAACGGCATGCGCACCGTCTTCGGCAACCCGGGGTCCAACGAACTGCTCTTCCTCAAGGACTTCCCCGAGGACTTCGAGTACGTGCTGGGCCTGCACGAGGGCGCCGTCGTCGCCATGGCCGACGGCTATGCGCAGGCCACCGGCCGGCCCACCCTGGTCAACCTGCATGCCGCCGCCGGCACCGGCAACGGCATGGGGGTGCTGACCAACTCCGTCTACTCGCACTCCCCGCTGGTGATCACCGCCGGGCAGCAGGTCCGCGACACCGTGGGCCAGGAGGTCATGCTCGCGAACATGGACGCCGCGCAGCTGCCCCGGCCGCTGGTGAAGTGGAGCGCCGAACCGCTGGCCGCGACCGACGTCCCGCGCACCCTCTCCCAGGCCATCCACATGGCCACGCTGCCGGCCCCCGGCCCGGTCTACGTCTCCGTCCCCTACGACGACTGGGAGCGTGAGGCCGACCGGAACACCCACCACCTCGCCCGGCGCACCGTCACCGCCGCCGCGGCGCTCGCGGAGGACCAGCTGGCCGAGATTGCCGCGGAGATCGACGCCGCCCAGCACCCGGTCCTGGTGCTGGGCCCGGACGTCGACGCCGAGCGCGCCAACGGGCACGCGGTCGCGCTCGCCGAACGCCTCGGCTGCCCGGTGTGGATCGCCCCGTCCCCGGCCCGTTGCCCCTTCCCGAACACCCACCCGCTCTTCCGCGGCGTACTCCCGGCGAACGTGACCTCCATCCGGGAACTGCTCTCCGGGCACGACCTGGTGGTGGTCGCCGGCGCCCCGGTCTTCCGCTACCATCATCACCGCCCGGGCCACTTCCTGGACGAGGGCACCGAACTGATCCACCTCTCCAACGACCCCTCCGAGGTGGCCCGCGCCCCCTTCGGCCGCGCATACCTGGCCCCGGTCGGGGACAGCCTCGCCCGGCTCGCTGCCGCCGTCGCACCCCGCACCCATGCATCCCGAACCACGGGCACGACGGCGGCGGGGCAGGCCGGCGCGGCCCGCGCCCAGGCGCCGGCCGGCGTCGACCGCGCGGACCGCCTGCACCCGGACACGGTCTTCCGCACCCTCGCCGAAACCGCGCCGGAGGGCGTGGTCTACGTGAACGAATCCACCTCCACCGCCGACTCGTTCTGGAACAACGCGGTTCTCGAAGGCCAGGGATCCTTCTATTCCCCGGCCTCGGGGGGCCTGGGCTTCGGGCTGCCCGCCGCCGTCGGCGTCCAGTTGGCCCATCCGGAGCGGCGCGTCGTGGCCACCATCGGCGACGGATCCGCCAACTTCGGCATCACCGGCCTGTGGACCGCCGCACAGTATGGCATCCCGGTGGTGTTCGTGATCCTGAACAACGGCACCTACGGCGCCCTGCGCCGCTTCACCCGCGCGCTGGACACGGGGGAGACCCCGGGCCTGGATGTGCCGCGCATCGACTTCGTCCACCTGGCCAACGGCTACGGGGTCGCCGCCGAGTCGGTGAACACCGCGGAGGAGCTGCGCACCGCGCTCCAGAAAGCCTTCGCCGGCAACGTGCCCGTGCTGATCGAGGCCCGCACCTACTTCGAATAGACGGGCCGCCGCTCCCGCGGCCCCACGACATTGTTCGCGAAACGAGGGTAATCCCATGAAAATCGTCATTGAGAACCTGCAGCTGCGGTACGGCAAGTTCACCGCCATCGAGAACCTGAACCTGGAGATCGGGGACGCCGAATCGGTAGTGCTGCTGGGCAAGTCCGGTTGCGGCAAGACCAGCACCATGCGCTGCATCGCCGGACTGGAGGAGCCCACCGCCGGCCGCATCACCATCGGCGACACCGTGGTGTTCGACGCCGAAGCCGGCATCAACCTGCCCCCCAACAAGCGCAACGTCGGCATGGTGTTCCAGTCCTACGCCGTGTGGCCGCACATGACGGTCTTCCAGAACGTCGCCTACTCGCTGAAGCTGCAGAAACTGCCGGCCGCGGAGATCAGGCAGCGCGTCATGGAGGTCCTGGCACTGGTGGGCCTTGAGGAGTTCGCCCAGCGCGGCGCCTCGCTCCTCTCCGGCGGACAGATGCAGCGCGTGGCCCTGGCCCGGTCCCTGGTCATGCGCCCCTCGGTGCTGATGCTCGACGAGCCGTTGTCCAACCTGGACGCCCGACTGCGCGACAACCTGCGCGTGGAACTCCGCGAAATCCAGCTCAAGCTCGGCCTGACCACGGTGTACGTCACCCACGACCAGCAGGAGGCGTTCGCTTTGGCCGACCGCATCGCCCTGATGCAGGGTGGACGGATCGTACAAATGGGCGGGCCGACCGACATCTACGATGCGCCGGTCAGCGCCTCGATCGCCCACTTCCTGGGTGTTTCCAACGTCTTCGACTGCCAGGCCAGCCTCGGCACCGACGGCCAAGTCACGGCACAGGTCGCGGGAACTGACGCGCTGGTGCGCTCCACCCAGCGGACGCTGGCTCCGGGCAAGGACCTGAAGCTGTGCATCCGCTCCGAGGACTTCGTGCTTTCCCGTGAGTCTCGCGGCGGGGTCAACGAATGGGCCGGCACCGTGCGCGTCACGGGCTTCCAGGGCAGCAGCGTCCGCTATGCGGTGGAACTGAAAGACGGTTCCGAACTCGATATCTTCGCCCCCACCAAGGGCTCCGAGCGCTTCGGGATCGGCGACCGCATTTGGGCCACGGTGGCCCCGGAGAACGTGCAGGTCCTGCCCGCAGAGGTTCCGCCCGGCCACAACATCGATGCCCGCCTGCAGGAGAACGCGCCCCTGCAGGAGGTGGTCGCATGACGCAGATCCTGGACCGCCCCGAGGCCAGGCACCTGGCCTCCACCCCGCCTTCCGGCAACGGGGCCCGCCGCCTGCGCGGCAAGATCCGTAAGGAAATCCCCGCGCTGGTGATCCTGGCGGGACTGGCCGTCCTGGTCATTATGCCGATGATCCTGGTGCTGGTTGCCGCGATGTCTACCGACGTTCCCCGTCCGGGCAACGCCGGGACCGGCTCCTTCACGTGGGAAAACCTGGCGTTCCTCACTACCCCGGAAGCTACCAAGGGGTTGTGGAACTCCCTGATGATCGGCTTCGGCGCCTCGGTGATCGCGCTGGTGGTCGGCGCGCTGCTGGCCTTCATCTGCTCCCGCACCGACGCCCCGCTGCGCAAGTTCATCTTCATCATCGGTATGGCTCCGGTGTTCGTCCCGGCGCTGGTCGGCGCCTTGGCCTGGTCCATGCTGGCCTCGCCGAACGCCGGTTTCGCCAACATCCTGCTCAAGGACCTGGGGCTGGACCTGACCATCAACATCTACAGCATGGGGGGCCTGATCTTCGTGCTCGGGCTGTTCTACGCCCCGTACGTCTTCATGCTGGTACACAGCTCCCTGTCGATGATGAACGCCGACCTTGAGGAGGCCGCCGCCGTGCACGGGGCCTCGCTGCCCCGCATGTTCCGCACCGTCACCATGCCGCTGGCCATGCCCGCACTGCTCGGCTCCGGCATCCTGGTGTTCGCGTTGAGCATGGAGAACTTCCCGGTTGCCGCGGTGCTGGGCAACCCCGCAGGCATCGACACCCTGCCGACCTACATCTTCCGCCTGATGGCTTCGGCACCGGCCCAGGCCAACGCAGCCGCCGGCATCGCCATCCTGCTCACCGCGGGCCTGGTGATCATCACCGTGGCCCAGCAGTGGATCGTCAACCGGCGCAAGTTCACCACCATGACCGGCAAGGGCGCCCGCCCGCGCCAGATCCCGCTGCGGGCCTGGCGCTGGCCGGCCACCCTCTTCGCGCTGGTGTACTTCGCGCTCTCCGTGGCGCTGCCGATGCTGGCCCTGCTGCTGGCGGCCACCCAGGACTCCCCGTACCTGACCAGCATGAGCCAGCTCTTCGACGGCGGCCTGACGCTGGACCGCATTGTCGAGGTCGCCTCGGCCCCCGACTTCCTCACGTCCCTGACCAACTCGGTCATCGTGGCCGTCGTCGCCGCGCTGGCCGGCACCACGCTCAACTTCGCCAGCTCCTACATCCGCTACCGCACCACCAGCCGCCTCGGCGGCCTGCTGGAGCAGATCTCCACGGCCCCGCTGGCGATCCCCTCGATCGTCCTGGGCATGGGCATCCTGTGGACCTGGCTGAGCCTGCCGATGCCGGTCTACGGCACCCTGGTGATCCTGATGATCGCCTGCATGTCGGTGGCGCTGCCGCAGGGCTACCGCTCCATCTCCTCTTCGATGCTGCAGCTGCACAGCGACCTCGAGGACAGCGCAGTCATGCTGGGCGCCAAGCGCTCCCGGGCCATCGTCAACGTGACCGTCCCGCTGATGCGCGTGGGCATCGTGTCCACGGTCCTGCTGCTGCTCATGCTGGCGATGCGTGAGCTTTCCGCCTCGCTGTTCCTCTTCACCTCCAACACCCGCATCCTCTCGATCCTGGTCTACGACAAGTTCGAGAACGGACAGACCACCACCGCCGCCGCGATCAGCGTGCTGTTCGTGATCGTGATCGCTGCCCTGGCGATCACCGCGCAACTGCTCGGCAGCCGGGACAGGCAGAACAAGTCCCTGAACGAGGCCTCCGACTCAGGGAAGAACTCCCTCTAAGACATCCGCACCACGAAAGGTTTGAACGATGAAGTTCCAGAAGATCGCGCTTCCCGGGATCGCCCTGATGCTGACGGCGTCCCTCGCCGCCTGCGGCGGCTCCAGCGAATCGGGCGGGGGCGTGCTCAGTGCCTCCGCGGCGGTGGACGGCAGCAACGGCCTGGTCATTGACGGCGAGACCGTTGCCGACAAGGACACCTACGAGACCGCCAAGACCCAGACCCTGAGCCTGTACTCGAGCTACCAGGAAGCGGCCGAGCAGGCCTACCTGGAGGCCTTCACCGCGGACACCGGCATCAAGGTCGAACTGATGCGCCTGGTGCCGGCCCGCCTGTCCGAGCGCGTGCTGTCCGAGCAGGGCGCCGGCAAGCTGACCGCCGACGTGATCCGCACCTCCGACTATGACATTGTCGACAACTTCAGCAAGAGCGGTGTCTGGAAGCCCTACGTGGTGCCGGGCACCGAGGACCTCGACGAGGTGGTCATCCAGGACGGCAACTTCTCCCGCGTGCTCAACGTGGTCCAGACTTTCGGCTACAACACCCAGCTGGTCAAGCCGGAGGAGGCCCCGACCTCCTGGGCCGACCTGGCCGATGAGAAGTGGAAGGGCAAGCTGGGCATCTCCCAGGGCCTCTCCGGCGGCTCGGTCGCGGCGCTGAACCGCTTCGTGGCCACCGAACTGGATGAGGGCTACTGGGACAAGGTCGCCGCCCTCGAGCCGACCGTTTACGACGGCGCCGGCGAGAAGCTGACCGCCCTGGCCCGCGGCGAGGTCGCCATCGCCACCACCGGCTCGGCCTCGGTCAACGTCGCCGTCACCGAAGACAAGGCCCCCATGGAGTACGTGGTCCCCGAGGAGGGCCTGGTCACCTTCGACTACTACCTCGGCACCACCGCCGCCTCCAAGAACGTGGAGGCCGCCAAGGTCTTCATGAACTACAACTTCTCCAAGCGCGGCCAGAGCCTGTTCAGCGAACTGGGCGACTACGGCGTCCGCGCCGACGTGCCGACCCCGACCGCCCTCGGCCGCGCGCTGCCGTCCCTGGACTCCGGCAAGGTGTGGCGCATGCCGCTGAGCGATGCCGCCAAGCAGGCCGAGGACGCCGAAGTCTGGCAGAAGGCCTTCGGCCGCTAAGGCACCGGCCGGGACATCCTGCAGGCTCCGCGGCCCCGCACCTTCGGGTGCGGGGCCGCGGTCCGTTAACTGACCGGAGGGGGTCCGACGCCGGCGCCCGCCGAAGGTTGGCCGCGTCCTCAGTCTTTGGCTTCCCAGGTCAGAACCTCGAATTCCTCCACCTCAAGGATCTGCAATTGTTGCTCGGCAGCGGACTCGGAGCGGATCCTGTTCGCCGCCTGCTGGCTCCCGGTCAGGGCCTCCTCCGACTCCCACAGCGAGATCGACAGGGACTTGTTGTCCTTCCCAGCCAGGTAGTAGAGGCCGCGACAGCCGGGGAGTTCAAGCACCCGGTTGACGGTTTCTTCCGAAGGCTTGCCCGCGCTTCCGGGACTGGTTTGGTAGGTGCTGACTCGAGCGAACATGGTGTTCCTCCACTGGGCGCCAATTGGATCGTTCCCTCAGTAAGGACCCGTCGGCGGTTAAGCACAAGCCTCAAAGCCGCTGAGCCTGACAGGCTTTCTCCTCTCATGCCGCCCCTGGCCAGCGGTTCATCGTGTGGTGCGTGAAGCCGGGCAAATTCCATCCGGTGATCGGAAGGGGCCCGGCGTTTCGGGGAGCGAAACCGCGGTTTGGCGTGTCCTGTGACACACCCCGTTAATGGAAGGAGAGCGCGGACCGCCGCGCAGTCCCGACCATCCCGGATCGCCCTGCGACCCCCGGACAGGAGCTCCCGTGAGCCTTTCAGCCCCGAAGGCCCCCGGCGCAACCGCGCCGGACCAACCCGCCAAGACCGGATTCATCCATTCCCTGCGCGCCCTCAGGCACCGCGACTTCGCGATCTTCTGGACCGGCGCGATCCTGACCAACACCGGCAAGTTCATCACCACGCTGGCCGTGCCGATGGTCATCTACCAAATGACCGGCTCGGCGACCATGGTCGGACTGGTGGCCACCTTCCAGTACGTCCCGGGCGTGATCATGGGCCCGATCGGCGGCTCGCTCGCCGACAAGCTGAACCGGCGCAAGGTCATCATCTTCGCCCAGGCCGGCATGATGCTCTCCACCTTCGCGATGTTCCTGGCCTGGAACGCCGGGGTCCGCGAACCGTACGCCATCCTGTGGCTGGTCGCCCTGATCGCCGTGTTCAACGGCATGACCCTGCCCGGCTGGGCCGCCTTCATCAACGACCTGGTCCCGCGCTCGGACCTGATGTCCGGCGTCACGCTGAACTCGCTGCAGGGCAACATCTCCAAGGCCATGGGCCCGGCCCTCGCCGGGGCCATCATCGCCGGCGTGGGCGTCAACTGGGCGTTCCTGTGCTCGGCCCTGTCCTTCCTGTTCGTGCTCACCGCCCTGTTCCTGCTGCGCACCGTGCCGATCTCCTTCAGCTCCCACGTCCAGGGCAACATCCTGAAGCAGAACATCGACGCGGGCGCCTACATCTGGCTCAAGAAGGGCATCTTCGTCGCGATCCTGCTCTCCGTGCTGATCGGCCTGCTGGGCAATCCCATCTACTCCCTGACGGTGGTCCTGGGCAAGGACGTCTACGGCGTGGACGCCGGGGGCGTGGGCGCGCTGAGCCTGGCGCTGGGCCTGGGCGCGATCTTCTCCGCCCCCCTGGTGGCGGGGCTGAACGACCGGCTCAGGATGTCCCAGAT
>Ga0182739_1004515_pt1 | contig 11477 bp, 9 predicted proteins | sample eDN5th30CBELigBY_FD_128873 | JGI IMG/M metagenome (GOLD analysis project Ga0182739, IMG submission 128873) | Enriched backyard soil microbial communities from Emeryville, California, USA - eDNA 5th pass 30_C BE-Lig BY (version 2) (version 2) | ecosystem: Environmental > Terrestrial > Soil >... | reverse complement strand
GCGACCCGGGCCCAGAGCTGGCTGGAGGCTCATAGCAAGACCGACCTGCCCGCTGTGCCGTCGAGCACTGTGCCGCAAACGGTGAGCGTGACCCGAGCCCTGGTCACGGCCCTCGACGGCCGAGGCCGCGGGTCGGTCGTGCTCGCGACGTCCAGGCAAGGTTCGATCGCCACCGCCGCCTTCCTCTGCGACGTGACCCAGGGGATCTGCGACGTGATCGGCCAGGAGGAGCTCGACTCGGCCGACGGGGCGGCCGTCTTCGACCAGTTGATCGGCGAGACGGAGCTAGAGTACGTTGAGGAGGTGCCGGAGGCCGCGCTCCGGCTGCTCGCGGGAAGTGTCTTGCTTTGCGGCCCCGCGACGCCCCCCACGCTCCGGTACTGGCTCGAAGCCACGGTCCCGCCGGATTTCCAGGCCCGACCGTTCCCCGCGCCCTTCCCTGGGTGGAACTCTGCCGAGTTGCCGTTCGAAGAGATGCCCGATCGGGCTCAGGCGGTGCTCGAGGCCTGTCCGAGCTGGCTCGACGACTCGCCACTGACCTACGAGATCGCCGAGGAGATCGCCCTTCGCGAGGGGGCGGGGTCGCGGCCCGACCCCAAGCGGGATGCGGGAGCCTACCGCTACCTCTTCGAGCATCGGCTGTTCGGCCAGGTGGAGCTCTACCGTCGGATGCTCTACTGGATGGCCTCGTTCTGGCAGGCCGCCGGTCGCGAGTATCTGGGGCAGTCCGCCCTCGCTCTGGCCGATCAACTCTCCGACGCCACCCACTCGGTCCCCAGCCATCCGTTCACGGTGGCGTTGACCACGCGGAGCCTGGAAGCCGCCCAGGCGAGTCTCAGCCTGGGGATTGATCCGAGACGAGCTCCTCGGCTTCCGAACGCCTGAGCCGTTGGGTTGGTGGGCCAACTCGAGTTGATCCCCCGACCACGGCTTCGTGATCGTTCCCGAGGTTGTCCTCGTGCCCGGCCTGGGAACGCCGTCGCGAACGAAAGTAAAGGAGGACCGGCACCCGGCTCACCTCGCCTTGGTCGTTCGACCATGAAGCGAGGCGGCCGGGCGCCGATCCCCTTTGTTCCCCTGCGCTCGCCGAACGCTAACGGCGGGCACGGGTCATTTCTTGGCCGGCTTCGCCGTCACGGGGGTGGTCGAGGAGCCGGGTTTGGCCGACGAGCTCTTCTTCTTCTCGTCGATCTTCTTCTGCTTGTTCTTGTCCTTCGGTGCCTTGTCGCCCATCGCAGGAGTCTCCTACTTTGAGAAAATGACGGGGACCGATATGTGGAAGCCGTGCCGCGTCACGCGGCAAGCGACTTATCTTAGAATGTGCGCGAAGTCCGAGCGGGCACAAGAGGGAAATGTGAAAAAATCCCGGGGGAAGGAATCTTTTTTTCGGTCGGCGCGGGGCCGAGGGAATAGGATTTCAGAGCGCTGGGGACGGTGGCCGGGGAGGACGCGGAAGAAGGCCGGGGGGCCGGCCGGATCAGAGGTGATGGGCCGGTGTGGAACAACCCTGACGTGAGCCTCGTGTCGCGTCACCGCGGTGACCGAAACCAAGGGGCCTGGTCGCGATTGTCTGGGAAAGGGATCACGTTCCGGTGGCCAGGTCTCGTCTTCGAGACCCCGGTGCCCGGGCCCGCGATCCGGGATCTTGAAGGCGAGACCCACCCCCCCCAAGGATCAAGAGCTTCCATCGGCCGGCTCACCGCTCCAGAGGCAAGACGATGGGGTGAGGCTTTGATCGAATCGGGAACCCGAAGAGGGAAATAGTCGCCCGCTGTTTTGCGAGAGGATTGATCAGGCAATTGCAAAATTGTTCAGACAAAAGAGGTGACGAAAATAATGGGATGATGTCGCAGGTTTTGCCATGATTGGTGGGCGCGCAACAGGACCGCGGAGGCCGAGGCCACCGCGGTCCTGGGTCGAGTGGCTCGACGGTCACATCGGCTCGTAGCAGGGCCGCGTTGGGTTGCGGCACTCGTCCCGCTCGACGAAGTCATCGTCGGGACCGAACCCCTTCATGGTGCGCAGGCACCAGAAGACGGTGTTGTCGTAGTCGGGGTGCCGGTCGTGGTCGTGGTCATCGACGTCGGTGTAGACGTACATCCCCTTGTTCCGCAGGTGGCGGCAGGGGACCGACGGTTCCACCACCGGCAATTCGTCGGGGTTGGGATTGGCGTCAGCCATGGCGGTTCAGACCTCCTCCCAGTACCGGTTCCCGGCCGTAGCGAGCAGCGCTCGCTTGACCACGGTTTTGGTCAGAGTGACCTTGTATCCGTTCATGGACAGCGGCTTGGCTGCGGCCGCGGCCGCAGCCCCTGCGGCGTCGGCCGATTCCATCGTGACGGGCTTGCCCACGATCGCCTTCTCGGCCTCCTGACTGCGCCAGGGAACCGGGGCGACCCCGGCGAGGATCACGCGAGCGTCGGCGACCTTGTCCCCGTCGAGGGTCAGGTGAACCGAGGCGAGCACCAGGGGCCAGTCATGGGCCTGCTTCTGACGCGCCTCGTACGACGCGTTCTTGCCCTTGGCCGCCGGCACGCTGACCTTGGTCAGCAGCTCGCCGGGGGCGATCGTCAGCTCGCGGTCCCCTTCGGTCTTGGGAACCTGATAGAGTTCCTCGACCTTGACGGTTCGTTCTCCCTTGGGACCGACGATCGTGGCCGTGGCGCCGAGGGCGATCAAGGGGGCGGCGAGGCTCGACGGGTTGACGAACAGGGCGTCGCCGTCGGTCATGAAGATGGCGTGGTGGCGGTTATCGCCGGCGCGGACGAGGCTCTTGCCGTCTTTCAACGCCAGGAGCCCGTTGCCGGTGCGGAAGTACCAGCAGCGGGGGCGTTGCAGCAGGTTGCCCCCCACGGTCGCCATGTTCCGGATCTGCGGGGTGCCGACCTCGAGGGTCGCCTGCCAGAGCGCCGGGTAGGACTGACGGAGTCCCTGGTGGGCCAGCACGTCGGCGAGCAACGTGCCGGCACCGATGGTCAGGCCCTCGCTGCTGGCGCTGCCGGAGATGCCGGCCAGGGGCTTGACGTCTTTGAGGTAGACGACGCGGGCCGGCTCGCTGACGTAGTCCTTCAGACGGCCGAGCAGGTCGGTGCCGCCCGAGAGCGCTTCGCTCTTGGGGGCGTCGAGGAGCTTGATGGCGTCCTCGACGCTCGACGGGGCGGCGTAGTCAAAGGCTTTCATTGGTCACGCCTCCCGTTGGTTTTGGGACTTCGAAGCCAGGGCGTTCAGGACGTTCCGGGGAGACATCGGCCACTCGGCGACGCGGACACCGATGGCGTTGGTCACGGCGTTGGCAATCGCGGCGGCGGTCGAGACCGTCGGAGGTTCGCCCACCCCGATTACCCCGCGCCGCTTCTGGTCGTCCGGCTCGTAGCAGCGGACGATGATCTCGGGGATGTCGGACGCGCCGGCGAGCTTGTAGAGCTCCATGTCGGGGTTGAGCATCACCCCGGTGGTCGGGTCCATGACGCGTTCCTCGAACAGCCCGTAGTTCAGGCCGCCGATGATGCCGCCGTAGACCTGGCTCTCCCAGGTCAGCTTGTCGATGACCTGGCCGGTGTCCTGGATCGCGACGATCTTGTTGAGCTTGACCACGCCGGTCTCGGTGTCGACCGAGACATCGGCGAACTGGCAGCCGCCGACCCCCGAGGAGGCGAGGCTCTGGTCGAACTCGCCGATGACCGAGATCGGCATCATGCCGAGCTTGCGGCAGGCGTCCTTCCAGGACATCTTAACCTCGCCCTTGACCAGGAGCTTGCCGTCGGCCAGCGACAGGTCATCGGGAGCGACCTTGAGCCCCGGAGCGAGCTTGGCGAAGAGCGCGTCGCGCGCCTTGATCGCGGCCTGGTACGTCGGCGGACTCATCGACGGCGTGGTCGTCGAACCTCCCGACCCCTGGCCCGGCGGGAACGTCGAGTTGCCGATATTCGAGTAGATATCGGTCGGTTGCAGGCCGAGCACCTCGGCGGCGATGATCGCCAACACGGTCCGGGCCCCGGTGCCGATGTCCTGCGTGGCGCTCTTGAGCTCGACCGAGCCGTCGGGGTTGATCGTGCAGCTCACCTGGTTGCCGTCGACGCCGCGGCCGGCCCAGGTGTGCAGCGCCATGCCCAGGCCGCGTTTGATCGGCCCCTTGCCGTTCTGGCCCCGCGGCTTGCGGTTCTCCTTCCAGCCGATGAGCTCGGCTCCCATCTTGACCTCGGCCTCGTAGACCGGCTTGAGGTCCGGGGTCTGTCCCGACGGCAGGTTCTTGAGGCGGAACTCCAGGGGGTCGATCCCCAGCTTGTCGGCCAGGTCGTCCATGGCCGCTTCCATGATCGCGCACCCCTGGGGGTGCCCCGGCGCCCGCATCGCTCGGAGCCGGCCGCCGTTGACGAAGACATCGGCGTGGGTCCGGGTGCTATTGGGGACGTCGTAGATATAAGGGAGCGGGAACTGGGAGCCGCCCTGGAGCCCGCCCGTGCCATGGGTTTCGGCGATCATGGCGACGAGCTTGCCGTCCTTGGTCGCCCCGAGCTGCACGTGTCCGGTGGCGCTGGGGCGGTTGCCGGCGGCCAGGTGCTCGTGGACCCGGTCGAGGAACATCCGGACCGGCCGGCCTCCCGCCTTCTGCGAGAGCTGCGCGGCGGTCTTGCCCCAGATGTCGGCCCCGAACTTGGAGCCGAACCCGCCCCCCATCACCTCCGTCAGCACGGTGACGTTGGCCGTGGGGATCTCGAACGACTGGGCGAGCTCACCGGCCACAGTCCGGACGCTCTGGGTACTGGCCCAGGCGACCAGCTTGTCTTGCCCTTCCCACTTGGCGGTCAGGCCGTGGGTTTCGAGGCAGACGTGGGTGATCACCGGCAGGGCGTACGTGGCCTCGATGGTCACGTCGGCCGTCTTCATCGCCTCGTCGGGCTTGCCGCGAGTGATGGCGCGGGCCTTCCGGGTGTTCCCCCCCTTGACGATCTCAGGCGCGCCTGCGGCCATCGACTGCGCTTCGGTGACCACGTGGGGGAGGATCTGGTATTCCACCTTGATGGCGCGGGCGGCGTCGCGGGCCTGCTCTTCGGTCTCGGCGGCCACGGCGGCGATGTCGTCGCCCTGGTACTGGACCTTCTTGCCGGCCTCGGTGATCACGACCACGGCCTTCACGCCGGGCATCTTCTCGGCCGCCTTGGTGTCGATCGAGGTGATCGTGGCGTTGGCGTGCGGGCTATAGAGCATGACGCCATAGAGCATCCCCTCGGGCTGGATGTCGGAGGGGTACTTGGCTCGGCCGGAGGCCTTGGCCATGCCGTCGAGCCGGGGGATTCGGGTATTGATCAGACGCGGATTCTGGGGCCAACTCGCCATCGGTCAGGCTCCTTTCATGGCTTTCGCCGCGGCGAGTGCCGCCTGGAAGACGCCGATGTAGGTGCCGCAACGGCAGATGTTGCCGTCGAGGCCCTGCTTGATCTCTTCGAGCGTCGGCTCCTTCCCCTTGTTCTTATCGAGGTACGCCTTGCACGCGGTGACGAAGCCCGGGGTGCAGTAGCCGCACATCAAGCCGTCGTTCTGGTGGAACGCGTGCGGGATTCCCGATTCGCCGGTGTCGAAGCCCTCGACCGTCTCGATCGTCTTCCCCTGGCACGAAACGGCCAACGTGGTGCAGGAATAGACCGGAGCGCCGTCGATGATCGTCGTGCAGGCGCCGCAGCTGGCGCGGTCGCAGACCCGCTTGGGGCCTGTGATGTCGAGTCGATTCCGCAGCGTATCGAGCAGGGTGCTCCGGGGCTCCACGGTGCAGGTCCTGGCCTCGCCGTTGACCTGAAGCGTGAGCTTGACCTCGCCGGAGAGAACCGCCGGCCCGGCCTCGGCCGCCTGCGCTTCCTCGATCGCGGTCGTCGCCTGGGCCGTGAAGACGGCCGTGGCGGCGGCGAGTCCGGACCCCCGCAGGAAGTCGCGGCGGCTCGGCCCCGACGGGCCGCCCTGGGATTTGGGATCGTGTTCTGTCATCGCGAATCTCCCAGCTACTTGGCTATCCCTCGCCCAACCGGCGAGGCGAGACGCACAGCCCGTGAGATAACGCTGAACTATCTCAGTCGGACCCTCGCGCCGCAAGCACCCAATGCGCCCGTTTTCGAGCTTTTCTCGCGACGGAGACTGGCTAATGGCAAGACCTTGCGAATAGCCGGGGGGAGTTTCGCGGGCTGGGTAACTCCGTCCGTCGAGTTACGGGAGCGTCGGCTTCCGAGGAGAGGCCGGAATCGGGCTGGGTGGGATGGTGGGAGAGCGGCCTTACGAGTTTCATCGCATCGATGGCGGCTGTCCGTGCTCGCTATGGCAAGTGGCCAAGGACGAACACGGGCAGCGTTGCAAGGAGTGCGTTGATGAATAGGGTTTATCTTGATGCCGATGCCGTGGTGGCCGGCCTTGACGCTCTGGTGGTCGGATCGACCCAGGTCCCCGGCGTCTCGGGGCGGGATGCCGGGGCGTGGCCTTGATGCGATCACCTTGCAGGAGCGGGGCGGTTGGCTATCGGCGTTCCAGCTCGATCACGACCGACTCGATGGTGCCGGCGAAGGGGAAGGATGATGGGTAAGGGCCGACCGCCCCTTTTTCGTCGCGGCCGATTTCGAGGCCGTCCACCGGCATTCGGGTCAGCGGTTTCGCGGGAACTGGGGCCGCGGCAGGCTCGCCGTCAACGTCGAGAGAAAGGGATCCCTTCGCGTCGAGCTGTGCGGTGACCGTGTGGGCGCCGGCCTTCAAAGTGTCACCGTGGATCTGGAACACGCCGTCGGCCGTGCGGATCAGGAATCGGGGTTGGCCCGCCTTCAAAAAGAGAGTGTAGCCGTGCGCGGCGCCACCCTGGGCCACGATCACGCCGTCCTCATCGCTCTTGCTGGTGGTGAACCGGGCGCGGATCGTAAACGGTCGGCCGGCGATGGCCGGGGCCTCGGGGCGGTCGAGGCTCTCGCCTGCCTTCAGCGAGAACCTGCGCTTTCGGCTGAGCTTGCCCGGGGAGACGTCGTCGGCCCGCCAGGTGCCCAGGGGCAAGACGTTGGCCCGGGCGGCAAACGCGTTCCACTGGGCGGCCATGGTCTTGACCCGCTCGGGCTGCGCCTGGGCCAGGTTGTTGAGCTCGGTCCGATCGACCGAGATGTCGTACAGTTCCCAGGGCTCGTTCTCCTTGGCGACGAGCTTCCAGTTACCGTCGCGGACCGCCCGGTTCCCCTCATGCTCCCAGAAGATCGGCTGGGAGCGGGCGAGCGACTCGCCCTCGAACGCCGGGCGGAGGCTGACCCCTTCGCGGGGCTTGATGCGCTGGCCGTTCACTGCGGTGGGGTAGGCGGCCTGTGCGAGGTCGACGCAGGTGGCCATGATGTCCACGAGGTGCCCCGGCTGCCGTTCGAGCTGGCCCTCGCGTTCTTTCTTGATTCCGGCGGGCCAGTGGGCGATCAACGGGGTGGAGATTCCCCCTTCGTGGGTCCAGTGCTTGTACTCGCGGAACGGGGTGTTGCTGACGTTCGCCCAGCCGCGCCCGTAGGCGATGTAGGTGTCGGCCGGCCCAGGGAGCACGCCGGGCCCGGTCTTCACCCAACGGCCGTCGCGGGTGTGCATCGGCGGCGCCGTCCTGGGCTGGAGCTCGTCGCGGCCGAGCGGCTTCAGCTCGCCGGGGCCGTCGCCATTAGCCGTCCGCCCGGTGTTCTCGGCGCACCCGCCGTTGTCCTGAAGGAACAGAATCAGCGTGTTGTCGAGTTGTCCGCTTTCTTTCAGTTGGGCGACGATCCGGCCGATGCCCACGTCCATGGTGTCGATCATGGCCGCGTAGACTTCCTTGCAGCGCGCCTCCCACTCCTTATCCTTCACGTCGGCCCAATCGTCGGAGCCGGGGGTGAGCACCGTGTCGGCTGGGACCAGCTTCTGCTGCTTCATGCGCTCGAGCCGGGCTTCGCGGTCGGCGGCGTAACCCTTGTCGAAGCGGCCCTTGTACTTGGCGATCGCCGCCTCCGGGGCATGCATCGGCCAGTGCGCTGCGGTGTAGGCCACATAGAGAAAGAAGGGTTTGTCGGGCGTTTCCGTCCGGTGCTGCTTCAGGTAGGACACCGCGTTGTCGGAAATCGCGTCGGTGTAATAGTAGGGGGAGTCGGGGGTGTACTCGGGGTCGTTGGCGGGCGTGATCACGGTGTTCTGCCGGCAGAGGGTGCCCGGGTCGTAGTAACTCCCCGCGCCGGCGATCGTGCCGTAGTACTTCTCGAACCCGCGCCCCAGCGGCCAGGTCTTGCGGTCGGCCTTGGGGTCGGTGAACCGGGTGACGTGCCACTTCCCGCACATATAAGTGCGATACCCTGCCGGACGGAGCACCTCGGCAATCGTGACCGACTGCCGATTCAGCACCCCCCGATAGCCGTCGTGGCCCCGGTCGTTCATCATGTGCCCGATCCCCGCCTGGTGGGGATACAGGCCGGTCAGCAGCGAGGCCCGAGTCGGGCAGCATCGCGCGTTGTTGTAGAACTGGGTGAACCGGATGCCGTGCGAGGCCAGGCGGTCCAGGTTCGGAGTCTCGATCTCCCCCCCGTAGCAGCCCAGGTCCGAGAACCCCATGTCGTCGCTCATGATCACCAGGATGTTGGGCCGAGCGGCCTCAACCGCTCGGGCCGACTCGGTGACCAGCCCCAGCCCTACCATCAGAAGCGAGCAAAATCGCAGTATGCTCTGTTGTGCAGCCATGTCCAACTCTTGGCGCTCGCGAGCGATGCACCTCAACAGGCGAACGCCCCCGGCGAGGCGCATCCGGATCGACGCGGGGGCAAGCTTGACTAGTTTTATCGGAATAATGCGGTATGCGGAAGAGGCGACCGAGCTTCGGCCCAGGATCGCGATCGGGTCGAGCGTTCAGGAGCGTGCCGGGTCGGTTCGTGCTTGATGGGCAGCACCTCGGATGAGGAAAGGCCGTTGGACGCCGACTCGGCAGTCCCGCGCGACCAAGGACGCGACGCGCAGGCGCGGGTCAGGGAGCGATCGGCAGGTCGAGTCGCGGGCCCCACTCGTTCCAGGAGCCGTCATAGTTGGTGAGCTTGGGATACCCCAGGCGAGCCAGGTTGAAGAGGACGACGGTGGCGGCGACCCCGCCGTTGCAGTAGGCGACGATCGGCCGTTCGCGGGTCACTCCGTGTTCGGTCATCCGGCGTTGAATCTCTTCGAGCGGGAGGAAGCCTCCCTCCGGGGCGAAGAAGAGCTCGCGAGGGATGTGGAGCGCGTGGGGGATATGGCCGCCGCGGGGACCTCGGCGCTTGGCTCCGGTGTACTGGCCGGCGTCGCGCGCGTCCAGGAGCTGGAGCTCGGGCTGGCCGAGCCGGGCCAGGAGTTCCGCGGCCGTGGCACGCCACTCGGGCCTGGCGTGGGGTGTAAAGGAGGCGCGGGGAGGGGTGACGGGGCCCGACTCGACCGGGCGCTCCTCCTCCGTCCAGCGGTTCCAGCCGCCGTCGAGGACGCTTACGGCGTCGTGGCCGTAGTAGGTCAAGGCCCACCAGAGCCGGGTGGCGAACTGCCCCCCCATGTGGTCGACCGCGATCACATGGGTCGAGTCGCCGATCCCCCGTTCGGCCATCGCGGCGGCGAAGCGGTCCGGAGGAGCGATCTGGGCGGGGACGGGGTCGTCGAGGTCGATGATGTCCTTGGTCCAGTCGACGTAGACAGCCCCGGGAATATGGCTGGCGAGATACTCGTTGGGGGCGCCTCGGTAGGTGGCTTCTTCGACACCGGGCTCGAGGGGACGAGTCGTGACCGAGCCGCGCATGTCGACCACGCGGACGTTGGGGTCGTGGAGGTGGGCCTCCAGCCAATTGGTGGTAACCAGCAAGTCATGAGGCATCGTCGAGGTTCCCTGGCAAGCGGGGGCGTTGAGCACGTAAGATCGAGAGCGTATCGCGTTCGGCGCGACTTTGGAAACGCCGCTTGGCCCCCATTTTCTTGGGGGGACGGTTGGAGCGGTCCGCCAGGGTGGGGAGACTCAGGTCGCATGATCAGGACGTGGGAGGCGCGGGGACGGTTGGTGGTGCCGGATCGCGTGCCCCGGGTGATGGGAATCGTGAACGTCACGCCCGATAGCTTCTCCGACGGCGGCCGAACCGCACGGCTCGAGGACGCGGTGAATCATGGGGTTCGGCTCGTGGAGGAGGGGGCCGACCTGCTCGACATCGGCGGCGAGTCGAGCCGGCCCGGCGCCGAGCCGGTCTCGCTCGAGGAGGAGCTGCGCCGGGTTATTCCCGTTGTCGAAGCCCTGGCGTCCCGAGTGACGGTGCCGATCTCGGTCGACACGACCAAGGCCGAGGTGGCGCGGCGGGCCCTGGACGCGGGGGCGGCGATCGTCAACGACATCACGGCGCTTGGCTCCGATCCCGAGCTGGCTCGGGTCGTCGTCGAGTCGGGCGCCGGGGTCGTGCTCATGCACATGCAGGGCGAACCTCGGACGATGCAGGACAATCCGCGCTATAATGACGTGGTCGCCGAGGTCCTCGAGTTCCTCGAACGTCGGCTGATCTGGGCCGAGTCGTTGGGACTCGACCGACGGCGTATCGCCATCGACCCAGGGTTCGGGTTTGGCAAGACCAAGGACCATAACCTCTTGATCTTGCGGAATATCGAACGTTTTGCCAGCCTGGGCTGTGCGATCCTGGTAGGGACCTCGCGGAAGCGCGTGCTCGGTGAGCTGACCGGGCGGCCGGTTGGCGGCCGCGGGGCGGCGACCGTGGTGTCGTCACTGGCGGCCGGAGTTGGCGGGGCCAACGTCGTGCGGGTCCACGACGTGGCGCCCATGGTCGATGCGATCAAGGTTTGGACGGCGATTCGAGGGTGGGACGAGGCACGAAATCAATGAGCCAGGTCAGCGAGGTCGACCAGCAACTCTTACAGGATTCCCGGGCGATGGCCGACCGGGCCCAGGCCGCGGCGCGTCGGATGGCAGTCGCTTTGCCAGGAGCCAAGGACGCCTGGCTGAATCGCTCGGCCCAGGCCCTCGTCGAACGCGCGGCCGAGGTCGTGGAGGCCAACGCTCGCGACATCGCCGCGGCCCCCGGCTACGGACTGACCGCCGCCGCGATCGACCGTTTGACCCTGAATCCGAAGCGGATCGACGACATGGCCAAGGGGCTGCGGGAAGTCGCCGCCCTGGCCGACCCGATCGGCGAGGTCATCACGTCCAGCCGGCGCCCGAATGGCCTCCAGGTGAGCCAGGTTCGGGTCCCCCTGGGGGTGATCTTCATGATCTTCGAGAGCCGCCCCAACGTCACGCTCGATGCTGCCGCCCTCTGCGTCAAGAGCGGCAACGCCGCCATCCTGCGGGGCGGTAAGGAAGCGATTCACTCCAATCGGGCCTTGCACCGAATCCTGGCCGACGAGCTGGCCCCTTGTGGTCTGCCGGCCGATGCGGTCCAGCTCGTCCCCACGACCGACCGTGCGGTCGTGGGCCACCTGCTCCGGATGCCCGACCGCATCGACCTGGCGATCCCCCG
>Ga0182739_1004514_pt1 | contig 11477 bp, 9 predicted proteins | sample eDN5th30CBELigBY_FD_128873 | JGI IMG/M metagenome (GOLD analysis project Ga0182739, IMG submission 128873) | Enriched backyard soil microbial communities from Emeryville, California, USA - eDNA 5th pass 30_C BE-Lig BY (version 2) (version 2) | ecosystem: Environmental > Terrestrial > Soil >... | reverse complement strand
GTGACCTCCATTCTCTCCGGGCGTCGCAATAATCCCCCCGATGCCGCGAAGGGGATCCGCAGCCTCGCGGTGTATAATCCCATACACTATCAGGAATTGCCGGAACTGTTCATGGACTATATCTGTTCCCTGACCGGGAAGAGTCCCTCCACAACTGGCGCCGGGAGTGAAGGAGCACTGACGAAAGGGCCCTTTAATGCCTTACTCCCCACCGCCGATCTCAATACGGCACTGGTCACCATGATCCTCTCAGGCTTGCCCGGGTTTTCGACAGCTGCCGGTCATATCGGTCCATTTTCACGATTCGATCATGATATTTCCCTGTTGATTCCGGAAGTCTGGTGCCGACTGAGCGACCAGGAACGAGATCCCGCGTTCATGATTGAAAATCGTCTGCTGGAGCCGGTTGCAGACATTGTCCTGCCGGATGGTCAGGTGATTCCTGCACGGCGACTGGGCTACCGCATGACTCGTCGATTCGTCCGTCGCTTCTTCGGTCGCGTGTTCGACAACCCTGCCACGGTCTTTGATGAAAAGATTCTCAAGCCAGAAACGCAAGATCCCGAATCGTATGCGGACGGGATTCAATACATCATGGAGGCATATCGCCGGGTCGCCCAGCGTTATTTCGAGGACGGTTCCATCGAACAGGCCTGTCCACCTCTCAAAATGTTGTTGCATATCATGGCACATGGTCATTTTGAGGGGAAAGATGAACGCGATCCGGCCATCCGTGCCGCCTTCACTCGTGAAGCACTCCTGCAAAGCGACTGGTATCGCCTGCGTCTGAAGACGAAACAGGTCCGGGACATTGCTCTTTGGAAACGTCATTTGCAGGCGGTTCGTTTCTATCAGGATTCAACAAAATCACTCTCGGCAGACTTCCAGCAAATCCTGGTGGAACGTCAGGAGTATGCCCGGCAGATGCTGGAGCAGGCCAGCGATCCGGAGTATCTTGAACGACTGGTCGGTTCTGCCGGCGCGGATCCACTTGGATTATCAGATTGAATGATCAGGCAATCTGCTTCAGGTTCGACAAGAGGGACAACATGAACAATCCGATTCCTGCGTTCGTTTTCGGGGGGGTGCTGTTGTTGATCGGGGCGCTGATGCTGCGAAGTCAGCGTCATGCCCGGAATGTCGCGGAAGAGTCCAGTTCAGAGACCGAACGAATGTTCCTGCTGCGACGGATTCGACGGCGGATTCAAGTGGCTGGAATGATTCTACTGATCGGAATGATGATTCTCATTGGTGATTCCATCTCCTGGAAAGAAGCCCCCGGCACTTTCGCGGTCTACTGGATGATCGTGCTGGGGCTGGCTGTCTGGATTGGCCTGCTGGCCATGGGCGATATGGCGGCCACACGTGCATATATGGCCCGCGAGTTAAACCAGCTGCATCGCAGTCAACTGGAATTGCATCGAGTCGCACAACGGGTCCGACAAGAGAGCCGTAACACCCATTCTGACTCATAAACGAGAGTGTTCTCTGAACAACTCCCGTTCTGAACTGGATGTTTGCCATGGATCTTCCCGAACCTGCACCTTCTCCGCAGACGCAGCAACCTGCCGATCACCGCCTTTATGTCCCGGAAACGGACAACTGGAAAGCGCAGATCCTCAACACCTGGGACAAGGTCTATTGTTTCTCCAAAAATCCCGGACAGGATTACTATCACCTGATTGTTCATGGAGAAATTTATGTCCAGCGAGGCGACGAAGTGTATTGCCTGAATTGCGGACTGCGGGACGGAATTCTGACCCATAACCGTCTCTTCTGGGAACGATCAAATCAGTGATTTTGCTCAAACTTCGCTCCCCATTGACGATGTCCTGCCGCAAATTGTGTCGCAACTGGCCAGTCATCGGGCGCTCGTCCTCAGGGCTCCCACTGGTGCGGGAAAAACAACGCGCGTTCCGTTGGCGTGGCTGCAATGTGGTTTGGCGGGCACTGGCAAAATCCTCATGCTGGAACCACGCCGACTGGCTGCCCGGGCTGCTGCTGCACGCATGTCTCAGGAACTGGGGAGACCGCTGGGGCAGGACGTCGGCTATCAGGTCCGGTTCGATTCCCGTCAAAGTTCGAAGACCCGCATCCTGGTGGTCACGGAAGGAATTCTGCTGCGACAGCTGCAGTCCGATCCCTTTCTGGACGGAATCGATACAGTGATCTTCGACGAGTTTCACGAACGCAATCTGACCAGCGATCTGACACTGGGAATGGTTCGGCGCATTCAACAGACGGTGCGAACCGATCTGAAAATCATCGTCATGTCTGCCACACTGGAACCTGCTCCCATTGCTGAATACCTGGGACAGGCGGCCCTGATTGAGAGCCAAGGACGGTCCTATCCCGTCCAGATCGAATACCTCAAACAACGAGATCGTCGCGATCTGGTCGAACTGGCGGCCTGGGGCGTTCAACATCTGTTTCCCCAAACAACCGGGCATTTACTGGCATTCCTGCCCGGGGTGGGAGAAATTCATCGGACCATGCGTGAACTGGAAGATTTCTCCCGGCGACAGCAGGCTGCGCTGCTGCCGTTGTACGGAGATCTGCCGTCTGATGTTCAAGACTCTGTTCTGGCTGCCAGCGAGCAACGAAAAATCGTCCTGGCGACAAACGTGGCGGAAACATCCATCACCATTCCCGGCGTGACGGCGGTTGTGGATACCGGGGTTGCCAGAATTCAACGCTTCGATCCATCATCGGGACTGGATCGGCTGGAACTGGAACCCATTTCCCAGGCATCTGCAGACCAGCGGGCCGGTCGCGCGGGGCGAACTCAATCGGGCCGCTGTCTGCGTTTGTGGGAAGAAGCTTCGCAGCGAATTCGTCCTCCGCAGACGGAGCCGGAAATTCGCAGGGTCGATCTGACTGGTCCGGTGCTGCAGTTGAAAAACTGGGGCGAACGAGATGTTCTGGCGTTTCCCTGGTTTGAAGCTCCTCGTTCCGAAGCTGTCGAACAGGCCACTCTGCTCCTGCAACGGTTGGGAGCCTGTGATGCAAACGGCCAGGTTACCGCGCTGGGGGCGCAGATGGCGCAGTTTCCGGTCCATCCACGCATCGCCCGGATGCTGCTGGCAGGACATCAGCGCGGGGAGTCCAGACGAACAGCCTGGTTGTCCGCACTTCTGGAAGAACGAGACCCTTTCTTTCGGCCCCGGCCGGGAAGCCAATCATCGCGAGGGCTCCTTACCGTTCAAATGCATCATTCCGAATCGGATGTGCTGGATCGTCTCTCCGCACTGGAAGAGGCTGAACGTGCCGGCACCCGTGAGTTTCCGTGGGGGACGTTAAACCTGGGGGCGGCCCGTCAGATTGCACGTGCCCGAGATCAGCTGCTGCAATTGCTGCGTGATGTGCAATCGAAAAATTCGCCGACAGAAGATGTTTTGCCAGAAATTCATGCTTCCAGCGAAGTTCTCCTGAAAGCGCTGGTGGCGGCTTTTCCGGATCGTGTTGCCCGGCGCCGATCTCCCGGCAGCGACAAAGGACTGATGGTGGGAGGTCGTGGAGTCAAGTTGGCCCCCCAGTCATCTGTTCGCACGGGAGACCTGTTTCTGTGTGTGCAGGTTGATGCGGGGCAATCTGATGCATTCGTTCGGCAGGCATCACTCGTGAAGGCGGAATGGTTGCCCGAGTCCTCCGTTAACACGCAGACAGACCTCTTTTTTCATCCGACACACAAGCAGGTTCAGGCCCGCAAACGAGAATATTTTGCCGATCTCATTTTGTCCGAAACGCCCGCACCTGTCGTGGATCAGGAGGGGGCGGCCCAGCTTCTTTATCGAGAAGCTGCATCTGCATGGAATCAAATTTTTCCCGTGGAAGATCCTGTTGTTCGAGGGTACCTGGAAAGAGTCCGTTGCCTGTCGAAATGGATGCCGGAACTGGAGCTTCCGGAACTGGATGAACATCAGCAACAACAAATCCTGCAGGAACTTTGTCGCCATTGCCGCTCTTTCGCGGAATTGAAGAAAGCGGACTGGATTCACGAGTTGAGCAGCCTGCTTTCCTGGCCGCAACGGCAGGCCATTGAAAAAGAAGCTCCCGCATCCTGGACCGTTCCCAGCGGCAGCCAGATCCGATTGGAGTACGAACAGGGGCGACCACCCGTGTTGTCGGTTCGCATTCAAGAGGTCTTTGGAATGCGGGAGACGCCACGCATTGCAGCGGGCCGTATCAAGATTTTGCTGCATCTGTTGGCTCCCAATCGTCAACCCCAGCAAGTGACCGAAGATCTGGCCAGCTTCTGGCGGAACACCTATCCCGGTGTCCGAAAAGAAATGGCCCGGCGTTATCCGCGACATCCATGGCCCGAAGATCCACTGACCGCCAAGGCAATTCGAAAATAGGGCAAGTGGCACTGGCCTGGGTCCGCAGCGAAGGCATTGGAACGGATTGTTGAGGGCATCCCGCGTAACCGAATGCACATGCCTCCAGCCACGGCGAAACGAGATCTATCCTGCGACGGGGGTCTTTGATCCACAAGAGCGCTGAGAGTCTGTCACAGGGAGGGAATCGAGTGCATGGCCGGGGACGATCATTTAAACTGGAGCGACTTGCTCTCAGCGGGGTCACCGCTCCGGCAGCAGGAGAGCCGAACATTCAGATGGGAACGAGAACAGCATGAATGACGCAACTTCCAGCAATCCAGACGAACTGGAATCGCAGGCCATTCAAGGATTGGCAACTGCCTACCGGCGATTGCGGGAGGAAATCGGCAAGGTCATCATTGGCCAGGATGAAGTGATTGACCAGTTGCTGATCGCGTTATTCAGCCGAGGCCACTGTCTACTGGTGGGAGTTCCGGGGCTGGCAAAAACATTACTGGTGAGCACCGTCTCCAAAATCCTCCAGCTTTCGTTCCGACGGATTCAATTCACTCCGGACCTGATGCCTTCGGACATTACCGGAACCGATGTCTTACAGGACGATCCGGAAACCGGTCGGCATGTTTTTCAGTTCATGCAGGGCCCGCTCTTCACACATATTCTCCTGGCGGATGAAATCAACCGGACCCCTCCCAAAACGCAAGCCGCCCTGCTGGAAGCGATGCAGGAACGCCATGTAACAGTTGGATCCAATACGTATCGGCTACCCAGTCCATTTTTCGTACTGGCCACACAAAATCCGATTGAACAGGAAGGAACTTATCCACTGCCGGAGGCCCAGTTGGATCGCTTCATGTTCAACACGGTGGTGAACTATCCCACGGCAGCGGAAGAATTACGGATTCTCAAACAGACCACCGGCAGTCGTGAGCCGGATCTGAAACCCGCGCTGACAGGTGCCCAGATTCTGGCATTACAGGAAGTTGTCCGGAAGGTCCCCGTGGCAGAGCATGTTTTTGTCTATGCACGTGACCTGGTCCGGAGCACTCGACCGAACGAAGAAGATGCCCTGCCAGTAGTGAAGAAATATCTCTCCTGGGGGGCTGGACCTCGAGCCGGACAATACCTGATCCTGGGAGCAAAGGCCCGGGCCATTCTGGAAGGACGATTTCACGTGACGACGGAAGATGTGAAATCTGTGGCACTCCCCGTGCTGCGACACCGCATTCTTACCACATTTCAGGCGGACAGCGACGGCATTGCCCCCGATGACGTGGTCTCAATGTTGCTGCAACAAGTCCCGGTCACGGTTCAGGAAAAAGCCAAACGTCTGCGGGCGGAAACATAGCGAACCAGAGAAAGACCACAATCGTTCTGGCCATCAACATTGTTTGAAGAAGCTGAAAAGTCCTGGTGAGATCGTTCGTGTTGATCCTGCCATCAATCTGTGTGACAAGCGATTCAAAGGAGAACTGCCATGACAAAACCGATTCCTGAAGGGTGCGAAGGACTGATTCCACATCTGAAATGCGAAGACTGTGCCGCAGCCATCGAATTCTACAAGAAAGCCTTTGATGCTGTGGAGCTCTCACGCATGCCTGCCGCCGACGGCAAACGGATTATGCACGCAGCTTTGAATCTGGGAGGGCAAAACCTTTTTCTGGCCGATGAATTCCCTGAATATTGTGGAGGAAAGACCTCGAATCCCAAAGCTCTGGGCGGGACTCCCATCGTCTTGCATCGTTATGTCGAAGACTGCGATGCCGCCATGGCCCAGGCAGAACAAGCGGGGGCCAAAGTCGACATGCCCGCGATGGACATGTTCTGGGGGGATCGTTATGGAGTGGTCACCGATCCGTTTGGCTTCAGCTGGTCTCTGGCCACCCACCAGCGAGATCTGACTCCCGCAGAGATGGCGGAAGGTTTTCAACAAATGCTGCAGCAAGCTCCTCAGCCTCCCGCCTGATCAGACAGACCCGGCCTGCAAAGCGTTCTAGTGACCCTCAATACGATGGTCACAAAACACAAGTACCGGGACGCCATACCTAGCCCTTAAAATGTTATTGGGGGGCCACTGCTCTGTGAGCGGTACGAACGCGAGGAGGGGCATGACAGAGGAAAACAGACATTACGACGATCGGCACCGCTCCCAGGGTGGTGGCGAGCAGAAACCCGATCACACGGGCGCCTGGCACAGTTTACAGAACTGCTCACAGATATCGTGGCGCCCAAATCAACACCCTTTAACCAGGGCGCCCGGCCTTTGCAAAGGCCATCACCAGATTCTCACGCCTCCCGGAATTATCAGCGATTCCCTGGCATCAGCAGTCCTCCTTCTTGACTTGAAAAAAGAACACAAGTACAAATGACATCGAATGTTGAGGTGCGATTTCGATATCTTTCGGGATGGTACTCACAGCGGGATCGCAAGGTGGAAACATGAATAATTTGGGTGGAATCTGGATTCTGGCGATGATGGTCGGTGTGATTTTCATACTGATTGTTATGGCGATTTTTGCGAGATTTTTTGGATTGTGGATTCAATGTCAGATGACTCGCACGGGCATCGGACTGTTCGACCTGTTCTGGATGACCATTAAGAAGGTGAACCCCGCCATTATCGTCCGCAGTAAAATTATGGCGGTGCAGTCTGGTTTAACGGAACGTTACAATGTGACGAATCAGGCGCTGCAGGCCCATTACATGGCAGGCGGGAATGTCCCCAATGTGATTCGTGCCCTGGTGGCGGCACATCGGGCGGGGATTGATCTGGACTGGCAAGTGGCGCAGGCCATCGACCTGGCCGGCCGAGATGTCCTGGATGCAGTTCGGACCAGTGTTTATCCCAAGGTGATTGACTGTCCAGACCCGAGAAAATCTGCCGGAACGCTGGACGCTGTCGCGGGAGATGGCATTCAGTTGAAAGCCCGGGCTCGCGTGACGGTGCGTACCAATCTGAAGCAGCTCATCGGAGGAGCAACCGAAGAAACAGTGGTTGCCCGTGTGGGGCAAGGAATCGTACAGGCCATCGGTTCGACTTCCTCTTATAAAACTGTGTTGGAAAACCCGGATCGAATTTCTCAAACCGTGCTCAATCAGGGACTGGAAGCAGAAACGGCCTTTGAAATCGTCTCGATCGACATTGCGGATATCGATGTGGGGGACAACATTGGAGCCCGCCTGCAGGCGGATCAGGCCGAAGCGGATGTTCGCGTGGCACAGGCCCGTGCTGAACAACGACGTGCGGCCGCTGCGGCCCGGGAGCAGGAAATGGTCGCCAAGACCACGGAAAACCGGGCCAAAGTCGTGCTGGCTGAAGCCGAAGTCCCCATGGCCATTGCCAACTCCTTTCGAGATGGGAAGATCGGTCTGCTGGATTATTACGAACTGAAGAATGTCCAGGCCGATACCAGTATGCGGTCTGCCATTGCAGGCGTGGGAGATGAGGTTTCTCCGAATGGAAAGAAATGAAAACCAGTGCTGTTGAAAGTGAGCCGGCCACTGAGAAAGCCTTCACTCGGAAAGCATTCATTCCGTCTCGACCCAGGGAGCCGTCACGTCCACGGAGAAAATTTAACAATAGAGCGTTTTTGTAGATCTCGTCGCGGGCTTGCCTCGCGGTATTCAGTCTTTCATCAAGTGAAACCTTTTCGACGCGGGCACACGAGAGACCAAACTGGTCTAGAATGGGCCACGATGGCCTCAAGACGCTCCAGTCGCCAGATTTTCATAGAGAATAAGCCGCTGGAAATGAATTTTGAGGCAATTTCGAATCTCGATCAGCATGAAATGATCAATCATGACAGCCGTACACTTTCCTTGGATTCTGGCGGATTTTGAATCGTTTGTGGGCGTCATCTTCATGATCGTGGCGTTCATTGGCTGGATCGTCAATCTGGCTGGACAACAGCAGAAGCAAGGGGGGCCTCCACAACGTAAGGCCGTGCCTCCTCGCCCACCGCAGGACCCCAAAACTATTCAAAGTGAGATCGAAAAGTTTCTGGCCCAATCGCAACAGCCCAATCCACAGACACCTGCTCCAGGGACTCCAATGAATTCGGAGGGGGTGGAAGTGATCGAACGGCCGCGCAATCAAATGCCACGTCGCTCTCCTCCGGTCGAGAGACGTCAACGTACTCCGGCTGGAAACTGGGAAGAGCCCAGAGGGGGGAATCGTCCCGCAGCAGCACCTGCCCGGCAGGTACGTCGCGCCCCTCCCCCTGCAGCGAAACCTGCTCCCACAAAACCGTTAAAAAAGGAGCGTGTTTCACTCGGCAGGCCAACTCCCTCTGCCCAGATCGATGCGGAGACGTCCTCTGCAGCACTGCCCCCTCATCAGATTGGAGTGGAGCGGCGGCGGATCGGAACCGCTGTCAGAAAAGATCTGGCTCCCCAGATTGCTGCGGGTGTCACCGCACATCTAGGAGTATTCCAGACGAATCCTGGGGAGACATTTCGAGAACAGTCCCTGTCAGAAACCACTGCAGCAGAAACACCCGCCGGAAGACTGGCTCAACTCATGCGTTCGCGGAGTTCCGTCCGAGATGCCATGATTCTCAGTGAAATTATGGCCAGGCCACGTGTGCTGCAACGATAAGCAATTCCTCGACCGGTCTTCAAAGAGAATGCAAACGACTTTATGCAATCTGATTCTCCAGAACGCCTGGACGTACTGCTGTTGCTGGGATCAGTCCAGTTGCGTGGCAGTTCTAACCGTGCACTGGCACTGGCAGATCGCCTACTGGGCCGCAAGATCGGATTGAAGATTGTTTCCACGGAACCGGTCCGTGAGTTCTCGCCAGCCTGGGGGAAAGTTGAAAGGCGGGTCTCTCGTTATCTACATTTTTCATTGCTGGGGAGAGTTGCCTGCCGATTTTTGGCCACGGACCTGCAGAAGACTCCCCCCGACCTGATTGATATTCAACATCGCAGCCTGCATGCTGCGGGAAGCTGGCTGGCCCGGCGACTCGAACGTCCGTATGTTGTCACGGTTCATGATTATCTGAGGGATCGTGAACGGTTCGTCGTCGATCGGGACTGGTGCCGGGGTGTCATTGCCGTCAGCGAATCCGTGCGTTCGGAATTGCTGGATCGCACGCAGCTCTCACCGGATCAGGTGGTTGTGATTCCAACGGGCGTATTTCTTCCTCCCGATACCGAGTTCTGTCCCGTTTTTGAACCTGGACATTTTCCCGTGATCGGGACTGCCGGACCACTGGAATCCGGCAAAGGCTTGAAGCACTTTTTGAAAGCGGCAGCACGTGTGTTGAAGAAATATCCTCAAACGATGTTCCTGATTGCGGGCTCCGGTCCGGAAGAGCAGATCCTGCGGCGGATGGCAGAAGATCTCAAAATTTCGCATGCCGTTTCAATTCTTCCAAACCTGCTGAATTTTGATGCAGCACTCCGAGCCATGGATCTCTTTGTCTTGCCCGCACTCAAGCAGGGACTGGGGTCGATTATGCTGGACGCCATGGCCCATGGATTGCCAGTGATTGCCACTGATTCCGGAGGAGTTTTCAGCGTGGTGGTCGATGGGACAACCGGTTTGCTGGTTCCACCTTCTGATGATGTGGCCCTCGCGGAACGGATGGAGTATCTGCTGGCGCATCCTGCCGAGGCTCAGCAATTAGGAGCAGCGGCCCGGCAACATATCATGCAGCATTTTCAAATTGATCAAATGGTGACCACGATTATGGACCTGTATCGGAAGACCGCAGTGGAAATGCGGAGTCGCAGATCGGGAGTGTAAAAAAAGGAACGTCTTGCGTTGCTGCCTTCCCTTTTTTCTCTTTCGATGTGGGCACATGATCGACCAAACTGGTCTAGAGTTAATAAAGTATTAACGGCCCGTCCGGAAAGGCTCTACGTATAACGTACTTCGCGGTATTGTTCTTCGAAGTATTCCGTCAACAGGGTATCGGCCTGGAGCAGTCCTTTCCGGGTCAGCGTGACATGGTCTCCGTCTACTTGCAGATAGCCGGCACGTTGCTGATTTGCTAATGGAACAGCAAACTCTTCCAGAGGATTTCTTCCGAATTTCTCACGGAATTCCTTTGCATCCAGGTGCCCTTCCTTCATCTGCAGCACCCATTCACGGATGAACCGCTGGTGTTCGGTCGGGACCAGTGCGCGTTTGACTGGTAACTGTCCCCCCTGAACGATCGAGAGATATTTTTCAAGTTCATCCTGATTTTGGTAGTGCACTCCCTGCAGATGTCCAAAAGAAGAGACTCCCACGGCCAGCAGATCGCTGCCCCGGAAGAGATTGTCACGATAAATGAATTGGTCGGTCTGCAGATTCTTCACCAGTTCATTTCCGCTGGAAAGCTGATAGCCTGCAGCTTGAAACTGGTCGATGGCCTGACTGGCCCAGCGCCGTTTTGTGGGCCAGTCTGCGACGGGAGATTCATTTCCACCGGCCAGCATCTCTTTGGAATAGACTGTATTCCACGGCAGTTCCATCTGGTAAATGGTGACATTATCCGGTTCCATACGGAGTGCTTTTTCGATGCAGTTCTGCCAGTTTTCGTCTGTCTCCCCCACCATCCCGGCAATCAGGTCGATGTTGATCTGTGGAAACCCCACTTGTTTGAGCCAGCCATAGGCCCGTTCGATTTCCGGCGAAAGATGTGCCCGGCCATTCTCTTCGAGGATTTTGTCGTTAAAGTTCTCCACTCCCAATGAGACACGAGTAATGCCGATCTCTTTAAGAGTCTGAACTTTCTCCAGGCTCAGCGTGCCCGGTTCGCATTCGAACGTCACCTCGCGGGCATGATCCCAGGAAACGGAATGGCTCAGACGCTCTCGCAGCATCAACAACTGTTTTGAGCTCAGGTAAGACGGGGTTCCTCCACCAAAATAGACGAACTCCAGATGACGCCCCTGAATGGCAGGCTGGTCCTTGAGCAGTTGGACTTCCTTGTCCAGTGTGTCGACATAGTTCCGAATCGTTTCGGCATTCTGCTGGGTGTAGACACGGAAGTAGCAAAATTTGCAACGTTTTCTACAGAAGGGAATATGCAGATACATCCCCAGCGGCACCTGCCGTACTGGTGGAGTCTCCAGTGCAGTGAAGAAGCGGGGAACGTCTTCCCGATTCCACTGAGAATAGGGAGGATAGTTCGAGATGAAGTAGCT
>Ga0182739_1004513_pt1 | contig 11483 bp, 8 predicted proteins | sample eDN5th30CBELigBY_FD_128873 | JGI IMG/M metagenome (GOLD analysis project Ga0182739, IMG submission 128873) | Enriched backyard soil microbial communities from Emeryville, California, USA - eDNA 5th pass 30_C BE-Lig BY (version 2) (version 2) | ecosystem: Environmental > Terrestrial > Soil >... | reverse complement strand
TAATGATTCCATTGAGCGGGGCGAAAAATGATACAAGTGCCTTGGAACATCGTATGCTGCCCAAAACTCATTATATACCGTTTCATCATAACACAAAAAATTAGGAACAGCAATAAACACTCGCCCATTTTGGGCAAGAAGCCTTTTAACTTCATTGAGGTAATTGTGAACTGCATAAACGTGTTCAAGCACATGCCACATAGTAATTGCCTCAAATTTTCCGGAAATGTTTAAAAGTTCAGATGTAGGCAGAGGATGAATGTTGTGCAACTTTGCAGAATTTTTAGCTGCATTGGTATCGGGTTCAAGTGCTGTTACAGCCCAGCCGGCCCTTTTCATTTCAGCAGCAAATGCACCGGTTCCACTACCGATATCCAAAATATTCCCATTGCGAAGGGTTGTATAACTTTCTATAAGCTTACGCTTAGAGCGAAGGGTAAGCCTTCTTACAAAGTGATAAACCTTATTAATAAATCCTGAATTAGAATCAGAATGGGAAATATATTTTTCTGAGTTATAATATCTGCCTATTTCATTCTCTGAAGGAGGATTTTTGGTAAATTTTGCAGAGCAATTTTTGCATTTCCAAATTTCAAATTCCTCGCCCGATACGGTATAATCTTTTGCCTTTAAGGAAAATGAAATATCAAAACTGTTACACAGAGGGCAAACTTCAGTTAATGTTGAGGGCATAATTAATTTATTTTGCCTGTTTTTCCTTAGGCATTATTTCCATGGCATTTCCAAAAGTAGAATTGCTTCGTTTATCATTTAAATAAAAAACAGTTATACAAACTGCCATTATCAAAAGAATTAATGCCCAAACCCACCAGTTGGTTTTTGCCTGAAATGATGAAGCATTAAAAAATTCAGTCATTTCCTCAGAATTGCTTTCATTATCTCCCACTAAAACTGAATGAACGCTTTTTCTTGACACTCTTTCAGCAGAAATATTTGGCAAATAATCATCCGGCATGTCTGCTTGTTGAAAAAATATTCTACCATTTTTCTTAACTGTAAAATTTCCGACAAAAGGCATTTCATAGCCATTTCCTTCTGAAGATTTTATTCTGTTACACAAATCATTCAATTGTGATTCAGCTTCCTCAACAGGAATACTGCGGATATTTGAAATATACTTAACTAGCGGTTGTTCATCAACGTTACCTTCATTTAAAATGTATTTTCTTGTTGGGGCGCTAAAAGACTTATCAGCAACATTGTATGACGATGAATTAAATTCACACCTCAGTTCTCCAATTCCCGGCAACGGACAATAATTATAGGCGAAAAGAAATTCGGCTATCAGATCATTCATTGATAAACATTAAAACTTAACAATAATTCCACCCAGCAAATTTAAGCCGTACACAGGATAATAAGTCCACCTTTCATACTTATCGTCAAGAATATTATTGCAACGAATCCAGGCACTGAAATTTTTATTTATACTATATTCTGCGCCTAAACTTAAATCGGTACCGCCCTTTAAACCAAAGGTTTTATAATCTTTAGTAAAATATTTTCCTCCGCCAAAAACATAAACATCACCGGAAAGTACAAGTTTTTTAAATGGCGAAAATGTTGCGGCGCCGGTTATTTCCATTGGCACGGTGTTCCAGGCTTTTGAAAAAGTTTTCATTCCTGTGTAAGCATTTAAAGTAATGCCTCCGGTAACACTAAACATTTCTGTTTTTACATAACTTATACTCCCGCGAATGCGGAAATTGTTCATTTTCTCTTCCACCCCTACTTTATAATTTCTGGCAAAGTAGAATGTGTCGTTTAAAAATATTGCAAAGTTCTCATACGTTATCCAGCTTGCAGTTGCATTAATATTGAAATGATTGCCAATTGAAGCTTTGAATCCGCCGAAGAATTCTGTTTCTTTAGTATTGAAATTTACATTAGGCGGCTGAATAAAAGGATTGATTTTAGATAAATTCCTTACGGTATTTTTAGTTATCATCCCTTTCCATCCGGCCTGCAACTTAATTTTGTCTTGCAGCGAAAATTCAATTTTTATATTGGGCAGTACAGACAATTCATTGTTATTCCACACCGGTGAAACACCGGCATTTATTACCATAGAAGGCCCGAAAAATTTAATGTAAGGCGATAGCCGGATCACTGTATTATTAAAAGAGGTATCCTTAACAAGATAGTTGGTAGCATACCGCGTAAAATCAATATTCGCTTCAATGCCGGCAACAATTTCATCGGAAATTATTTTTTCCGCAGGTGCATTTATTATTAAAGAAGTTTCATTCAATTTATCGGAAAGAGTGAAAAAATTTATGTTTAAAGTTGGGTCATAACTAATTCCAACATTATTGTTTACAGTGTTTTTTATGCCGCCTTTTACATTTATCTCTTGAAATACCTGTCGAATATCCTTTTTCAATGGATCATAAAAATCATGATCATAACCATACAAATTGTAACTTTTAGATGAAAAGCCAACACCGGCGTATATTTCATGGTTATTAGTAAAATAACTGCCAATTCCTTTTAATTCTAAATTTGAATAATCCTGATATTTTACTTTTCCTTTACTCGATATGTAATCACCATAAACATTTATAAGGCTTTGTTTTCCATCACCAAAAGAAACACCGGCTTTTAGTAAAGCGGTTGAATAATTTCCAAAGCCCGCTTTGATAAAATTTTTATCTCCAAGTTCATTATTTAGATCAATATCCAAATTCATTGCCTGAACATTTCCGGGTTTGTATGAGTAGAATAAATGTTGCCCTGGAATAATATAAGGAGCTACAACCCTGTTGGTATCGTTATTTAGCTGGCTTCCGCTAAAATTAATTTTTACCGCATCGCTAAGTACCGGCCTGTAAGAAGAAACAATATCTACCGATTGCGGATTAGTAGTATCCTTTTGTGAAAATCCTTTTAAAGAGCAAAGAGAAAAGAATAGAATTATAAAAGAAGTTCTACGCATAATATAGTTAGTTTCCAATTTTTGAATTTTGTTTTTCTTCTGCAACAGCTTTATTGTATTTGGTTTGAGCTTCATTTTTTAATTCAACTATTGAAGCATTTTTTGCTACACTTTCATAAGTTGCTTTTGCATTGAAATAATCTTTCTGTGCCATAAAAATATCGCCTAATAAAATATAAGCTTTGGTTAGCCATAGATCGTACGAACCTGTTTCTTTAATTACGGCATTAGCAGCCTTTTCAGCTGAAGAAAAGTTATTTTGAGTAAAATAAATATTTGCTATTTCATATCTCGCTTCAGCGCCCCATGAAGATTTATTAGTTGCGGCAACAACTTTGTAAGCAGTTAATGCTTCATCAAAGTCTTTCGACAATTGTAAAGACTTTCCAAGTACTAAGTTTGCAATGGCCTTATCATCAGTATTAATTCCTTTTTTGTTAAGCAATTCTTTTGCTGATTTATTTGCAGTTGCATAATCCTTTAATTGATATTGGCTTCTAACAAGCCCTCTCAGTGCTTCTAATAACACATCTTGATTTGACGAATTATCAATTAATAATTGAAAATATTTTTTCGCCTTTTGATAATCCTTTAATTCAAAATAAAATATTCTTGCTGCTTCAAGCGTTGCCCTTTCGTAATATTTGCTGTATCCTGCATCCGACACTTTTACAAACCCTTGCAATGCTTCGTTGAAGTTGTTCTTTTTTAAATAACAATCGCTGCGTAAGAAATTCGCTTCTACAACATATTCTCCGGCAGGAAAGGATGACAAATAAGATGTAAATGCATTAATTGCTTCATCGCATTTATTATCATTGTATTTATTTTCTGCTGATACAAATGTCAATGAATCTACTTCTGAAACTGAAACATTTTTTCCGGCTTTTCTCATGAGGTCTGCATAATCATTAAGCCTTCCCTCTTCTACATAAATATCTTTTACAATGCCCGAGGCTTCAATTGCTTCCGGAGAATTTGGATAATTTAAAATAAGATAACTGTAATTTTTTAATGCTTCCTTATTGTTGTTAGTATTATAATATGCCAGGCCTGATTTTAAATATGCCTTAGGTTTATAACTGTTATTTGAAGATGAAATAATTTTATTTAAATAAGGAATTGCACTGCTGAACTTTTCATCAGCAATATAGGTTGTTGCAATTTCCATGTCGGCTTGTGAAAGTAAATTACTGTTAGGAAATTGCCTTTCAAGATTTGACAACAATCTTATTTTTTCATTGCTGCTTCTTATGCCTGCAATCATTGCCTTTTGATAAGTTGCATAATCTGCCTGTGGCAAATTACTTTCAATTATTGCATCATAAACTGAAGTTGCTTTGTTATAATCTCGCAACATGTAGTAGCAATCGCCGCTGCGTAAGAATGCATCAATCTCTACATTAGACTGGCCTCTTGTAAGTTTTGTTGAAATTTTTGTGAATTGTTCAAGCGCTTTTCTATAATCTTCTTTATACAAATATGCATAACCTAAATTGTAGTATGCTGCTGTAAAAGTTACTTCGCCCTGCGGTTTTGCGCCGGATATTAAAAACTTGTTTGTATATCGTGCTGCTTCATCATACCTCTGTTGGCGGAGGGCAATTTCTCCTAACCAAAAATTTGCATAAGGTGAAATGCTTTGCCCGTAACTATTGTTCACAACTTCATTCAACAACTGCGCTGCCTGAGAAGTTTGCTGGTCATTTATTAATTCTATTGCCCGTCCATATAAAATTCCGGGGTAAGCCTTTTGCATTCCAACCGTAGGTTGAGAAAAAGATTTATAAATTGATAATGCTTCTCTGAAATTGCTGGTCTTCGATAAAACATTAATTAAAATTTCCTTCGCTTCTTCATCGTATTCTGAAGACGGATAATCCTGAAGGTATGATTTTAATTCTGTCAATGCTATGTCCTGATATCCTAACTCATAAGATAATTTTGCATAATTAAATCGGGAAACCTTTTGTTGAGAAGGATTTGAATTATTATATGCGCTGTATTGAAAAGCGTTACGTGCATTAGCTTTATCTCCGGTTTTTAAATACAAATCGCCTAAAAGGTACATACTGTTTTGTCCCATTGAGTCCTTCTCATTGCTAAGCTGCTTAAATCCGTTAATTGCTTTAGCAGTTTGTCCTTCTTTGTAATAGCTGTATGCAAGTTCATACATTACTTCCTTATTAACTTTACCTGAATGATTAACATAATCTTCAAGAAGCGGAATTGCTTTTTTGTAATCCTGCTTTTCGAAATATAATTGCCCGGTAAGTAATTTTATTTGTGGTGAACCACTGCTACCCTCACGTTGCAGAATTGCTTCTCCATATTTTAATGATTCAGTTTTGTTGCCTTGCAAGTAATATATTTCAGAAATATAATACGGAACTGCGGCAGCATATTTTTCAGAGTTTTCAATAGACTTAAAAGCATCGAGTGCCGCCTTGTAATTTTTTTCTTTGTAAGAAATTATACCAAAATAGTATGTTGCATCGGTAACATATTTATTATCGCTTAACTGACGTACTTCATCAAAAAGTTCTTTGGCTTCGCTTGTGCGGTTTTGCATAAAATAAGCATAGCCTTTTTCAAATTTTGCATCTGCAAGCCAATCGTTAGGAATATTATCAAAACCAGCAATTTCGTAGTACTTCAAAGAATTCTCATAATCAGCTTTTACAAAATAATAATGAGCAAGATGATAACTCAAAAGTTGTTTCCGTGGGTCGTTTGTAACACTGTTAATAAAAACTATTGCCTCCTCAGCAGCAGTTTCATGAGAGAGTTTCAGGCCGCAGGCCAGATAAAAATATTCCGACTCTTCTTTAAGGTATTCGTAAGCATTGCTATTTTTATAATGCTGAAAAACTTCTTTAGCAAGAGGATAAGCCAAAGCATATCGCCCCAGAATAAAATTTTCTTTTACTTCCTTGAATTTTGATTCAGGATCATTAAAAGTTTGATTTTGCTGAGAGGTTGCAGTTAAACAAATTAATGTTATTAAAAGGAACGAAAAATATTTAATCATAGCAGAAATAATGATTTTCTGTGGGCAAAAATATATAATCCCTAAGCTATAATTTTAAAATCTTTCAGAGGTGTTAAAGTAATGGTAAAGAAATTTTTGATTTTAGCTATAAACATTTATTTTGCACAAACCAATTTCAATAATATGAAAAGATTGTTCTCAACAAAATATTCTGCTGTTTCTTTCAATGTTGCTATGTTGTTACTGCGAATAGTAAGTGGTGCATTAATCATGAATCATGGATATGATAAATTAATTCATTTCTCCGAGCGTAAAGCAACATTTATGAACTTTGTTGGTTTAGGAAGTACTTCATCTTTAGCTTTAGTGATATTTGCAGAATTTTTCTGCGGTCTGTTTTTAATTATCGGCCTCTTAACAAGAGCTGTTGCAATTCCTCTTGTAATTGCAATGGCAGTTGCCTTAATTCATGCACATGGTGCCGACTTTTTCGGACAGGGAGAAAAGGCTGCATTATTTTTAGTTGCATTCTTTTCAATATTTCTTTTAGGCCCGGGTAAAGCCAGTATTGACGGAATGATTGGAAAATAATGTACACTTCTGAAACAAAAATCCGGATTCATTATGCACTTACCGACCAAATGGGTATTGTGTATCATGGCCATTATGCCCAGTTTTATGAAATTGGCAGAACAGAAGCTATAAGAGACCTTGGCTTCACTTATAAGGATATTGAAAAAATGGGCATTATAATGCCGGTGGTTGAAATTCATACCAAATTTTTAATGCCGGCAAAATACGATGATCTCATTTCTGTAAAAACAACTTTAAAGGAAATGCCACATAACCATCGTATTACATTTTTCAGTGAAATTTACTGTAATGAAAGGCTTATAAATACAGGGCATGTGTTGCTTTATTTTATGCATTCACAAACAATGTCGCGTGCCGAAATGCCGGAAAAGCTGAAAGAGAAATTACTAAAATATTTTTAATCTCATTTTAGTTCATCAAGTAACCGGAACATCTTTTCCTTTACAGTTATACTGCTTCCGCTGAAGTTATTTACTATAAATGCAAAAATATATTCTTCTCCGCTTCGCGATTTTAAATATCCTGTATATGATCTTACACCGCCAATATATCCACTTTTCATTTTAATAGAATTTATTGTGGGCAGTGAACTATAAAAAGAAGGAAACCATTTTGTTGTTTTTGCATATTTTAATACTTTCACAAGAGATGATGCAGTAATTCTGTTTGAAGGGCTTAAGCCACTGCCATCTATCATATTTATTTCGCTTTCCTTTATACCTATGTTTTTAAAATAGTCTTTAATTTTTTCAATTCCGTTTTCAGAATTAAATTTTAATCCAATTGATTTTACAAAACTCTCTCCGTAAAGATTTATACTTTTTTGAAGGAAGAATTTATTCATTGTATCAAATGATGGAGATAAAAATGAATCAACCGCTATTAACTCGCCTATGTTATTATATGAAGGCGAATAACTCATCAGGCTTAGATTATAGAAATTAAGAACCGGAATATTTTGTGTTGAAAGCGCACTTTTTAATTCATAGCAAAAAGCTTCCGCAGGAAGTGGAAGCGAGCCTGAAATTTTATACAACGATTTGCCTTTTGCCAAAGTACCCTTAATGAAGATAACATCATTAAACGGGCTGGAATATATAATTGAATTATCGCCAGTGCCACCAACGGTTACAAAATTTCTTATTTTTTCCTGAATAAAAGCGGGGTCAGTATATTTTATAAATGCTTCTTCATTTTCATTTTTGCTAACATCATAAAATACATCATAAATATTTTCATTCCAGTTAAAGCCCCAGGCACCGGCACCGAAATAGTTTCCAATATCTTCATAAGTCCATCCGTTAGGAACGGGCTGAAAGCCGAAAATGGTATCATCTATAAAAATATTATCTACTTGCTTTATGTTTAAGCTTTTCAACTTTTGAACAATCCTTTGGAGTATTTCATTCCTGCTAAAACCTTTAAATCTGTCGCTGCCAAAAGTTGGATCTCCACTTCCTTTAAAAATTAAATTAATAACATTCTCCGGCGTTCTGTAAATTTCAAAACCTGTATTGTATTTAAAATCATTTCCCAGCAACTCGTAAGCGGCAACAGATGTAATTACTTTTAGTGAACTTGCAGGCACAACACCGGTATTTTCATTGTAAGAGAATATATTTTTACCTGATGCAGCATCAATTACCTTAAGTGCTACTGTGGCATTTGAAAATTGCGGGTCCTTAAGAAAAGTTGTAATTGATTTTTCAATATTTTTTTCCGGTTGAGCAAAAACAGAAATATAACAAAAAGAACAAACTGTGATTAAGAAACTTTTCATGATTAGTAAATTGCGATAAAATTAATAAAAATGGCAACTGCAGGAATTATAACAATTGGAGATGAATTACTAATTGGGCAAGTGATAGATACAAACAGTGCCTGGATTTCAAAAGAATTGAACAAAGTTGGCATAAGAGTAAGGTACAGAATTGCCATTGGCGATGAAATTGAAGATATAATTTATGCACTTGATGAACAGTTGAAAAGTTGTGATATTATTTTAATTACGGGTGGCTTGGGGCCTACTTCAGATGATGTAACCAAACATGTTCTTTCAAATTATTTCGGTGGAAAACTTATAGTTAATGATGAAGTTTTAAATCAGTTAAAAGAACGTTTTGCTCGCATAGGAAAAGAACTGACAGATATGAATAAATCGCAGGCAGAAGTTCCGGATTCATGCGAAGTAATTTTCAATACATGTGGCAGCGCTCCGGGAATGCTTTTCAGAAAGGAGAAAAAAATAATTATAAGCATGCCCGGGGTTCCATTTGAAATGAAGGAAATGATGAATCAATCAGTATTACCTCTGCTAAAGCAGAATTTTAATTTACCACAATTAAATTTCCGCACTGTTCTAACTGCCGGAATTGCTGAATCCGATCTTGCAACACTTCTTTCGCAATTTGAACAACAACTTCCACAAGGGATAAAACTTGCATATCTTCCAAATTTAGGGAGTGTTCGTTTGCGGCTCTCCGCCGATAATGATGTTGTTGTTGAAACTCTTGATCAACTATTTACTGAAATGCAGCAAATTACTGCAAAACACATGGTTGCTGCTGAAGATATTTCCCTTGAAGAAGTAATATCTACTCTTTTAAAGAAAACAAACCAAACTTTGTCAACTGCCGAAAGTTGTACCGGTGGCTATATCGGCCATCGAATAACATCTGTTGCAGGATCTTCTGAATATTATAAAGGAGGCATAATTTCATATTCCAATGAAGCGAAAATGAAACTTTTAGATGTTTCGGAAATAACACTAAAAACCTATGGGGCGGTTAGTGAACAAACTGTTTTTGAGATGGTTAAAGGCAGCCTTAAAAAATTTGGGAGTGATTATGCTATTGCCGTTTCAGGTATAATGGGCCCCGGAGGCGGCTCAGAAGAGAAGCCTGTAGGAACAGTTTTTATTGGAGTTGGAACATCTGAAAATGTTATTGTAAAAAAATATATTTGTCGCCACAACAGAGGTAGAAATATTGAGTCAACAACAATTTATGCTTTCGCCGAACTTTACAGGTTTATTAATAAAGTTTAAATACAAAAATCCGTTAAAAAGGTTTTTGCGTACATTTGCGCTTAAAATAAAATTCTCTTTTATATGAGTTTAGTTGACCTGGTTATGCCCAAACTTGGAGAAAGTATAATGGAAGCAACCATTTTAAAGTGGCATAAAAATGTTGGTGACAAAATAAAGCAAGATGAAACATTGCTTGACATAGCTACAGATAAAGTTGACAGTGAAGTACCATCAACTGCTGAAGGCACTGTTGAAGAAATTTTATTTAAAGAAAACGATGTAGTTCCTATCGGAGCAGTGATAGCCAAAATCCGCACCGGCGGTGTAGTGGCACAACCCGTGGTTGAAGAAGCAAAAGTGATAGAACATATTCCATTTATTCCCGAAAATAATCCTGCTGCTAACCGGAATGAAACTAAAATTAGATTTTACTCTCCGCTTGTTTTAAATATTGCCCAGCGTGAAGGTATAGGAATGTCGGAATTGGAAAATATTCATGGTACAGGGCTAGACGGCAGGGTAAGCAAGAAAGATATAATGGCTTATATTGAACAAAGGAGGCAGCCAAAGGCACAGCCACAGGTTCAGATTCAGCAGCCACAGCAGCAACAAGCAAAGCCGCAAACTCAGGAAGTTGCTGTATTTAAAAATGAAGAGCCGCAAGGAAATGTTGAAATAATTGAAATGGACCGTATGCGCAAGATGATTGCAAAGCATATGGTTGACAGCAAGCGGACGAGTCCTCACGTTACAAGTTTTGCAGAATGCGATGTTACCAACCTTGTGTTATGGAGAGAAAAAGTGAAGAAAGATTTTGAAAAAAGAGAAGGAGAGAAAATTACATTTACACCATTATTTATTGAGGCTATCGTGAAATGCTTAAAAAAGTATCCAATGATGAGCAGTTCAGTTGACGGTGAAAGAATAATAATTAAAAAAGACCTAAATATCGGAATGGCAACCGCTTTGCCTTCCGGAAATTTAATTGTTCCTGTAATAAAAAATGCAGATCAGCTAAATCTTGTAGGCCTAACAAAACAAGTAAACCAACTTGCAAATTCTGCAAGAACAGGTAAATTGAAACCTGATGATACTGCCGGAGGAACTTTTACTTTAACTAACGTTGGAACGTTTGGAAGTATAATGGGCACGCCGATAATAAATCAACCACAAGTTGCAATTATGGCTGTTGGTGCAATTAAAAAGCGGCCAATGGTTATTGAAACTGAGCAGGGCGATACAATTGGGATTCGTCACATGATGTATATCTCTTTAAGTTACGATCACCGTATTATTGACGGCTCTTTGGGTTCTACATTTTTAAATGCAGTAAGTAAAGAGCTTGAAAATTTTGATCCGAAAAGAGGGTTTTAATTTAAAAATATCGTTCAATAATTTGGTATAAATCAGCCAGAAGTTTTAATATTTTGTTTCCACTGTTCAAATTCCTTTGTGAGTTCATGGTTACCTTTTTCTTTAACCACAGTAAACAAAGGTATTTAACCAAGAAGACCAGCGGTTAATGCTTTTACACGACTATTTAAAAAATGTAAAACAGAAAAGGCTTTAATTATTCACCGCCCTTATCTCCCACAAACCATTGCTCTTTGTTTTTAAATAAAACATTAAATGTAGTTAGTGTGCCATAAATACGGGTTATATATTGTTGGAGATTTACCTTTTCTTCATCCGATAAAATTTTATGAGCATTTATTTGTTGCTCCATTACCCGCAACCTGTCGCGAAGCATAACAATTTTATGAAAGAAAACATCTATTGGCACTTCCTTTGGCTTAAGAGTTTTGTCTGCTGCTTGCAAAATCATTGTCCCACCCTGCCATCTGTCGCCAAGAGGAACAATTTCAGAAACCTCTGACCATTGCCTTAAAATTTTCAAAAGGCTTTTCTCAACT
>Ga0182739_1004512_pt1 | contig 11483 bp, 15 predicted proteins | sample eDN5th30CBELigBY_FD_128873 | JGI IMG/M metagenome (GOLD analysis project Ga0182739, IMG submission 128873) | Enriched backyard soil microbial communities from Emeryville, California, USA - eDNA 5th pass 30_C BE-Lig BY (version 2) (version 2) | ecosystem: Environmental > Terrestrial > Soil >... | reverse complement strand
GCTCAAGACGATCTACCGCTACCGGGCGGTCGGCCAGCCCCTCGAAGGGATGACGGTGGTCGCCCTTGCCGACGTGCTCACGGACGCGCTCGAAGGCGTCCGCGAGCTCGAGCGTGCGCTGGTCCCGTTGGTCCCCGACAACGGGGCCGTCGATATCGACGAGGTCACGGCGCTAGCCCGCCTCTATCTCGCCGGCCAGCGGAAGCTGACGACCGAGCAGACGCGCTCTCTTGCGGCTGCACTGCTTTCCCAATTCGCGGAGGAGGTGGGCCGTGCGTGCGCCTAGCATCGAGCAGATCACCGACGTCGTCGCCCAGGAGTGGAGCGTGCCCGTCGCGCTACTCCGCTCCGAGCAGCGGACGGTGTCCGTGACCGAACCGCGAGGCGTGATCTACGTGCTCGCGAGGGAGCGGACGGATCTGACCTGGGCCGCCATCGCGGCCCACTTCGGGCGAGGCGTGAGGGGCGCAATCGACGCGCACCACGCGACGGTCGCCCGCATTGCGAAGGACAAGCAACTGCGAGCCCGCGTGCGGAAGGTTCTCGCGCAGCTCGCCCAGACCGAAAGGAAAGGTGGAGGATGACGATTCAGCAGACGCCCCCGGGTGCCAACGAGGGTCTGTACGACGCGAAGGGACGCTTCGTCCCGATGCGCCTCATCAAGGAGATCGACCTGCTCCGGCACCAGACGGTGCTCGAGATCATCGCGAAGGCTCAGGAGGCATCGCGTCGGCTCGGGCAGTTCGTGCGCGAAGCGAACGGTGACATCGACGCCTTCCTCGCGCTCAGCGCGGAGAAGTACGACACGACGTTCGGCGGCAAGAAGGGCAATCTCACCCTGACCACGTTCGATGGGCGCTTCAGGGTGCAGCGCGCGATCGCGGATCGCCTCGCCTTCGACGAGCGGCTCCAGGTGGCAAAGGGGCTCATCGATGACTGCATTCGGCGCTGGTCCGAGGGGAGTCGCGACGAGGTCCGCGCGCTCGTCGAGCACGCTTTCCAGGTCGACAAGGAGGGCAAGATCAGCACGGAGCGCGTGCTCGGCCTGCGCCGAATCGAGATCGACGATCCGACCTGGCAGGAGGCGATGAAAGCGATCAGCGACTCGGTGACGGTCGCCTCGTCGAAGTCCTACCTGCGGTTCTACGAGCGCCAGGACGACGGCAGCTATCGCCAGATCCCCCTCGACATCTCGGCGATCGGAGGCCGGCTATGAACCGCGCCGACGTGCTCGCTAGGGCCGCGAGCGCCCTCACCGACCGCGCCAAGAACTACGCGCCGCCCACCGAGTCCCTGCCGTTGATCGCGTCCCTCTGGAGCCAGGTCCTCGGCGTCCCCGTCGCGCCTCATCAGGTCGCGCTCTGCATGACGACGCTGAAAGTGGCACGGCTGATCTCGAACCCGACCCACGAGGATTCGTGGGTCGATATCGCCGGCTATGCTGCATGCGGTGCGGAGTGTGTCCGCACGGAGGTGAACCATGACGAACGAGACGAAGAAGAAGGTCGTCGAGGCGGTCCACATTCCGCACGACGGAGGCGTGTGGATGGAGGTGGTCGAGCCCGCGAAGGTCGTGCAGTTCCAGGCCGATGCGGCGGCTCTGATCGACGCATTCCTGGAGAGGACAGGGCACACCTGCAAGGCCTCAAGGCGCGACGCGATCCGCGGCTTGATCGGCGGAGCAATCCTGTCGGCGCGTGCGGTCGGGATGACCTGGGAGGAAATCGAGCCAGCCATCCGGGATGGCGTGCGAGTGGGTCGCGAGGCCGTGCCGCTCGGCACGATTCCGGGCGATTCGGGCCCCGCTTCGTAGCCGCGCGCGAGGCGCAAGCTCGCGCCATCGCCGCGGTCCTCCTGATCGAGCCCATGTCCCGCCGCTCGATTGTCAAGACATTCGAGCGCGCGGGCATGGGAACGGGGGCTGACGTCGACCGGGCCCTCGCCTGGGCAACGGGGCGCCGCCTCCTCGAGCGAAGCGCGAGTGGCGCGTACCACATCACGCCGACCGGGAAGGAGTGGCTGTCATGAACGAGCGCATCTGGCGCAAAGCCACCCGGCCGTGCCGCCGCGCGCTCGCGCGGTGGGGCGTGCAGCGGCAAGTGACCAGGGCGGTCGAGGAGCTCGGTGAGCTCCTCACCGCCCTGTCGCGCTTCCCGAAGCGGGCCACCCCGGAGGAGGTTGCCGACGAAATCGCCGACGTGATGATCATGTGCCGCCAGCTCTCGATGGCGTTCGGCGATGAGCTGGTGACGCAGCGGTTCACGGCGAAGCTGCAGCGTCTCTCGGAAGACGTCACGACGAGTGTGAAGGGAGTGGAGCCGTGACCTCCCGCCGCGCTCTCTTGGCGATGGTGCACATCGCGCGGAAGGACCTGCATCTCGATGAGGAGACGTATCGTCTCGTCCTCGAGAAGGTTGCCGGCAAGTCGAGCGCGGCGGCGCTGTCCGAACAGGACCTCGGGAAGGTGATCGACCATTTCCGAGGGAGGGGCTGGGCGCCGAAGCCGAAAGGTCGAGGCGCCTCGCGCCCGCGTCCGAGCGACAGCAAACACGTGCGGAAAATCTGGTCGATCTGGGGCGAGATGTGCCGCCGTGGGCTCGTTCGGACACCCACCAGGGCCGCGCTCCGCGCCTTCGTCGAGCGCATGACCGGCGTCGCCGACCCTGAGTGGCTCTCGCCGAGCCAGGCCAATCGAGTCGTCGAGGGGCTCAAGGCATGGCGGGAGCGGGAGGAGAACAAGTCATGAGCCCCGAGGACATGCGGGAATGGCCGCGCGCTCTGCGGATGATCGCGGAGGTCATCGGGCCTGAATTGGCGCTCGAGCTCGCTCGCAAAGCGGGCGGCATCGATGACGTGCACATCCCGCGCGAGCCGACGCCGACCCACCCGTGGGCACAGGCGCTCGGCCACGAGCACTTCGCCGCGCTCTGCCGAGCGCTCGGCGGGCAAAGTCTGAACGTTCCCCGCGGCGCGTTCGTCGCGTGGAAGACCCGCGAGATCATCGAGCTCGCGGAGCAGGGGTTCACCACCCGGCAGATCGCGCTTCGATGCGGCGTGACTGCACGACACGTGCGCCGCACGCTGCAAGGGCTCTCGCTCCCCCCGCGCGTCGATCCGCGACAGCGGCGCCTTTTCGACTTCTAGCCTGCTAGGATCTGCCCGCCTCGCGCCCGGTCGTAAATTGCGACAGGGCCGCGAAGGCGGACCTCGTCCGTCTATATCGGGCGGCCAGCGTCAGCGAAGGTTCCTCGCGTGAGTGACGACCTCCGAGCCTGGCTCCCTGCCATCCAGTTCGTGATGACGACCGTGGTCGGCATCTACGCATTCGTTGCGGACCGGCACCGTGCGCACCGCGATCAGCTCGACGCGCTCCGCGCGGACCACGAACGCCGAAGCGCCGCGCTCGAGCGCGACGTGGGACGCCTCGAGGAGCGGGTGCGACACGTCCCGACGGCCGAAGCCGTGGCCCAGTTGACCGCGGACCTGCGCGAGCTGAAGGGTGACCTCCGGGGGGTCAGCGAGCGGCTGCAAGGGCTCTGGGTGCGCCTCGACCGCCATGAGGAATTTCTGCAGACGAGGATGATGGTCCAATGAGCAGCTTCAGCGAGTTCGTAACCGAAGACCGCCGGTTGGTGATCCTCCGCCTCCTGAATGACCAGCCCGGGTTTTCGCTGAACGAGTCCGTGATTCAGGACGCCCTCGGGCGCTTCGCCCACGTCGTCTCTCGCGACGTCGTTCGAGCCGACCTGTCGTGGCTCGCCGAACAGAACCTCGTGAGCACCAGCGTTGTCGCGGGGCGAGTTTGGGTCGCCACGCTCACGGAACGTGGTGCCGAAATCGCTACCGGCCGCGCCCGCCATCCGGGCGTGAAACGGCCGTCGCCACGCGGGGGGTGAAAGGGAAAGTACTAGTTGACGAATTGGAAGTTGGTTCGGGGGGATGCGCTCAGGGTCATTGAGCGCCTCGAAGATGAAAGCGTCGATGCCGTGATTACCGACCCTCCCTATTCGAGTGTCGGGACGGCAACGCAGGCCACGGGAGCGAAGTACGTGAGCACGGGCACGAAGCTGCAGAGGCCGGACTTTGCCGGCGACACGCGCGACCAGCGGTCGTGGATGCGCTGGGCGACGATGGTGCTCGGCGAGTGCTGGCGCGTGGCGCGTAGCGGCTCGGTGCTTTGCGTATTCACCGACTGGAGGCAGCTCCCTTCGCTGACCGACGCCATTCAATGCGCCGGGTGGGTCTGGCAAGGGATTGCCTCGTGGGACAAGACCAAGGCCTCGCGCCCTCGTCTGGGAGGCTTCCGTGCCCAGGTCGAGTTCATCGCGTGGGCGTCGAAGGGCAAGCTGCGCGGCAATAGAGCCGTCACGCTGCCTGGAAGCCTCACGTTCCCGCGCACGCCCAAGGACCGCATCCACCACCAGACGAGCAAGCCGCTGGCGCTCATGCGCGAGCTGGTGAAGCTGTGCCCGCCCGACGGTCTCGTCCTCGACCCGTTCGCCGGCAGCGGCACGACGGGCGTTGCCGCGCGTCTGGAGGGACGCCGGTTCCTTGGCGTCGAGGTCGTGCCGGAGATCCACGACATCGCGACCGCGCGCCTGCAGGAGGCGGCGTAATGGCTCGGCGCTCATCGATCCGGAAGCTGCCGCCGGAGCTGCGAGCGGAGATCGACCGCTTACTCGCGGACGGTCGGTACACGATTCGCGAGATCACCGAGCATCTCCGGTCGATGGGCGCCGAGGTCTCGAAGAGCGCGGTCCACAGGTACTCGCAACATTTCGAGGAGGTGGCCAAGGACATCCGCGTCGCCCGTGAGATGGCAGCGGCTATCGGGCGAGAGCTCGAAGACGTGCCCGAAGGCGATGCCGGACGCCTGCTCGTCGAAAGCCTGCAGGTCCTCATCTTCCGAGCGCGAGCGCAGATGCTCGAGTCGGGTGACATCGATCCCGGCGAGCTCCAGAAGCTGGCGATGGCGGCAAGGGACCTCTCGACCGCGTTCAAGTCGCACGTCGAGACGGAGATCAGGATTCGCGAGCGCGCGAAGGCGGCGAAGGATGCCGCACGCGAAGCCGAGGCGGCCGCGCACGAGCAAGGCCTGAGCACTCCAACCATCGAGATGATCAAGGCGCGCATCCTCGGGATCGCGAAGCGGTGAAGCGATGACGGGCCCCGATGCTCTGCCCAGCGTTCTGCTCCCGTACCAGATCGCCCTGCTCGAGGCGACGGCCGCCCACCAGGTGACCATCTGCGAGAAAAGTCGGCGTGTCGGTGCGACCTGGGGCATCGCCGCCGATGCCGTCCTGACGGCTGGAGCGGAGCGCAGCTCGGGCGGGATGGACGTTTTCTATCTTGGCTACAACCTCGACATGACGAGGGAGTTTGTGGACGTCTGCGCGGAGTGGGCGCGGGCGTTCCTCTCCGCTGCGGTCGAGGTCCAGGAGTTTCTCTTTCACGACCAGCAGCAAGGTGGCGAGGACCGCTACATCAAGGCGTTCCGCATCGACTTCGCGAGCGGTTTCGAGATCGTCGCGCTCTGCTCTCGCCCCCGCTCTCTCCGTGGTCGTCAGGGATATGTCATTATCGATGAGGCGGCCTTCCACGATGACCTCGACGAGCTGCTCAAGGCCGCGATGGCGCTACTCATCTGGGGCGGGAAAGTCGCGATCCTGTCCACTCACGATGGCGTCGAGAACAAGTTCAACGAGCTCGTCGAGGACGTTCGGGCAGGCCGAAAGAAGAAAGACGGCACCGATTGGGGGCTCGTACGCATCACCTTCGACGACGCCGTCCAGCAGGGTCTGTTCCGGCGCATCTGCCTGAAAAAGGGCACGGAGTGGTCGCCCGAGGCTGAGGCTCAGTGGGTCTCGGATATCCGCAACCACTACGGCGAAGCGGGCGCCGAGGAGCTCGACTGCATCCCACGTGCGTCCGGCGGCAAGTACCTGTCGCGCGCCCTGCTCGAATCCCGCGCCGCGGAGACGAGCAAGGTCATTCGATGGTCTCTCCCCGACGGCTTCGTGGACCTGAGCGAGGACGAGCGCGTGACCCGCGTGCGTGAGTTCTGCGAGACGGAGCTCGCGCCGTACGTGCGCTCCCTTCCGGGCGAGTGCCGAACCTTCTTCGGCCAGGACTTCGGTCGGTCGGGCGACCTGTCGGTGATTTGGCCTCTGGTCCTTCGCGCCGACCTCACGCGCTGGACGCCATTCACGCTCGAGCTGCGGAACGTCCCCTTCACCTCCCAGCAGCAGATCGTCTTCTGGCTCGCCGACCATCTGCCGCGATTCTCTGGCGCGGCCTTCGATGCACGCGGCAATGGGCAGTACCTCGCTGAGGTCGCGCGGCAGCGGTACGGCTCGCAGTGCATCGGCGAGGTGATGCTGTCGGAGAGCTGGTACCGCGAGCACATGCCGAAGCTCCGTGCTGCCTTCGAGGACGGCACGATCATCATCCCTCGCGATGCCGAAACCATCGACGACTTCCGTGCCGTCGAGGTGATTCGAGGCGTCGCACGTATCGGGGAGAAGCGCACGAAGGGTTCGACGGGACAGCGGCATGGGGACGCGGCTATCGCCGCGGCGCTTGCCTACTTCGCCACCACGACGCTCGACGCTGGTCCGCTCGAGTTCGCGTCGGAGGGGCAATTCGAATCCGCTGGCGCGTTCGCTGGCGAGCACGGAGGCCGGGGCTTTGCCGGCTGGAACTGAGGAGGAAACGAATGCTTCAGAGGTTGGTCAGCAGGAAGTTTTGGTGCACCGCGGGCGTTTTCCTGAGCGGCCTACTCGGCGTCGACCCGACGCGACTCGCAATCATCGGTGTCGTCGTCGGAATCTACGTGCTCATCGAAGGTCTGATCGACAAGGCACGGGCGGAAGCGGTCGCGGCGGCGGTCGAGGAAGGGCTCGCCATCGGTCGCAAGCTCACGTCCTCGGAAGGGGCCGACGCGTCGTGAAACGTGCGCTCGCTGCATGGGCGATGGCGTTCCTCGTCGCGTGCGTGCACGCCGAGGAACGCCCCGCGTGCTCTCCGGCTGCTCTCGCCGAACTCAAGGCCGAGTACTTCCGCGAAATCCTCGATCTCTGCATGTTCCAAACCTTCGACGAGTGCGCGGCCATCCCGGCGATCCGAGCTCGCTACGCTCATCGATGGGAGGCGTGGGAGCGATGTCGATGAAGTCGTTCGTTCCGCTGATCGAGCCGATGGTCCGGCTTTTCGTGACCATCCTCGGGAACGCTCTTCGCTCCGACGATCCGGAACGCGAGTTGCGGCGACGGCTCGAAGCCGAAGCGGCCCGTGAGGAGGCGGAGGCCGCGGCGCGGGCAGTGCTCCAGAAGGCCAAGAGGTAGACGATGGCCAAGACGCCGAAGCCGGTATTCGACGAGCTAGCGAGCGCCGGCTCCTCACGCATCGGGGATGCATTCGTCTCCGAGCTCGCGCCGTCGCGCGACGAGGTCCTCGAGCTGCACGGCGGAGGCGACCTGGGCTTGTACGAGCGCCTGCTGCGTGACGACCAGGTGTTCCCCACGTTTCACCAGCGCCGCAGCGCCGTCGTAGCCCGGGAGTGGAAGGTCGACGCAGGCGGCCCGACCGAACTCGATCAGCGCGCCGCGGACTTCATGCGCGAGCAGCTCCAGCGTGCGCAGTGGGATCGCGTCACGTTCAAGATGCTCACGGGCCTGATGTACGGGTTCGCCGTCGCCGAGTGCATGTGGGGGATGCAGGACGGCAAGGTCGTCATCGACGCCATCAAGGTCCGCAAGTCGAAGCGATTCAGGTTCGGCACGGATGGCAGCTTGCGCCTGATGAAGCCAGGCGCGCCGGCTGGCGAGGTGATGCCCGAACGCAAGTTCTGGGTCTTCACCGCGGGGGCGGACGACGATGACGACCTCTACGGGCGGGGGCTCGGGCATTGGCTGTACTGGCCCGTCTGGTTCAAGCGAAACAGCTTGCAGTTCTGGGCGCTCTTCCTCGAGCGCTTCGCCGTCCCGACGCCTGTCGCGAAGATTCCCCCGGGCTCCACCGAGAAGGAGCGGAGCAAGTTCCTGCAGCTCCTGAGCGCCATCAGGAATGGGGGACGCGTCGTCGTTCCGCACGGCGTCGATCTCGACCTTCTTCAAGCGATGAAGGATTCGGGCGGCGACTTCGATCGCTTCGTCGCGAGGATGGATGCGTCGATCGCGAAGGTCATCCTGTCACAGACGATGACCACCGACGACGGGAGCTCGTACTCGCAGGCCAGCGTGCACGCCGGGGTCAAGGCCGACGTTGTCAAGAGCGACGCCGATCTGGTTTGCGAGAGCTTCACGCACGGTCCGTGTAAATGGCTCACGGAGTGGAATTTTCCCGGCGCCGCGACCCCGATCGTCTACCGGGACATGGCGGAGGCGGAGGACCTCGCCGCACGTGCTCAGCGCGACCGCACGCTCTTCGACATGGGATACAGGCCGACGCTCGAATACATCCACGAGACGTACGGCGACGGTTTCGAGCTGCGCCCCGATCCGCCTCCGCAGCCCCAGCCGCCGTTCGGTAGTGGACCGATGTTCGCGGAAGACCTGCCGGCCGTGGGCGACAGCATCGGAGACCTCCTCGAGGGCGATGGCTGGCGCGAGGTGATCGGCCCCGAGGTGCGGAACGTCGAAAAGCTGCTCGCGGATTGCAAGTCGCTCGAGGAGGTGCGTGACCGGCTCGGCGAGCTCGCACTTGCCGACCCCGAGGCGCTCGTCGAGTCACTCTCGCGTGTGATGTTCACGGCGCGCGCCGCGGGCCAGGTGAGTGCGGAACCGAGCGATGGCGAAGGTTGACCCGTTCGGACTGCCGCCCGCCGAGGCCGTCGAGTGGTTCCGCAAGAAGGGTTACGCCATCTCGTTCGATTGGCGGGATGTCTACCGGCGAGAGCACGCAAAGTACTTCACGGTGGCGAAGGCCACACAGCTCGACTTGCTGGCGGACATTCGCCACGCCGTGGACAGGGCGATTGCAAGCGGCCAAACGCTCCAGCAGTTCCGGAAAGAGCTGCGGCCAAAGCTCGAGGAGTACGGCTGGTGGGGCAAGCAAGAGATGGTCGACCCCAAGACGGGCGAAAAGAAGCTCGTCCAGCTCGGCTCACCGCGCCGACTTCGCACCATCTACGAGACGAATCTCAGAACGGCGATGGCGGCGGGGCGGTGGGAGCGCATCAAGCGCACGTCCGAAGCGAGACCCTACTTGCGCTACGTCGCGGTGATGGATGGGCGCGAGCGCCCCGAGCACCGAGCGTGGCACGGCACCGTGCTTCGGTACGATGACCCCTGGTGGAGCAAGCACTACCCGCCGAATGGGTGGGGCTGCCGTTGCGAGGTTCAGCAGCTCAGTGAAAGAGACCTCGAGCGATACGGCTACAAGGTCTCGGAGCGTCCCAAAGACCAGTACGCCTGGTGGCACAACGAGCGCACTGGCCAGAACATGTACCTGCCGAAGGGCATCGATCCCGGCTTCGACTATCACGTCGGTAAGGCGCCGCGCGGGTACGACCCGGATGCCGAAAAGCACCTGACGCCGCTGAAAGACATCCCGAACTGGCAGCGCTACGGGCGCCCGAGTGGCGACAAGATCAAGGATGGCCGGGACGCCTCACCACCGCTCTGGCCATCGGTCGAGGGTCCTAGCGATGTCGCGCGGACGCGCGAACGCTTCCGAGAACTCTTCGGCACCAAGCCAGGCGAACCTGGTGCGGTGCGTGACCCGTTAGGGATGGAGGTCACATTCCGTGAGGAAAACATCGACCACGTACTGAAGGACCTGCTTCGAGCGCGCGCGAAGGGACAGAAAGCAAAGCGCAAGGACAAGGAGCGAGCGTCGTTCTTCCCAGCCGCCAAGGCTACCGTCGAGCAGCCGTATGAGGTTTGGCTCGTGCCGCATCGACACGGCAAAGACCACCCGAACGCAGGGAACGTCGTGATGCGGATGCGGTACATCGGCATCTTCGAGGACGGGAACACGGTCGTCGTCGTTGACCGCGATGGCGCCGGCAATGCAGTGGTCACGCACTTCCCGCGCCGCGACATCGACTCGAAGCGCGAGGGGTATCTGCTGTACCCCCGATAAAAAGACACCCCGGGAGCGCCCAGCGCGACTCCCGGGGGACCCCGGGAATGGCTCGAATGGGCGCTGGGCCCGTCGCCACCCCGGACTCCCAATATGGGTCTGATCACGCCTCCCCGCCAGTCGCCTTCAGAGCGCCGAAGGCCGCTCGGCTGGCCCCGTTGGCCGTCCCGCGACCTCGGCGCGTTTTCGAACGCGGTTCGAACGCCTCGAACGCGGGTGTCGTGGTAGGTCCTAAGTCTGACCCCGGACGTCCGCCCGGTTGACTCCCGGGGAAGCCTTGGCCGGACCTGGTCCGTCTATCGCCGGAGAGCCGCGGGCGGCATCGTCGCTCCGCACATGGCACGAGCGATTGAGATCTTCAGGGCCGGCCGGCATACCGCGATGAGCGGCGAGTCGGTCTCGTTCACCGAGCGCGACCTCGACGAGGTCGTGCAGTCCTACGACCCGACTCGGCACGAGGCGCCCATCGTCGTCGGGCACCCGCGCACCGACTCGCCGGCATACGGCTGGGTGCGGACGCTCGCGCGCAATGGCGCAGCGCTCGAGGCAACCGTCGATCAGTTGGACCCGGCCTTTGCCGAACTCGTGGAGGCTGGGCGATTCAAGAAAGTCTCGGCCTCGTTCTACCGCCCCGAGTCGCCTTCGAATCCCACGCCCGGGAAGTGGCACCTGCGGCACGTCGGGTTCCTCGGAGCGCAGCCGCCGGCTGTGAAGGGCCTTCGTGCGGTGAGCTTTGCGGGCAGCGACCAGGGCGTACTCACGGTGGAGTTTGCGCAGGGCGACCTCGCCGAGCTCGTGAAGCGGCTGCGCGCGTGGATCGAAGAGCAGGTCGGCGCGGAGGCGGCGGCGCAAGCCACGGCACTGGCTGAGCTCGAGGCGGCGGTGGCGGCGGGTGCCGAAGCCACCGAGGTCTCCGAGGAAGTGGCGGACGCCATCGTGGAGGAGGCCACCACGGCTGCCGTCGATGCGGTCGTCGAAACGCTCGACGTCCCTGCCGAGAAGAAGGAGGAGCTGCAGCAGGCTGTCGCGGAAGCGGTACAGGCGGCCGTCGACACGGCTGCCTCATCGAGCGATTCCGTGTCGCACTCCGAGCGTCGCCGCCGACGCCGCGGCTCGTTCACGCCGCGCTCGCCCCGCGAGCGTGCGCTCGACCAGCGCGAAGCCGACCTCGAGCGCCGTGAGCGGGAGCTGCGGCGAACCGAGTATCTCAACTACCTCGAAGGGCTCGTGCGAGAGGGGCGGCCGCTCCCGTGCTCTCGCGAGACGATGCTCGCCTTCTTCGAGGTGCTCGAGCACGTCGATCGTGGCGCGGTGGCCTTCGGCGAGCACGAGCGTCGCCATCCGGTCGAGATCTTCAAGGCCGAGATTCTCGAGCGACTTCCGAAGCAGGTCGATTTCAG
>Ga0182739_1004511_pt1 | contig 11486 bp, 9 predicted proteins | sample eDN5th30CBELigBY_FD_128873 | JGI IMG/M metagenome (GOLD analysis project Ga0182739, IMG submission 128873) | Enriched backyard soil microbial communities from Emeryville, California, USA - eDNA 5th pass 30_C BE-Lig BY (version 2) (version 2) | ecosystem: Environmental > Terrestrial > Soil >... | reverse complement strand
CGAGCCTCAGTGCTCCTGGATCGGCTCGAGCCTCATGACCTCGCGGCTCCGCAGGCGACCGGGCCAGTATCGGCACGCCACTCCGGCGAGCAGGAACAGGCCGCCGATCAGGGTCGGATAGGCCGGACGTTCCCCGATGACCAGGAAGACCCAGACGGGGGCGAGGACCGGTTCCAGGAGTCCGAGAAGGCCGGCCTCGGGCGCTCCGATGTCCTGGAGCCCTCGCGAAAAAAGGACGTAGGGAATGGCCATCTGAATCGTACCGAAGGCCACGAGCAGCAACAGACTGTTCGGTGGTGGTACGACGATCGTACCGCGCGTCACGACGATCCAGAGCCCGAGAGTGACCGCGGCAGCCAGGTTGTTGACCGCGCTGAGCCAGATTGGGTCGAGGTCGCGGAAACCCCGCAGCCCCACGACCACGCCCGCGTAGCCGAAGCCACTGGCCAGTCCGCAGGCGATCCCCCACCCCTCGTTGGGACGGCCGTCATAACCGTAGAACACGATCGACACGATGCCGACGGCCGCCAGTCCGATCCCGAAGACCGAACGCCGATCAGGAGGCTCGCCGAGCAGGAGGACGCTGAGCGGGATGGTCCAGATCGTCGCGGTGCACTGGAGGAAGATCGCATTGGCGGCTGTGGTGGCCATCATCGCGCTGAGGTAGAAGCCGGTCATCACACCAAAGGCCAGTCCCAGCGGGAGCAACGCCGGCCGGAACACCCGACGCGCCGCCGGAACGAACGGGAGAAGGACCAGGCCCGCGAACAGGCTGCGGTAGCAGGCGACGGTCAAGCCGTCGAGTCCCAGGTACTTGGCGAACACACCGCCCAGGCTCCAGAGCGTGGCCGCGGCCAGGACAAACAATCTCCCCACCCGCGCTCGCTTCCGGTGCTCGTCCGTCGCCAAGCCCACATACGCCTCCCTCGTCGAACCGCATGACCGACCTGCGTCTGTTGTTTGTTCCCGTTGAGATCGTACGATCGCGGTCGAGTGGCGCACAGGGGGCGCGGGTTTGCCTTTCAAATCCACAAAAGTAGAATGGAACGATGGCAGCCTGAGCCCGAATCGGATCAAGTTGCCAGGGGCCGAGGTCCTCCCTTTTGGTACGATGGTGTCGCGGTCGGATCGGTTTCGATCGGGTGGGCGAATCGGGAGTGGAAGGGGAGCCGTGCCATGCGCCTGCTGGTCCTTGGCGTCGTTGCGATGCTGGCCTACTTGCTGGTCCGGTTGATCGCGACGGCCGGTTGGGGGTTCACGAGCAGCCGCTATCGGGCCTACCGGCAGCTCGCGGCCCGATATCAGGGGCGGTACGAGAGCCGGGGCCTCTCAGAACCTCCGACGGTGAGCTTCGTCTACAACGGCGCCAACTTTCGCGTGGGACTGGCTCCGCCGATCCCCGGCCAGCCGAATCACCCGAGGACCCGGGTGGTGGCCCGCTTTCGGCGCGGCCTGCCGTTTCGCCTCGAGTTGGCCCCGGTCGCCCGCCCTGCCCCGTCCCAGGCCCCCAAGGGAACTCGCCTGGTCCGCGTCGGCGATCAGGAGTTCGATCGCGGCAATGTGGTTCAGGCCAACGACCCGGAGATGGCCATCGAGTTTCTTTCGTCGGCGGTCCGCTGGTCCATCGGGAACCTTCAGCGCCTCGCTCCCCCCGGTGGGATGTTGCTGTCGATCAATCCGGAGCGGTTGCTCATCCAGGTCGATCGCAACCTGGGCCTCGCAGCTGACTCGCTGGCCCAGGCCGTGCGCGAGGCTCTGGTCGTCTACGACGGACTCCAGCTCGGAGTGACCACCCGAATGTCCCAGGGAGTCTCGATCCTCGAGGTCGGCCCTGCGGCCCCCGACGACGCCGGGCCGCCCATCTGCAAGGTCTGTGGTGAGTTGATCGAGCCTCCCAGCGTCCTCTGCATCGTCTGCCGCACCCCGCACCATCGCGACTGTTGGGACTACGTGGGAACCTGCTCGATCTACGGCTGCACAGGGAAACAGAGCGTGCCGGCGTGACGATCAGCCACAGCTCGGGACCGACCGAGGTCGACGGAACTTGGGGGTGGCGGCGAGTCCGCCCCGCGTCCGGCGCGATTTCGTCCGGTTCGAGACATCGGTAGTTTCGGCCCGAACGGGGAGCGGGTATCCTGACCTGAACCGATCATCCCGATGACCGCATGATCCCGGTGCCACGTCCCTAATATTGGCGGGCGACGAGCGAATGGGATGCAGAGGAGGTATCCTGACCATGTCATACGGCGGAACTGCCGATCCCACCGGGATTCAAGTCACGTTCTTGGACCAGACCGGGGCGAAGTCGGTCAAAGCGGTCATCGCATTTAGCGTGCCGGTTAGCCGAATTCTCCCGAATATCATCACCAAAATGAGCCTACCGACGACCAGCCCGGATGGACAGCCGATGAGCTATTCGCTCGACCATAAAGAGGGAGGGAGACGGCTGATCGAAAGCCAAACACTCGTCGAGGCTGGGGTCCAGAATGGCGACCACCTGATCGTCTATCCTGAAGTCGTGGCCGGATCGAACGAAGTCGTCCCGCCGGCACGCCCTTGGACCTTGCTCGAGTGAGCGGAGGGGGGATGCCCCCCATCAAGGCACGCCCGGCTCAGCCGAGAATCTTCCGACCTGGCGGATACAACGGGAAGCGCCCCCTCGAGGCGTGGGGGCGGGACCAGACCGCGGCGCCCTTCTGCCTGGTACGTTTGGGATTGTCCGCATCATGCACGAATCACCTCGCATTCGACGACTCCGAAACGATTTTGCTTCGATGGAACGGCTCGGTTCGGAAAGCTCCGTGCTTCGGTTCCGCGCCGAAGGCCGACCACCGCAACGATATCTCGTGGACTTCCGTGGCCGGAGCCTGGCTCGCGAGCGCGGCAAGGTCGTGATCCGGGATCGCCACGAGGTCGAGATCAAGCTGGGGGCCTCCTATCCTCGAACGATGCCCGAGATCCGTTGGCTCACACCCATCTATCATCCGAACATCTCTGAGATCGGGATGGTGTGCCTGGGGGGGTATGGGACTCACTGGGTTCCCAGCCTCAACCTTGACGAGCTCTGCGGTATGCTCTGGGACATGGCTCGGTTCCATAATTACGACATCCGCAGCCCCTATAACCGCGAAGCGGCGCTCTGGGTGGCCAACCAGTCTTCTTTCCTGTTTCCGCTCGATTCCCGGGCTCTGCGTGATCTGAGAGTGGCCTTGGGACGCGTGGATCCGTCGGCGCCGGCCGATGTGCCACCAGCAGCGGGAGGATCGGACGGTAACGCCCCCCCTGCTCCACCGCCGAGCTCGCGACCGGCCTCAAAGGCGAGCAAGTATGCCGACTTCGTCCGGAAGTTGGTTCCCGAGCGAAATCCGAGCGGGCCCAGGCCCGCCGATCCCGCCCCCAGCGCCGGGTCGCGTGGGGAAGGCAGGCCGGGGACGCCAGAGCCCATCATCCTGTTCGACGTGGAAGTCGAGCCTCGACCGCTTGCCTCCCGGCCTCAATCACGACCGGATGATGAGATCGTCTTTATTGATTGATACCAGAGTCAAACGAGTCGCCGCGAGTCCCTCGTGCCTCGTGTCGTGCGCTGGTTCGAGGGACGGGTTCACGTTCGGAAAGATGTTCCAAGCGGACGCGAGTTCTCGCTCGCGAGGTTCCGCCGCCGTTGTGACTTGCTCCAGGTGATTCACCCATGGACGACTCTCCGCTGTTGTTTCTCGACGAGGGTTCGCCCGAAACGCCACCGGAGGTGTCCGAGGGGGCGGCGAGCTCGGACGCGTTGATCATCGACGACTCGGATCGCTACTCTCGGCTTCGGCTCATCCCGTGGTGGCGTCAGGAGCGGCTCGCCGCCGCACGGGTCTTGGTCGTCGGCGCCGGGGCGCTGGGCAATGAGGTGCTCAAGAACCTCGCGCTGCTCGGGCTGGGAACGGTTTACGTGATCGACCTCGACGAGGTCGAGTCGTCGAACCTGTCGCGGTCGGTCCTCTTCCGCACTGAGGATGAAGGACGCGGCAAGGCAGAGGTGGCTGCGGAACGGGCCCGGCAGATCAACCCCGACGTGCGGATCATCCCGGTTCGCGGCGACGTGATCACCGACCTGGGACTCGGGTTGTTCGCCGACGTCGACGTCGTGATCGGCTGCCTCGACAATCGGGAGGCTCGGCTCTGGGTCAACCGGCAGTGCTGGAAGGTAGGGACGCCCTGGGTTGACTCCGGGATCCAGGAAATCCAGGGGGTCGTGAAGGTGTTCGTCCCGCCGCACTCCGCCTGTTACGAGTGCGCGATGACCGAGCGCGACTACCAGCTCTTGAATCTGCGGTATAGCTGTCCCCTGCTCCGCCGTGACCAGATCCTCGAGGGGAAAGTGCCCACGGCGCCGACGATCGCGTCGATGATGGCGGCGCTCGAGGTTCAGGAGGCGCTCAAGCTGCTCCACGGTCTCCCGGTCGCCGCGGGGAGCGCTCTGGTCTTCAACGGAGTCTCGAACCAGTTCTACTCGACGCGACTGCCGTTCCGGGACGACTGCCTGAGTCATGAGTCGTACCCGGAGCCGGTCGAGCTTGCCTTGTCTGCGAGCGCGACAGTGGCGGCGCTGTTTGACGCGGCCCGCGGCGCCGGGCTGGCCGGTCACTTGACTCTGGTGCTGGACCGCGACCTCGTGACTACGATCGACTGCCCGCGTTGCGGCTGGCAGACCGAGGTGCAACGGCCCAGGACGCGGGTCGCTCTGGCGGAGTCGTTGTGCCCGAACTGTCACGAGCCGGCGCGGCCTGAAATCATCAGCAGCCTTGGCGAAGAGTCTCCCCTGCTCGGTTTCCCGTTGGAACGGGTGGGGATTCCCCCGTACGATATCGTCCGCATCGATGGAGCTGAGGAGTCGGGCTTCTTCTTGCTGGGCGAAGATCGAGGGTGGCTCGAGCGGCTTCCGCACGATGACCGCGGCGGCTGATGGCCGGGCCCATTCGGAACGACCTGTCAGGTTGGGACCAGGTAGCGAGCTCCAGCGGGGGGCTTTGACAGGGGGCGATCCGCCATCGCGATCGGCCCGTGGGGGAAAGGCGAACAGCTTGAGTCACGACGAGATCGTCTTCGACGAGGTCAGGTATCGCGAACCCGAGCGTCGCTGCCGGCCGGATCGCGACCGACGCTGGGCGTGTCTCGCCTATGAGACCCCGGATCCGATCGACCTGCCGATCTTCCTCGATCGGGTCACGGCCGATGCGATCGAGCGGCACGCCCTCTGCGATACCTCCGTCGAGCTGGGGGGAATTCTCCTGGGCAAGGAATGTCTCGACGAGCGCACGGGACTCCCCTTCGTCCTGGTCACGAAGTCCCTGGAGGCAAAGCACTACGAGAATACCCAGGCGAGTTTTACGTACACTCATGACTCGTGGGAGGAGATCACCCGAGAGCGGGAGCGGCTCCACCCCGACCTGGATATCGTGGGGTGGTACCATACGCACCCCGACTTCGGAATCTTTCTCTCGAGCCACGACCAGTTCATCCATCGGCACTTTTTCGCGCAGCCGCTCCAGGTGGCCTACGTGGTCGACCCGGTGCGACAGACGCGAGGCTTCTTCCAGTGGCGGGACGGTGCGCTCGAGGAGGTGGGAGGATACTTCCTCATCGCCGATCGGGCGGATCGGGTCGCCCTTGCCCGGATGGTCAACGACCTGGAGAACCTCCCCAACGCCGACAGCGGCGGTGGGGGCCTCTCCCCTCGCCTGGAGGCCCAGCTCATTGCCATGCTCACACGCCCCGTCACGCCATCCCAATCCACCGTCGAACGAACTCAGTCGGCGTTGCTCTTCAGCCTGCTCGGCAGTCTCGCCGGGATGCTAGCGGTGATCGCCGGCCTCTTCCTCTTCCAGATGTACCGCGAGGTGTCGGGCCAGTCGGAGTCGATCAGGCAGCTTGAGCAGAACACGACCGAACTGCTCTCTGCCCAACGGCTCGCCATGGATCAGTTGCTCGATGAGGCCAGCCAGGGCCACTCCGAAAAATTCACCGAGCGCTACAACGCGATGGCCCGCGAGCGCGATCAGTACCGGAAGGAACTGGAACGAGCCAAGACCGTGGACGCGGCCCTGATCGACCGGTCCCGGACCTTGGAGGTGAATCACCAGAAGCTCGCCACCGAACTGGCCGCGGCCCAAAAGATCGTGGACCAGTACAACGCCGAGAAGAAGGACTCACCAACCCTGCTGAAACGACTCGCCCTGGTCGAGGACGAGTTGAAGAGCCAGTCGGAAATAATCCGCCAGAAGGACCGGGTACTCGAGACGGTCAAGGACGCCAAACTCACCGAAACGTTGCTCAACAACTATGATCGCGCATGGTATGCGGCGATCGTCGGTTGGGGGCTTTTCCTCGTCGCCACCCTCGGGGTCTTCACCCTCCTGGGCCAGGCAAGGCTCTCGACACCGCGGGCCGCCGATGAGTCCGTCGACGAGCCCCCACCGCATCGAATCGTCTGAGAGGATTCGAATCCCTTGCGTCCACCAACCAACCTCCTTTCGCTGGCCTCTCCCCTGCTCCTTGCTCTCCTCCTCATCGGGCCGACCAACGCGCCGGGAGCCGAACCCACAAAAGGGGCCGAGGCTCCCTCGAGCGTCCCGTCCCCGGACGCGACCGCTCTGGAACTGATGCCCGTCGCAGTACCGGAGCCCTCCGCCCTGGCCATCCAATTTCATCGGACCGGCAACTGGATCTGGGCCCTTGGGGTGGTCTGGTCGTTGCTGGTGCCTGCGCTGCTCCTGGGAACCGGGATCTCGGCGCGAATTCGAGACGTCGCGCAGCGCATGGGTCGCACCTGGTACTTCACGGTGGGCCTCTATGTGGTGCTCTGGTCCATCCTCATGTATGCGATCAATCTTCCCTTGCATTTCTACAGGGGATACATCCGGCTCCATGCCTATGGGCTCTCGAATCAGACGTTCGCGAAGTGGCTGACGGATTCCTTGAAGCATGCGGCCGTCTCGGCCGTCGTTGGGGCGATGTTGGCGTGGGTTCCTTATCTCTTGATCCGGCGAAGTCCTCGACGATGGTGGTCAATCACCACCGTCCTTTCCATTCCCTTCCTGTTTAGCGTTGTGCTGCTCAAGCCGATCTGGGTTGACCCCCTGTTCAACGACTACGGGGCGATGAAGGACAAGGTCCTCGAGCGCGAGATCCTGGCGCTGGCCGAGCGCGCGGGAATTAGCGGCAGCCGAGTCTACGAAGTGGACATGAGCGTGGACACCAAGCTAGTCAACGCCCAGGTGACCGGACTGCTCGGCACGAAGCGGATCGTGCTCTGGGATACGTTGCTCGACCGGCTCGACCACCAGGAAGTCCTCGCCGTCATGGGCCATGAGATGGGGCACTACGTGCTCGGGCATATCCCCCGCTCGATCTTGCTCTCGACATTGATCACCCTCGCGGGTCTCTTCTTTGTCGACCGGGCGGGCCGTTGGATCCTGGCCCGTGCGCACGGTCGGTTCGGATTTGACCAGCTCTCGGACGTCGCCTCCGTCCCCCTGCTTCTCCTCCTTATGCAACTTTCTTCTCTTGCGCTAGTACCGATCGTCAATGCTTACAGTCGTCATCAGGAGCATGAGGCGGACCGATTCGCCTTGGAGGTGACCCGGTCCAATCGGGAGGCGGCGGAGGCGTTCGTCAAGCTCCAGGAGGAGAACCTGGCGGTTCCCTGGCCCGGATGGGTGTACCGAGTCTGGAGGGCGAGCCACCCGAGCATTGGGGAGCGGATCGAGTTCTGCAACTCGTATCGACCATGGGCGACGGGGCAGCCGCTGCGGTATTCGCGCTGGATTCATCGCTGATCGTATCTCCGTTGGTGGAATTCGAAGATCGACTTGCACTTGACTCGATCCGTTCGTGGATCAATAAGAGGAGTGGAGTCGAACGATCGACAGGGGGACTCCGAGTGAGAGCCTCCACAGGACAAGGCTGTCGTTCACGCTTGCACTCAGGACCAAGGCTTGACATGATCGGGCCTTGCGGAGTGTTGCTCAGGACTTGCCGCGAACGGGCTTGATCCTTCCGCCGTCTCGCGTCTCGAGCCTGGCCGGCCTTTAGGCGAGGTCCATGCCAGGCTTCCCCCGCCGTTCCCGCACGAAGCTCTTCCAATCCTCGATTGACCTCAATGGGACGTAAGGGTGACTCGGCCTGGAGCGTGCCGAGCCCCGGATTTCGGAGTGTTGGGTAATGAACCTGGATTTCTGGCGAAGCGTCGCGTGCCGGCGTCCTGGGTGGGTGGTCGCGGGTTGGTTGAGTGCGGCGGTCTTGGTCGGGGTCCTGGCGCCTAACCTGACTCGGCTTGCCGCCGAGGGGCAGGCCAAGCTGCTGAACCACGACGCCGAGAGCTTGAGGGTGGCCCGGGTCGTCGCCCGGGCGTGGCCCGAGCACGCATCGGAGTCGATGGCGGTGATCGCGTTTTATCGGCCCGCGGGTCTGAGCGCGGACGACCGCGCCTACGTGAGCCGGGTCGCCCTTGGATTCGAGACCAAGGACCGTCCCAGCGAGATCCTTCGCGTGCTCGGACCGCAGTCGCCGCAGGAGGTGGCCGAGCGACTGCTGAGCCGGGATCGGACACTCGAGCTGGTCGCCGTCCCTCTGAGTGGGTCGTTCGTCGCGCCGGTGACGCAGGAGTCGGTGGGCTGGCTCAAGGCCCGCGCCGTCGAGGCGGGTGCCTCCCCTGCGGGGCTCCAGGTCCTTTGGAGTGGCGACGCGGTCCTCGGTCACGACTTCATGGGCAGCGTACAGACGTCGCTGGATCGGGCGGCGGTCGTAACCGTGGTTCTTCTCCTCATCGTATTGATCGTCGTCTACCGCTCGTTTTGGCTGGCCATGGTACCCCTGGTGACGATCGGGGTCAGCCTGGTGATTTCACGTGGAATCCTCGCCTGGCTGACCTTGCTCGGCTGGGAGATCTCACCGCTGGTCGAGCTGTTCCTGGTGGCGATCCTCTTCGGCACGGGGACCGACTTCTGCCTGTTCGTCTCCTGGCGGTTCGGCGAGCATTTCAATCCCGAGAATCCCGCAGGCTCGATGCGGGCGACCCTCGAACGCTCGACTCTGGCCCTCCTGACCAGTGCGGGCACGGTGATCATTGGTCTGTCCCTGATGGGAACGACGCGTTTCAAGCTGTTCTCGAGCACGGGCCCGAGCGTCGCCGTCGGCCTGGTGTTGACGTTGATGGCCACACTGACCCTGACCCCTGCCCTGCTGGTTCTGCTGACCCGCGTGCGGCCCAGGTCGTTTCGAGGTCTGACCGCCCCGGCGTCGGGGATCTGGGACCGGATCGGAAAGGGCGCGATGGCCCGGCCGGTGCTCGGTTGGGGGTTGGCCGTCCTTCTGATGCTGCCCCTGGCCCTGTTCAGCCTGCGCGCCCATTTCGTTCAGGACTTGCTGACCGAGCTGCCGGAGCAAACCCCGTCGGCGAGGTGCCTCAGACTGATCGCCGAGAAGTTCGAGCCGGGAATGATGGCACCCTTGAGCGTGGTCCTCTTCTCCGATACCGACTTTCGGGGCTCGGAGGGGCTGGCTCTGATCGACGATGTCAGCCGATTCCTCAGCCTGCAGCGCCGGCTCGTGGAGGTTCGATCCGCCACCCAACCGCTGGGCCGTGCCGAGACCCTGGCGCGTGCGCGACTCTCGTCGCGGTTGGGGGAGGTCTCCGAAGGGTTCGTGCGAATGGCCGATGGTGCCGGGGAGCTTCGCAAGGGCTTGACCGAGGGGGCGGCGAAGCTCCGGGCTTCCCTCTGGATCGAACGGAAGACCGGCCTGAACTTGATGGGGGATGCTTCGAGCCTGAACGGCAAGGAGCCGTCGGGCTCCTCTCCGTCAAAGGCCGGCCAGGTCCTGGCCCAGGGCTTCCAGCAGGCAGCCGCCGCGTTCGTCGGATCGAGCGCGCGGCCGGTCCAGAACTCCGCGCCGTCGGCTGGGGATGGGACGGCACCTGACTCGCCAAAGGACGAGCCGAAGCCGCAGCTGCCGCAATTGACGATGCTTCGTGAGTTGACCCGGGCCGCGGACGGCGCCGGGCTGATCGAGGATGGAGCGACCCGTGCCCATCGCGAGGTCGCCGCGATCCTGGCCGATCCGGTGGGTCGGCGCGCACTCGATCGCCTGCTCATCGATGCGCAGACGCTACGGGACAACCCCGAACTCGGCAAGAGCTTCGCCGCCTACCTCACGAAAGACGGCCACTGCGCCAGGCTTGACCTGGTTCAGGCCGATCGGATGTTTTCCGCGGGGGCAATGGACCAGGTCGAGAACCTTCGGCTTCGTCTCAATGACTACCTCAGCGAGGTGGAAGGGATGGCCGTGAAGGCCATCGTGGGAGGTGCCAATGCCGAGTCGGCGGACGTCCGGTCCTTGACTCGAGCCGACCAGATCCAGAGCTGGTTCGTGATACCGATCGGCGTCTTCCTCGTCCTTCTCGTGGCGCTCCGCGATCCCTTGGGCTGCGTCAATCTGGTCGCGACCATGATCCTGACCTACGGTTTCGCGCTGGGGGCCACCCACCTGGTGTTCGTCTCGATCCTCGGTGCAGAGGGGCTCGACTGGAAGGTGCCCTACTTCCTGTTCGTGCTGCTGGTCGCCGTCGGAGTCGACTACAACGTGTTCCTGATGGATCGGGTTCGCGAAGAGACCAGTCGGATGGGACTGCGAGGGGGCCTGGCCCAGGCGATCGCAAGGACGGGTGGGCTGATCACCTCGGCGGCGGCGATCACCGCTTGCAGCTTCGCCTCGTTCATGAGCAGTCCGCTGGTCTCGTTGCGGCAGTTGGGCTTCGCCTTGGTGGTGGGGATCACGATGGACGCGGTGCTCGTTCGTCCCGTCCTGGTCCCCTGCGGACACTGGATTCTGGTCCGGCTTCGTGGTCGACGGCCCTCGTCCCCCTTGCATCGACCGGGAACGGGCACGATGAGCCAGCTCGCTCGCGTGAGCGATTGATCGGGTCCAGAACTCTCTCCAGGCAATGGACTCCTTCCTCCCCTGCCCCGAGAGGGGATCGCCGCGAGCCTCCAACCTTGGCTTGACCGGTCGTCCGCTCCTGCGCATCCTGGCGGAAGAGCTCGGGCCCGCGCTTCGCCGTGCCCCGGGATGGGTCCGAAGCCAGCCCCCTCGTCAACCGGTGGTCCAGGAGACTCGAAGTGCCTCGCCAATCCCAACCGAAACCTTCGACGGCGACGATTCGCACGATCCGTCATGGGGTGGGCCCTTCACCGCTCGGGCCGATCCTGGTCGGAGTCTCGGAGCAGGGCTTGTGCGGCCTCTTCCTTCTGCTCGAGGAGGGAGCGCCTGAGGCGCTGGGTCGGCTGGGGCGCCACTACCCCAGCGCGAGCCTTGTGGAGGATCCCGCGGCGGTCGCGCGCTACTTCCCGCGCATCGCCGCGTACCTCAGCGGCGAGGACGACTGCCTCGACCTGCCCATCGACATGTCCAGCGGGACGCCGTTCCAGCAACGCGTCTGGGAGCGG
>Ga0182739_1004509_pt1 | contig 11488 bp, 8 predicted proteins | sample eDN5th30CBELigBY_FD_128873 | JGI IMG/M metagenome (GOLD analysis project Ga0182739, IMG submission 128873) | Enriched backyard soil microbial communities from Emeryville, California, USA - eDNA 5th pass 30_C BE-Lig BY (version 2) (version 2) | ecosystem: Environmental > Terrestrial > Soil >... | reverse complement strand
TGCCGAACATGATCTTCCGGTGCTGGTCTGCGGTGAATCGGGCTGCGGCAAAAGCGAAGTCGCCCGGGCCATTCATCTGACCCGCTCCGGCCCTGGACAGCCACTCCTGACAGTCCGGTGCAGCCTGTTGACTTCTTCCGTTGTCGAACGGGAACTCTTCGGCGATGAACATACCGAAGGGCGACTGACTGCTGCGGCGACCGGAACGCTGGTCTTCGAAGAGATCGAAGCTCTGACAATCACCCAGCAGCATCAACTGGCGGAAATCATCCTCAACAGTGCCTTCCCGCACGCAGGCAATTATGTGCCGCTCCGGGCACGCATCATTGCCACGACGTCCGCCAATCTGCGGGAACTTTGCCAGCAGGAGAAGTTCTCCGCTCAGTTGTTGCGGGTTCTCGACCGGCACACCGTCACGATCAAGCCGCTCCGGCATCGGATGGAAGACCTGCCGGTGCTGGCGGAACACTTCCTGCAGCAGTGCTCGGTGAAGGAAGGTCAGTCGATTCGCCAACTGACAGAAGGAGCCTTGCAGCGACTGCTGGCCTACAACTGGCCGGGCAATGCCCGCGAACTGGAAAACGTGATCGCCCGGTGCTGTTCGTTAAACACCACTCCAGAATTGACCGCCGAAGAAATCGAACCGTGGCTTGAGCAGAATGACGAGTCGACGGAATTGCCGGGCCTGACGTTGCGGGAGATGGAACGCAAGTTGATCGAAGCGACCTTTACCCGGTTCGGCGGCAACCGGGAACTGACGGCCAAGGCACTGCAGATCGGCATTCGGACCCTGTCCGGAAAGCTTCGCGAGTACGGCTATCCTCCACGTGGCGGCCCAGGTTCCAACCGCATTCAGGAACGCGCCGCTTAAGGCGGGTCGCGTTCTGAATTGAAATCTGTCCTCCCTCTTTGGGCCGTCTGAATTCAGGCGGCCATTTTTTATGGAGAGGTTTCCGTTGGAGAAGCCTCTCTTCGGATAGTGGAGACTCTTCCTCACTCACTTCCAAGAGATTCTCAGCCTGGTTTTGTCTACGAGGCCCACAAATCGTGCTGACGAGGGAATACCGTTTGCGAGATCTTCACAGGTGAAACCCAAGTGATCCGCGAAACCCGGAGGGCGACATTTCTGAAAACTCGAGGGGTGGTTGCGGGCTTGCGGGTTGACGGGTTTCAACCCGACCGGCGGACTCGGTATAGTGGGGTTTTGGCCGGATGTCTGCCGGTCAATCCGATTTTAATGCTGCCACGGAATTCGACTTCCCGCTGCCCTGTGAAAGAACCGGCATGTTGTTGACCCCCGCGTTGCGCAATTCCCGCTTCATGAAGGCTGTTTTTTGTGAGCCGACGGATTGCACGCCCATCTGGATCATGCGTCAGGCGGGCCGTTATCTGCCAGAATACATGGCGGTTCGCCGTCGGGTGACGTTCATTGAACTTTGCAAGCGTCCGGAACTGGCGGCCGAAGTCACCGTGACTGCCCGGAATGTCTTGGGAGTGGATGCGGCCATCCTGTTTGCCGATCTACTGCCGATTCTGGAGCCGATGGGCTTTCAGTTGGAATACCTGAAAGGAGAAGGCCCGGTCATCCACAATCCGCTGCTCTCCGCACAGGAAGTTGACCGCGTGTGTGCTCTGGAATCACTGGAATCTCTGGGCTATGTCTTTGATGCTGTCCGGCTGATCCGGAAAGAGCTTCCGGCAGACATCCCCTTGCTCGGATTCGCCGGGGCGCCGTTTACGCTGGCCTCTTATGCCATCGAGGGCGGCGGATCGAAAAACTACGTCCGGACCAAATCGCTGATGTTTGGTGATTTCGGGGCCTGGACTGAGTTGATGGGGCGGCTGGTGCGCAGTCTCGCCGCGTATTTGAATGCACAGATCGCTGCCGGTTGTCAGGCGGTGCAGATCTTTGACAGTTGGGCCGGCTGCCTGAGCCCGGGGGATTATCTGCGTTTCGTCCAGCCATTCACCCGGCAACTGATCGAGTCCATTACACCGGGGGTGCCGGTCATCAACTTTCTGACCGGGAATCCGGCACTTCTGGCACCACAGATCGCAGCGGGGGGGCAGGTGATTGGCGTCGACTGGCGGGTCGATCTGGCAGAAGCCCGCCGACAGGCAGGCCCCGCGCGGGCGGTGCAGGGGAATCTCGATCCGGTCTCCCTGTATTGCGACCTGCCGATACTGAAATCCCGGGTGCAGGATGTTCTGAACGCCGCTGGCACACAGCCAGGGCATATTTTCAACCTGGGTCATGGTGTTCATCCGGAAATGAATCCCGATCACATCAAGAGTCTGGTCCGAATGGTCCACGAACAGAGCGCCGCGCGGTAACGGCAACGTCCCTCCGCCAGGGAGAATCGAAGTCATGACGCCCAAGAAAGTCATTGCAGGAAAGTGATCGAATGTTGCCACAGATTGTGCTTGTCCGACATGGGGAAACTCCCTGGTCCACGGAAAGACGCCATACCGGCCGGACGGATCTTCCGCTCACGGAGGCCGGTGCCCGGGAGGCGTCACGACTCGCCCTGCGACTCAGCAAATTCATTCCGGATCATGTCTTGACCAGCCCGTTGCTCCGGGCTCGCGAAACCGCCCGTCTGGCCGGATTTCCTCAGGCGGAAGTGGTCGATAATCTGGCGGAATGGCATTATGGCACGCTGGAAGGGATGACACTGGAGGAGATCCATCAACAGATGCCGGGCTGGTTGGTCTTCCGGGATGGGAGTCCTCGCGGGGAAACCGTGGAACAGGTGATCGAACGGGCAGATGCTGTGGTCGCGCATCTGCGCACGCTGGACGGGAACACACTGATCTTCTCGCACGGCCATTTTTCCCGCGTGCTGACCGCCCGCTGGTGCGGCCTGGATCTTTCCATCTGTCCACATCTGCTGCTGAATACGACATCGCTGGGAGTGCTGGGTTACGATCAGGATCGAGACCGTCCCGCGATTCGGGCCTGGAACATTCGCGAGTCGTTCATCCAGTCGGTCTCCTCAAGTGAGGCTCCGACAACATGAGGTTTCCTCTGATGCGATAAAAGCGTTGCCGAATGAAACCGGTGACGCCTTCAGACATTTTCAGCCCCCTGTTTCGGGTTTCGGCAGCGTAAATTATGCGGAAAACAGACGGTCAGCGAGGTGATGAGGACGAATCAGAGATTGAAGCCGTGCCCGCTCCCGGCAGGCGGACATGATCGCCACAATCGGAAATTGACAAGGTTTCTGTTGCACATCGAATTTCTGTGAGTGATGATCATCTTTGCAGTCTGATTCGAATCCTGTCTTGTTCCGTGGCCACCAGCCAATGCCGGTGGTTTACGGAAATGTTCCCCGGTGTCTTGTCAGCATTGAATATTCGTGCTGGTCGAATCGCAATGTCCAACAACGGAGGGCATTTTGCGATGGTGACCCTGAAATCCAGCCGTGACAAGTCCTCGACCTTTGAAGGCCCGGTTCCAAATGCTTGGAGAGCTGATCCCTGGTGGTGGTGGAGACCCGATCCCCCTGTTGCAGCCGCGCCTGGTGGTGGGGCGTCGCAGCAGTTGCGACATCGTGCTGATTTTTCCCAACATTTCCTCGCAGCATTGCGAGTTTGAATTGATCAATGGGTATTGGCAGTTGCGGGATCTGAACAGCCGTAACGGCGTCAAGGTGAATGGGGAACGGATCGACTCCCGTTTTCTGTATCCCGGCGACATTATTTCGATTGCTTCCAACAGCTACGAAATCCAGTATGAGCCGGTGGGCGAACCGCCCGCGACTCCGGAAGAGAATCCGTTTTCGATGAGCCTGCTGGAAAAAGCCGGTCTGCAGAAGCGGGCGGAAGATCGTCGGCGAAACCCGCTGCCGCCCGCCGCCCAAAAGGGGCCGCTGAACCCGAATTTCGATGCGGATGAGGATGCGGCGATGGACTGGCTGATGGGCGACGCCTGACAATGGCTGCTGCCAAAAAAAAATCCCGTAAAATCCGTGTGGCGTTTCACAAGAATCGGGGACGCCGCACCCGTCAGACCGATCTGACCAGAACGACACGCGACCAGCAGGAGACTGTCGAAGACCTGGAAACCCGGGAGCGTCTGTCCGGCAAAGGAGCACTCACCCGGTTTCGGACAATTGTGACCGACGCCGACGGGTCTGCACTGGCCCGTGATCTCTCGGATACGGGCTGCCAGTCCGGTCGGGTTCTGACCGCTGTCGGCGCCAATCAATGCCGCGTGCAGGCGGCATCGGGACAGATCTACCGGTGTTCCATTCGCCGATTGATTCGCACGATGAAGCGGGACGCCAGAAATGCCGTCGTTGCGGGAGACCGTGTGCTCTTCACCCCCGAAGACGGCCTGACCGGTGTGATTGAACAGGTTGAACCGCGGCACAGTGTGCTCAGCCGGGGGAGCCGGTCCCAGGCTCATGTGATCGTGGCGAATGTCGATCAGGCGGTGATTGTGGCTTCGATCGCGGAGCCGCCTTTGAAACCCGGGCTGATCGACCGGTTTTTATGCAGTACCGAAAAAGGAAACATTCGCGGCATCCTGTGCATCAACAAAATCGACCTGGGCCGCGTGCATCTCCTGCAGCCGCTCATGGGAGAATATGCCCGCCTGGGCTATCCGGTGGTGTTGACGAACGCACTCAGTGGAGAGGGCATTCCCGAATTGCGGGCTCTCCTGAAGGACCGGGAAACCGTCTTCACCGGGCAGAGCGGCGTGGGGAAATCGTCACTCTTGAATGCAATTCAGCCCGGGCTGGAGCTGGCGACCGGAACCGTCAGTAGCGAAACCAGTAAAGGACGGCACACCACTCGGGTGACTCAGCTTCTGCAACTCGAACAGGGGGGCTGGGTGGTCGATACTCCGGGAATTCGCACACTTCAGCTCTGGGACATTTCCCGTGAGGAAGTGGAAGGATTATTCGTGGAGTTTCGACCGCACGTTCCCTACTGCCGCTTTCCCGATTGCACGCATCGTCATGAACGTGGATGTGCCGTCAAACGGGCGGTGGAACGGGGGATGCTCTCCGTCCCACGATACGAAAGCTATCTCCGGATTTTCTCCGGACAGGACGAAGGTGATTCCGACACGGGTCGACAACCCGCAGCCCCGCCAGCAGAGAGTTGATTCTCAGTCGCGCTCCGGATGGCCCGCCATCGCCTGCACCAACCATGAAATGGTCGGGATTGTTTCTGAAGTCGGTTTCACCGTTCCGCAGGCGAAATGAGAAGCAGTCGCGCTCCGGATGGCCCGCCATCGCCTGCACCAGCCATGAAATGGTTAGATGAATTCGTTGATCAGGTTTTCCAGCCATTCCTGTCGTCCGCTGGTGTTGGGGGTTGCTTCTCCCTGTTCGAGCATGTGGCGTTCGAGTTCGATGAAGGAGGTCGAGCCGGTTTCGATTTTCTGTCCGATGCCGGAGTCGAAACTGCTGTAGCGTTCTTTGACGAAGCGGGACAAGCGTCCGTCTTGACGGATGGCTGCTGCGATTTTCGCTCCGCGGGCGAACGCATCCATGCCGCCGATGTGGGCGTAAAACAGGTCGAGAGGGTCGAAACTTTCGCGGCGGACCTTGGCATCGAAGTTTGTGCCGCCCGGTTTGAGTCCTCCCTGTTCGAGGAGGACCAGCATGATCTGGGTGGTCAGATAGAGATCGGTGGGAAACTGGTCGGTGTCCCAGCCCAGCAGCAGATCGCCGGTGTTGGCGTCGATTGAGCCCAGCGCGTTGTGAATGCGGGCGTATTCCAGTTCGTGCATCATGGAATGTCCCGCCAGCGTGGCGTGATTGGTCTCGATGTTCAGCTTGACGATGCCATCCAGATCATGCCGGCCGATGAAATTCAGACAGGCAGCCGCATCGAAATCGTACTGATGTTTAGTGGGTTCTTTCGGCTTCGGTTCGAACAGGAACTGTCCATGAAAGCCGATGGAAACCGCATAGTCATGTGCCATGTGCATGAAGCGCGCCAGGTGGTCGAGTTCCCGTTGCATGTTGGTGTTCTGGAGGTGCATGTATCCTTCGCGACCGCCCCAGAAGACGTAATTCTCTCCGCCCAGTTCGTGTGTGGCGTCGATGGCTTGTTTGACCTGTGCTGCAGCATATGCAAAGACATCGGCATTACAACTGGTGGCTGCCCCGTGCAGATATCGGGGATGTGAAAACAGGTTGGCTGTTCCCCAGAGAAGCCTGATCCCGGTTTCCGCCTGCTTCTCTTTGAGTTTTTCGACGACCCGCAGCAGGTTCTGCTGTGAGTGACGGAGTGAACTCCCTTCCGGAGCGACGTCGCGATCATGGAAGCAGTAGAATTCCACGCCGAGTTTCGACATGAACTCAAAGGCGGCGTCAACTCGTTTGAGCGCGTTCTCCACAGACTGGGTGCCGTCGTCCCAGGGACGGTTGATGGTGGGGGCTCCGAACGGGTCGCTGCCGGTTCCTCGAAATGTATGCCAGTAGGCTACGCTGAAGCGGAACAGATCCCGCATCGTCTGGCCTTCGACGAGTTCTTCCGGATGGTAGTGTTTAAATGCCAGGGGATTTGTACTGCGGGGGCCTTCGTACGAAATTCTGGAGACTTCCGGAAAGAATTCAGCCATAGTGTCTCTGCATTTCCAGATAAGAGAAGACGGTCTTTCTGCAGTGAGGTCAGCGTGATTGCTGAACCAGCCTTACTTCTGATCCGCAGCGGGAACTGATGGTGCGGGTGCGGGTGCGGCCATAAAGCCTCCTACAAAACCGCGAAACAAGGAGACATAATCCAGTGCGTCGAGTTCTCGTGAACTTTCGCTGATTGTCCAGAGTTCCGCTGCGGTGTTGTGCTGCATGGTATAGCCTGCCAGTTGCAGGAACGCATCTTCCTGAATGACCACGTCCGCCAGGTTTTTAATGAAGGGAATCATCTCTTTCGGCGGGACTGCTGTCTGGGCTCGAGCACAGATTCGCAGGGTGATTTCGTCAATCCGGTCCGGCTGCTTCTTGCCGATCTGGCTGCGGTATGCCTGTTCGACGATGTCGCTGGACTGAGAGAAATTGCCGTCAGCCAGTGCGGCGGTTGCCCGGGATTCCACGCGGTCCAGCGGGTCGACTTCGATTCGCTGATCGCCGGCAGCGGACCGGACTTCACTGGCCAGATCCGGCAGCGTCCGGGCTTCCGCGAGACTAAGGAGCCGACTGGGGAGTGAGGTCGTAAAGAAGGGGTCGCGGGCCTGAAGGTCGCTGCTTTGTGATTGTTCTTTCACCAGTTCCCAGGTTTCCTGAAAAAGGCCAGCGTCCAGAGCGGCATTCAGGATGGCGACCTGCAGATCCAGACGCCGCTGAGCTTCGGCATGCAGCTTTCCGCACTGCCGACGGTATCTGGCGAATTCGGTGCCGATGCGTTGTTCGCTACTTCCGAGATTGAGCGTCTGGTTGAGCTGGGCCCTTAATGAGGATTCCTGAGTTTCGCAGGCGGTGAGCAACTCCTGCGTCAGAGCCGGGCTGGGAGCCATCCCCTGGGCCTGCCGGACGGCCTGTTGAAAGGAAGCCCAGCCAGCATCTTTCTGTCCTGCTTCCATCTGGGCGATGGCGAGACTGGCGAAGGCTTGTGAGGCGGCCTGAACCGGAGCAGGGTTGGGCAGGCCGACATGCGGCTTGCCTTCACTGCCGTGAATTGCGCGGAGATTGGGCAAAGCGACGGGAGCGGGGGCTTTCAAATTGCCGCTGGCCACAACGGCCCGTTCCAGGGCTGCTGTGGCGAGTTCCTGATTCTTCTTCAGCAGGGCAGAGAATGCCACCGCAGCCCATGTCTGGACCTCTGCAGCCGGACCGCCCTTCAGTTTTTTGAGTCCTTCCGCGACGCGCTCCAGGGATTGGGCGGAAGCATTTTGAGTCAGACGTCCGGCCCAGGCTGCCTGACAGGTGGCGATGGATGCCACATTTTCTCCGGTAGAAATGAGTTCTTCGGCTGCATCTACCTGTCCATGGGCGACGAGGCTTTCAATCACCGCCAGCCGCATTGGTTCGGGCATAATCCGATGCCACGGGGCGCGGGCTTCCTGATCGATCTGAAAGGACTGGGAATCAATTGCCGCCCGCCAGAGTGCGGAGAGGCGTCCGCGTTGAGTCAGATCCTGCTCCCGGGTGATGAGTTCCTGTGCTTCCTTCGTGTTGCCGGTCATGACACACAGCGCTGCCAGTGAAGTGAGGGCATCGAGTGTTTTGCGGATCGAACGGGGTGCATTCCGGGACTTGGTCAGTGCTGTGGTGACGGTGGCCTGCGCGTCCTGAGGTTTATTGGCAGCCAGTTGCTGCCAGCCCACTTCGACCAGCGGCTGAATCTGCAGATACGGGGCCTGGGCTGCGGAGCCTTGCAGGCGTCGGATCTGTTCTCCCGCTTTGGTCAGGTTGCCGGCGTCCGCAAAAGCTTCCGCTGCCAGTTGAGTTCCATAATCCGGACTGCGGTTGCGATCCCGCTGTCGCGCACGATCCACAATGGCCGCCAGTGCACGAGTGCGAATTTCGCTGGGGGTGGCAGGGGGAGCATCCGTGGCCTGCACAATGCGGTTTTCAGGCGTCAGGTTCAAATCCTGGATTGGGGTTTCCGGAACGGGGATGTCCGGGGTTTCGACCACATCCGGCTTCTGCGGAGCCAGGACGAAGAACCAGACCGCTGCACTGATCGCCGCCAGTGCTCCCAGGCCTCCTCCATAAAGAAGCCAGCCGTTTGTGCGCGTCTCCTCGACCGGGGCTTCTTCCACCTGGGGACGCTGGGTTTTGAAGACGGGAACCATGCAATCCGGATTGCAGCAGTGCACCTCTTTGCCAGCCTCCGATGGCGGCATGAAGCCTGACGTCTCGCACATGGGACAGGTCACTTCCAGCGTGCGAGACTTGGTTGGACGAGGAGACAATTTCAACGCCTGCCGCAGTGCGGAGGTATCGACTTCAAAGGGATCGTCCTGATCCCCTGTGGCGGATTTTTGAGGGGATGTCGGCTTCCCGGTTGTCGGACGTCCTGACGTGGGAGTTCCGGGCGAAGCGGGAGTGGCCGGATTCGATTTTGCAGCAGGCCGCGCCGAAGAACCACTTGGCCTGGCTGCTGCCGGCTTTGCGGTCGCGGGCCGATTCGGGGCTGCTGCCTGCGGTTTGCCGGACATGGACGCTCCGCAGAAGGGGCATTCTTCCGCATCGTCTTCCAGAACGGATGCCTTACAGGCGGGGCAACTACGAAATTCCATGGTGGCTGTTCACTCTGCAACGACGTTTTCCAATTCTTTCGAATTCCAGAAACAGGAGTTTCGAAGGGCTGAAAACGTATCAATTTCCTGGGATGCGGCGGGAACAGACCAGCCGCGACAGAAAACCGGATAAATTGTCCGGGACTGATGAGAAGTGATTCTTGACCAGATCGGCCAAAATGGGAAGGGAGATCGGCAATTCCGATAGACTCCTTTCGTTTATCATACACATGGGAGGAGTCGACCGTCATGGATTTCCGTGGTACGATTTCAGGTGGAGTGTCCGATGCGGCCGGTCTGTCCCGACCGCATCCCGCGAGATTCACATTTTTCCGTTCTTTTCACATGCTGAAGGAAATCCGACCGTTTGCAGGACAGGAATCGCTGCCTGTCCTTTGAAAACGAGGGAGTGGTTTTGCCCTGACACAAGCAGGGAGATCCTCCAGCCTGTGCTGTGATGACCGGATGAATCATGTCGGAGGCTCGTGCCCTGTCAGGGCTTGGATTTGGGAAACGTGATCGCAAAACGTCCTCCGTCGTCGGACTTTACGTGAAGATCTCCCTCAATTTTTAGAATAGACGAGGCACGAGTCCGGACATCGTGACCGGCCCGCCCCGCCCCAGGTGAGAGCAACCATGCATCACATTTCGCAATCCTCGAATTTCCGTCTGATTCGCCTCATTGTCGAGCGGCAGCGGCCCGTTCATGCCCTGCTCCCATTCGTTGCCGCCGCTCTGCTGGCTGGGTGTGGAGGAGGAAAAGAGACCCCTCCCGCGACCACTGCCGCACCACCATCGGAGCCCGCTGCATCCGCTCCGACGACGACTCCCTCGACGGTCGCTCCTGTTGTGAATGAATCGGTCGCAGCGACTGCAGATCCCGCGCGCAAGGAAACCCGATGGATCGGTGATATCCCCTACGACGTTTTCTTCGATCAGCCATTAGCGATTGCCACCGACACCACATCACTCGTGACCGGAACACCGGCACCAGCCACATCGACTTCTGTTGCGGCTGTCTCGACCACGCCCACGGCTGGAATGCCGGCCAGCCCCGGTACGGAATCTCCTGCCCCGACGACTCCATCAGCGGCCGGGGGCGCGGCGGTGAACTGGGGGGAGATTCTTCCCATGGGGATGCTCGTGGAAGAAGTCAAATTGCTGCGCACCAGCCTCACCGGCAATCTGCAGACCGTCGCCACGTTCAATAAGGCGCAAAAGCCCATCGCGCTGGATGGTGCTATTCTGGCGGCACTGGCTGCTGTGACCACGGTTCATCCGGACAGCGTGTCCTGGAAACCCAATGCCCATTTTGTGCGGGATCTTGCTTTTCAGATCAATGAGAACTCCGCCGGCACCGGCAGAGAGCCGTACACCAAGACCAAAGAACCTTTCGACAAACTTCTGGTGGTGTTGGACGGCGGGAAGCCACCAGAAATGGACTCCCCTGAATCCGTGCCGTTCTCCGAAGTCGCTTATACCTCGGATCTGATGAAGCGGATCGAGCTTTCATTTAACAACCTGAAGACCAATATCAATACGGATGCCAAGCTCAAAGAGAATGCAGCGGACGCGGAACGCGAAGTTCGGATCCTTCTCACTCTGGGCACGATGATCGGAGACGCCAGCTACGACAACGCGGACCAGCCGGCCTATCAGGGATTTCTCAAGCGGTTTACCGACGGTGCCCGTTCCGGCGTTCAGGCGATCCATACGGGAAATCTTCCGGACTTTCAGGCGGCCATCAATCAGATTCAGACCACTTGCGCGGAATGCCATCAGCAATATAAAGGAAGCGAAACAGGGTTTTAGACCAGTTTGGTCTTCAGCCTTTTCCGCTTCCCTGTTCTCTCATCATGAATCCGTCCGTCGGGCATGGAATGCGCGTTCTCGTCAGTGAATATCTTTGCGGAGGCCACTGGCCGGAACCCGGCTGGCCGCCGTCGCTACTGATGGAAGGCCGGGCGATGCTGGAAGCTGTCCTGCAAGATCTGCTCGCTGTTCCGGACGTCTGTGTGATGACGACCTGGGATCGTCGACTCCGCCTGCCGGACCCGTCATTGTTCAGAACTCCTTCGGATCAGCGGGTGCATTTCGAATGCGTTGATTCGCCTGAACAGGCCATCACGACGCTGCAAAAATTTGCGCGAACAGCCGATGCTGCGTTGATCATTGCTCCGGAATTCGACGGTCTGCTGGAGCGTCAGTGCCGGATACTGGAGGGCTCGTTGCGATTATTGAATTGTGCTCCCGATGCGATCAGGCAATGTGCGGACAAGTTTTCAG
>Ga0182739_1004505_pt1 | contig 11499 bp, 6 predicted proteins | sample eDN5th30CBELigBY_FD_128873 | JGI IMG/M metagenome (GOLD analysis project Ga0182739, IMG submission 128873) | Enriched backyard soil microbial communities from Emeryville, California, USA - eDNA 5th pass 30_C BE-Lig BY (version 2) (version 2) | ecosystem: Environmental > Terrestrial > Soil >... | reverse complement strand
CCCCCCAAGGACGCGGTCGTCCTCTTCGACGGCACCAACCTCGACGCCTGGAGCTCGGACGGCGGCCGACCGGCAAAGTGGAAGGTCGTCGACGGCGCCCTCGTGACCGTGCCGGGAGCCGGACAGATCGAGACGAAAGAGCGCTTCGGTGATATCCAGCTTCACGTCGAATGGGCCGCCCCCATGCCCCCGGCCGGCCGGGGCCAGAACCGCGGCAATAGCGGGATCTTCCTGATGGGTCAGTTCGAGATCCAGGTGCTCGACTCCTACCAGGCCGACACCTACGCCGACGGCCAGGCCGGCGCGATCTATGGCCAGTTCCCCCCGCTGGCCAACGCCTCCCGCCCCCCGGGCCAGTGGCAAACGTTCGACATCGCCTTCCGACGTCCCCGCTTCGACCCGACCGGCTCATTGCTCGAACCCGCCCGGATCACCGTCCTGCACAACGGCATCCTCGTGCAAAACAACGAAGAACCGTTCGGCCCCACCTCCTGGCTCAAGTGGCTCCCCTACGCCGACCACGGCAAGACCGGCCCGATCGCCCTGCAAGACCACGACCACCCCGTCAAATACCGCAACATCTGGCTCCGAGAACTCCCGGAACGGCCCAACCCCAACCCCAAGGACATCGCCCGACAACCCACCGTCTCCCTCAGCGCCAAGGTCCTCGACCAGTACGTCGGCGACTACCTCCTGAACGAAAAGCCCAACGCCCCCAAGGCTACCGTCAAGCGCGAAGACGACCACCTGACGATTAAATTCCCGTACCGCCCCCTCACCCTCACCCTCGAACCAATCTCGGAGTCGGAATTCATCATGCCGTTCACCGACGGGCATTTCACCTTTCACAAGGATGACCAGGGCCGCGTCAACGGGGTCCGGTTCCGGATCGGCGACGGCGAACGCGACAGCAAGAAGGTCGCCCCCTGACCGTCCCAGGCGGCCGTGGCGAGGACGAATGCGATCGCACCCCCCAACGCAGGCAAGCCGTGCCACCCCGAGGGAGGAGATGCGAGGATGTCATCGGGGGCCGGCTCCGCTCAGGTGTCTGGCTGGTGTGGTAACCACCATCGCCCTGTCCAGGCCGGCCCCCGTCTCCACCATGCTCGTTCGGGGGCAAGTAAGAGATGTCCGACTTCCGAGCCTTGCTTCACTCCCTCGCGAAGCGCCCGGCGATGTACGTCGGCAAATGTTCCGTCCGCGCCGTGAGCGACTATCTGAACGGCTACTGCCACGCCTTGGGCGATGTTGGCCACGTCGAGACGCCGCTCGATGGTTGGGTACGCTGGGTAGAGTCCCGCTTCCTCATCTCGCACCCCGCGTGGCATTGGACGCGCATTCTCCTGCACGTCTATGGCAGCGACCGGGCTGCGATCGAAGCATTACCCCAACTCCACGAGGAATTCCTCGCGCAGCGTGCCGTGCTCGGCGTGAAAGGTATCGAGGGCGAGCATAGGCGACGCCTGATCGCCAAGCACGGTCAAGATTGCTATGAACCCCCTGCGACGAATACAACCCGCGATGACTAACCCTCGCTGAAGCGGGCCCCAGGTTTGGTAAGGGTCTCCTCTCCGGCGCGGCGAGTGGGTTCATGACCAAGGCCGACGAGCCACATCCTTCAAGTCGCGGAAGACGCAGGCCATGCAGCCACCGAGCTATTGGACACCCGGCTGGAGTCGGAGTGCTCCAAAATCGAGTCTGCCTGGTTTTCCTGGCTCTTCTGGCCGGTCGGGCTGCGCAAAGGGGCAAAGTCGAGTTCAGAGTCTATCTCGGAAGCGCCCTCCGAAGCAGATCTTGACCCAGGGTGACTGAAACCAATTGAAATTTTAACATATAATCTAATACTCGATTTTCAGAATTCTCTAATTGATGTTGGAGGGGTCGCCGCGGCGATGAAATCGACGACATCGGAGTCGTTCTTGGCGAGGCCTTTCAGGAAGTCGTCGCCGGTAAGTCGGTGGGTGCGAAAGTTGCGATGGATCTGTCGAACCTGGATGGGGTCGCTCCTCGTGGAGACGAGGAAGAGGTCGCCCTTGGCGATGTCGTACGGTTGGCCGTCGATTCGGATCGTCCCCGAACGGCCATCGCTGGTCGCCCAGTCGAAATCCACCTGCCGTCCGTTCTGCGTCCTGACCTCGCTGTTGAGCGTGGCCAGGCCCCCCTTCTCGGAACCGCCGACGCGCCAACCTCCATTGCGGTCTCCGGGAACCACTCCTCTCGCTCCCGGGATCACATTGTCTTTCGGAATCGACTTCAGGGCTTTCGGGTCGCCATCGCAGTCGAACCAGAAGACCAGGACGGGTTGCGAATTGTGATTGAATTCTACGGCTCTGGTGGGCCCGGCAAAGTAGACCCGAGTGCCCAATGGGCGGGGGCCGCTGGCCGAGGGAGGGCGGGAGGCGTCGCAACCGCCGAGTGAGCCGAGACAACCGGCAACCAGGAGCACACGGACCACCGCGCCGCACGTCGTCAGTCGAACCTGGTTCTCGTCCAAGGGAGGGTCCCTCCTCATGCGGGGAACGAACTCGCCGCACCCATGATTCCATGATCATCGCCTGGTCACCTATAGCGAATCGTCGGCCCCTTCGCAATGGTCTATTACCGGCCTACAAATCTCCGTCATACCAAGTCCGGACGTTCTCGCCCCGGCTTTGATACTCAAGACATGAAAAGCTCCGGGATCCTATACGCATTGACCTAGGCGCATATCGACTGCGTGATAGAATGAATGCGGCCAACGAGGGATCCCCGCGCAGAGATCGAAACGTCAAAGCATGGCGTCGCCGCCTTGCAGCCAGCCAACCGATCCGACCTGAGTCGACGGATCGATCCACACTCCCTCGAATCACTTGCTCGGCGAGTCCAGGAAGACAGCAGCCGCCCTCTTTGAGCCGCAACGTGATCCACGGACGGATTGCCTCATGTCAACGATGGCTCCAGCTCGACGCCCTGGTTTCACGCTCATCGAGATCCTGATCGTCATCGTCATCCTCGGGACGCTTCTCGCACTACTCATTCCCGCGGTGATGTCAGCACGTCAGGCCGCCCAACGCGCCGGGTGTGCCAACAACTTGAGGCAGATCGGACTGGCGGTTCTCAACTATGAAAGCCAGAACACGATCTTTCCCCCCGCGCACTTCGGACGCGCCTCGCTCGGCAACGAGAGTCCCTTCCCAGCCGACTTCAGCGTGTTCGTCCGGCTCCTCGCCCAGATGGAGCAGCAGCCGCTCTTTGACGCCGTGAACTTCAGTCAGACCAGTTGGGACGGCGCGAACCTCACGGTGGCAGGGGTCGGCGTCGCCTCCCTGATGTGCCCGAGCGACAGCAACGCCTCCAGACCTGTCGATTACTTCCTGCCGCCCCTCGCCCAGGCGGCGACTCCCCAGCCTCCACCGGACCACTGGCCGCAACAACTCACCAGCTACGCTGCGGTCGTGGGGATCCTCGACCTTTCGGCGGGCATGATGAACGATGGCCTGGTCCCCGGCACCACCGACCGCGTTCGTTCCGCCTTCGACCAATTCATGAAGGTTCATACAGGCGTCATCATCCCGATGGGAAGCACTCGGTTGGCGGATATCAGCGATGGGACCAGCCACACGCTACTTTTGACCGAGAAGGCGTCCCCACCGAACTCCTTGGTGGATTTCCCCAACCGTTGGAATTGTGGCGACACGCTCAACACACTGACCTATACGTTGCTGCCTCCCAGCCCCGCGAACCGGCCGAAGATCGCACTGGCCCAGGCCTCCAGCCCGCACCCTGGTGGGCTGAACAGTGTCCTGGCGGACGGCTCGGTACGGTTCATCAGCAACACCGTCGATAGCTGGACGCCGTTGGGCCAGTCCTATTTCGCGAACTATCGCGCGACGCTCGTGAGCACCAAGCCGTTCCAATGCCTCGCCGAAGTCGCGCCCGGCGTTCAACTCGGAATCTGGCAAGCCCTTGCGACCCGGGCCGGCGGCGAGATCCTCGATGACGCGCGGTACTGATCGCGAGGTCGGCCGACAGAAGAGGTCGCCCGATCGGCGCAAGCAGGGACACCCCTGAGCCGAGCGTGGCTTGCCGTGCCACTCATCTTTGGTAGATCGGCAGATAGCGGTACTCCACCGCCAGGGCCAGGACGGCCATCGCGGTGCAGTAGTTCCGGCCGCCGGAACGGTCGTTGCCGTCGGCCGAAAGCCAGCTACCGTCGCGGTCCTGGTGCTCGAGCAGGATGGCGACGAGCTTGGGATAATAGGCGAGGAAGTACCGATCTCCCATCTGGAACATCGCCTGCGAGCAGTAGTAAACCTCGTAGAAGAAATAGGAGCCGGCCCAGCGCGGGGGATGTTTGAGCAAATACTCGGCCCCGGCAACGGCCTCAGGGGTCTCGTGCTCGCCGCAGATCTCCAGCGCCAGGATACCAGTGCCGGTCCTCGGGTTGTTCGGACTGCCGCCCGGCTGGTAGCCGAAGCCCCCCTCGGGATTCGAACAGCGCTTCAGGTAGTCGATCGCCCGATCGATGTTCTCGGAAGGGACCGCGCAGCCGGCCGACTTGGCGGCGCGGAGGGCCATGACCTGCCAACCGCTGACGCTCAGATCGCTGTCGCGGCTCGTCGGCTGATAACGCCAGCCGCCGCGGTTCTCCGGGTTCTTGGCCATGTTCTGGGCCAGCAGGATCAGCTTGACCGCACGTCCCAGCGCGTCACGCGCTCGATCGGCCAGGGCGGGATCGTCGAGCATGCCGACGACCTCGGCCAGCATCAGCGTGCTGATCCCGTGACAGTACATCGGGCCGTGGCTCGTGTTCGAGACGAGCAGGCCGTTGGAACGCTGATGGTCGAGGACATAGCGAATCCCATCCTCGATCGCCTCGCGGTACGGGCCGGGGGCGTCTGGGACATGTCCGGCGGCAAGGAATGCCATCACCGCCAACGAGGTGACCGAGGTGGCCCGCCCGAACCCGCCCGACTCCCACGAGCCATCGGGTTTCTGCGACGTCTTCAGATAATCCAACGCGCGTCGGATCGCCGCATCGGCCGCCGGCGAGGCCGGACGCGGCGTCGTGCCGCCGGTGGCCGCCGCGACGGGGGCCGGCACGTCCTGCGCCGCCGTGGCGTCGGAGATGCAAACCATGGCGCCAAGCAGAAGCCAGGCGCTCCCGACCACGACCGAGACGGCCGGGCGCAGATGATTCCAATGGACCGGGGCGGCGGAGGCAAGAGATGCCGCTCCCATGACCTGTGGGGCCGACGGCCCTTGGTCTTCGGCCCCTCCAAGCATCTGGTCACAATCGTTTTGGAGATGATCATGTAAGGGTGGCTGGGGTCTCGTCTTCGAGACCCCGGTGCGCAGGCCCGCGATCCGGGGTCTCGAAGACGAGACCCCAGCCACCCCAACGATCAAAACCTCCCAAAAGACTGTGTTCAACCGCTTAGAGCGGTTTGCGATCGTCTTGAGCATCGAATAAGAAGGCCTTGGATTCATCGAGCAATAATAGATCCATAGCTTAGCCCGGGCAACGTGTTGTGCGCAGTCGCGAAGCGACCAGCGGCGTCCCGCAAGCCGAGGCCGCCAGGTCAAGCCTCGTCCTCCGCGCCGCCTCGGGTGCCCTCGGCCCCAGGACAACACATGGTCCCGGCCAACCAAAAACACTGGCGTTCATGCCAAGATCGTCGGCCACCCAAAGGGGAACCGCTCGAACCGCATGATCATTCGTCCCAATAGGTATCACGGCCGGGGTGAATCGCCGGTGGCGATCTCCTGGAAGTAGAGCTGGATGAGCCGGGCGTACTCGTCGCGGTAGCGACTCTGCGACATCTGGAGGATCTCGGTCCGCAGGTGACCGGGCAATTCGCCCCAGGCGCGGCCGGTCTGGCTCCGGATCAGGCCCTTGAGCTCGTCGAGGTTCAGGGTGCCCGGTGTGGCCAACGCTCCGCGGGGGTCGCCCGATCTCGGAGTCCCCGACTCCGACGCGGGCTCATCGCCGCGGCCTTCACCGGCGCGCGCGGTCTGGCCCTCGCCCCCCTGCCGGCCTTGCATGCCGGCGACATGCCTGGCCGCGGCGTTCAGTTCGTCGGCGGCCTGGTCCAGTGCTTGCTTGGCCGCCTGGACGGCGTCGCGGCCGGGATCGGGCCGGCGGGTCGCGTCGAGCTGTCGAGCGGCCTGCCGCATCGTTTCACGGGCCTTGTCGAGGTCCTCGGCGCGAAGCCTGGGGGAATCGTTCAGGAGTGACTCCAGGTCCTTCTGAACGTGGGCCTGGTCGGCCCGGAGCCGGTCGAGCTGAGCAGGGTCCACGGCCTCCGGCGCAGGAACCTGCCTGGCGATCGCCTCTTCGCGCTCAGCCAGACTCTGGAGTTGCTGAAGGTCGGCCTCGGTCTGAACCAGAGCATCGAACCGGCGCTGGAGGTCGTCGAGTCGGCTCGAGACGGCGGCGAGTCGCAGGTCGGCCTGGCGCAGGTCGTTGAAGCGGCGTGCGGGATCGGTCGCGTCCCTCGCCTGGCCGAGCAAGGCGCGGCTGGTCTCGGCCTCTCCCTCGGCGATCTGCCGGGCCGGCTGGGCCAGGAGCTGAAACCGAGCGTGGGCGTCGAGCTCGCGGGCCAGGAGATGGAGTCGGTCACCCAGCTCTCGGGCCTTGGCCTCGCGGCGGGTCAAGGCAAGCTGGTGGATGCGATCCCACAGACCGTTGTCGCGCTGGACGGCGTCGGCGGCATAGCGAAGCTGCTCGGTCTCCTTGCGGTTCTCGGCCGCGGCGGCCTTCAGCGCATCGAGCTTTGCCTGGATCGCCTCGCGCTCGGCGCGGCCCTGCTGGGCCAGCAGCGGCTCTGCCACCGCCACGATCGCCAGGCTTCCCACCGGCGACCAGACGACGTTGGGCCCGCGCGGAGCGGGGCGGTTGTCGGCCACTCGAACCCGGTACGAAACCGTGTCGCCCGGTTTCAACCCGAGTGACCCCAGCGCCAGGAGCGCTTCCCCCCGCACCGATCGCGTTCCCAGCCGGGGCACCTCCACCGCCAGGTGCCCTGACGTTTCGCCCGCCCCCCCCTTCCCTTCGCCGACAACGGTTCCGGCATGCGGGCGCACCACCGAGTAGTGCAGCTCGACCGAGGCCACCGCCACATCGTCGAGGGCCACAACCTCCAGGCGCAGGCGATCATCAGCGCGTGCCTGGGCCCTTGCTTCGGCCCCCTGCACGGAAACCTGCGGCGGCGCATCAGCCCGAACGACCAGCCGTCGTGGGACAGCGGCGGTGCTCATGAGCCCCTGCTCGTCTCGTAAGGAGAGCGTGAAGGGCCCGGAGACTTCGGCCACCAACGGCGCCTCGGCCTTCGTCCGGTCGGCTCCGAGCGCGGCGGACACCGGCTTCGGTCGTTGCGGCCAATCGATCGCCACCGCAGCAACGGGTCGGTTGGCCGTGACTCCCAGGGTAATCCGACTTCCTTCCCAGGCTTCGATTCGCTCCGGGTTGCGAACCGACGCCGAAGGCAAGCCGGTATAGGCCGGCGGCTCGACCTTCGCCTCGACCGAGACGGCCGATGGAGGCTCGATCGCCTTGACCCGGAACGACCGGCTCACAGCGCCGCCAGATTCCACCCGGTAGCGTAACGACCCGGCCAGTCTCGGCAGCGTCACGACAAAGGCACGTTCCCATGAGGAACCACGGATTTGGATCTGAGAATTCGAAGACTTAAGCTCGGGCATCGCAACCCGCCGCGTGATTCCTCCGTTCTCCTCGGTCCACTCGAGCCAGGCATCGGCGGGCGCGGGGAAACGACCGAGCCGCGGTGCCACTCGGACCGACACCAGGAAATCCGCCCCCAGCGCAGCCCAGGCATCGCCCGGCCGGACGTCCAGGGCAAACCATCCCACCCGATCGAGGTTGGCCCAGGGGGCCAGGAACCGCCGGCCCAGGTCGCGAAACGGATCGGGCCAGACCAGGCTGGGAGCGACGACCAGGGCCAGCGCCAGACCACCACAGGCGACCCACCTCGTCGCCGAGCGAAGCGAGACCACGGCCGCCGCGTCGACCAGCCCCGCATACGCTGAGGCGTTTTGGGCCAGGACCGCAACCAGCGCCGGCGACCCGTTCAGCCGGCCGGGCCGACCGAGCAGACCGACCGTCGCCGTCAACCGCTCCCCGAGCCTCGGCTCACCTTGCTCGGTGATCGCGGCCAGGTCCAGCGGGTCGAGACGCCGCACCAGGGGAGAGACCACCCGCAACGCCAGCACGAGCCCGACCGTCGCCAGCCACCCGCCCCAAAGACCCCAGCGGACAGCCGCCGGCACAGGCAAGACCAGGTCCACCGCCATCCCGATCGCCGCCCCCAACGCAGCGACCATCGTGGTGATCCCCAGCCCGCGCAACACCCGGTCGATCCGCAGCCGGCGGTCCACCTGCTGCAGAAGCCGGCAAACCAACCGCGGCAAGCCAGGTGAGTCGAAACGGAGCTGAGAACGAGTCGAGGTCATGATCTGAACCAGCACATCGCGGGTTCCCTCCTCTCTGGTCTGAATCGCACCAGGGAGTCGGCGGCCGACCGATCGAGGTCTTCTCCGACACTCGTGTCTCGAGTGTCAGATTCGCTCATAAAATCAAAGGACCCCAACCGACGGAGGCCGGGGCCAGAGTGGTCAACGAATGGGCCACTCGTCACCCCAGGGTACGGTACGGCTTCAGGTTGGGCAACCACGTCGTAAGTGGTGCCTCCGGTCAGTTCCGAACCACGGCCGAGCCGGCCGTGCCACCGACTTCGGCCGTGCTATGTGCGAAACGGGTGGCTCGGCCGAGAGTCTTACGACTTGGCGGAAACACCACCAGGTCGATATTTCAGAGTCACACCCCGATCGCCCCGTCCCACCTGCGCAATGAAGCACCGCCGGCTCGGGTCCGGGGGTGCTTGGAGTCCCATCGGGCTTGGCTTCATCCGAGGAGCCCAACTGTCTGGGCACCCTCGGGTTGGGTTTTCAATACCGCTTGCCGTGCAAGGGCGGGCCGACACCCGTCAGAGGGAGGTAGTAAGTGTCGGTCGGGATCCGGTCACCGGGCCGGTAGTAGCCCAGGTCGTACTCAGCCTCCCACGGCGGATCCATGATCAAGTTGTAGGGCAACAGCGCGATCTGGGCGGCGAACAGGCCGATCGAGGCGAACGGCTGCGCGATCTGGTTGCGCTGAATCGACTGCTTGGGATCGTCGACCGGGTACGAGAAATACCGGCCCGTCGGTCCCACGGCCTGCTCAACACTCTGGCCATAGCGTTCGAGGGCGGCGTCCTGGAAGTACAGGGGCATGTGGCAAACGGCCGCCGACGACCAGTACTTGCGCTGAGGTTCCCAGTCTCGCTTGGGGAGCGGGACGAACTCGTCAGGGACCGGGATCGCTCGGATCGGGCGTGCTTCGGTCGGGCTCGGTGCTCTCGAGATTTCGAGTCGGGGCGAGGGCATGCCAGGCGCTCCCCCGAGTGCTCCCACCTCGCCGGTCATCCCACCGGGAAGGGAGCGGTCGGGGCCCCTGGAACGAAGGTCATCCTCTTGCTTCTGGGCGATTCGCTCGACCTCACGCTGGAGCTCGGGGCTCAAGGTCGAGTCCCCGACAGGGGCACGCTCGGGAATGGCCCCGAACGAGTCCGACGTGCGAGGCGCCTCCATCTCACCCCGGGGCGGAATGCTCTCCGCAGGCGCCGGCAGCGGTTCATCACTCACGACCGGTGTTGGAACCGACGGAGGAGGCTCAACCGCCTCGGGCCGGGCCGCGACACGCGGTGGTTCCGGCAGCGCCTCGGGCATCGCCGGAGCCGCCTCAGGCGCAACGGCCGGGGCCGCTGGCTCCGAAACGGGAGCCGGAGTTTCGGGTGCCGGAAGCGGAGCCGGCGCCAGCCTCGATTCCGGCGCATCCAGCGGCGCGGGAGCCGCAGCGTCAGGGACCGGAGCCGGTTCGGAAACCGGTACCGGAGCCGGGGCCGGAGTTAGTTCCGTAGCGGGCGCCGGGGCCGGAGTTGGCTCCGTAGCGGGCGCCGGAGCCGGTGTGGGAGTGGGAGCCGGAGCCGGTTCTGCCGCAGGCGCCGGCGCGGCGGAGGTGTTTGAGAGCGAGGGGAGCGGGACTTCATTGAGTTCCAGCGGCGGCAGATCCGACGTCGAGGCCTGAGCCGGGACCGTCGCCGCATCACCTGGCGCCGGGGCGGCAGGTGCCTTGGCCATTGTTTCGACCGGCAATGGGGGCAGGGCCACCTCAGGCGTGCTCGCCCGCTCAAGGGCCGCCAGCTCAGCGGGGTTCGCGGCCACCGGAGCGGACGTCTGTTGAGCCACGGCACGCGTGCCGCTAGTCAACTGGATCGGTTCCGGGGCCGGGGCCGGAGCGGCCGTCTTGGCGGACGTCCTGGCCAGGGCGAAGGAACCGGGACGAGAAATCGGCCCCCGACCGGCATAAGCCCGACGGCCGGACGAGCCGTCGCTCGCTTCGCGCATGCCGCGACGGGCCTTGTCGATCCCCTGCACCAGGGCCTGACGCTCAGAGTCGTTGAGCTCGGCCTTTCGGCGCTCGGCCTCGACGAAGAAGTTCAAGGCCCGCTCGTATTCCTGATACTTCAGGTAATCCCACCCGTTGCGAAGCAGGTAACGCGCCCCGCGCGAAGCCGTGAGTCCGGGGATGGAGGCGGTGGACGTCCCCTGCCCGCTGTCGAGCGGATTCTGTTGGGCGAGTAGCGGTGTGGCCGCCAGCGCGGTCCCGAGGACCGCCGCCGACAGAGCCGAAGTTGTAAGACGCAAGCCACGCCTCCTTGCTGGCTGGGTCGGGCCCTTCGGCTCCCGAGAGCCGACACGCCCGCGACGCTGCCATGCCGTTCGCGTTCGAGGGATTGGGGATCCACACTGTGCCGAAGGGGATTGCCCTTCAATCAGACAGCCAGACGCTCAACCTTCCTGGATCGGGACGGCATTTGGAAAAATCGTGCTGGGTGGATGCCATCCACCCCTTCTTCGGCGGGCGGAGTCCTTCCGCCCGACCAAAAACCACAACAACACAATGGCAAATCAGGAGAAGTGTGATCTCAAGAGGTGCGACAGACAGAATGACGATGACGGGAGATCCCGGATCGGCGCTGACTCGACTCGGCTCGTTCAGACCGACCCGCGACCGGAATCGCTCTCGTTGCTGAAGCTGGAGTAGTTGGGCGCTTCCTGGGTGATGACGATATCGTGAGGATGCCCCTCAAGGACCGAGGCGCCGGTGACCTGGATGAAGCGGGCCTTGGTCCGCAGTTCCTCGATGGTCCGAGTGCCACAGTAACCCATGCCGGCTCGAAGACCGCCGACGAGTTGGAAGACGTAGTCGGCCAGCGGCCCCTTGTACGGGACGCGCCCTTCGACCCCCTCGGGGACGAGCTTCTGCGGCGACCCCATCTTACCGTCCGCCGTCCGAGGCGCTCCTTCCTGGCGATAACGTTCGTGCGAGCCCTTGGCCATGGCACCGATCGACCCCATCCCGCGATACGACTTGAAGCTTCGGCCGCGGAAGATGATGGT
>Ga0182739_1004504_pt1 | contig 11500 bp, 12 predicted proteins | sample eDN5th30CBELigBY_FD_128873 | JGI IMG/M metagenome (GOLD analysis project Ga0182739, IMG submission 128873) | Enriched backyard soil microbial communities from Emeryville, California, USA - eDNA 5th pass 30_C BE-Lig BY (version 2) (version 2) | ecosystem: Environmental > Terrestrial > Soil >... | reverse complement strand
TCGCCGGCGAGGATGTAGGCGCCGCGGGCGCACAGATTGTCGTCGCCGGCGCCGCGCACGGTCGGCAGGTTCTGGCGCGAGAGGGCGAGGACCGTGGGGCCGGTCCGCGTCTCGAGCGCGAGCTGCCAGCATTCGGCCGTCTCGATCGCATCGGCCGGCCGCAGGACGTGCATGTTGGGGATCGCGCGCAGGGCGGCGAGATGCTCGACCGGCTGGTGGGTCGGGCCGTCCTCGCCGAGGCCGATGGAATCGTGCGTCATGACGTAGATGACGCGGATGCCCATCAGCGACGACAGCCGCATCGCGCCGCGGCAATAGTCGGTGAAGGTCAGGAACGTGCCGCCGTACGGGATCACGCCGCCGTGCAGGGCGAGGCCGTTCATCGCCGCCGCCATGGCGTGCTCGCGGATGCCGTAGTGGACATAGCGGCCGGCCGGGTCGCTGGCGCTCTGGTTGTTGATCGTCTTCGTCTTGGTGTTGTTGGAGCCGGTGAGATCGGCCGAGCCGCCGACGGTGTCGGGCAGGACGGGATTGATCACCTCGAGCGCTTCCTGGCTCGACTTGCGCGTCGCCCACGACGGCTTCTCGGCCGCCATCCTCGCCTTGAAGGCCCTGACGACCTCGTCGACCTGCGGCGGGATATCGCCGCTCTGGCGCCGGTCGAATTCGGCACGGTCGGCCTCGGCCATCCCGGCATGCCGCTGCGCCCACTTGCGCCACGCGGCCTTGCCCCTGGCGCCGGCCTTGCGCCAGGCGGTGAAGATCGGCTCGGGGATGTCGAAAGGCGGGTAGGGCCAGCCGAGATTCTGGCGCGCACCGGCGATCTCGTCCTTGCCGAGCGGCGAGCCGTGGGCGGCCGCGGTGCCCGCCTTGGTCGGCGCGCCGTAGCCGATGATGGTCTTGCAGGCGATCATCGACGGCTTGTCGGTGACTTTCTGCGCCTTGCGGATGGCGCGCGTCACCGCGTCCTGGTCGAAGCCGTCGACCGCCTGCACATGCCAGCCGGCGGCGGTGAAGCGCTTCATGTGGTCGTCGGACGTCGCCAGCGAGGTCGGTCCGTCGATCGAGATGCTGTTGTTGTCGAACAGCACGATCAGCCGGCCGAGCCCGAGATGGCCGGCCAGCGTGATGGCTTCCTGGCCGACGCCTTCCATCAGGCAGCCGTCGCCGGCGATCACGTAGGTGAAATGGTCGACGATGTCGGTGCCGAAGCGCGTCGCGAGCAGCCGCTCGGCGAGCGCGAAGCCGACCGAGTTGCCGAGGCCCTGGCCGAGCGGCCCCGTGGTCGTCTCGATGCCGGAAGCATGGCCGTACTCGGGATGGCCCGCCGTCTTCGAGCCGAGCTGGCGGAAGTTCTTCAGGTCCTCCAGCGTCATGTCCGGATAGCCGGTGAGATAGAGCAGCGCGTAGAGCAGCATCGAGCCGTGACCGGCCGAGAGGATGAAGCGGTCGCGGTCGGGCCAGTTCGGCTGGGTCGGATCGTACTTGAGGAACTTGGTGAACAGCACCGTGGCAACGTCGGCCATGCCCATCGGCAGGCCGGGGTGGCCGGAATCGGCTTGTTGCACGGCGTCCATGGCCAGGGCCCGGATGGCGTTCGCGAGATCGCGAGGGGCAGCGGCTTGATCGGTCATTTGAGCCTTATGCCGTGGGGGTTTTGTGAATGGCCGGCAACATGACGGCGGCCCCCTATGGCGTCAACGCGTAAAACCCGATGCGAAATCGGGCGAATCCAAGATGTTGCGGAGGCGAGTGGTCCACAGGGGCGAAATGTTGACCGGCTGCCAGGACCGACCTTATTCTGTCGCATGGACCAAACGCAGCCCGACGGCCAACTGCGTCGGGTAGACACCGCCTTGTCCCGACTCGAGTCGCTGGTCGACGAACGCCTGCGCGACGAGCGGGAGCGTGCCGACGAGCTCGCGCGGCGTTTGCTGCGGCTCGAGGAGCAGTACGAGGAGCTGAAGAAGGTCTCGATGGACGTCGAAGGGCGTCTGGAACGTGCGATGGAATATATCCGCTCGCTTCTCGCGGCGGATCAGCAGTAGAGTTCAAGTCTCCCCCTCGAACGCCGAATAATGGCGCAATAAGCAAAGGAGTAGCGGTCATGCCGCAGGTGTCGATCAACATCGCCAACCGCACCTATGAGCTCGCTTGCGGCGCAGGCGAGGAAAGTCGCGTCCACGAGCTTGCCGCCTACGTCGACGAGAAGGTGAGCGAGCTGCGCAAGCAGCTCGCGCCGGGCACGCCGGAGGTGAAGCTGCTGGTGTTCGCGGCCCTGCTGCTCGCCGAGGAGAGCCGCGAGGCGCGCGGCATCGCCCGGCAGGCGGAAACGGCGCGCGCGACGGCGGCCGACAGCGCCGAGTCCCTGGCGACCGCCTTCGAGGAGCTGATCACCTCGCGTGTCGACAAGCTCGCGAAAAAGGTTAGCGGCGCCGCCTAGCCGTTTGGGCCGCGGGCACCTACATTAGGAACGGGGCGGAATTCTGCGCGGTGCGTGGTTCGCTTAAAACCCCGGGGCCAATAAGATCTCCTGGGAGCTGTTCCTGGCCTGGACCGTGGTCTCGGCTACACGGTGCCCACCTGCTTTTGCAGGCCTTGGAGGTTTCACGACCCACGGCCCATCGTGGAGCCGCCCCACTTCTTCATTTCCCGCAAACGACAATCACGACGGGCGTGCCGCCGATGGGCGCCAGCTTCGGTTGTCGTGGAAGCCGCGCTCCCGGCAGAAGCCTCCTGGCGGAAAGGCGACGTGGCCCGTCCATGACCCTGATCGACGAAAAGCGCACCTTGCGCCGCGCCATGATCGCCTGGCGCGGCGGCCTCGACCACGAGGCCCGGCGGCAGGCAGCCGCTGGCCTGCTCGAAATCTGGCGCCAGGAGCGGCCGGTGAAGACGCCGGCGATCGTGTCGGGCTTCTGGCCGATGGCCGAGGAACTCGACGTCCGTCCGCTGATGGCCGAGCTGTTCGAGCAAGGCTGCCAGCTCGCGCTGCCCGTCGTGGTGGCCGGGAAGCAGCCGCTGGTTTTCCGCGCCTGGCGGCCGGGCGATCCCCTGGAGGCCGGCGTGTTCGGCACCCTTCATCCGTCGCCCGGTCGCGACGTCGTGGAGCCCGATGCGCTGATCGTGCCGCTGCTCGCCGTCGACGAGGAGGGCTGGCGCCTGGGCTATGGCGGCGGCTTCTACGATCGCACGCTCGCGCGCCTGCGCAGCCGGAAGACGATTACCGCCGTCGGGGTGGGCTTCGACGCCCAGCGGGTGTCCGACGTGCCGCACGGTCCGGACGATCAAAGGCTCGATTGGCTGTTGACCGACAAGCGGGCTTGCGCCTTTGTCTGAAGCATGAAGGTTTTGTTCTGCGGCGACATCGTCGGGCGGTCCGGCCGCGAATCGGTGACGAAGAATATCCCACGCCTGCGCAAGGAGCTCGGACTCGATTTCGTCGTCGTGAACGGCGAGAACGCCGCGGCGGGCTTCGGCATCACCGCCAAGATCTGCGCCGAGCTGCATGCGGCGGGCGTCGACTGCATCACCACCGGCAACCACGTCTGGGACCAGCGCGACATCGTCTCCTACATCGCCCAGGACAAGCGCCTGCTGCGGCCGATCAACTTTCCGCCGGGCACGCCGGGTTGGGGCGCCAACCAGTACGAGACGGCGCGCGGCCAGAAGATCGTCGTCGTCAACGTGATGTGCCGGCTGTTCATGGATCCGCTCGACGATCCCTTCCGCACGGTCGATGCCGAGGTCGCCAAGTACGCGCTCGGGCGGTCGGCGCATTTCATCCTGATCGACGTGCATGGCGAGGCGACCAGCGAGAAGCAGTCGATGGGCCATCATCTCGACGGCCGTGTCTCCGCCGTGCTGGGCACCCACAGCCACATCCCGACCGCCGATTCGTGGGTGCTGCCGGGCGGGACGGCCTATCAGACCGATGTCGGCATGTGCGGCGACTACGATTCGGTCATCGGCATGAAGAAGGAGGGCGCCGTGCTGCGCTTCATCCGCAAGATGCCGGGCGAGCGGCTCGCCCCGGCCGAGGGCGAGGGGACACTCTGCGCCGCCCTCGTCGAGACCGACGACAAAAGTGGCCTCGCCAAGGCGGTCCGGCCGGTCCGGATCGGCGGCCGCCTGCCGCCAACCGGCTGAATTTCAGCATCTTGTGTTCGGCGCACGCCGTCAGCACCTATTACCGGTGGTTCAAGACGACGATTGACGGCTTGGGGAAAAATCGGCATCCTTTTGATGTTAAAGGATTTTTCGCCGCAGCGGCGAGACTGTCTTCAGGTTAGAGGGGGCGTCGGAATCAAGGTTCCGACGTTTTTAGCGGGGGCTTCGGCCCCCGCCTTTTTTTGTTCCGAGCCCCGCTCGATCGCTCACGAGCGGTCCCAAAGGCCACGAGAAGTGGTATAGCCGGCCTCACATCTCACTCAATCTGGTTGTCGGGGCGATGGCGGGCCATTCCCAATTCAAGAACATCATGCATCGCAAGGGCCGCCAGGACGCGGTCAAGGCGAAGATCTTCACCAAGCTGATCCGCGAGATCACCACGGCAGCGCGGCTCGGGGCGGCCGATCCCGCGTCCAACCCGCGCCTGCGCGCGGCGGTGATCGCCGCGCGCGAGAACAACATGACGCGCGATACCATCGATCGGGCGATCAAGCGCGGCTCGGGCGGGGAGGCCGACGCCAACTACGACGAGGTGCGCTACGAGGGCTACGGTCCGGGCGGCGTGGCGGTGATCGTCGAGGCGCTGACCAACAACCGCAACCGCACCGCCGGCGAGGTGCGCTCGATCTTCGCCAAGCACGGCGGCAATCTCGGCGAGACCAACAGCGTGTCGTTCATGTTCGACCGCATGGGCGAGTTCCGTTTTCCCCTCGCGGCGGGCAGTGCCGACGAGGTGATGGAGAAGGCGATCGACGCCGGCGCCGACGACGTCGTCAGCGGCGAAGGCGAGGGGGGCGCGCACGAGATCTATTGCGCCCAGGAGAATTTCAGCACCGTCCGCGAGGCCCTCGAGAAGTCGCTCGGCGAGCCGTCGTCGGCCAAGCTGATGTGGCGGCCGAAGAACACCACCCCGGTCGACGGCGAGGCGGCGCACACCCTGCTCGACATGATCGGCGCGCTCGACGACAACGACGACGTCCAGAACGTCTACGCCAATTTCGAATTGTCGGACGACGCCCTGGCGAAGTTCGCGGCGTAGGACCACGAGTGAGCAAAGGGCTGATTGCGCAACATTCCCACCTCACCCTGAGGAGCGAGCGCGGCGAGCGTCTCGAAGGGTGGCGACCCGCACCTTGCCTGTGGCCACCCTTCGAAACGCTTCGCTTCGCTACGCTCCTCAGGGTGAGGTGGGAGGGTAGCGACAGCCAGGGAAGATGGCCCAACCAGCGTAAGGAGCGTACGCGATGCGGTTGATCGGCCTCGATCCCGGCCTGCGGCTGACCGGCTGGGGGGTGATCGACGTCATGGGCAACCGGCTGCGTCATGTCGCGCATGGCGTGGTCAAGGTGCCGGCCGACCAGTCGCTGGCCGGGCGTCTTTGCATATTGTTCGAGGCGATCGCCGCGGTGATCGCCGCGCAGCAGCCGACCGAAGCGGCGGTCGAGGAGACCTTCGTGAACGTCAATCCCGGCTCGACCCTGAAGCTCGGCCAGGCGCGCGGCGTGGTCATGCTGGCGCCGGCGCGGGCAGGCGTGCCGGTGTTCGAATATGCCGCCAACCTGGTGAAGAAGTCGGTGGTCGGCGCGGGCCACGCCGACAAGCGCCAGATCGCGATGATGGTCGGCCGCCTGCTGCCCGGCGTCGAGGCCAGCGCCGATGCCGCCGACGCGCTCGCCGTCGCGATCTGCCACGCGCACCATCGCGCCACCGCCAGGCGCGTGGAGGCGGCGCTTTGATCGCCCGGCTGAAGGGGCTCGTCGAGTCGATCGACGAGGGCGCCGCCGTCATCGACGTGAACGGCGTCGGCTACCTGGTGTCCGCCTCGTCACGCACCTTGCGCAACCTCGTCGCGGGCGGCGCGGCGACCCTGCTGGTCGAGACCATCGTGCGCGAGGACGCGATCGCGCTCTACGGCTTCCTCGAGACGGCCGAGCGCGACTGGTTCCGCATCCTGACGACGGTGCAGGGCGTCGGCGCGCGCGTCGCCCTGTCGATCCTCTCGACGCTGTCGCCCGACGAGATCGCCCGCGCCATCGCCGCCGGCGACAGGGCGAGCCTCAGCCGGCCGCCCGGCGTCGGGCCGAAGCTCGCCGCGCGGCTCGCCACCGAGCTCAAGGACAAGGCCGCCGCGTTCGGCGTGGCGCCCGCGCCACGTGCCGCCGATGCCGCGGCGCCCGCGGCGGCGGCCGCTTCGGTGAACGAGGACGCCGTATCGGCGCTGGTCAATCTCGGCTATCGCCGGGTCGAGGCGTTCGGCGCCATCGCGCGCGTGACGCAGCGCCTCGGTCCGGAGGCGCCGCTCGATGCGGTGATCCGCGGCGGGCTGCAGGAGCTGGCGCGATGAAGGCCAAGGCGCCCGCCCAGCCGCCCGCTCCGACGCCCGACCGGCTGGTGGCCGGCAGGCGCGTCGAGGAGGATGCCGCCGAGCTCGCCCTGCGGCCGCAGACGCTCGACGACTTCATCGGCCAGAAGCAGGTGCGCGAGAACCTCAAGATCTTCATCGCCGCCGCCAAGGGGCGCGGCGAGGCGCTCGACCACGTGCTGTTCCATGGTCCGCCCGGCCTCGGCAAGACGACCCTGGCGCAGATCGTGGCGCGCGAGATGGGTGTCGGCTTCCGCGCCACCTCCGGGCCGGTGATCCAGAAGGCGGGCGATCTCGCCGCGCAGCTCACCAACCTGCAGCCGCACGACGTGCTGTTCATCGACGAGATCCATCGCCTCAATCCGGCGATCGAGGAGATCCTCTATCCGGCGATGGAGGACTTCCAGCTCGACCTGATGATCGGCGAGGGGCCGGCGGCGCGCTCGGTGCGCATCGAGCTGCCGCCGTTCACCCTGGTCGGCGCGACGACGCGCTCGGGCCTGATGACGCGGCCGCTGCGCGAGCGCTTCGGCATCCCGCTGCGCATGGTGTTCTACGAGCCGGCCGAGCTCGAGACGATCGTCCATCGCGCCGCGCGCGTGCTCAGGATGCAGATGGCACCCGACGGCGGCGCGGAGATCGCCCGGCGCTCGCGCGGCACGCCGCGCGTCGCCAATCGCCTGCTGCGCCGGGTGCGCGACTTCACGGATGTCGGCGGCAGCGGGATCGTCGATGCCCGGGCGGCCGACCATGCCTTGACGCGGCTCGAGATCGACGGACGCGGGCTCGACACGATGGACCGCCGCTATCTCGCCTGCATCGCCGAGAACTACGGCGGCGGGCCGGTCGGCGTGGAGACGCTGGCGGCGGCGCTGTCGGAGCAGCGCGACGTGATCGAGGACGTGATCGAGCCGTACCTGATGCAGCTCGGCCTGCTGATGCGCACGCCGCGCGGGCGGCTCTTGTCGGAGGGCGGCTATCGCCATCTCGGCAAGACCGTCCCGCGCGAGCAGAAGCGGCAGCTCGACCTGCTCGCCGATACGCCGGACGACGGCACGCGGGACGACGGCACACCGGACGGCGGCGTGCAAGACGACGGCATGCAGGACGGCGGCGTGCAGGGCGACGGGGCGTGAGCACGGCGGGCGAAGCGCCGACCTCGGGCCGGATCGAAGGCCGCCGGCATATCCTGCCGTTGCGCGTCTACTACGAGGACACCGATGCGCAGGGCATCGTCTATTACGCGAACTGGCTGCGCTTCCTCGAGCGCGGCCGGACCGAACTGCTGCGCCTGCTCGGGCTGGAGCACGGCGCCCTGCGGGCCGAGCGCGGCATCAACTGGGTCGTGCGCCGCTGCACGGTGGAGTACCTGAAACCTGCACGGCTCGACGAGACGATCGAGGTCGTCACCGGCTGCGGGGAAATGCGCGGCGCCTCGCTGGAGATGCTCCAGGAAGCGCGCCGCGGCGGCGAGCTCCTGGTGCGTGCCACGCTGCTGGTCGCTTGCATGAGCGACGCAGGTCGGCCAATGCGGATACCAGCCGATGCCCGGGCGGCGCTGGACGCGGTTGCCGTGCCCGCGGAGCCGCCCCGCTCACGCCATATTCGGATATAAGGCTCTAGAGGACGGAGTAATACAAAAATGGACGCGTTTGCGCAGGTTGCCAGCACTCCCCTTGGCGGCAGCACTCCCCCCATCGACATGTCGGTCTACGGCCTCTTCATGCAGGCCGACTGGGTCGTCAAGGCGGTGATGATCGCGCTGCTTCTGGCGTCGTTCTGGTCGTGGGCGATCATCTTCGAGAAGATGATCCGGTTGCGCGCGCTCAAGAAGAGCGCGCAGTCGTTCGAGGACACCTTCTGGTCGGGCGTTTCGCTCGAGGACCTCTATGACCGTGTCGGCGCCAAGCCCGACGATCCGATGTCGAGCACCTTCTCCGCCGCGATGCGCGAATGGCGCCGCTCGGTGTCGAAGGGGCTGGCGACCACGGCGACGGCGCGCGCCGCGCTGCGCCAGCGCATCGAGCAGGTCATGGGAGTCACCATCCAGCGCGAGATGGAGGCGATCGAGAAGCGGCTCGGCTTCCTCGCCACGGTCGGCGCCAACGCCACCTTCGTCGGCCTGTTCGGCACGGTGTGGGGCATCATGAATGCGTTCGGCCACATCGCCCAGTCGAAGAACACGTCGCTCGCCGTCGTGGCACCCGGCATCTCCGAGGCGCTGTTCGCGACGGCGATCGGCCTCGTCGCCGCGATCCCGGCGGCCGGTGCGTACAATATCCTGTCCGGCCACGTGCAGCGTTACGCGCTGCAGCTCGAGGCCTTCGCCGGCGAGTTCATCACCATCCTGTCGCGCCAGCTCGAGGAGCAGGGCTGATGGCCGGCCTCGTTCCCGTCGGCGGGAGCGCGTCCGGCAGGTTCCGCCGCCGCCGCTTCACGCCGATCGCGGAGATCAACGTCACGCCGCTGGTCGACGTGATGCTGGTGCTGCTGATCATCTTCATGATCACCGCGCCGCTCTTGCAGGTCGGCGTGCCGGTCGACCTGCCCAAGACCAGCGCGCAGCAGGTCGGCGGCAAGGACGAGCCGCTGGTCGTGACGGTCAACTCCAAGGACGAGGTGTTCCTCGGCGAGACCAGGTACGAACTCGCCGAGCTCAGCACCAGGCTCAAGGCGGTGTACGAGGAGAAGCCCGACCAGCGCGTCTTCATCCGCGGCGACAAGGCGATCAACTACGGCCGCATGATGGAAGTCATGGGTGTGGTGATCGACTCGGGCTTCCGCCAGCTCGGCCTGCTCGGCGAGCAGGCGGGCGGCGGCGCGCCGGCCGCGGCCGGCACGGCCAGGCCCGCGGCGCCGGCTCCGGCGCCCGCCCCCGCCCCCGCCCCCGCGCCGCGGCGGTGAGCCATGTCGGACCGTTATCCTTCCAGCGTCGAGATGCGCACGCCGGCCGTATTGTCGGCCGGCGTGCATGTCGCGGCAGTGGTGGCGGCGGTCGTGAACTTCAATTTCTTCAGCCCGCCGCCGATGGAGCCCGAGCCCGTCATGGTGGATTTCGTGGCGATCGCCGCCAAGGCGGCCGCCCCCAAGGTCGGCGTCCAGGAGCAGCAGCCCGAGAAGGCGAAGATCGCCGAGGAGACGAGCAAGGCGCCGCCGCCGAAGACGGCCGAGCCGCCGCCGCCGCCGCCCCCTCCGCCCGAGCCGTCCAAGCCGCATGTCGCCGAGGCCAAGCCCGTTCCGCCGGTGCCGGTGGAGAAGCCGAAGCCCGAGCCGCCCAAGCCGGCGGAAGACGTGATCGCGATGAAGCCGAAGGAGCCGGAGCCGCCGAAGGAGGAGAAGAAGCCCGAGCCGCCCAAGCCCGAACCGCCCAAGCCCGAGGTGAAGAAGCCGGAGCAGCACAAGCCGGAGCCGCCGAAGGTCGCGGTCAAGAAGCCCGAGCCGCCCAGGCCGCCGCCGCCGAAGCCCGCGCCGAAGAAGGATCCGGTCGACAGCCTGCTCGACGACATCCTGAAGAACAACGACAGGAATCCGCCGGTCAAGACGCCGCAGCAGTCGCCGCACCGGCCCAAGGAGATCACGCGCCAGGCGCCGATGGCGCCGGAATTCGCAGCTGTCGTGACGGCGAGCGAGGTCGAGGGCGTGCGCCAGAAGATCCGGCCGTGCTGGAATACCCTCGGCGGCGCGAGGGAGGCGCCGATCGTGACCCTGGTCGTGCAGATGAACCGGAACGGCACGCCGATCGAGGCGCAATTCAAGGACACCGGGCGCTATAACAACGACCCGGTCTATCGTTCGGCGGCCGACGCGGCGCGGCGCGCCATCCTCAATCCGCGCTGCCAGCCGTGGCCGTTGTCACCGGAAAAGTACAACTCCTGGCGCACCATCACCTTCAACTTCGATCCCCGCGACTACTGAAAGGAAGAGGTTCGACATGATGATCCCCCATCGCCGGACGGTATTGTTCGCGGCGGCGTCCGCCGTGCTGGCGGCGCCGGCGGCGCGGGCACAGCTCACGATCGACATGACCAAGCCGAGCTTCGAGCCGGTGCCGATCGCGATCGTCGACTTCCAGGGCGATCCGATGGGCGCGCAGATGGCGACGGTGATCCGCAACAACCTGCAGAACTCGGGACTGTTCCGCTCGATCGCGCCAGGCTCGTTCATCGAAAAGAATGTCGGCGCCAGTGCTCCGCCGCGCTTTCCCGACTGGCGCAGCGTCGGCGCGGCCGGCCTGGTGGTCGGTTCGGTCGCCCATTCCGGCGGCAACATCAAGGTCGACTTCCGGCTGTGGGACGTGATCGCGGGCGCCCAGGCGACCGGCCTCAGCTTCACCAGCCAGCCCAGCAACTGGCGGCGCCTGGCCCACATCATCTCCGACGCGATCTACAAGCGGGTGACCGGCGAGGAGGGCTACTTCGATACCCGGGTCGCCTATGTCTCGGAGACCGGTCCGCTCAACAGCCGCACCAAGCGCATCGCGATCATGGACCAGGACGGCGCCAACAACCGCTACATCACCGACGGCGCCACCATCGCCATCACGCCGCGCTTCTCGCCGACGCTCCAGGAGATCGTCTACATGGCGTTCGGCGAGAACAAGGGGCCGCCGCGCGTCTATCTGCAGAACGTCGATTCCGGCCGCCGCGAGCTGATGGGCAACTTCCCCGGCATGAGCTTCGCGCCGCGCTTCTCGCCCGACGGCTCGCGCATCGCGATGAGCCTGTCACAGGATGGTCGCACCAATCTGTTCGAGATGGACGTGCGCGGCCGCAGCCAGCGCCGCCTCACCAGCTCGCCGGCGATCGACACCTCGCCGTGCTATTCGAGCGACGGGTCGCAGATCGTCTTCAACTCCGACCGCGGCGGCAGCCAGCAGCTCTACGTCATGCCGTCGGGCGGCGGCGGCGAGCGGCGCATCAGCTTCGGCGAGGGCCGCTACGCCACGCCGGTATGGTCGCCGCGCGGCGA
>Ga0182739_1004503_pt1 | contig 11500 bp, 9 predicted proteins | sample eDN5th30CBELigBY_FD_128873 | JGI IMG/M metagenome (GOLD analysis project Ga0182739, IMG submission 128873) | Enriched backyard soil microbial communities from Emeryville, California, USA - eDNA 5th pass 30_C BE-Lig BY (version 2) (version 2) | ecosystem: Environmental > Terrestrial > Soil >... | reverse complement strand
ATACGCGCCGTGCGAGCGGTAGGTGGCGCCGGCGAAGACGTCGATATTCTCGCTCGGCCGGCCCGCGCCGAAGACCGAGAACAGGCCGCCGGGATTGGCCGACAGCGCGCCGTGGCCGAGGATGCCCCACTTCTCCCATGGCCGCAGGACGTCGGCGACGTCCTTGGTCTGGAACGAGACCACGCCGCCGATCGCGCCCGAACCGTAGATGTTCGCCACAGGCCCGCGCACCACGTCCACGCCGCTCAGGAGTTCCGGCTCGAGATAGAACGCGCCGTTGGCGTTGTGCCCGGACTTCTGGAAGTTCTGCCGCGCGCCGTCGATCACCACCGCAACCCGGCCGAAGTCCTGCAACCCGCGGATGTTGACCGCGGTGGCCAGATCGTCGGCCCGGTCCACGACCGAAACGCCCGGTATGCCGAACAGCGCATCGGAAGCGCGCGAAGGTTGCCATACGTTGAGTTCGGCCTCGCGGACCACCGTAACCGCCGCCAGCGACTCGATCGCTGTCTCTTCGGTCTTCGTTGCCACGACCGTGATTGGATCGAGCGCGGTCTGCGCCATCGCCGTGGTTGAACCCGTCACCAACGCGCCGACCGACGCGCTTAACAGGAAGGCGCCCAGACGCCGCTTCCCAATGCCCATGTCCCAAGCCCCCAAGGAAAATTTGCACGAAGGGCTGGCGGGCTTGCGGCACTAAGGCCGGCGGGCTTGCTGGCCGGCAGCGATCATCTTGATCGTCTGCAGTTATTGCCTTCGGTATCGAGTTGTATTACGCAGGTCAAGAAACAAATACAAGGATTAAAACCTTTCAAAAGTAAGCATATAGCTAGTTTGAAATAGGTCTAAACTGGGGTGAATACAGCCAGGAAACTGTCGGTGCAGTTTCTCTTTGGAATAAATACAATGAACGAACGCGACCAAACTTCATCGGCCTCCGGCGTGGCCGAACTGCCGCGGCACGCGCGCAAGATCGACATGGTGTCGGACCGCATCGAAAGCCGCGACCTGTTCGTCGGCACCCGCGAAGTCATCATCACCCACGGTGGCGACAGCTATCGGCTGCGCCTCACTGCGCAGAACAAGCTGATCCTGACCAAATGACCGCGCCGCACCACGTTGCCTGCATCGGCGGGGACCTGCTCTCCGCGACGCGCCGCCTGCTGGCCGGCGGGCTGATCGCGAGCCTCGCGCTGACCGTGGCGCAGGCCGGCGGCGTCACCGTAACCGGTGCGGACGGCCGCACCGTCGAGGTGGCAGATACGAGCCGCGTCGTCTCGATCGGCGGGGCGATCACCGAAATCCTCTATGCGCTCGGCCGTGAGGACCGCATCGTCGCGGTCGATTCCACCAGCCTCTATCCGTCCAGCGCGCAGTCGAAGCCGAATGTCGGCTACATGCGCCAGCTTTCCGCCGAAGGCGTGCTCGGCCTCAATCCTTCGCTGGTGCTGGCCTCGAAGGATTCCGGACCGAAGGAGACGATGGCTGTTCTCTCCTCGGCGCGCGTGCCTCTGGTTCTGGTGCCGGACCGCTACAGCGGCGAAGGCGTGCTCGAGAAGATCAAGATCGTCGCGCAGGCGGTCGAGGCCGATGCGCAGGGCGAATGTCTTGCGGCGGCGGTGAGGCGCGACCTCGAGACCCTCGCCGGCCTGCGCAAGCGCATCGACAAGCCGCTGCGGGTGATGTTCGTGCTCTCGCTGATGAATGGCCGGCCGATGGTGTCGGGCGTCGATACGGCGGCCAATGGCATCATCGCGATGGCGGGCGGCGTCAACGCGATCCAGGCCTATGCGGGCTACAAGCAGATCAATGACGAGGCGGTGATCGCGGCCGAGCCCGATGTCGTGCTCATGATGCAGCGCGCGGGCGAGCACGTCACGGCGGATCAGGTGTTCCAGATGTCGGCCTTCTCGATGACGCCGGCCGCCTCCAAACGCGCCTTCGTCAGCATGGACGGGCTCTATTTGCTCGGCTTCGGACCGCGCACCGCGCAAGCGGCGCGCGATCTCGCGACGACGCTCTATCCGGCGATAGCCAAGGGAAGCGAGCCGCCTTCCGGCCCGACGGTCAAGACTGCCGCAAGCGAGTGCCGTTAGTGTCCAGTGCCAGCGATTATCGTACTCTTCCCCACAAGGCGGGAGGGGGCGGGCCGGGCGTCGCCGCAGCGGCAGTCCGTCCGGTCACGGCCGCCGAAGAAGTCCGGCAGCCTTCCGGACTGTCGTCATCGGGGCGGAGTGGGATGCAATTGCGAACCCTCGCGATCCCCGCGCTTTGCGTGCTCCTCCTCCTCGCGGCGGTGGCTGCTGCGACCGTAGGCGCGGCGGGAATCTCGTTCGAACGGCTGCTCGCGGCGCTGGGCGTTATCGACGGCGATCCGGCGCTGCTCGCACGCGATCAACTGGTGCTTTGGTCGGTGCGCGTGCCGCGCATCGCGATGGCGGTCTGCGTCGGCGCGCTGCTCGCCGTCGCCGGCACGATCATGCAGGGCCTGTTCCGTAACCCGCTCGCGGATCCCGGCCTCGTCGGCGTCTCGGCCGGTGGCGCGCTCGCCGCGGCGGCCACCATCGTGCTCGGCGACCGGCTGATGGCGCATTATGCGATCAAGCTGCCGTTCGAGCTTCTGCCGCTCGCCGCCTTCGTCGGGTCGCTGACCGCGACCACGATCCTTTACCGCATCGCGACGCGCGAGGGCCGCACGTCGATCGCGACCTTCCTGCTGGCGGGGCTCGCGATCGGCGCGCTGGCGATGGCGGGTGTGGGGCTGCTGGTGTTCATGGCCGACGACCGGCAGCTTCGCGACATCCAGTTCTGGATGTTGGGCTCGCTCGGCGGCGCGACCTGGGAAAAGGCGATGCTGATGGCCGGCGTCGCCGGCACGATGCTGCTCGCGGTGCCGTGGATTGCGCGCAGCCTCGACCTCTTGGTGCTGGGCGAAGCCGAAGCGTTCCACATGGGCGTCGAGGTGGAGCGGCTCAAGCGCGTCGCGATCGTGCTGGTGGCGGCGGCGAGCGGCGCCGCGGTCGCCTTTGCGGGCGTCATCGGCTTCGTCGGCATCGTGGTGCCGCACCTGCTGCGCCTCGCCATCGGGCCGGGACATCGGCTGCTGCTGCCGGCGACATTCCTGTTCGGTGCGACGCTGTTGCTGGTCGCCGACACCTTCGCCCGTACGATCGCCGCGCCGGCCGAACTGCCGATCGGTATTCTTACTGCACTGGTCGGTGCACCATTCTTTCTCGTGCTGCTGCTGCGCAACCGCGGAATGCTCGGACTCTGATGGCGATACTGCAAGCATCCGACGTCGTGGTGATGGCCGGCGGCCGCCGCATCCTCGACGGCGTCAGCATCTCTCTCAAGGCGGGCGAGACCATCGCCGTGGTCGGGCCGAACGGCGCCGGCAAGTCGACGCTGCTGCGCGTGCTCGCAGGCGAATTGCGGCCGAGCAAAGGTCAGGTTCTCCTGGATGGCGGGAGTGTTGCGAGCCTGCGTCCACGCCTGCTGGCGCAGCGGCGGGCCGTGCTCTCGCAAAGCATCACCGTGACCTTCCCCTTCACGCTCGCCGAGGTGATCGCGATGGGCGCGGGCGACGGCCGGGGGGAGGTGGTGGACGCACTGGTCGCAACGGCGGTCGCAGACGTCGACCTCGGCGGCTTCGAACAGCGCATCTTCTCGACGCTGTCGGGCGGCGAGCAGCAGCGCGGCCACTTCGCCCGCGTGCTGGTGCAGATGGCCTGCGGCGAGGCGCGGCATGGGCCGGGTGTGCTCCTGCTCGATGAGCCGACGGCCAGCCTCGACCTGCGTCACCAGCTTGCGCTGACGGCCTCGGCGAAGCGCTGCGCTGCGCGCGGCGTCGCGGTGCTCGCGATCGTCCACGACCTCAATCTCGCGACGCTGTTCGCCGACCGCATCGTGGTGCTCCAGCAGGGGCGCGTGGTGGCCGACGGGCCGCCCGCGGAGGTCGTCAACGAGGAACTGCTGGAGAAGGTGTTCGGCGTGCGCGGCGCGGTCGGGCGGATCCCGGAAGGCCATCGGCCCTTCGTGCTGCCGCATGCCGCCGAGCCGGCGCCGATGCACGGGCACTGAAAGCCGGCATCGGCGCGCGCGGTTTTCCCGCGAACAGAGTTGCCCCGGAGACGATTTGCCCATCCGCCGGGCGCCGGTAATGTTCCGGCGGCCCGGGGGGATGCGGATGGAAGCGACCTACGACTTTGTCATCGTCGGCGGCGGTGCCGCCGGCTGTGTGCTGGCGAACCGCCTGTCGGCCCGCTCGGCCACAAAGGTTCTGCTGCTCGAAGCCGGTCCCGACACGCCGCCCGGCGCGGTGCCGGATGACGTGCGCTCGGTCGCGCCGCGGTCCTACTTCAACAGTGCGTATAAGTGGCCGCTCGATGCGCATATGGGCACGCGCGCGGGCCCTCCCGCAGTGCGCATATCGCAGGCACGCATTCTCGGCGGCGGCTCCTCGGTGATGGGCATGGTCGCGCTGCGCGGCACGCCCGACGACTATGACGGGTGGGCCGAGGCCGGCGCGACCGGCTGGGGCTGGGCGGACGTGCTGCCCTATTTCAAGCGGCTCGAGACCGATCGCGACTTTCCGGGCGACATGCACGGCGCCGACGGCCCGACCGTGATCCGCCGTCATAAGCCGGAGCAGTGGCCGCCGCTCTCGCATGCCGCGCGCGATTTCGCCGAGAAGCGGCAGATGCCGTTCATCGCCGACATGAACGGGGATTTCCACGACGGCCTCGGCGCGGTGCCGACGGCGGCGACCGAGACGAGCCGCCAGTCGAGTGCGATCTGCTACCTCGACGCGGCGGTGCGCAAGCGACCGAACCTGCGCATCGAGACCGGGGCGACGGTCGAGCGGCTGGTGATCGAGGGCCGGCGCGCGGCCGGCGTCGAGGCCACCGTCGGCGGCGCGCGGCAGACGTTCCGTGCGGGGGAGGTGATCCTGTCCGCCGGTGCGCTGTACTCGCCCGGCATGCTGATGCGCGCGGGCCTCGGCCCGGCGGAAGAGTTGCGCGCGCTGGGCATCGACGTCATCGCCGACCTGCCCGGCGTCGGCGCCAATCTGCAGAACCATCCGTCGCTGTATTTCTGTGCGCTCATGCGGCGCGGCATGGAGCAGCCGGCCAAACTCGCCTCGCAGAACAATACGTCGCTGCGCTTCTCGTCGAACCTGCCGGACTGTCCGCCCGCGGACATGTTCGCGCAACTCCTGAGCAAGACGAGCTGGCACAAGCTCGGCTGCAAGCTCGCGACGCTTACTGCGGTGGTGCATCAGCCGTTCTCGCGCGGGCGCGTGTCGCTGCGCTCGTCGCACTTCGCGGACCAGCCGATCGTGGAGTTCAACTATCTCGCCGACGAGCGCGATCTGACGCGGCTCGTGCTCGCAACGCGCCTGCTCGCGGACTTCGCCAATTCAGCCGAGGTCGCGCCGATCTGCCATACGTTCTATCCGGTGTTCGTGACTGATCGCCTGCGCAAGCTCAACCAGCCGAATGCGAGCAACGCGTTCAAGGCCTGGGTGGTGGCGACGCTGCTCGATGTTGCCCCTTGGCTCTCCGACCGCGTCGGCGCGATGATCGGCGGCAGTCCCGATCTCGTGACGCTCGCGGAAGATCGCGAACGGCTCGAAGCGCATATCCGCGCGAACATCGCCGGCACGGCGCATTATGTCGGTACGTGCCGGATGGGGGCGGACAGCGATCCGCTTGCGGTCGTCGATCCGGCAGGCCGCGTGCGCGGCATTGCGGGCCTGCGGGTGGTGGATGCTTCCGTGATGCCGGTGATTCCGCGCGCCAACACCAACATTCCGACCCTGATGCTGGCGGAGAAGCTCGCCGCGACGATTGCTGCGCAAGCTTAGTTTTCACTGAACTCGGCCAGTTCCTCCGCTCATTCCCGCGCAAGCGGGAATCCAGAAGTTCTTCTTTCCGGACGCCCCTGGGTCCCCGCGTGCGCGGGGACGAGCGGGATGGAGTCGATTCCGACGTGAGCCACCAGCGGCGCTACTTCTTTTCTTTTTCCTTGTCTTTTTCTTTCTCTTTCTCTTTCTCTTTGCCGTTGCTCGCGCGGTTCGTGAAGCGCGCATTGCCGAGCCCGGTGCCGATCGTCAGCACGCCCCAGTGCTCGACGTCCTGCATGAAGGGGACCTCGCTCAGGCCCTGCACCACGGCATCGTTGTGCATCAGCACCACCGTCTCGTGGTCGCCGATGGTCGGTATCGTCTCGACGAGCGCCTGCGGCAGGTGGAAGCGCTCGCTCTCCCAATTGCCGGGCAGGTTCTGTGCGCCGTCGGAGATAGAGCCGTCGGACTCGATCTGGCCGGGACAGCCGATACCGATGAATGGCGCGAGTTTGAAGCCTTCCTTCTCGGCCTGGCGGATGAGCTTTGTCAGCAGGTCGCAGAGGTTCTTGATGGTCTCGGTGCGCGACGGCTTGTCGTCGGCGTGACGCCACAACTCGCGCTTCCAGACCGAGACCTTCGACAGATCGCGCGCCTTCTTGAGATTGAGATCGAGCACGCCGGCGCGGATATTGGTCCCGCCGATGTCGACGGCGAGGATGCTGTCATGGGCTTCGAAGATCCAGGGCGGCGCGAGATGCACCGCGCCGATCAGCCCGGCTTCGTCGGGGTGATTGCGGATCGGCTGCAGGTCGATCTTCGCGCCATCGCCCTTGAGCAGCACGCCGGCGCGCGCGACCGCAAGCTGGCCGTACTTGCTTTCGCTCATGCCGCCGCCGATCACGATGCGCTCGGTGCCGCGCCAGTTTTTCGATTTGAGAAACTTGCCGGCGACGAAGGCGAGTTCCTGCGCATATTCCTCGATCGCGCCCTGCATCAATCCGATGGCATCCGGATTGTCGCTGCCGATCGCGGCGTCGAGGTCCTTCTTGCTGATCTCCTCGGTCGGCTCCTTGCCGAACGGGTCGGCATCCATCTTGCGCAAGGGCTTGCGCAGCCGGTCGAGTATGTCGCTGAAAGCCTGCTTGCGGGCGCGGTCGCCGAGAAAGCCGCCATTGTCCTTGAGACCGAGATTATAGCAGTCGACCTCCACCGCGGGCAGGCGTCCGGCGCCGTGGCCCATCAGCGGGGCGGGCTTGTTCTCGGCAGACTTCGTGTCGGAGGGCATGGCGTTCTCGTTCGACTGCGGACGATAGGAAAGATGTTGATCGGACCGTGACGTGTGCGCCGGGTGTCAGCCCGGATCACAAACGCGAAAGACAGGTTCGGCAATGTCGTTGATACTTGGATGTAAGACCGCATTCGGCGATGCGTCATCGTGATGATGCGTCATGGAATTTCCGCCTCCCCGCGGGCGAATGGCCGCTCCTGAAAACGCATTGCAGGCCATCGGGTTCCCGTCCGCGTTCGGTGGAATACGGACAGGCCGGGCCTGCAACGTGGGGGATTCTTCGGGTCATCATACAACTTTGAACTGACAAGTGCTTCGACTTGTGCCTAATCTAGTATCGGTCCGGAGCATCAAATCCACCGCCTCGCCTTGTCGAAGAGCGGTGTTGCGCCAGCAAAGGCGGCCCGGCGAACCGTACTGGGAGGTACGCAATGTCAACGCAACTTACGCGCCGTCGCTTCCTGGCGACGACGGCCGCGGCCTCGTCGGCTGCGCTCGCTATGCCGCACGTCAGTCACTCACAAGCAGGCGGCAAGCTCTCGGTGATGTTCTGGGATCACTGGGTACCCGGCGGTAATGATGCGTCCAAGGCGCTGTGCGAGGAATGGGCGGCGAAGAACAAGGTCGCGGTATCGGTCGACTACGTAACGTCGCAGGGACACAAGAATCTTCTCACCATCTCCGCCGAGCAGCAGGCGCGTTCGGGGCATGACATATTGGCGTTTCCCACCTGGGAGCCGCATGGCCGTTCACAGAGCCTCGAGCCGGTCGACGACGTGATGGCCGAACTCGTGAAGCAGCACGGCAAGGTCAACCCGACGGTCGACTATCTGGCCAAGGCCAACGGCCGCTACGTCGCGGTACCGACCTGCGTCGGCAGCCAGATCAAGGGGCCGTGCTCGCGCATCGACCTCATGAAGAAGCACGCCAACATCGACATCCTGGCGATGTATCCGGCCGGCAGTGCGCCGAAAGCCGACGCCTGGACGCTCGACAACTTCCTCAAGGCCGCCGAAGCCTGCCACAAGGGCGGCAATCCGTTCGGCATCGGGCTCGGCACGCCGGAGGACAATGTCGATACCGCGGGCGCGATCTTCCAGTCGTTCGGCGCTGCGCTGGTCGATGCCAAGGGCAACATCACGGTCAAGTCCGATCCCGTGCGCACCGCGATGGAGTACTACAAGAAGCTGGCGCAGTGGCTGCCGCCGGATGCGCCGGCCTGGGACAATGCGGCCAACAACCGCTATCTGATCTCCGGTCGCGGATCGCTGATCATGAACCCGCCGAGTTCCTGGGCGGTGGTGAAGCGCGACGCACCGCAGATCGCCGAACAGCTCTGGACGCACGGCATGCCGTCGGGGCCGGCCGGACGCTATTCGCCGTTCCTGCCGTACTTCTGGGGCATCTGGAACTTCGGCCGCAACAAGACCGCGGCCAAAGATCTGATCCTCTTCCTCTCGACCCGTCCGTCGGTCGAGAAGATGGTGGTCGCGAGCCAGGGTTACGATCTGCCAGCCTTCGAAAAGCTCACCGACTTCAAGGTCTGGGCCGAGGAAGCGCCGCCGAAGGGCACGCTCTACCACTATCCGAACCCGCACAACCACCAGATCCTTTCGGTGGCTGCGGCGCCGGCGCCGCCCAAGATCGCGCATCAGATCTACACCCAGGCGATCCAGACCAAGATGGTGGTGCGCTTCATGCGTGGTGAGCCGCTGGACCGGACGCTCGGCTGGGCCGAGAGCGAGGTCGAAGGCTTCATGCGCGGCTGAGCGGCCGGCTGTGCCGGCCGCCATCGCACCGGCGCAGCCTGGTGGTCCGATTCCAACATTCGCATGCCTTGTCGGCAGTCTGTTTTGCGAATGTTGGAATCAAAGGGTCACTCGCAAATGCAGCGGCGGCAGCGGCTGCGCGTTCCATCGTGCAGCGCGGTCCTGCCGCCGCCGAAACGCATACGAAGAAACGCATTCAAGGTCCCATAGAAAGCGACGGCCCGTCCCGACGCCCGCACGATGGCGTCGGGACGCCGGCCGCAGCGGAGGTGTCGGATGGTTGACGCGACACTTGAATCGCCGACGGTTGCGGCGACGCGCAGACGCCCGAATTTTCGCCGGGCGATGCAGCGAAAATCCACCACTGCGTTCCTGATGACCTTGCCGCTGATCCTGCTGATTGCGGTACTGGTGATCTATCCCGCGCTCTACTCCGTCCACCTTGCGACCCTGAACAAGTCGATGGAGCGGTTCGTCGGACTCGGGAACTTCTTCTTCCTGTTCAAGCGCGAGACCTTCTGGATGGTGGTGCAGCAGTCCTGCATCTTCGCCATCACGGCGGTGATCTTCAAAGCGCTGATCGGCTTCATCGTCGCGCATTTCGTCCACAACATCCCCTCGAAGGGACAGCGCAAGTGGCGCGGGATGCTGCTGGTGCCGTGGGTGATCCCGCCGGCCATGAGCTGCCTCGCCTGGCTGTGGCTGCTCGACCCGACCTACAGCGCGTTCAACTATCTCCTCGCTTTCGTCGGCATCGGGCCGATCCCGTGGACCGGAGAGGCTTATTGGGCGCGGTTCTCGGTGATCCTGATCAATGTGTGGATCGGCGCGCCGTTCTTCATGATCATGTATCTCGCCGCGCTCAAATCGGTGCCCGAGCAGCTCTACGAAGCGGCCGAGATCGACGGCGCCAACTGGTGGCAGCGCATGTGGTACGTCACGCTGCCGATGATGCGCAACATCATCCTCATCACCGCGCTGTTCTCGACCATCGTCACCTTCGCGAACTTCGACATCGTCCGCATCGTCACGGCGGGCGGGCCGATCGACAAGACCCACGTCTTTGCGACCTGGTCGTTCTGGCTCGGCATCCAGGGCGGCGACATTCCGCTCGGCGCTTCGGTGTCGCTGTTCATGGTCCCGATCCTGGCGATCGGCGCGATCTTCATCCTGCGCGACATAAACCGGCGAGGGAACGAAGCATAATGGCCAACGCAGCTGTCATGACCGGAGACGCCCCGCGGTCGCGGCCGCGATACGGCAGTATGAGTAACGACCGGCGCTGGGCGCTGCGCTGGTCGTATTTCTTCCTGGTGCTGTTCGCGATTTTCTTCCTCACGCCGCCGATCTACATGCTCATCACCTCGCTCAAGACGAGCGCGGAAATCTCGGCGGCGACCAATCCGTGGTGGGTCTACAACCCGACGCTCTCGAACTATTGGGAACTGCTCACGCAGTCGCAATATCTCGTCTACTTCCGCAACTCCGCGATCGTCTCGGTCTGCACGGTGACGATCACGATGCTCATCAGCGTGCCGGCGGCGTTCGCGCTCTCGCGCATGCGGTTCTGGGGTTCGGCGACGCTCGCGACCGGCATCTTCCTCACCTACCTCATCCCCGAGACGCTTCTGTTCCTGCCGCTGTTCAAGATGTTCGCGGTGTTCAACGAGTGGACCGGCATTTCGCTGATGAACAATTGGTGGGTGCTGCTGATCCTCTATCCGACGCTGACGGTGCCGTTCTGCACCTGGATCATGATCGGATACTTTGCCTCGATCCCGAAGGAGCTTGACGAGGCGGCGCTGATGGACGGCGCCAACTACCGGCAGATGCTGACGCGTATCTTCATTCCGGTGGCGCTGCCGGGGCTGATCGCGGCGACCATCTTCGCCTTCACCGTGAGTTGGGCGCAGTTCCTCTATCCGCTCGCCTTCACTACCTCGGCCGACCAACTGGTGCTGCCGGTCGGGATCATCACCTCGCTGATCAAGGGTGACGTGTTCAACTGGGGGCAGATCATGACCGGCGCGCTGCTCGGCGCCGCGCCGCCGCTGATCATCTACGCCTTCCTCATGGACTATTACATCGCCGGCCTCACCGCCGGCGCGACCAAGGGCTGATCAATCATGGCGCAGGTATCCCTCCGCAAGGTCGTCAAGCGCTTCGAGGAGATCGAGGCCGTGGCGGGCATCGACCTCGAGATCGACGACAAGGAATTCGTGGTGCTGGTCGGCCCCTCCGGCTGCGGCAAGTCGACGACGCTGCGCATGATCGCCGGCCTCGAGGAGATCAGCGACGGCGAGATCGCGGTCGATGGCGATGTCGTCAACGACGTGCCGCCGAAGGACCGCGATATGGCGATGGTGTTTCAGAACTACGCGCTCTATCCGCACATGACGGTGTACGAGAACATGTCGTTCGGGCTGCGCCTCAAGCGCTTCCCGAAGGACGAGATCGAGCGCCGCGTGCAGGAAGCCGCGCGCATCCTCGACATCCGCGAACTGCTCGACCGCAAGCCGCGTGCGCTCTCCGGCGGCCAGCGCCAGCGCGTCGCCATGGGCCGCGCCATCGTGCGCAACCCGAAGGTGTTCCTGT
>Ga0182739_1004501_pt1 | contig 11503 bp, 14 predicted proteins | sample eDN5th30CBELigBY_FD_128873 | JGI IMG/M metagenome (GOLD analysis project Ga0182739, IMG submission 128873) | Enriched backyard soil microbial communities from Emeryville, California, USA - eDNA 5th pass 30_C BE-Lig BY (version 2) (version 2) | ecosystem: Environmental > Terrestrial > Soil >... | reverse complement strand
GCTTAGGTACTGAAGGAGTAGTTCCATTAGGAGTAGGATACGGGTACGGAGCACCTTATCCTGTGCCAATAGGGCCGGTGGGAGTTGCTAGTGGTGCATGGTATGCATTTTTTATTATTTTGTTTATTGTTATTATTCTGTTTTGGGGTATATGGGCTTTTGGTGGATATTACAACTAAATAGGTAAAATGAGAATGAGGTAAAACATTTATAAGGTGGGCAATCATTCTAATTTTCTGTAGTAATAACTTAGAAAATTTATTATGAGTGCCCATTATTATTATTTACTTTTTATATAATGATTAGAAGGAAAATTTTTCTTTTTATATAGGGAAGAATGACGTAGTATTATGTAAGAAAGGAGTGTTATTTTTATGAAAAAAGATTATCAAGAAACTTGGAATCTAGACGTATTTTTTCCAGGTGGAAGTAGTTCTTTAGATTTTCAAAAACACTTAGAGGCAACGGAAGATGCTATTCAGGAATTTTCCAAACAAGTACATAAGTATAAATTAGAAAATAATACAAATGATCAAATTTTACTTACCAAAATAGTGGATCTATTTGAAATAGTAGTGAAGAAAGTTAGACAGGCTGGGGCTTTTGTTAGTTGCTTAGAAGCACAAAATATGGAGGATAAGGATGCTAGTGCTCTAAGAGGGAAAGTGACTGAAATAAGCGCAAGATTTCAAAACGCACTTACCGTTTTTGATGGGAAGTTATCTTCATATGATGATGTAACATGGAACGGTCTCTTTGAAGGTAGTAACTTAGAGGAATTGTATTTTATTTTATCTGAAAGAAGAACACACGCAAGACAAAAGCTGTCAGAGAATGAAGAAACCCTAATTAATAAATTAAGTGTTGATGGATATCATGGTTTTGGTCAAATGTATGATACGATTGTAGGTTCCATCCAAATACCATTTATAGAAAATGAAGAGAAAAAATATTTATCAGTAGGACAAGCTGCTAATAAGTTTTCCGATCCTGATCGTACTGTGCGAAAAGAAATCTTTTCAGAGTGGGAAAAAGCATGGAATGAAAAAGGAGACTTATTGGCTAAAACATTGAATCATTTAGCAGGATTTCGATTAAATGTTTATGAAATGAGAGGTTGGAAGAACTTTTTGAAAGAACCTCTTGAAATGAATAGAATGCAAGAAAAAACATTACAGACGATGTGGAAGGTAATAGCAGATAATAAAAAGCCTTTTGTGAAGTTCTTGGAACGGAAAGCACAATTATTAGGATTAGAGAAATTAAGTTGGTATGATTTAGATGCACCAGTTGGTAGTCTAGATACGAAAATGTCTTATCAAGAAGGGGCTAATTTTATTGTAAAACATTTTAGTCAATTTGGTTCCAATCTAGGAGAATTTGCGGAAAAAGCATTTGAAGATAGCTGGATTGAGGCAGAAGATCGTAAAGGGAAAAGACCTGGAGGATTTCATACTTATTTCCCAGAAAGCAAGCAATCACGAATCTTTATGACCTATTCGGGGACTCCTTCTAATGTATCGACACTAGCCCATGAATTAGGACATGGATTCCATACATATGCTATGGGAGACATGCATACTTTAAATAGAAATTATGCCATGAATGTAGCAGAAACAGCATCTACTTTCGCAGAAATGATCGTTTCAGATGCTGCTTTGAAAGAAGTGAAAAAAGAAGAAGAAAAAATAAGTTTACTTGAAGACAAAATTCAACGCTCCATTGCTCTATTAATGAATATTCATGCTAGATTCTTGTTTGAGACTAGTTTTTATAATTTAAGAAAAAATGGGTTAGTTAGTAAAGAAAAATTAAATGAATTGATGTTAGATGCTCAAAAGGAAGCTTATGGAAATGCACTAGAAGAATATCATCCTTCTTTCTGGGGATCGAAATTACATTTTTATATTACGAATGTACCTTTTTATAATTTTCCTTATACATTTGGATATCTGTTTTCTCTAGGAATATATGCAAGAGCGCTAGCTGAAGGACCGGGATACGAAGAGAAATATATAGCGATGTTAAAGGATACTGCTAGTATGACAGTAGAAGATCTAGCATCTAAACATTTGCAAGTGGATCTTACTCAAGAAGATTTCTGGGAAAGTGCTATTAAGCTTTGTATAGCAGATGTAGAGGAATTTTTAGATTTAACCAATTAAGAACAAAAACGTTTTGACAAAAATAGATCTCGCAAACTATTATTGCGAGATCTATAACCATCACTCTAGATTTTTTTCCACTTAAAGTTACCAATCATTAGTATAGAAAGTAGTAACATGAGAATTAAGTAGGCATGGGGTGGAATGATGTTAATTCCTAAATAACTAAATGTTAAAATACAACCTGCTGCAGTAATCGGTAAACCAGTGAAGTATCCGTTGCTCTCTGTAATATTAAACCTTGCTAATCGAAACGCGCCTGATACAATATAAAGGACAATGAAAAAAGTACCGGGAGTACCAATTGATGAAGCAATTCCTTGATAGAGTAATAATGCTGGTGCAATCCCGAAAGAAACGATATCGCTCATGGAATCAAGTTGTTTACCTAATTCCGATGTACTATTAAACTTCCGTGCAGCCATTCCATCAAGTCGGTCTGCTAATGCTGCAATAAAGATAAGAAGCAAGCTTAGTCTAGGGTTTCCTTTAAAAGCATATATAATTGCAAAAGCACCGAGAGAAATGTTTGTTAATGTAAGTGCATTTGCTATTTGCATCTTACACATCTTTTTGGTCTGTTCTATGACACCTTGTAAAAACATCTTATTCACTCCTAGTATGAAATAATATTCATACACAATTTTTTTATATAATAATATATAATTTTAATGTAATATATGAATGTTGGTAAAGAAAAATTTCACTTTTGGGGGATTGTTCCATTGAAAGAAGCAATTTATCGACTTTTGATTGAGCTAACAAATGGGAAATGGAGTTCCTATTTGATAAAGAAATTTGTCCAATCTAATTGGAGTGGTCATTGCATCCCACCTTTCTCAAAATTTTATAATATCAATATTCATGAAATGGAAAAGGATATTAAAGATTATAAATCACTGCATGAATTTTTTATAAGAAAATTGAAGGATAATGCTAGAGAAATTGAATCATCTTTCGAGAAAATTATTAGCCCAGTGGATGCAATTATTGAGGATATTGGAAATGTACAAAAAAACCGAATGATTACAGTTAAGGGAAAAAGTTATTCCATCTTAGATATGCTAGGTGATGAACAGGTAGTTAATAAATATATTGATGGACATTATATGATTCTCTATCTTAGTCCTAGTCATTACCATCGAATACATAGTCCGGTTTTTGGAGAAATCACAAAGCAATGGACACTTGGATCTAAATCATATCCAGTTAATAAATATGGATTAAAATGGGGAAAAGATACCCTTTCCAAAAATTATCGTACTGTAACAGAAATTCAAACAAAATCTAATGATTATATATGCATGGTTAAAGTTGGAGCAATGTTTATTAATTCGATTGTTATAAGTCACCGAGAGCAACAACTCGTAAAGGGAGAGGAAATGGCTTATTTTTCCTTCGGATCTACAGTCGTGTTATTGTTTGAGAAAGATAAATTTAAACAGAGAAAGTTTCCTTCAATCCCATATCAAGTTAAAATTGGAGAAGTAATAGGGGAGTTTAAGCAAAAGGAAAATTAAAAGATATAAAAAAGAAGCTGTCAAACAAATGACTAGGTTAATTACCGATATATACAAAGTATAAGAAGGTATTGTTAGATCTCTTGTTTTATACTTACTATATCGTTTAATTGTCCATTTGTTTGGAACAGCTTTTTTACTGTAAGTTTATGGAAGACGATAATTTATGAAGATACTTTAATTTTATTGCTTAGTGAACGTCGGTGAATTTCAGTTTCAATGAGACGAATAAATTCAGGGCTTAATTCAAGCTCCCTTGCTTTATGATAAGACTCAATCAACAACTCATCTGACAACTTACGCATGTCAGAAAACACCTCCATTCTTTAATAAATTTGTGGGGATCAATTCAATTTATTTAAAGTTTCATATAGAAACTAGGAATATCTCTATTAGTTTAGTTTGTGTAATCTTGGAAGTATTTTGATATTTCTTATGTAACCTTACTTTACCAAAAATAAACATTAAGAACAACTGTTCTGTTATCCACAATTGTCGGTGGATAACCTGTGATTAATATGTTAAGAAGTAGAAGGGTTATATGTAAATCAAAGGGGAATATGTGTATAATGTTATCCACATATGGAAAATTATGCGCTTTTTGTCGAAAATTATTTTGATTTGCATAAAAAAAGCATTCATATTCTACTCTTAATGACTAGAAAAAGGTATAATATTACTTTCTTATATTTAATATAAAAGTTTTATTTTAAATAAGCTCTCTCACTTATATGCAAAAAAGTTGTGAGTTAGGTTAATAATGAGAAGAGGAATTTACTTAAAGAGGTGTCACTGAATGTTTAATCAATTTTTGCCTAATCAATTTGTGAAAAGTATATTTGAAATTTCTCCATCTAGCTTAAAAGAAAAAGGAATAAAAGGGATTATTACAGATTTAGATAATACTCTTGTTGAATGGGATCGTCCCCTTGCTACTCCACAAATTATGGAATGGTTCGCTGAAATGAAGCGAAATGACATTAAAGTAACAATTGTATCTAATAATAAACAAGATAGAGTGAAGGCTTTTTCAGACCCTCTACAGATTCCTTTTATTTTTGCAGCAAGAAAACCATTAGGTCGTGCATTTAAAAGAGCAATTACTCAAATGGATATTAAAAAGGAAGAAGCTGTAGTTATTGGAGATCAGCTGTTAACAGATGTACTTGGAGGAAATAGAAGTGGTTTTCATACCATTTTAGTAGTGCCTGTTGCACAAACAGATGGATTTATGACTCGGATAAACCGAAAGATAGAAAGAAGAATATTAAATTGGTTTAGAAAAAATGGAAAATTAACTTGGGAGGATTAATACGTGACAGAAAGAATTCACTGTATCGGCTGTGGTGTTGCTATTCAGACCGAAAATAAGGATCAATTAGGTTATGCACCTCTTTCTTCATTGGAGAAAGAAGAAGTAATCTGTCAAAGATGTTTTAGATTAAAGCATTATAATGAAGTACAGGATGTTTCTTTAACAGATGATGATTTTTTGAAAATATTAAATGAAATTGGACAAAGTGATAGTCTGATTGTAAAAATTGTCGATATATTTGACTTTAATGGGAGTTGGCTACCTGGATTACATCGATTTACTGGAAAAAATAAAGTACTCTTAGTGGGTAATAAGGTAGATCTTTTACCGAAATCCGTAAAACATCAAAAAGTAATAAACTGGATGAAAAAAGAGGCAAAAGATTTAGGATTAAGACCAGAAGATGTATATCTTGTTAGTGCAGAAAAAGGAAAGAATATTAAAGAAGTATTAGAACATATCGAATATCATCGTAATGGAAAAAATGTTTATATAGTAGGATGTACAAATGTAGGTAAGTCTACTTTTATTAATCGTATTCTGAAGGAAGTTTCTGGTGAAGAGAACCTGATTACTACATCTCATTTTCCTGGGACTACACTAGATATAATCGAAATTCCTTTATCAGATGGTAAATATTTGGTAGATACGCCAGGGATTATTAATCATCATCAAATGGCCCATTTCGTAGATAAGAGAGATTTAAAAGTAATAACTCCAAAAAAGGAAATAAAAGCAAGGATTTTTCAACTAAATGAAAAACAGACACTTTTCTTTGGAGGTTTAGCACGATTTGATTTTGTTAGAGGAAATCGTAATAGTTTTGTTTGTTACTTTTCTAATGAAATAAATATTCATCGAACAAAATTAGAAAATGCTGCCCAGTTATATGAAAAGCATGTAGGTGAACTTTTGACACCACCAAGACAGGAACAATTAGATGAATTCCCTGAATTGGTAAGACATGATTTTACTATTAAAGAACCGAAAACAGACATCGTCTTTTCTGGGCTAGGTTGGATTACTGTAAACGAGCCGAATATTCAGGTTTCTGTTCATGTACCTAAAGGAGTTCATGCAATTCTTAGAAAGTCCCTTATATAAAAAATATTCTTATATCGCAAATTATTACTGAAATAATAGAGATAAAACAAAGGGGGAGTGAGTCTAATGAAAAAATATATGGTTATTGGGGATCCTATTAAACATTCTATGTCACCTGCAATGCATAATGATCTATTCCAAGCATATGGAATAGATGCAAAATATGAAACCTACCATATAAAAAGGGGAATGCTAGAAAGTGGTTTAGAAGAACTAAGGAACTTGAAAGTGGATGGTTTTAATGTTACCGTACCGCATAAAACAGATATTATTCCCTATTTGGACGAGCTAGATCCTTTAAGTGAAGCTATTGGAGCAGTAAACACTGTCGTGCAAAAGAATGGGAAATGGATTGGATATAATACAGATGGATATGGATTTTTACAAGCTCTAGAACAGGAAAAAGTAAATTTAAAAGAGCAAAAGGTATTAATTATTGGAGCAGGTGGAGCAGCTAGGGCAATTTACTTTACTTTAGCTCATTATGGCGTAAAATGGATTGATATTTGTAACCGCACTGTGGAAAGAGCAAATATGTTAAAAGAGGATTGTCCTTTTGAAGTACATACAAATATACTTAATATTTCTGAAGCTGAGTCTTCCTTAGAAAATTATTCACTAGTAATTCAAACAACTTCAATTGGTATGTCTCCAAACATAGAGGTTTCTCCAATAAATTTACACTATTTAAGAAGTGATTCTTTAGTGAGCGATATTATTTATAATCCATTGGAAACCATGATTTTAAGAACAGCAAAAGCAAAAGGTGCTCGGATTCAAAATGGAATTGACATGTTTGTATTTCAAGGTGCACTTGCGTTTGAAAAATGGCAAGGTTTTTTTCCAGATACAGACAGAATGAGAAAAATTGTGTTAAATCAATTAGGAGGATAACAAATGTTAAAAGGTAAACAAAAGAGATTTTTACGAGCAAAGGCACACCATTTAAACCCTATTTTCCAAGTAGGTAAGGGTGGAGTAAATGAGAATATGATTAAACAAATAAGTGAAGCATTAGAAGTAAGAGAATTATTAAAAGTGAGTATTCTACAAAACTGTGAAGAAGATAAAAATGAAGTAGCCAAGGAATTAGCAAAAGGTACAAAGAGTGAACTTGTTCAATTGATTGGGCATACTATTGTACTATATAAGGAATCAAGAGAAAACAAAACAATTGTTTTACCATCTTAATTCAAAGAGGCGATTACCTTGAAAAAAGTAGGGATATTAGGCGGGACATTCGATCCACCTCATATAGGTCATCTTATTATTGCGAATGAAGTGCTTCACTCGAAGAATTTAGATGAGATATGGTTTATGCCAAATCAAGAACCGCCACATAAAATAAAAACAGTAAGTGTAACAAATGAACAACGAGTTGAAATGTTAAAATTGTCTATTGAAAGCATCCCGCAATTTCGTATTACAACTATAGAGCTCGATAGAAAAGGTAAATCGTATACATTTGACACGATTCAAATTTTGAAAGAGACTAATCCAGATATGGAGTTTTATTTTATCATTGGTGCAGATATGGTGGAATATCTGCCTAATTGGTATAAAATTGATGAGTTGATTGGAATGGTTCAATTTATTAGTGTGAATCGTCCAAATTATGAACATCAAACAAGTTATCCTGTTCAGTTTGTAGAAGTTCCTGACATTAATATTTCATCTAATCTAATTCGTAATAGGCTAAGGAATCATAAAACAATTTCATTTTTGGTGAGAGATGAAGTGAAGCACTATATAGAGGAGAATAGATTATATGAATCGTGAGGATGCACTTAAATTAGTAAGAGTACAGCTAACAGAAAAGCGATATATACACACAATTGGAGTAATGGAGACAGCTATAAAGCTGGCTGAAAAATATGGTGGAGATGTAAAAAAGGCAGAAATAGCAGCTATTTTTCATGATTATGCTAAATTTCGACCAAAAGATGAAATGAGACAGATTATTGTTGAGCAAAAAATGGACCCAAATCTACTTCTATTTCATTCAGAATTATGGCACGCTCCAGTTGGAGCATATTTGGTGGAAAAGGAAGCGGGGATAAAGGATCAGGATATACTTGATGCTATTTCATTTCACACATCTGGCAGACCAAATATGAGCCTACTCGAAAGAATTATTTATCTTGCTGACTATATTGAGCCAGGCAGAGCTTTTCCTGGAGTTGATGAAGTAAGAGAAATGGCGGAAAGTAATTTTGACAGGGCATTTCTACAGGCAGTAAAAAACACTATAATGTTTTTAATTAGAAATAATCGAGCTGTATTTCCGCTTAGTTTTGAAACATATAATAGCTATTGTAAAATAATGGAGGTTGAATAAATGGATGAACGTACTTTATTAATGACTGCTGTAAAGGCAGCTGATGATAAACGAGCAGAAAATATTGTTGCATTAAATATGAAAGGTATTTCTCTTGTTGCTGATTATTTTGTGATTTGTCATGGTAATTCTGATAAACAAGTACAGGCAATTGCAAATGAAATCAAGGATAAATGTAGTGAGCAAGGAATTACAATTAAAAGACTAGAAGGCTATAATGAAGCAAAATGGATATTAGTTGATTTAGGTGATGTTATTGTCCATGTATTCCATAAAGATGAACGATTATATTATAACTTGGAAAGATTATGGGGAGACGCACCTTCTGAAAACATTGAAAGTGTCATAAATTAACATGAGTTACCAAGAATTTGCCTATCTTTATGATCAATTAATGGAAGATGTTCCATATGAAGAATGGGTAAGATTGATACAAAGAGCTACAAATGAATATGGAGTCAGTGGAAAGACTTTATTAGATCTTGCATGTGGTACGGGAGAATTAGCCATTAAGCTTTCTAAGGCCGGTTTTAAGGTTACTGGTGTAGATCTATCGGAAGATATGTTAAGTGTTGCTCAGGCGAAAACAGAGGATGCTCATGAAAGTATATTTTATCTTGAACAAGACATGTCAACTCTTGAAGGTCTTCCTATTTTTGATATCATTTGTATATGTTGTGATTCATTAAATTATTTACAAACAGAAGATGAAGTCATTAGTACTTTTAATGGTGTATATGAGTATTTAGATGAAAGTGGAATATTCATTTTTGATGTTCATTCTTTATACAAAATGAATCACCTATTTCTTAATCAAACCTATGCTGTCAATGATGAAGAGTTAAGTTTGATCTGGCAATGCTATGAAGGTGAATATCCAAATAGCGTAGAACACGACTTAAGCTTCTTTCAGCTAGATGAGAATACTGGTCTATATACTCGCTATGATGAAGTCCATTTTCAAAGAACTTACTCTATCTCACAATACAGAGAATGGTTAGAGCAAGCTGGCTTTTCCATAGAAGCTGTAACAGCAGATTTTACCGAAGAACCTGTAAATGAACGGGAACAGGCAGAACGAATCTTTTTCATTTGCAGAAAAAGAAAATAACATAAACGAAAAAAGGGAGTTGCTCCATATGGATTGGTTGCATTTCCCTTTTTGTTTATAAAAAAATTTTTAAACATGAAGGATTTTAGATTATATGTATAGAAATATCTATACACAGTCTATCTATTCCTTTGTACCTGAAACAAGATGTTTTAAGGAACTCTGATCGTCTTCAAATTTCAATTGTGTTGCTTGGAATAGTTGATTGAAAATATCTCCTAATTGTTGTTCCAATATATTTAAACCTTCACCAGTAATCCCTCCTTTAACATTCACTTTTTCTTGTAATGTAGGTAATGTGTAGATTTCTTTCTTTAGTAATTCTCCTAATCCAATTAACATTTCACTCGCTAGTTTTGTTGCTGTTTGCTCGTCTATGTTCGTTTCTTCTACGGCTCCATCTATAAATCTTTGTGTTAAATAACTAAAAAATGCAGGACCACAACTAACAATATCTGATGCCACTCTCGTAATACTATCCTCAATTTCTAAAGGAGTAGAAAAATTTTCAAACATCATCCATAATTCTGTTTTCCATTGATCTGTACAATGATTTCCAAATGAAAATAAAGAAACACCAGCTAGTGCCCTATTAGTTATGCTTGGTATAATCCTAGCAACAGAGCAGGGTAATACTGATTCAAGCTGTATCGGATTAATCGGGCTAGTTATCGATACTACGCATTGATGTGATTTTAAATAAGGAGCAATCAATTTAGCGACGCTAAATGTATCATGTGGTTTTACACAAAGAAAAATAAGATCTGTATTTTTAGCTATTTCCTGATTATTGGCTGAAATATTAATCGCAGGATAAGACTTTTTAATATCTAAAGCTTTTGTTTTCGTGCGATTATAAATAAATAAATCCTCGGGGGAAATAGCCTTTCCTTCAACCATTGCTTCTATCAGTATTTTCCCCATATTTCCGGTACCAATCATTCCTATTTTCACGTATCTTCCCCCCTGTAATGAGCGGTTTCTCATATAACGATATGAAATAAAAAAGGCAAATATACCACGAAAGGAAGATTAGTTATGATGATATGGATACAAAAAAATAAAAAATTCCTATTAATTGTTGGTGTAGGACTTATTCTTTTAGTACTTTATCGAATATATCCTTCCATGGAAGGTAAAGAAGAGAATGAGTATTTCTCATTTGAAGATACACTCAAGGAAGATGATTTAATTACAAATGAATCAGTGGAGAAAGTGGAAAGTAGTAATACGGTAATAATGGTTGATGTAAAAGGTGCTGTTAAATATCCAGGAGTCTATGAAATGAATGAAACTGCAAGGGTGAATGATGCTATAAAAACTGCAGGAGGTTTGTTAGAAAATGCTGAAGAGGACGCTATAAACTTTGCAATGAGATTGAGCGATGAAATGGTCATCCATGTTCCTTTTGTAGGAGAAGAAGGGAGTGTAGCCTTGACGGAAATGTCACAGCAAACTACTAATAGTCAAGGAGAAGCTGAAAATAACGTAATAAATATAAATAAAGCAAGTGAAGAGGAACTTCAGGAAATACCTGGAATTGGTCCTTCTAAAGCAAAAGCAATTATCGAATACAGAGAAACAAATGGCACATTCACTTCAAAGGAACAAATGAAGGAGATTAGTGGCATAGGTGAAAAAACATACGAAAAGCTTGAGAGTTATATTACTGTTAAGTAAATAGAAAGATGAAGAATAAGTCGTTCTTTATTTGGACATTTATTATTCATTACAATAAGAAATTGTTGATATTAGGTCTTTTAAATATGGTAATGACAACAAAGAAGAGGAAAAAAGGGGGGAATAGATGATCTACTAGTAATACCCTTTATTGACTGTATCAATACTTCCTTATAAACTAAATGAAGGACAAATAATGTAAGGTATTTAGAGGAGTGAGGGCAATGAACAGAATTTCTTGGAATGAGTATTTTATGGCACAAAGTGAAT
>Ga0182739_1004500_pt1 | contig 11504 bp, 8 predicted proteins | sample eDN5th30CBELigBY_FD_128873 | JGI IMG/M metagenome (GOLD analysis project Ga0182739, IMG submission 128873) | Enriched backyard soil microbial communities from Emeryville, California, USA - eDNA 5th pass 30_C BE-Lig BY (version 2) (version 2) | ecosystem: Environmental > Terrestrial > Soil >... | reverse complement strand
CCGTTGTAATGCTACCATTAGCATAAAAGAAATCTCTTCACGGAAAACTTACTTTTGCCCTAAATGCCAGCACTAGAGGACTTTTTATTATATCCATTGTAAAGCAGTTACATGGTCGGAGAGGTATAATAGAGTAGCAGCAAATATAGAGGGAATCTATATTTGCTGCTAATTTAGGACTCATCTTCGTAAAAATATTTTGCCGAACTTCACATTAGTTTTGATATATGTTTTTTCATATATGGCCATACTGCTGTCCCTTAGTTCTATCTGATTTAAAGCAGTACTATTAACGAGCACTTGCTAATCCAACTGAAGTATTCTCATATTTTTTATCCTCAATTGCTTTTACCATAAAATGCGCAACGCTTGCACGTGGAATCGAGCGAGATGTTGTAGGCACGTCTTCGAATGTTTCGACATAATCCTGTTCTAGTGCCGTATCTTTCAAGCCCATCGGACGTGCAATTGTATAAATGACATCTTTTGACATGATTGCCTCTAACGCTGCACGATGATCTTTTAATGGTTTTTCCAATAATTTCATCATCATTTTCCCCGAAATTCCTGGAATTTCATTAAATACCCCAGCGGATGCACAATAGATAATACGTTTAACATTAGCAGCCTCCATACCATTTGCGATATTGCGACCCATTCGTTGGATAGACGTATCCTTATTGGGACCTTTTGTGGAACCGATACAAGAAACTACAACATCGTGACCCACAATTGCCTCTGTTACTTTTGCAGGATCAAATGCATCCCCTTGAATAATTCGAACTCCTTGAATGTCCATTTTCTCAGGCGTGCGAACAAAAGCAGTTACCTCATATCCTTTTTCAACTGCCTGCTGTACAAATAATTTTCCAACACCGCCCGTCGCGCCAAATACGATAAGCTTCATTGAGCATCACCTCTAACGTATATTAATTCGAGTATAGCACTCTCTAACTTGAAAACAAATTAACAGGTAAGGGGAGTTTTCTCCAATCCATTTGATATGACCAGATGTAGAAATAGAAGTTTGTATAGAGTTGAAGTGCAAGCCGGCGCACATAATTTAAGGAAGTTAGCGGATAGACACATCACGCTAACTTCCTTGAATCTGTATTTGGAGGGGACGATTAGGTGCCCCATTTAGATGTAATGAAAATGCCAGTCCATATATTTAGTAAAGGAAATGGATTGTATTAATCTAGTAGACCAACTAGATCTGCTGACTTTTTCAAGACTCTTGCCATTTGTGCACGAGTTAAGTTCGCTTTTGGATTTACTTTTCCATTGCTACCTGTCATAATGCCTTGTGCTTGCAGTTCAGCTAGTGCTTCTTTTGCATAGTCTGCTATTTTTGCATTGTCTTTATAGTTCAATGCAGCAGCAGTAGTTATGTTTGTGTAGCCTTTATATTGCAACATACGGTAAATCATAACTGCTGCTTGCTGACGTGTAATCGGAGCATTTGGATTGAATTTAGTCTCGCTCACACCACTAGTAATACCGATTTCAGACAATGCTTGAACTTCTTTAGCGAACCATTTGCCTTTTACATCTTTAAATTTCGGTTCTTTAGACGAAGTAATGTCAAGTGCGCGAGCCACCATAACTGCGAACTGAGCACGTGTAATGTTTGCATTTGGACTGAATGTTGTTTTAGATGTACCTGCTGTAATACCCGCTGAATATAATGCAAGAATATCGTCTTTGCTGAAAATTTTATCGATATCTTTGAAGGGATTTGTAATTGTTGTTGGGACGTTGTTAGTTGTTTTTGCTGGTACATTAAACTTGAAGAATAATGTGTAAGCACCGTATCCTAAATCACCTGAGTCAACAAAGATTTTTGTAATGCCATCTTTGTCTTGAACAAGTGGTAAACGAATAACGCGTACTTGATCCAATTTTTCTCCCGTCGAGCTCAAAATGTCGATATCGACTTTCTTGCCAGCAGCATCGATGTATTGTAATGTCGCAAAGCCGTAAGCTTTACCAGTTAATGTTAACTCAACATACTCTTTGCTATTCTCTTTAACGTAAACCGCATTTGAGAAGTACGGTGCTAAATAACCTGTAATGAACTCAGCCATTGAACCATTTGGATCAGCCGCCATTGTATACGTCATAGATTGACGCACGTCTTGGGAAATTTGTTGTACTTCTTCTTGAGGTTTCGCTGTTTCAATTGCTGTCTCAACTGTTGTTTCAACTTTTGTGTCAGTAGTTGTATTTGCGAGTTGTTTATCAGTTAAATCAAATGTGAAGTTTAAGTTGTAAGAGCCATAGCCTAAATCTCCAGAGTCAACGAAAACTGTTACTTCTTTAGCAGCTGGGAATCGGAATACACGTACTTGATCCAATTTTTCACCTTTTGAGCTTACAATTTCACCGCCACCAGTAGCTTTAATTGTTTCAAATCCATAAGCCTTGCCTGTTAATGTTAGCTCAATGTATTTTTTACCATTAACTGTTACAAGTTGAGCATTTGAGAAGTAAGGTGCCAGGTAATTTGTAATAAATTCATTGCCAGGTGAAACCATTTTATACGTAATGGATTCACGAGCTGTTACTTTGCCAACTTTACCTGTTGAAGTACTACTGTTAGTCGATGAACCACTGCCAGATGAAGTACTGCCGCCAGTAGAGGAACCATTGCCAGACGAAGTACTGCCACCAGTAGAAGTATCACCACCTGTTGTAACATTAGCAATGTCTTTACTTACTTCAACCGCAGGAGCAACTGTAAATATTTTACCATTTGTATCCACCACTTCGAATGAAATGCCTTTAAGTGAATCTGTTACAAAGGACACTTCTTTATCAGTTTCGGCTATTGATACAGTAGATGATACTTCTTCTGATGAAACTAATGCCAATAATGGTGATAATGAGGCAGTAAACACAAATGGTGCAAATGCTGTTTGTTTCGGCCAAGTACCAATTTCGTTACCATCTTGTCTAATCGATAATTTTTTTACATTTTGGTCTAGGTTAAATTTTAATGTAACTTCAAGGTTATTGTTGTCATTAATTAGGATTGATGCATCAGAAATTAAATTGTTAAACACTTCACGAGCTTCTGGCTGAGTTGATGTACCATAGTTGAATGAAATTTGAGCCGGTTTATTCTTCGTTAATTTTAGATCGCTTGGTTTAGTAATAATGACATTGTTTGGATTGCTTGGTTCTGATGGTGCAGCAACTGAATCCTCTTTTTCTGAATTCACATTAAATGTGAAGAATAATGTGTAGGCACCATAGCCAAGGTCACCAGAATCTACAAATAATTTTGAAACGCCTTTTGAATCTTGAATTAATGGCATTTCAATGACGCGAATTTGTTCTAATTTTTCACCTGTGCTGCTAATTGTTGATACGTTTTGCTTATTACCAGTAGCATCAATATATTGTAATGCTGTAAAGCCATATGCTTTCCCTGTTAACGTTAATTGAACGTATTTTTTGCCATCACGTGTAATCAACTTCGCATTTGAGAAGTAAGGATTTAAGTAACTTGTAATAAAGTTAGCCATCGGATCACTTGGATCAGCCACCATTGAATAAGTGATAGCAGTACCTTCATCAGTTACTGGTGGTGTAGAAGGTTGCTCTGTTTCAGGATCCACAGGTGTAGAAGGTTGTTCCGGTTCAGGACTTACAGGAGCAGTCACAACAGTTTCAACCGGAAGTGCACCTTCCGTATTTATGTTTACTTCATCAACATTTACTGTCATATCAGTAGTACGATTATTTGCAGTTTTACTTGTAGAGAATTCAAGACCCTCTAATGAGTCGACTGTAAATGTAACAAGAGAAGATGTATCTTTCCATGTAGTGAGTGTGTTACCGTTTTGAGTTGCGGTAAATGAATTTAAACCAGCCGGATCTACTTGTAATGTTACTTGTACTTTACCTTCCACTGCTTTAGCTGCTGCAGCTTTAATTGTTGTAGGGAATGCCGCAGCGTGCCAAGAAGTAGCCGAGCTATATGCAAAGGCAATCGCTTGGTCTTGTGCAGTTAAGTCCGTAGCTATTTTGACAATGGTTTTCGCAACAGGTGCAAAGTCAAACGTAAAGATGTTATCATATTTTTCGCCTGTCATAACAACAACCGATTTTTTATTTTCATCTAAAGGTACGCGAATTGTACGAACTAAATCGTTACCAGTTAAACCATTTGATGCATAAGCGGCATCAGTACCTTCTTTGGAGCCTAGTTTGATAGATGTATAGGCATAAGTATGGCCAGTAAGTTCGATATCTGCATAAAACTGCGTGCCGATACGTACGATTTTTGCCTTTTTAATATAGCTACCCATGTAGCTATCAATCATCGCTTCACCAGTAGAGAATGTAAAGTTTGCGTCTGCTTCGACTACTTCGTCAGGTGTTGGAAGTTCTTTAACTGGGTACTCAGATTCAATATTCGGGAAATCTAAGTACACTGTATAGTCATGATGGTAGTTAATCATATCAATATCAACTTTTACCCAGGCAGCATTATTTGAGAAAGAATCGATTGGGTAAGTGAAAACTGTCGTACCATCTTCTTTTTCTTCAACAATAGAATCTTGAAGTTGACCATTTACGGTAGATTTGAAATCTGTAATCCAACCTTTATTTGCTGCAGGTATCGTCATTTGAACATATTTTTTACCGTCGGCAGAAATCCCTAAAATGGCCTTGTCTTCAACATATCCATCCATAACAGATTTATCATTTTGTTTGTCGTTTTTGAAATTTAGAGTAATATTATATGTTTGAACAAATTTAGGGGCACTTACTTCCGTTTTTTCATTGGTTGCCTCTACCACAGTTGAAGTGGTAGAATAATTAATGCCATTGTCAATTGATTCTGTAGTCGTGTTCCCGCCAGAACTTGTGATTTCAGATCCTTTGTCGATGGTATTTTCAATTAATGGAGAAAAAGTTTCGGATTCTCCAGTAGTACCATTTACCGGAGTTTGTGAATTTTCCACCGGTGTAGATTCTGTATCTACAGATGTATTTGTTAATTCTTCAGCACTTATAACATAAGGTGCGACCGTTGTACTTAATAATGCAGCGGATGCCATTAATTGGACAGTGCGCTGCTTTTTATTCTTACGTTTTGCCACTTTAAAATCCTCCTAAAAGTTATATAAATCTAATTGAAATATCCTTTTTTGTTGCATGTCTAAAAAGTGTATCTTGATCGAGTTGTTATTCAGATAGAGTAGAGACGAGTTCTGAAATTACGACTTGATTTGAAATAACTGGGGATGCACCATGACCGTTACCTGCATCACGAGCATGTGCCTTTTTAAATGAATCAGAAGCTCTCCAATGTTCAAAGTGAGCTAATGCATCCCAATACATCATAACGTTCATCTCATCATATTCTTCATGTTGTGTACTAACATGAACCTCTACCTTATGAAAACCTTCAAATTCTAATAGCTCCTTACCAGAAGTGAACAATGGCGCCATTTTTTGACCCATGCCTTTTTTTACCTTAATGCGATTTGTTACTGTGTACATTTAAATTCCTCCTTAAAGTTAAATGAGAATGATAATCAATTACTAGTTAAACAGAAAGTAAATGGGAAATCAATACATTTTTTAAAAAGTCAATTAAATTAAAATGCATTAATAATAGGGTTTTTTAAAATATAAAACTAATTGACAATAATTATCATTTAATTTAGTATAGGTTTCGTTATCTATGAGAATGATAATCAATTGATATATTTGGTAAATGAGGAGTTTGTCGTTTTGAAAAAATGGAACTTTCTTTTAATAGGAGCACTAACACTTTCATTAGTTGCTTGCAATAGTGAGGAACAGGTTAAATCAGACACATCAATAGTAGAGGTAGTAGGTGAGGGGGAAAAAAGCAAAGAAATATTTGGAGAAGAAAAATCAGTAACATTTGTAGATGCCATTGGGCAAGAGCATGAGTTTGCTGAACCGCCAAAGTCTATAGCAACATTGAATCCCGGAATCATGGACATTTTAGTACAGTTAGAAGCTAATGTTACTGGTCGTCCTAAAGTTACAACCGATCTTTCAGCTGACTTAGCAAAAATTCAGGAAATCGGTAATCCACATGAACCTTCCTTTGAACAGATTGTGGCATTAAATCCTGAGGTTTTGATTGTACCACCAAGCTTCCAGCGTTTTGCTAATACAATTACTGCTACAGGAATTGAAGTAGTTTATGAAGAAGTGCAGTCGATCCAAGAGATTCAAGATACCATCACACGTTACGGAGAATTATTTAGAAATAAAGAGAAGGCAGCGCAGTTAAATAAAGAAATTGACGAAGCAGTAGCGCAAAAAGTGGATTCAACTAAAAATGCATTAATTGTTTATGGTGCACCTGGAACATTTTTAGCAGCATTGGATACATCCTTGTATGGAGATATGTTAAAGGCAGTGGGAGTACATAACATTGCAGCAGATCTACCGAAGTTGGACCAATATCCCAATTATGCAAGTTTAAGTGCAGAAAAAATTGTTGAAGGGAATCCTGAATTTATCATGCTTATTACACACTCAAACCCTGAGGTTGTAAAAAAAGGTTTTGAACAACAAATGAATCAAAATGCAGCTTGGAAAAATTTAGACGCTGTGAAAAATAATAATATTATCATTTTACCGTCTGAACTATTTGATAATCCAGGCACACAGATTGTTGAAGCACTCGAATATATGCGAAATGTATTCGCAAATAACGAAGGTTCAAATTAAGGAGTAGCGTATGGCAGTAATAGAGGAGTCGCAACAAGTATATAGGCATCCTCTTGCTAAAAAACGGAAAGCGCTATTTATTCTTCTACCTGTGCTTGTAATTATAGCGAGTATTGGTAGTTTAATGATTGGTCAAGTTTCGTTTTCAGTGGCAGAGGTTTTGAATGGGATTTTTAGTAGAGAGGATACGTTAGCTCGACGAATTGTTTGGGAAATTCGATTGCCACGAATTCTGATTGGTATGGTCGTCGGTATATGTTTATCGATAGCTGGCACTTTGTTACAAGGGGTTATGCAAAATCCTTTAGCCGACCCGGGTGTTATAGGTATTACATCTGGTGCAGGGGTTATGGCAGTGCTCGTTATGGTCGTATTCCCAGGTCATATTTTTTATTTACCAATTGCTTCTTTTATCGGTGCTTTTTCAGCAGCGATGATTGTGTATATATTGTCTGTGAAAAAAGGGAGTACATCTCCAACTAGAATTGTTTTAGTTGGCGTTGCAGTGAATGCAATTTGTGGAGCAATCACGAACATGATGATGATTTTATATAGTGATCGTGTACAAACAGTTTTACCTTGGTTAGCAGGTGGGTTGACAGGTGTAGGATGGGTGCAATTTCAAAATGTTATTTATTATGCACTAATCACTTTATTATTCGTAATGTTCTCTGTTCGCCATGTTCGTATACTTCGTTTAGGTGATGAAATGGCAAAGTTGCTTGGTCATCATGTGGAAAGAAGTCGTTTATTTTTAATCGCGTTAAGTACTCTTCTTGCAGGACTAGCAGTAAGTGTTGCAGGCTTAGTCGGATTTGTTGGATTAGTTGTGCCTCATATGATGAGATTGTTGATTGGTGGCGATTACAAACATTTAGTACCAGCAAGTGCGTTAGGAGGAGCATTATTAGTTACTGTAGCGGATACAATTGCTCGCAGTGTATTTAACCCAACCGAAGTACCGGTGGGCATATTATTAGCCTTTATCGGTGGACCATACTTTTTATATTTAATTTATAGAAAGGGGAATTCTTTTGCTGCGAACTGAGTCCATTCATTACGAACATGATATTACAAAATTTCAGCTTAATAACATTTCGATTAATATCAAGCAAGGTGAGATTGTGAGCCTTATTGGTCCGAATGGCTCGGGCAAATCAACGTTACTGCGTGTTATTTCGCAATTACTGAAGTCTAGTAGTGGGGAAGTATATTTAGATGAAAAAAATGTGCGTCAAATGAAGAAAAGAGAAATTGCAACAACATTAACGATGCTCCCCCAAATGAATAATCATCAGCTTGATTTAACAGTACGTGAGTTAGTTGAGTTTGGACGCCATCCCCATAATAAAAATAATTTGAAATTGACGAAAGAAGATCAAGAAATTGTTGAATGGGCTTTGGAAGTGACAAGGCTAAAGCCATTAGAGCATCGATTATTGCCTACGATGTCTGGTGGTGAAAGGCAGCGTGCATGGATTGCTATGGCGGTTGCACAGCATCCAAAGGTGTTGCTTTTAGATGAGCCTACTACATTTTTAGACATTGCTCATCAGTTAGAAGTGATGGAGCTTGTGCGTGAGCTAAATGAAAAGTATAACATGACGGTCGTTATGGTTCTACACGATATTAATCAAGCTGCTCAATATAGTAATCGCTTAATTGTGTTAAAACGGGGAACAATTTATTATGATGGGTCACCTCAATGTGTTTTATGTAAAGAAATGTTTGCAACGATTTTTGAAATTGAAGCTGATATCACTTTGAAGTCGGGGAGGCCTGTATTTACGCCCATTCGTAAATGTAGTAATCATTGTACTTCACAATGTATCAATCTAAATGATTATAAAGAGAAAAGGAAGGAATGAGAAAATGATTGCTGTAATTTACTATGCATACGGTGCGCCAAAATCAATTGATGATATTGAATCGTATTTTAGTCATATCTTAAATGGAAAGCCAGTACCAGAACCAATGTTAAAGGATATTGAGTCGATGTTTACAAAGTCTGGTTTTCCAGATTTTATTCGATCTTCTACAGAACGAATTGCAAATGCTTTACAGACCGTTTTAAGCGATCAATTAAATGAAGAAGTGCGTGTATGGCCAGCTTATAAACATACAGCACCATTTGTGGCGAATGTTTTTGAGTATGCGATACAAATGGGAGCTACTACTATTGTGACGTTGTCTGTCAATCCAATCTTATCGGTAAATGGTGGTGGGGCTGTTCATACCGAGATTTCGCAATTAGTGAAAGGGAAAGATGTTCGTCATATCGCAATTGACAACTGGTATTTAGATGAGGGGATTGTCTCTGTATATGCGGATCGAGTACGCCGAGCTTTTGAGTGGTTACCAGTGGCAGCACAAAAGTCCGCATATGTGTTATTTACTGTTCATAGTCAGCCGATAAATGAAGAGGTTAATGAGCCTTATGTAAAACAATTCAATGAACTTGCTACGGCAATTGCAAATAAAGCAAGTATTCAAAACTATAAGACCGTATATCGTTCAGGTAGAAAGACAGGTTGGTTAGCACCAGATGTAAAAGAGTCAATGACCGAACTACATAATGCTGGCGTGGGGGGATTTGTCACATGTGAACTATTAAGTATAAGTGCAGATGTTGAATCATTTCATGAAATAAATGCGGAATGCCGAGAATACGCAAATCTATTAAATGCTAGTTTTGCAGTTTCAGAGTTTCCAAGTGATAGTTTTGACACAGTTATGGCGTTATCTGCATTAATCCAAAAACATATTCATGACTCCTTATTATCCATTGGTTAAATTAGATAACCCTTCTATAAAGTGAGTTAATTGTTCATTCAATGAAACAAAACAAAACCTAAACACTCATGGACCTGTTAATCTGCTCGTTATTAGCGGTCCCTCTTTTTGGAAGTATGGCTATTTTTATTTAATTAATCTTGAGGGAGAAGATAAGTATGTTAAGACATTTTTTATCGGTGTTGGTGCTAGCGAGTATGCCTTTTTTACTCGTTGCATGTGGACAAGAGCAAGCGGAAAAGTCTGAAGTTTCAAAAATTGGAAATACAGAAATAGAGGAACCACGCTTAATAACAACTACCTCAGCGTTAACGGACATAATGGCAGAGCTTGATTTAGATTTAGTGGGGATGCCAGAAACCTCTTATGATATTCCAGAAAAATATAAAGATTTACCAACAGTTGGGAACGCAATGGACCCCGATGAAGAAAAAATTAAGACTTTAAAGCCGACAGAGGTATTTTCAGTTACTTCACTTGAAGAAGATTTAGAAGAACCGTTCAAGGCGTATGGCATTAATACACGTTTTGTAAATTTACAGGGAATTGATCAAATGTTTGAGGCAATTGAAGAAATTGGCGCTGATTACAATCGTGAAGAGGAAGCCGAAAAGTTAGTTGGGAAACTTAAAGGGGAAATAAAGGAGCTAGTTACTTCAGTAGAAGGTAAGGTAAAGCCGAAAGTGTTAATTTTATTTGGTGTCCCAGGCAGTTATTTAGTGCCGACAGAAAATTCTTATGTTGGGGATTTAGTTAAAAAAGCCGGTGGTCAAAACGTTGTTGAAGGTGCAGATCAACCAGAGTATTTAGCCTCAAACACAGAGTATCTTCACCAAAGTAACCCAGATATTATTATTCGTTTATCACATGGACTGCCTGAACAGGTAGTTGAAATGTTTGATGAGGAATTCAAAACGAATGATATTTGGAAGCACTTTAATGCTGTGAAAAATAATCGTGTATATGATTTGGAAGAACCGGTTTATGGTACAACAGCAAACTTACATGTCATTGAGGCATTAGAAGGTTTAATTGAAATCCTTCATGAAGAGAATTAAGAGGGCTTAAAATCATGAAAAAAATACTATCTTTTATTATTGTTATTGCATTATTACTCGCAACGATAGGCTATTCAGCAATAACAGGTACAGTTGAAATTACTATACAAGATCTATTGGCAGGGCTGTTTGGTGAAGAAAGTGAAAACTATAGTGTCATAAAGGATTTGCGCTTCCCTCGAATTATCGTTGCTTTATTTGCAGGCTCTTGTCTTTCTGTAGCTGGCTTGCTATTACAGGCAGTGATGCGTAACCCGTTAGCAGATGCCGGTATTATAGGTATTTCAGCAGGTTCTGCCTTTGTACAAACATTTATATTAACAATGTTCCCATTGCTTTTCTTTATGACACCAGTACTTGCATTTATTGGGGGCTCAATTGCCTGTGCTTTAGTATTTGTATTGTCTTGGAAATCAGGTCTTAACCCATTAAAGATTATTTTAGTTGGGATAGCCGTAAGCGCCATGTTTACAGGTTTAAGGGAGGCGTTTGAGGTTGTTTGTGCGTATGCAGGGGTTATGATGGACAGCTCAGTTGCATCGAATTTAACGATGAAAACATGGCGTGATGTAAAACTCATTACTACATACGGTACTGTTGGACTGATCACCTCTTTTATTATTTTTAAATGGTGTAATTTACTTCAATTAGAAGATAAAACGATGAAAAGCTTAGGTTTTCATGTGCCACGTGCGCGTACTATTATTGCAGCTATAGCAGTACTACTCGCAGCAATAGCGACGTCCATAGCGGGTGTTATTTCGTTTGTTGGTTTACTAGTACCACATATTGCCCGTCGTTTAGTTGGTACAGATCATAAGATACTGATTCCCTTTACTGCATTAGCGGGTGCGCTACTTATTTTAGTAGCAGATACACTTGGGAGAACAGTTATTTATCCATCGGAGTTGCCGGCATCCACAT
>Ga0182739_1004498_pt1 | contig 11507 bp, 5 predicted proteins | sample eDN5th30CBELigBY_FD_128873 | JGI IMG/M metagenome (GOLD analysis project Ga0182739, IMG submission 128873) | Enriched backyard soil microbial communities from Emeryville, California, USA - eDNA 5th pass 30_C BE-Lig BY (version 2) (version 2) | ecosystem: Environmental > Terrestrial > Soil >... | reverse complement strand
CGACGCCATGCCGAGGAACCGCCCACGGGCCGGAGCCAGTTTCAGCGAGATCGGGACCGCATCATTCACTGCAATGCGTTCCGGCTGCTGGAATACAAGACGCAGGTGTTCATCAACCACGAGGGCGATCTATTCCGGACGCGGCTGACGCACAGTATCGAGGTGGCGCAAATTGCGCGAACCTTGGCGCGCAACCTGGGATTGCACGAGGACCTGACAGAAGCCATCTCGCTCGCGCACGATCTGGGCCACACGCCCTTCGGGCATGCGGGCCAGGACGAGCTGAATGCCTGCATGCGGGAATTCACGCCAAAGGCGGGCGGCTTCGAGCACAACCTGCAAAGCTTGCGGGTGGTGGACGAGCTGGAGGAGCGCTATGCGGCGTTCAATGGCCTGAATCTGTGTTTCGAAACGCGCGAGGGCATTCTGAAGCATTGTTCCGTGAAGCATGCGCGGTTGCTGGGCGACGTGGGCGAGCGTTTCATTGCGCGCACGCAGCCGTCACTGGAGGCGCAGATCGCGAACCTGGCGGACGAGATTGCCTACAACAATCATGATATCGACGACGGCTTGCGGTCGGGGCTGATTACGATCGAGCAGTTGCAGGTGCTGGAGATTTTCGCCACGCACCATGCGCGGGTGAAGCGTCGGTATCCGAACCTGGATCGGCGCCGCCTGGTGGCGGAAATCATCCGGGCGATGATCAATACGCTCGTGCTGGATCTGACGGATACGACGATGGCGAATATTCGCGAGCACGCGCCGAAGTCGGTGGACGATGTGCGCGCGGCGCCGCCCTTGGCGGCGTTCTCGGAGTCGATGCGGCGGCAGGCGGATGCGTTGAAGCGTTTCCTGATGGAAAACCTGTATCGGCATTATCGGGTGATGAGGATGACGACGAAGGCGCGGACGATAGTGCGGGAGCTGTTTGTGGCGTTTTTGAACGAACCGCGGCTGTTGGCGGACGATTACCGGCGCGAGGACGAGACGGCACAGGCACGGGCGATCGCGGACTATATAGCCGGGATGACGGACCGGTATGCGATCAAGGAACATCGGGCGCTGTTCCGGATGGAATAGGCGTCGCTTCGGCGACGTTCAGTCTTCGCGGAAAGGTCTGGTCTGGATCGTGGCGGAGAGTACCGCGTCTATTTTTCTTCTTCCTCTTTCTCTTTCTCTTTCTTAAGCGGCAGTGTGGCCGGCGCCAGGCTGGCTAGAGCGCCAGCGGTCCTGGCTGCGCCATGACTCCCCGCGCAGGCATTCCGGACCGGGCGACCGCGAACTCGCGGCATTGGCTGTCCACTGGACAGCCAAAAGCTCGCCGCTCAGACAGCGCGGTCTTGTATCCCGATCCGGAATGCCTGCGCGGCGCCGCGCAAAATCGCCAGCCCGGCGCCGGCCACACTGCCTCATGAAGAAGGTGAGTGCGGGAAGATCTATAGACAAATCTATTCATATGGGTGGTGGCGGCCTGTGTCGATGTGTGCAGCCGCCGGCCGGGGGGTAGGCGGTGGGCAACGCCATGCGTTGTCCATGGGCTATCCCCGGGGAACGCATCGCGTTCAGGCGGGCACCCGGCTCCGGCCGGGCTGTGCACATCTGCACAGGTCCTCGCCCCGAACCGCAGCGTCCGCGGTGCCGCATACGTGTCCGAACTAAACCTTGACGGAAACGATGCACAGGCCCTTGCCGACTAGTGAATCGCCGAGGTCTCCTGGTCGGCGAGCAGCGGCTTCAGGTAGCTGCCGGTGTGGCTGTCCGGGTGGGCCGCGATGTCTTCGGGGGTGCCTTGGGCGACGATGCGGCCGCCGCCGCTGCCGCCTTCGGGGCCCATGTCGATGACCCAGTCGGCGGTCTTGATGACGTCCAGGTTGTGCTCGATGATGACGACAGTGTTGCCGCCTTCGACAAGCTTGCGTAGGACTTCCAGTAGCAGGGCGATGTCCTGGAAGTGAAGGCCGGTGGTGGGCTCATCCAGGATGTAGAGGGTGCGGCCGGTGCTGCGCTTGGACAGTTCGAGCGAAAGCTTGACGCGCTGGGCTTCGCCACCGGAGAGCGTGGTAGCGCTTTGGCCAAGGCGCAGGTAGGACAGACCGACGTCCATGAGGGTATGCAGCTTGCGCGAGACGGTGGGGACGGCTTCGAAGTAAGCCAGGGCCTGTTCGACGGTAAGGTCGAGGACTTCGCTGATGCTGCGTCCCCGGTAGCGGATTTCCAGGGTTTCGCGGTTGTAGCGTTTGCCGGCGCAGATGTCGCATGGGACGTACATGTCGGGCAGGAAGTGCATTTCGACTTTGACGACGCCGTCGCCCTGGCAGGCTTCGCACCGGCCACCCTTGACGTTGAACGAAAAGCGACCCGGGTCGTAGCCGCGGGTGCGCGATTCGGGAACGCCGGCAAACAGTTCGCGGATAGGGGTGAACATGCCGGTGTAGGTGGCGGGATTGCTGCGCGGGGTCCGTCCTATGGGGCTTTGGTCGACGTTGATGATCTTGTCGAAGTGCGACAAGCCTTCGAGGCTGTCGTAGGGAGCCGGCTCGGTCTGCGCGCGGTGCAGTTGCTGGGCAACGGCGGTGGCGAGCGTGTCGTTGATCAGCGTCGACTTGCCGGAGCCGGAAACGCCGGTAATGCAGACAAGGCGGCCGGCGGGTATGGCCAGGTCGACGGACTTCAGATTATTGCCCCGGCATCCCTTGAGCTCGAGCCAGGGAAGGTCCGGCGTGACCGGGCGGCGGGGCGGGATGTCGATGCGCAGCGCGCCGCTGAGGTATTGTCCGGTCAGCGAGTTGGGGTTATGGGTCAGCTCGTTGGGCGTGCCTTGGGCGACGATCTGGCCGCCGTGCTCGCCGGCGCCGGGCCCCATGTCGATGACGAAGTCGGCCGAACGGATCATGTCTTCGTCGTGCTCGACGACGATGACGCTGTTGCCCAGGTCCCGCAGGTGATGCAAGGTTTCGATAAGGCGGTCGTTGTCACGCTGGTGCAGCCCTATGGAAGGCTCATCCAGGACATACATGACGCCGGTCAGGCCGGAACCAATTTGGCTGGCCAGGCGTATGCGCTGCGCTTCGCCGCCCGAGATGGTGTCCGCGCTGCGGTCGAGCGACAGATAGTTCAGTCCGACGTTATTCAAGAACTGCAGGCGCGCCTCGATTTCCCGCACGATGCGTTCGGCGATTTCCTTTTTCGCGCCCGTCAGGGCAAGGTTCTGGAACCATTCCAGGCAGGACGACAGGGACAGGGCTTCGATTTCGAAGATCGCGCGCCCGCGGCGCTGCGCCTCGCCTTGTTCATCGCCGATCAGTACATGGCGTGCTTCGGCACGCAGGCGCGATCCCTTGCATTCGGGGCATACCTTGCTTTGCCGGTACTTGCCGAGTTCTTCGCGGACGGCGCTGGAGTCGGTTTCCCGCCAGCGCCGCTCGAGGTTGGGAATGATGCCTTCGAACGGATGTTTCTTGACGGTGCTGCGCCCTTTCTCATTCAGGTAGAGAAAGGAAATTTCCTCTTCGCCGGACCCGTAGAGGACGCGCTGGCGTACTTCTTCGGGCAAGGCCTCGAACGGGGTCTCGATGTCGAAGTCGTAATGCGCTGCGAGGCTCGTCAACAGGGTATGGGTGAATGCGTTGCGACGGTCCCAGCCATGCACGGCGCCGCTGGCAAGGCTCAGTTCCGGAAACGCGACGACGCGCTTGGGATCGAAAACATCGACGCAGCCCAGGCCGTCGCAGGCCGGACAGGCGCCGACGGGATTGTTGAAGCTGAAGAGGCGCGGCTCGAGTTCGGTAAGGCTGTGGTGGCAGATGGGGCAGGCGTAGCGGCTGGAAAAGGCCTGCTCTTCGCCAGTGTCCATGTTCAGCGCAATGACGCGGCCCTCGGCCAGATTCAAGGCCGTCTCGAAACTTTCGGCGAGGCGTTGCTGGCTTTCGGGCTTGATGCGCAGCCGGTCGACGACCACGTCGAAGTCGTGCTTTTCCGTCTTCTTCAACGGCGCCAGGTCGTCGATCGAGACCATCTGGCCGTTGACGCGAAGGCGTACGAAGCCCTGCGCCTGCAAGCTCGCGCATTCGTCCTCGAAGCTTCCTTTGCGGGATCGTGCGATGGGGGCGAGGATGGCCAGCCGCGTCTCGGGCGTCCAGGCCTGCACCTTGTCGACCATCTGGCTGACGCTTTGGGCCTGCAAGGGCAGGCCGTGAGTGGGGCAGTAGGGTGTCCCGACTCGCGCGTACAATAGCCGCAAATAATCGTGGATCTCGGTAATGGTGCCCACCGTCGAGCGCGGGTTGTGGCCAGCGGATTTCTGCTCGATGGAGATGGCCGGCGACAGGCCTTCGATGAGGTCGACGTCCGGCTTGTCCATCAGTTGCAGAAACTGCCGCGCGTAGGCCGAGAGGCTTTCCACATAACGCCGCTGTCCTTCGGCGTACAGGGTGTCGAAGGCCAGTGATGATTTTCCTGAGCCGGACAAACCCGTTACGACGACGAGCTTGCGGCGCGGCATGTCGACGGAAATGTTTTTGAGGTTATGCGTTCGCGCGCCCCGGATGCGTATCGCTTCCATAAGCTTCAGGTTCAGGTCTTTCAAAGGCTAACTTGCTACTATAACGCGCTGCTCCGTTCCATGCGCTATCGAGTCCCTTAACCGAGTTTTCATGAGCACCTCTGCCGTTCCCTCCGGTCAATCCGCCAAGTCCAAGCTGAAGCTTACCCCCGTCGAGCGCCGGGCCAGCGTCACACTGGCGCTGCTGTTTGCGTCGCGCATGCTGGGGCTGTTCTTGCTGACTCCCATATTCGCCGTGGCGGCGGTCTCCATACCGGGAGGCAACGATGCGGCCAAGGTCGGGCTGGCACTGGGCGCCTATGGCTTGACGCAGGCGTTCCTGCAGATCCCGCTGGGCATGGCCTCGGACCGTTATGGGCGCCGGCCGGTGATTGTCTTCGGCATGGTGCTGTTCATCGTGGGTGGCGTGATTTGTGCCATGGCACAGAATATCGACTGGATCATCCTCGGCCGGGTGATACAGGGCCTGGGCGCCATTTCGGCGGCCATCACGGCCTGGGTGGCGGATGCCACACGGCCCGAGGTGCGGACGCGGGCGATGGCCATGGTCGGCGGCTCCATCGGCATTTCGTTTGCGGCGTCCCTGGTGCTGTCTCCCATGCTGGTGGGGGAATTCGGCTTATCGGGCTTGTTCTGGGCGATCAGCCTGCTGGGTTTCGTGTGCCTGCTGATCGCGGCCTTCGTGGTGCCGGCGGTGCCACGCACCAAGCTGCCCATCGTGCAGGCCCGGGCCAGCGATGTGCTGCGCCATGTCGATTTGCTGCGCCTGAATTTTGGCGTCTTCTGCCTGCACTTCATCCTGATGGCGTTGTTCATCGTCGCGCCCGGTCTGCTCGCCACGCTGGGCGGCTACGATTCCGCCAACCTGTGGGAGGTCTACCTGCCGGTCATCGTCCTGTCGTTTGTGCTGATGGTACCGGCTGTGTTTTACACCGAGACGCGTCGGGCGCATAAAGTCGCCCTCGAAATTGCCGTCGCGGGCCTCGTGGCAGTCCTGGCGCTGATGCCGCTGGCCAGCCATAGCTTCTTCGCCACCGTGGCGACGCTGGTGGGCTTTTTCATCGCGTTCAATATCCTGGAGGCGCTGCAACCGTCGCTGGTGTCGCGGGTAGCCCCGCCGGAATACAAGGGTCTCGCGCTGGGCTTCTACAATACGGCGCAATCGCTCGGCATATTCCTGGGTGGGGCGACGGGCGGACTGCTCGCCTCGAGCGGTCGCTCGTCGGCGGTTTTCCTGCTGTCATCCGCCCTGGCTTTCGTATGGTTCCTGACGGCGCGCGGCTTCCGCTCGCCATCCTGATCCCGGCTGTTTTTAGCCATTGCGTATCAACGCAGAAAAGTGGCGGGCCCGCTTTATATCGTCGATAATGACATCAACATGAATCATCAAAGTTAAAAGGTACAGCCATGGCCTCAGTCAACAAAGTCATCCTCGTCGGCAACCTAGGGCGAGACCCTGAAGTCCGTTATAGCCCGGACGGCGCCGCCATCTGTAACGTCTCCATTGCCACGACGTCGCAATGGAAGGACAAGGCAACCGGCGAAAAACGCGAAGAAACGGAATGGCATCGTGTCGTGTTCTATAACCGCCTGGCCGAAATTGCCGGCGAATACCTGAAGAAGGGCCGTTCGGTCTACGTCGAAGGCCGCCTCAAGACCCGCAAATGGCAGGACAAGGACACCGGCGCCGATCGTTACAGCACCGATATCGTGGCCGACCAGATGCAAATGCTCGGTGGCCGCGATGAAGGCGCCGGCGCAGGCGGCGGCGACTACAACCAGGCGCCAGCCCAGCAACGCAGCCAGCGTCCGGCACAGCCGCGTCCGGCGGCACCCCAGGCCTCGCCCGCAGCCAACCTGGCCGATATGGACGACGACATTCCGTTCTAGACCTACCCTATGTAATGCGGTAGGCAAAGATTCAGCCTGACTCGTTCAGGCACACAAGCCCGGCAAGACGCAAGTCTTCCGGGCTTTTCATTTTGCCGAGTATTGCCTGCTGCGCTCTCCATGCGGATGCGGTGTGCCCATGTTGCAATTTTTTCGGATAGCGGCACCGCAGACGCAACGGCCCGCGGGTGTAGCAAATGCTGCACGGCTTGCATTGCCTGACATGATCAAAGAGGTGAATGCAATGGCGGACCAGGTTAGCGACTTCATTCTGCAAAGGTTGGGTGACTGGGGCATCAAGCGGATCTACGGTTATCCCGGAGACGGCATCAACGGGCTGATGGGGGCGATGGACCGTGCGGGCGACCGTATCGAACTCGTGCGCGCCCGCCACGAGGAAATGTTGGCCTTCATGGCATGTGCGCATGCGAAGTTCACCGGACAGGTGGGCGTCTGCCTGGCAACGTCCGGTCCCGGTGCCATCCATCTGTTGAATGGGCTTTATGACGCCAAGCTCGATCACCAGCCCGTGGTGGCCATCGTGGGCCAGCAGGCGCGCTCCGCGCTCGGCGGCCAGTATCAGCAAGAGGTCGACTTGATCTCCTTGTTCAAGGACGTGGCGGGCGACTATGTGCACATGATCACCGTGCCAGCGCAAGCTCGCCATGTCGTCGATAGGGCATTGCGTATCGCCATCGCTCAACGCACCGTTACCTGCATCATCGTTCCCACCGACGTGCAGGAGCTCGACGCCGTGCCGGTGCCGCCGCGCGCGCATGGGACCGTGCATTCCGGCTTGGGCTACAGCCCGCCAGTAGTCGTCCCGGCCGAGGCCGACCTCGCGCGTGCCGCTGAAGTGCTCAATGCCGGCAGGAAGGTGGCGATGCTGGTCGGCGCGGGTGCCCTGGCGGCCACCGACGAGGTGATGGAAGTGGCGGAATTGCTGGGGGCGGGAGTGGCGAAGGCCTTGCTTGGCAAGGCCGCCCTGCCGGATGATTTGCCCTACGTGACCGGCGCGATCGGGTTGCTGGGCACCAAGCCGAGCTGGGAGATGATGAGCGATTGCGACACCTTGCTGGTTGTCGGCTCGCGCTTTCCGTATTCGGAATTTTTGCCGAAAGAGGGCCAGGCTCGCGCGGTGCAGATCGATCTCGATCCGACCATGCTGTCCATCCGTTATCCAATGGAGGTGAACCTGGTAGGCGACAGCGCAGCGACCTTGCGGGCGCTGATCCCGCTGCTGCAACAAAAGCCGGAGCATTACTGGCGCAGGACGATCGAAAGACATGTCGCCGCATGGTGGAAGTTGCTCGAGGAGCGGGCGCTGGCGGATGCGGTGCCCATCAACCCGCAACGCATGTTTACCGAATTATCTCCACGGTTGCCCGACCACTGCATCATTTCGGCCGATTCGGGCTCGGCGGCCGACTGGTATGCCCGCGACATCAAGATACGGCGCGGCATGATGGCGTCGCTGTCGGGCAACCTGGCAACGATGGGGCCCGGCGTTCCCTATGCCATTGCGGCCAAGTTTGCATTTCCGGACCGCGTCGCGATCGCGCTGGTCGGGGACGGCGCCATGCAGATGAATGGCAACGCCGAACTGATCACGATCGCCACGTATTGGAAGCAATGGTCGGATCCTCGCCTTATCGTGATGGTCCTGAATAACCGCGACCTGAATCAAGTCACCTGGGAGCAACGCATCCTGGGTGACCCTAAATACAACGCCGCCCAGGAGGTCCCCAATTTCTCTTACGTCCAGTACGCAGAGATGCAGGGCTTGAAGGGCATCCTGGTCAACGCGCCGGATCAGATCGGGCCTGCATGGGAGGCCGCCCTCGCTGCCGACCGGCCGTGCCTGATTGAAGCGATCACCGACCCCGATGTCCCGCCGCTGCCGCCGCACATCAGCTTGACCCAGGCGGCCGGCTTCATGTCCTCGATGCTCAAGGGCGACACCGACGCGGCGGGCGTCGTGGCCAATTCCGCGAAACAGGTGCTGGCTTCCCTATTGCCGCACGGCAAGCAAGGAAAATAGCATGCCGTCCACCGATGATCGCTACCTGGGTGTATCGATGACCCAGAGCGACGCTGCCCCGATAGAACGCATCGTGGTGGGCGCGTATACCGTGCCCACCGATCTGCCGGAATCCGACGGTACGCTCGAGTGGACATCGACGACCATGGTGCTGGTTCACGTCCATGCCGGCGGCCAGCGCGGGGTGGGTTTCAGCTATGCGGACACGGCGACCGCCGTCATGGTCCGCGACAAGCTGGCGCCGCTGCTGGCCGGATGCGATGCGCTGGGAATCGCCGGCCGCTGGCGCGACATGGTGTACGCGATCCGCAATCTGGGCCGCCCCGGCATCGCGTCGATGGCCATTGCCGCCGTCGACATTGCCCTGTGGGACTTGAAGGCGAGGCTATGGAATGTGCCGCTGCTGACTTTGATGGGTGCCGTCCGCGATGCCATTCCGGTCTATGGCAGTGGCGGTTTCACGTCGTATTCAGACAGCCAGTTGCGCGAGCAATTGGGAGGATGGGTAAGCACTGGCATATCGCGCGTCAAGATGAAGGTCGGACGCGATCCATTGCATGATGGCGCGCGTGTGGCGTCCGCGCGTGCAGCCATTGGTCCGGATGCCGAACTGTTCGTCGACGCGAATGGCGCCTATGGCCGCAAGCAGGCGTTGGCCCTGGCCGATACCTACGCCCGTTCTGGCGTGACCTGGTATGAAGAACCGGTTTCGTCAGACGACCTCGAGGGCCTGAGGCTGATCCGTGACCGGGCGCCGCCCGGCATGGACATCACGGCAGGCGAATACGGTTATGACCTAGTTTATTTTCGTCGCATGCTGGATGCCGGCGCGGTGGATGTGCTGCAAGCCGATGCGACGCGGTGCGCGGGGATCACGGGTTTCATGCGTACCGCCGCACTTTGCGAAGCCTACGGCCTGCCCTTGTCGTCCCATTGTGCACCGTCGGTTCACGCGCATGCGGCGTGTGCCGCCACGGCTGTGCGGCACCTGGAATATTTCCATGACCATGCGCGCATCGAGCAATTGCTGTTCGATGGTGCGCTCGTGCCCAGGCACGGCGTGCTGTATCCGGACTTGTCCCGTCCCGGGCTGGGCCTGGCGTTCAAAGACAGCGACGCACGGCGTTATGAAGCATAGCGGAGGAATCGATATGGCGAGCGAACGTTCCGCCCCGCTTTGGGCGCTGCCGTCGTATGCAGAGGCGTTGGCCGGCGAGTTGCGGGCCACCATCGAAGGCGAGGTCCGTTTCGATGGCGGCAGCCGTGCCTTATACGCCACCGACGGGTCCAATTATCGCCAGGTTCCGATCGGGGTGGTGGTGCCGCGGAGCGTCGACGATGTGGTCAGCGTGGTGGCGGCATGTCGGCGGCATGGCGCGCCGGTGCTGTCACGGGGCGGCGGCACCAGCCTGGCGGGCCAGTGCTGCAATGTCGCGGTGGTCATGGACTTCTCGAAGTATCTGCATCACATCATCGAACTGAATCCGCAGGAAAAGTTTGCCTGGGTCGAGCCCGGCTGCGTCCTTGACCATCTGCGCGATGCAGCCGAAGCCCATACATTGACGTTTGCACCCGACCCTTCCACGCACACCCACAATACCTTGGGCGGCATGATCGGCAACAACTCATGCGGTGTGCATTCCGTGATGGGCGGCAAGACCAGCGAGAATGTGCAGGAGCTCGATGTCCTGACTTACGACGGGCTGCGCATGCGCGTTGGCCCGACCTCGGAAGACGAACTCCAGGCCATCATTCAGGCGGGTGGCCGGCGGGGTGAGATCTACGCCGCACTCAAGAATCTATGCGAGAAGTATGCGGACCGTATCCGGTCGCGGTACCCGAACATTCCCCGCCGCGTGTCCGGCTATAACCTGGACGAATTGCTGCCTGAAAACGGATTCAATGTTGCCCGGGCGCTGGTAGGGTCGGAAGGCACCTGCGTCACCATCCTGGGGGCAAAGGCGCGGCTGGTCTATAGCCCGCCGGCGCGATGCCTGCTGGTCCTGGGTTACGAGGATGTGTATGGTGCCGCCGATCACATCACTGAAATATTGAAGTTCGAACCCGTAGGCCTCGAAGGCATCGACGACCGATTGATCCGGGATATGAAGGCGATCGGACTGCACCCCGAAGATGTGGCGCTGTTGCCGCCGGGCAGAGGCTGGTTGCTGGTGGAGTTCGGGGGCGAAAGCAAGGAAGAAGCACACGAACGCGCCACCAAGCTTTGCAAAGCCCTTAAACAACAAGGGAATGCACCCAGCATGAAACTCTTCGTCGATGACGCCGAGGAAAAGCTGATCTGGACCGTGCGCGAGTCCGGCTTGGGCGCGACGGCTCACGTTCCGAACAAGCGGATAACGTGGGAAGGGTGGGAGGACGCGGCGGTGCCGCCCGATCGGCTTGGCGCTTACCTGCGTGACTTTCGCAAGCTTTTGGATCGCTATGCCTACCAAGGCGATCTGTATGGGCACTTCGGCCAGGGCTGCGTGCACACGCGCATCGATTTCGACCTGGAAACGCAGGAAGGCATAACGACGTTTCATCGCTTCCTCAACGACGCGGCGGAGCTGGTGGTGCATTACGGCGGGTCGCTGTCGGGTGAGCATGGGGATGGCCAATCAAAGGCGGAATTCCTGTCCAAAATGTTCGGGTCGGAGCTGGTGCATGCGTTCAAGGAATTCAAGGCTATTTGGGACCCACAAGGCAAGATGAATCCGGGCAAAATTGTCGACCCGTATCTGCCGACGCAGAACCTGCGCATCGGCGTCGACTACAACCCGCATCAGCCGACGACGCATTTTCAGTTTCCCAAGGACAACCATAACTTTGGACGGACCGTGTTGCGATGTGTCGGCATTGGCAACTGCCGGCGGGAACACGGCGGCACGATGTGCCCCAGCTACCGCGTCACGCGGGAAGAGAAGCATTCCACGCGCGGACGGGCACGGATGCTGTTCGAGATGTTGCGCGGTGAAGTCATTACCGGCGGATGGCGTAGCCCAGAAGTCAAGGAGG
>Ga0182739_1004497_pt1 | contig 11509 bp, 6 predicted proteins | sample eDN5th30CBELigBY_FD_128873 | JGI IMG/M metagenome (GOLD analysis project Ga0182739, IMG submission 128873) | Enriched backyard soil microbial communities from Emeryville, California, USA - eDNA 5th pass 30_C BE-Lig BY (version 2) (version 2) | ecosystem: Environmental > Terrestrial > Soil >... | reverse complement strand
GTTCGCGGGGCCGATGACGGCTCGATCATCACGACGGAGATCTGATGCTGGTCGAGTAACGGCTTCCAGACCTTGACGTCGTCGTCGGCGAGGGCCAGCCGGATCTTGTGGAGCTCCTCCTGGACCTCTCGCGTAAAGAGATGATCACGGCCGTCGATGTAAGGTCGTTGAAGTGGGAAGGCCTTCCAGGCCAGCGAATCCCCCTGGAGCCGGGTCGTGTTCAGGATCCGGCCCTGGATCTTGGCGGTTCGCAGGTAATCGGCGGCCTCGAACGCAAAGTCATCGGGGTTGAAGCCAAACCCGAAGACGTTCTCCCCGGGCATCCGACCGTAGCCGGTCAGGCACTTGGCCACGAGGAGAAACACCACCAGGATGGTCACGAACCGCCCGCCCGTCGAGAACAACGACCAGCTCCAGCCGAGCCGGCCCTCGGTGCCGAAGCGGTCCTGGTACCATTCCTGACCGTTCAGGCTGAGGACTGCGGCGAAGACGATGGCGAAGTAGACGCCGAACCGGATGTAAAGCGCCCAGAGCAGGGCGGCTACCACGAAGGTCAAGAAGCGACCGAGCGAGAACCGTTTCCGATTCACCACGAAGGAGGCGAGGCCCGCCAGCACGATGAGGCAGTAATACGCGATCAGATAGACCCAGAGATTGTTGCTGCCGTCCGTGCTCCGCCCTCGGATCTCCTTGCCGAAGTAAGAGAGCTGCTCGCTGGAGATGACGCTCCCCGAGGCCTGAAAGAGCTGGATGAAGGGTTCCAGGGCGGCCAGATAGGCGCGATGCCAGGACGGGTTGAGCAGACAGATGGCGGCCGAGGCACCCAGCAAGGAGAGCCCGCGGGAGAACGGCAAGGGGTCGGGCTCCGCGGTGGAGCGCGGCTTCTGAATCTGCCGTCCGAGGACTGAAGCCGCCAGGATCAGCAGGCCGATCAGGAACGAGTCGCTGACATTCGCCCAGAGCAGGAAGAGGGGAACCAGCCCGAACACCGCGCGGGGCTGGCCGAGGTTGAGCGTGCGATGGAGCAACAGCAGCTCAAGGGCGAGGAACAACTGCCCCCAGGTTTCAGGGGCGACCGCGGCCGGGCCGCCGATCCCCCCGAGCATGATCCCCAACGGACTGTAGATGGCCCCCAGGGCCAGTGTGCCGCAGACGGCGGTCCACCATAGGCCCGGTCCCGAGCGACGGATCCCGAGCAGGAGCAGGAGAGTGGCCACGCGGACCAGGACGGTCAGGCCCACCAGCGCACCTGCGCCGACTTGCTCCGAGCGGCGGCCGGCCGACACCACATCGTTGGGGTTGGGGGGCACGAGGCGCGAGGCCGCGTCATAGAGCAGAGCATGAGTCCATTCAAAGAGCCAGGAGATGTTGATCCAACGCTGGCCCTCCATGGAATAGGAGATGGTGTCGGTCGTCAGCGGGATGGGCACCCCCTTGGCGGCCATCATCTGGCCGGCCCTGAGCTGCGACCAGATCATCGAGTGAGAGATCTTGTTGGCCGAGACGGCGAACCCCAGGAACAGGACGGCCAACATCACATAGATGTCGTAGTAGGCGTTCCACTCCCGAACTCGCTCCCCAGTCCAAGGTTCGGGAGCAGGAGGGGGCGTCTCGCCGGCCGACGCCGCGTCGGGGCCGGAGACCGTGTGCTCGGACTCGGAGGTGGGGGCGGAAGATTCGGGTTGGGTCATCAGATCGGTCGTGGATTGAATGAGTGAAAAAATATGGCGCGCACGCCGTACGAGGGAAGCGAGAGCCCTATGCTAGAAGCCGTTCGCAGGCGCGGTCAAGGGGGGTGGAGCAATCCCCTCACCAGTCTCGTCGGGGGTACGTTGACTTCCGATTCCCCCTACCTAGAATGCGAGGGTCCAAGAATTGCGAGTAGATTGAGTTAAGAGCCAGCATGTGCGGGAATTGTCGTCCGTCGGCCCCGAGTCCGCCCTATGAGAATACTCACCGCCATTCCCGTTCACAATGAAGAGGCCCACCTCGAGTCGGTTCTGACCGAGGTCCTCCGCTTCAGCGACAACGTCCTGGTCGTGGACGATGGCTCCACCGATCGGACTCCCGAGTTGCTCGGGAACTTTCCGACGGTCGAGGTGATCCGTCACCCCACCAATCGGGGTTATGGTGCCGGGCTGCGAAGCGCCTTCGCGTGGACTCTCCAGCATGGCTATGACGGGCTGGTGACGCTCGACTGCGACGGCCAGCACGAGCCCTCATTGATTCCTGCCATTGCCGCCCGGTTGGCCGACGCCGACATGGTCTCGGGAAGCCGTTACCTCCAGATCTTCGACCCGAGCCAGGTCCCGCCCGAAGAACGACGGCGGATCAACGTCGAGGTGACGCGCTGGCTCAACGAGTGCCTGGGGCTCAATCTGACCGACGCATTCTGCGGCTTCAAAGCCTATCGGGCCTCGGCCCTCTCGGTGTTCGACATCACCGACGACGGTTATGCGATGCCCCTTCAGGTTTGGGTGCAGGCCGTGCAACATGGCCTGTCGATTGTCGAGGTCCCCGTGCCGCTGATCTATCTCGACGAGTCGCGGGCGTTCGGCGGAGCACTCGACCAAGCCGATTATCGGCTGAATCATTATCGGTCGGTTTTCCAGGCGGCGATCCGTCGAGCGGGGCTTGAGGTTTCGGGAGGATGCCGCTAATGAGCGCCCACCGCCTGCGGGCCCCTTCGGAGGACGGAGCCTTGCTCGCGGTGCCTCCCCTGGGTGAGGCGGCCTCGGTCGCAGCGGCGAATCTCGAACGGCTCCAGCTCTGGGACTACGACTTCCAGGGCCGAAGGACCGAACGGCTGCGTGGACTGGTCCGTCGCCAAGTCCTCACCGGCGCCCGTGAGTATTTGAATCGGCTTGGATTGGACGCGCCTGGCGTCGATGCCGATCCCTCGGCCCCTTTGATCGTGACTGGCCACCAGCCCGAGCTCTACCATCCGGGGGTCTGGATCAAGAACTTCGCCGTGGCCGCCGTGGCGAGAGAGCAGGGGGGGATCGGGCTGAACTTCGTCGTCGACAACGACCTGCTCAAGTCGGCGGCGATCCGGGTCCCCCAGAGCCAGAATGGCGGTCTCCGGGTTCAGCGGGTCGACTTTGATCGGTGGACCGGGGAGACGCCATTCGAGGATCTCGACGTCAATGACGAGGCCCGGTTCGCCTCGTTCGGCACTCGGGTCCGGGGGGTGCTGGCCGAGGCAGTGACCGATCCCCTGATCGAGACGTACTGGCCGCTGGTACTCAAGCAGCGTGATCGGACGCGTCGGCTGGGACTGCGGTTTGCCGCGGCGCGGAGGGAGCTCGAGGCGTCGTGGGGCGTCCGGAATGCCGAGATTCCCTTGAGCGCGGTCTGCGAGACCGAGGGGTTCTTGTGGTTCGCGTCCCACCTGCTGGCGCAGTTGCCCCGATTCCAGGCGGTTCACAACGAGGCTCTGGTCCGCTATCGGGCGCGGTATCGGATCCGGAGCCGGCATCATCCGGTCCCCGCGCTCCATCGCCAGGATGACTGGCTGGAGGCCCCGTTCTGGGTTTGGCGGGGTGCCGAGCCCCGGCGCCGGCCTCTCTTCGTCCGGCAGTTGTTGCAGACCATGCAGCTTCGCGCCGAGGGAGAGGATCAACCCTTCCTGGAGCTGCCGCTGGCCCCCGACCGTGATGCCTGCTGTGCTGTCGAGCAATTGCGGAGCCTCCCCGCTCGGCAGATCCGGCTGAGGACGCGGGCCTTGACGACGACCATGTTTGCCCGCCTCTTGCTCGGCGACCTGTTTGTCCACGGCATCGGCGGCGCCAAGTACGACGAGCTGGGCGACGAGATCATTCAAGGGTTTTTCGGGATCGTGCCGCCCGACTACCTGACGCTCTCCCTGACCCTCTGGCTGGGCCTCGGCCTGGATCCGGCAGGCGGAGCGCGACTGGCGGCCTTGAACCGAGGACTTCGCGACCTGTCGTACAACCCGGATCGGCATCTGCCCGATCCGACATCGTCCCCCTGGCAGGGCTTGGTGCAGGCCAAACAGGCGGCGATCGCGGCGGCGGCGGAGAGCCGTGACGAGCGCAAGGCGCGGTTCCGGGAGATCCGGCGGCTGAACGAATTGCTCCAGAGCGGGGTCGAAGCGGAACGCGACCGGCTTCAATCCGAGCAAGCGCGGATGGTCGCGGTGGTGGGGCGCAACCTGCTGGCCGGGAGCCGCGAATATGCGTTCGTGCTCCATTCCGAGCAGCGGCTCCACGAGGTCATGATGGGGGCGACGGCGATCGCTGCGGCGAGGGAATGAGTTCTGCCGAAAAAAACGGCAAAAACTCCGCCCTTGATTGCGGCGAACCCCTCTCTTTGGCCTTAGAATAATAGCTGAGAGGGCATCAATGAGGCAGCGGCTCCAATCGAGCGGTTCGATCCTCCGCCCCGCTTCGGGTATCAAGCGGCGCGTCTCCAAGGTGGTCGTCCCGATGAAAGTTCCCGCGCCGGTCTTCCGGCTACCGATTCGTCGCGGCTCCGTCGAATTCTGCCTCGGCACCGAGGCCGATCACGAAGCCGTCTATCAGTCGTTGCTGCATGTCTTCCATGGTCCCGACCGGGAATCGTACCTGGGAGCTCTCAGCGATCCTACCTATCGCCCGGAGCAACGGCTGCTAGTCAAGGTCGACAACCGGCTGGTCAGCCACGTTCATCTGACCGAACGGCGGGTCCGCTATGGGTCAGTCGAGCTGCCGCTAAATGGGGTGATGTGGGTGGGAACACTCCCCGAGTACCGGGGTATGGGATTCGCCCAGAACCTGATGCGGCTGGCCGACGACCGAGCGCGCGAGACTGGGGCCGCGCTTCAGGCGCTCACCACCGGAATGCCCCAGTTCTATCGCCCTCTGGGCTGGGGAGTCTGCGGCCGCCAGACGTTCGGTCAGACCTTGAGCCGAAACCTCCCCCAGGTTAGTGATGGCCTTATTGAGGGACGGGGCGGCTTCTGGAACGTGCGGCCCTGGCGGCAGGTCGAGTTAAACGACCTCATGGATCTTTATGAGCTTCAGTATGCCGACACCAACGGGGCGGTCGTTCGGTCCGAGGATTACTGGCGCTGGATTATTGGTCGGAAGTATGCCCATGTGATCTGGGTGGCCTGTCAAGGCGAAACGGTCCGCGGCTATGCGTTCGTCAAGGATCACAAGATCCTGGAGCTGGCCTATCACCCGTCGCACCCGCAGGCGCTGAAGGCGTTGCTGGGACGGGTGCGGGCCGAGGCGTTGGAGCGGGCCTACCCCGAGGTGATCGTCCATGCCCCGGCGGACCACCCCGTGCTCGAGGCGTTCCGCGCTGCCTCCGGCAAGATCATCGACCAGGACGAGTATGACGGCACCTGTTCGATGTACCATATCCCGAACGTTGACCTGTTCCTTCAGATGATCCTTCCGGAACTCAATCGGCGCGCCGAGCAGGCGGGAGTCCCCTTGCCGCTCGAGTTGGGAATGACCGTCGGCGATCGACGCTGGCTGATCCACATCGAAGGAAAGCGGTCCCGCGTTGAGCCGGACAAGCTGAGCCGACGCCACCTGACGCTCTCGTCGTCCTCGTTCGTTCGGTTGATGATGGGGCACACCGGGATCGATGGCGCGGCGACCGAAGAGGGTTTCGAGTCCTCAACCGGCACGGCGATCGACGCCGCCCGGGTCCTCTTCCCACCCCGGCCGATCTGGCGCAGTCCGCTTGATAGTGCGACCGCTTGATACGATACGACGGGGCGGTCGCGCGCTCGGCTCATCATGAGCACCATGAACCGGAGCGATCAAGAGATCGCTCCGGAACCTGGAGCCTTTTCCGTCCTGACGCGCCTCGGGGAAGCGTTCCCCCAAGCCCTGCCTCAACCTCGGAAGGAACTGTTTCGGGCGGCCGGCGAGGCCAGGTAGAACGAGACCCCCGCACAGGCCAGGAGGACGGCAATTCCGAGGCTCAACTTCTGGGAGTCGAGCCGTTCGGTGATCGGTTCGATCGCGAAGTTGGCGTCGACGTCGTCGGATGGCTTGACGGCGATCACCTTGGCATCTTGGTTCGCCTCGAAGATCGGCATCGCGATCAAGGCCACCACGTCGATCATCGCTGCCAGGGCCAGGGCGACGATCAGGAGCTTGGCGGTGTGGCCTCGGAGCAGATGGACCGCGGCGAATCCGCCGAAGAGGCAGACCGGGATAAAGTACTGGCAGCCCGCGACTCCGTTGAAATACTGGACGGTGGCGTAGAGTCCGAGGATCAGGCTGCCCAGCAACGCGACCAGGGCAATGACCGTGACCGGCAGGGGCGCTCCCTGGCTTCGCACCGGTGCTTCGGGCATCAGGTCGTCATCGAGCTGGACCCGGGCCCCCGACTCGAGGTCGAGGCCGCAGGACGAACAGATCGACATCCCGACGGGGACGACCCCGCCGCAGGTCGGGCAACGTCGCGCCTGGGCGCGCGCCTCGGCCGCGAGCTTCCGCCGGGGGGCGGGCTTCTTCTCCTCGAACAACAACAAGGCATCGGCCGCCGTCTGGGGCTTGGCCGCACTGCTCGGACCGGGAGTCGTCGCCTCCCCCAGCAACGGGAGGTCGAAGGTTTCACGCAGGTCGCCCGGGGCCGTCGGCAAGGTGAGATCGCCATGACCGCCTCGCGCCAGGTCAACCATCGACGATGCGGCGCTGGCGTCAACATCGCTATGTTCGGACGTGGGATACTGCGACGAATCCGGGCCGACAACGAACTTGGTCCCGCACTTGGGACACTTCAGCCGTTTCCCCGAGGAGTTCTCGGGAAGATTCAGGATGATGCCGCATTGATTGCATTGGATTGTGCGTGGCATAATTATTTATCCGAAATGCAAGCGCGTGTCGAGGATCTGAGATAGGCGGCTGTTCGTTCGCCACGCCCGGATATTGTCCGAACCTTGTGAATTCGAGTTCGATGGCGTCGTCGCTCTGAGGCGCCGACCGGAATGTCGAGCGTCGATCATCACTTCGCACCTCGATCGAGTCGTCACGTCACCTGGATCGAGTCTGCCTTTCACGTCGATTCGGTTCAAGCTGGGAGGGGTCGTCCCTCGTTTGGATCATCCCGCCGGCGGCTGTCGCAGGCCGTTGGTCCCGTGGTCGGGGGCGGTGTGGGCTCTGTTTCAAGCAAGCGACGGGTCATCTGGTGGCGGTAGTCGAAAAGCCGCCGCAGTCGTGCTTCGAGAAATCTCGTTCCAAGCCATCGCCCCAAACAGCCGAAGGGTGGGATGTATTCGACTTCATCTCTGAGAATCGTTCCTCCGACTTCGTCGTCGAGGAAGAGGTGACGGTGATACCAGAAGGCGAAGGGACCACTCACCTGGCGATCGGCGAACAGTCGCCCGGGTTCATACTCGGTGTGCTCGGCGACCCACCGAAGCGGGATCGGCCCCATCTTGACTCGCAGGACCACGCGGTGGCCGGGACGAAGCGACTCGCCTCCTTCCAGCACTTCGACAGGAGCCCACGGTGGAGACAAACGTTCAATCGCCCTCCGACCTTCATGAAAGGCAAAAACGACCGATGGTGGTGCCGCGATCCGTGACTCTTGGAGAAAACGCATGGTTGCCCCCTGGTCGGGGAAGAACGCCCCTCGGCGCCCGGGCGAAACGGTCTTTCTCCCACATCAAGGGGTTAACGTCGCACCACTCACTTCCATAGTCTTAGTGTGAGACATTCCACGACGAATGTCAACACATCGGATCATTGCGTGCATGGTTGTGTCGTTGGGTTGATCGGTGACGCCTCCGGACGGGGATGGGCCGGTGGGAGGCGGGCCAATCCGCGCACCTAGTGACTGTACGGAGGAAGGGGACCTAAGTGTTTGCGAAACCTGGGACAGGCGTCGCAAATCCTTGACCGAATGGCACGCGCGGGGTACTGTGACGGTTAGCTTTTTGCCTCGATCGCGCCTGACCTTCGAGATTTGAGGTCTCGCTGGCGTCCAATAGGCGGCATGGTCGTAGCGTTTGGGTTGAGGGAGTGGCGCCGATCGTCGCACCAACAACGAGAGCTGGGTTGCGCCCCCGATTCACGCAGTTTCTTGCTTCGGAGCGAACACGATGACTGAGAAGCCAGAGCTTTCCCGTCGAACCTTCCTGGAGAATGCGAGCGTGGCGACGGGGGCCTTGGTGGCCGCCGGCTCCCTTGCCCACCCGGCCATCGGCAATGTGAAGGGGGCCAACGAGCGGCTCAACTTTGCGATTCTCGGTCCGGGGGGACGGACCCAGGCGCACATCGGCCACCTGCTGGCGATGAAGAAGGAAGGCAAACTGGTCGACATCGTCGGCGTTTGCGACGTCTGGGACGGCAACAAGGAGACGAAGCGAGGGCTCTATCCGTCGGCCGAGCGCTGCGGCCTGGACATCAACGATAAGTCCAAGGTCACCAAGGACTATCGTAAGCTTCTTGAGTCCAAGGACATCGACGCGGTGGTCATCGGGACGCCCGACCACTGGCACGCCAAGATGTCGATCGACGCGATGGAGTCCGGCAAGGACGTCTATTGCGAGAAGCCGATGACCCACACGATCGACGAGGCCCGTCGGGTGGCCGAGACGGTCGCGCGGACCCGGCAGATCTTCACCGTCGGCGTGCAGTCGACGGCGCACCCGCAGTGGCGGATGGCCAACGAGCTGGTCACCCAGGGGAAGATCGGCAAAATCGTCCAGGGCCAGACCCAGTACTACCGCAACAGCGATGTCGGCCAGTGGCGGTACTACAAGCTGACCGAGGACATGAACCCCAAGACCGTCGATTGGAAAATGTTCCTCGGCACGGAGTTCGGCCTCGCCCCCGAGCAGCCGTTCAATCGCGCTCGCTACGCTCAGTGGCGCTGCTACTGGGACTTCGGCGGCGGGATGTACACCGACCTGTTCGTCCACCAGCTCACCCACCTGATCCTGGCCATGGGCCTGCGGCACCCGCGGCGCGTGGTTGGCGGCGGCGGCCTCTACCTCGAGTATGATGGCCGTGACGTCCCCGACGTGGCGACGGTCGTGGCCGACTACGACGAGGGTTGTCAGGTCCTGATCACCGCCACGATGACCAACAAGACGACCATCGACGAGGTCATCCGCGGTCATACCGGCTCCATCGTGTTCAACTCCGATGGGTTCGACGTGATCCCGCAGGTGCCCGATGGTGCCCCCGCACCCCCCACTCGCGACGGCAACAAGCAGGGCGGGGTCCATCACAGCGCCAAGTTCGACGCTGGCGGCGACAAGGACACGCGGGCGCTTTGGGAGCACTTCCTCGAGTGCATCCGCTCCCGCAACCCCGAGACCCGTTGCCCCGCCGAACTCGGCTACGCCGCGATCGCCACGGTCAACATGGGCGTGCAGTCCTACCGCGAAGGCAAGGCACTCTTCTTCGACAAGGGGACCGGCAACGTCACCGAAGCCGACACCTCCTGGGCCGCCCGCTGGGAAGAGCGGAGCAAGCTCCGTGGCAAGCCGAACCACGTCATCGGCTGGAAGGCCGGCGACGAAGGCTCGCTCCTCCATCCCCCGGCCTACCAGAAGCTGGAAGGCGACTGGATCGACGGTAAGGATCCCGCCGAGAAGGCCTGAGCGCCCCCGAGTGGTCGGTTCCGTCTGTGACGGGACCGGCCACCGGCGATCGATCCTCAACGCACCGTCCCGGAACCACGTTCCGGGGCGGTTTTTTATGCGCCCTTGATTCTCAGCGGTAACCGGTCAAAGCTTGAACATTCTTCCGTCGGGAAGGCTTTAACCTGCCAGCCTTGGGCCGGATCTTGAAGGTTAAAGCGTGCTCTATGCGGGGATCGGGTCGCTTTGGCCGGATCCGGCAGGCTAAAGCCTATCCGACGGGGAATCGGGCTATTCTGTTAGTGATGTATCCGCCAGATCGTAAGACACTCAGCTGGGCCGGCCGAGCCACCCGGTTCGCACAGGGTAAGATCGAAGTCGGTGGCACGGCCGGCGCGGCCGTGTTGCGGAACTTGCCGGACGCACCATCTAGGATTGGCTGAGTTGCCGCCAACGTTCGAGCAGGTGAGCGGCGGCGCCGCTGTCGACGGCGTGGGCGGCTCGTTCGACGCCGTCTCGGAGAGTTTCGACGGCCCCCGCGACGAGGAGGGCGGCGGCGCTATTGGCCAGGATCATGGAGCGGGTTGGGCCGGGCTCGCCGTCGAGGAACCGGAGGAGGCGTTCGGCACTGTCCGCAGGACTTGAGACCCGAAGGGCGTCGAGCGGGACCGGGGCCAGTCCGAAGTCGTCGGTCTGCCAGGTGCGAGGGGTCACCGACCCGGCCTCGACCCAGAGGACCCGGGTTGGGCCCCCCAGGGTCACTTCATCAAGACCGTCGGAGCCGGTCACGACCGCCGCGCGTCGGATCCCGAGTCGGGCGAGAGTCGAGGCGACGAGCTCGGCCTGGCGATCGCCCGGGACACCGACGAGCTGAAAGTCGGGGCGCGCGGGGTTAGCCAGGGGGCCGATGAGGTTGAAGAGAGTGCGGAAGGGGAGCTGACGCCGGACCGGACCGGCGAATCTTAGAGCCGGGTGGTATTGCGGAGCATACAGGAACGTGATTCCCAGCTCATTCAGGCAGCGCTGAACGACCGACACCTCGGCTTCCACGCCGATGCCGAGCTGTGCCAAAACCTCGGCGCTCCCGGAGTTGCCGGAGGCCGAGCGGTTGCCGTGCTTGGCGGTCGGAACGCCGCAGGCGGCCACGACGATCGCGGCGGCGGTGGAGATATTCACCGTGTTGGCGCCGTCGCCGCCGGTTCCGCAGGTGTCGAGCAGCGGTGAGGTTCGCTCCCCTGCGCTCCAGCCGGTCATCCGGTCGAGGACGGCCTGGACCGCGCCGGTGAGCTCATCGGGCGATTCGCCCTTCATCCGAAGCGCCGTCAGAAAGGCGCTGATGGCGGTTTCGGATGCGGCGCCGAGCATGATCTCGGTGACGGCGGCGGAAGACTCGGAGACCGAGAGATGGCGGCCCTGGCTCAGGACCTTGAGGGCGGCGGTCAGTTCGTGGTTGGTCATGGAATTCGAATCGACCGGCGCTCGATCGCTCCATCCACCATGCGGTCGATCTCCAGCTCGAGAGATTGCCGATCCGAGGATCGGTTGAGCGCTTTGGCCGCCTCGTCCGCGGTCGAGATCGGCTCTCCTGCGACGGACGCGATAATATCGTTGGCTTTGAACAGGCTGGCGAGCGGGCTATCGGGGGCGACCTTGGCCACGACCGCTCCTCGCGGGCTGCCGGGCAGGCCGAGACGCCGGGCGGTCGCCTCGTCGAGTGTGGTGAGCTCGAGCCCCAACGCATAGTTGGCGGTCGTTTCCGGCCGATCCTGGCGGCGGAGGAAGCCGCGTGTGGGGGAGCGTTCCGGCGTGGGAGTCGTCTGAAGGACCATCTGGTCGCGTTCACCGACCTTGACCGTCAGCCGATATTGTTTTCGATTCCGCAGCACGACCACCTCGGCGGGTTGGCCGATCGGCGCCATCGACACCATGTTGATCAGGTGGTTGAGGTCCATG
>Ga0182739_1004496_pt1 | contig 11510 bp, 5 predicted proteins | sample eDN5th30CBELigBY_FD_128873 | JGI IMG/M metagenome (GOLD analysis project Ga0182739, IMG submission 128873) | Enriched backyard soil microbial communities from Emeryville, California, USA - eDNA 5th pass 30_C BE-Lig BY (version 2) (version 2) | ecosystem: Environmental > Terrestrial > Soil >... | reverse complement strand
TAATAAGTAAGCAACTTCAAAATTAACTTGTTTTGATAAATTAAAGAAATGAGATTGAAAAAGATTATTTGTTTCAACTTGAAAAAGAAAAGAATAAAATCTTAGAAGCAACATTAAATCAATCTGAGACTCAACTTTCGAAAAGCGAAAATCTGTATAGGGAGCTAGAAAAACGATCACAAGAACAATTTAAGGACTTTATTGAGAATAGTAAATCTTTAAATAAAGAAAATTTTGAACTCAAAAGAAGGTATTTTTATAATTCTTCATAAAACCTCATTATTTTAGAATTGCTGAATTAGAAGCTCAAAAGGGATTTAATCAAGATGGAAACTTATCGAGTCGATCTAGAGGAGATTATGAGAATAAAATGCTTAAAATGGAAAAGTTGAATAATTTATTACAAGAACAGATTGATAAAAACAAAGCTGCTTTACAAGAAGAAAAAAGTTTAAATATAAAGCTTCAAGCAGAAATTAATGTCCTTTATATGCAGCAAAATAAAAGACAAGCAAATAGCAGTAATAATGGGAATAACGAACAATTAAACAAGGAAATTAATAAACTAAAAAATCAATTAGAAAAAACAAATGTGAGCTATAAATCAGAGATTGAAAAATTGGAGCTTAGATGTCAGTCTTTTGAAACTGATCTTGAAATTTCTCAACAAGAAACAAGAAGATTAGTGCAAGAAGTCGAAGAGTATAAGAAGTTAGGTTCCAGCTTTAGAAAAGTTGTTGATGAACTCACTAAGAAAAAAGATCAAGAAATTTTAACTTTGAAAGAAAAAATTGAAGCTTTAAATGAAGAGAATAATACCTTACAAGAAGAGAATGAACACTTCCAAAATTCCAAAGATCAATTCGAGCAATATGTTAATTATATCAGATCTATGGATTACGAAAAAAGAATTCAGCGCCTTGAAACTTCATTAAATCAAGCAGAGGTTGATAAAAGAAAATTACATGAACAACTGATTAGTGGAAGATCAGAAGGATCTTCAACTTCACCTCTAAAGAATTCATCTCTAAAAGTTTGTTAATCTTTAAATTTGAGCTTAAGGTGAATAGGACAAAGATCAACAATGCGATCAACTAAGATATGAGATCAATAATCTGAAACTAAAATTAGCTGAATTAGAAGAAATGAAAGAGAAAAATGTAAGTTTAATGTGAAAGGATTGATTTTTAATTGTTTTCTTTAGCAAATAATGCAACAGAAGTTGAAAGTTGTTTCAGAAGAAAATGATATTTTGAGGGAAAATAATTCAGTTACTCAAAAACGTTTGTTTGCAACTGCTACTGAATTAGTCAAACAAACAAGTATCACCCTTGAGCAAAATAATATCATTGCTAATTTAAATCAACAAATGACAATTTTAGATGACTCTTTAAAGACAGCTTTTGATAATATTGGAAAGCTTCAATCTAACGTGCAAACTCAAAGAAAAACAATCACTGATTATAGTCAAAGCAGAAATCAAAGCTTCCATGAATCTCTAAAGAAAAATGATATCGATTTTATGATTAATGAGTTTTTCAGCCAAAGTGTTATTCCAAATAAATTCACCCGTATCAGCGAAGGAGTTTATATTTTCGGCTCCAAAAAGATCAATCTTAAAATAGTCAATGATAAATTAGTTGTCCAAATGAATGGAGGAAGTCTTCAATTTGAAGAATTTATTAGATTATATGCTCATCAAGAGATCATGAAAATCAAATCAGGAAAAATAAATAGTTATGTAAATGTTGAAGATGAGGATATACCCCAAGAAGCAAAGAATAATCAAATTATTTGGGATATTGATCATGAACAACCAAAACCCCAATCAAAAAAAGCAAGAACTGAACTTTCTCAAATGAGTTCAATGGATTCTATGTCTATTTCAAGATCTGCTAAGAAGGAGATTGTACAAACTGGAGGTTATATTATGAGTGAATCTAGCCAACAAGACTCGAATGATCAAGATTTGATGGTATTTGATATTACTCCACAAAATGGTCGTGACCAAGCAATTTTACAAAACGGTTTGAAAAGAAGTTCAAGACATAAACCTACTGAAAAGGCTGTAGATCCTTATATTGTTTTCACGAATAATCTCAGAAATTATGATACCGAGGTGAAACGAACAAGTACAAGAAGTCATGATCCTTTTAAAGGCAGCTCTTCAAGAACTAGCATGAAAAAATATTAATTGATTAGTTACTTTTTATTTGATGTTTCTAGTTTGTATAATTATATTTTGTTAGAAAAGCTAAAAAAAAATAGACTTTTTGAGAGTTTACATTTATAAAGAAAAAAAATCTTTTGTTCTGTTTTCCAACGATTAGTTGAAATAATATTAAAAAAACTTTTCGAGAATAAATTAATCAAAACTTTAATTGATGGAAAGTTTGACAAAATATGAAAACTTTGTTACTCGCTATAACAAGTTATTGAATAGAACTGCACGATGAATGATATAAATCTGTTATACAATATCCATACATCAAAAAGAATAAATAAAAAATCAAGTATTTCGATGTGGAAAGATTTCTAATTTTTACTCTCCTTGTAAGTAGTAAATCCAGGCAGGAATATCACCTTTAAAAATATAAGTAAAAACTTCATAGATAAAAAAAATACCTGTAGATATAATAACTCTTCCAGTTGGTAAAGAGTCTGCAACAGGCTTGAAAGAAATTGGGATCTTCAAGAATTGTTTTCCCTATAAAACTTTTAACAAAATTTCATAAAATAATAATTACTTGAGTTAAAGCAGGAGATTTTGTTGTTGTAGTAAAGCTAGGATTATCGATTCTAATAGCAAATTCTGCCGCCTCAAAGAAGGGATTTTTAAATTCAACAACCTGTCCTTTAGAACTAACCTTAATAGGTCCTTTAGAAATTGGAGGAGAGGCTTGACCGATTAACAAGCATTGATACTCACCACCTTCAGGAGATGATATAATCACCATAGCTCTAGATTCTCCAAGTTTTGAAGGTTCATAACGAATGCTGACTTCTTGTTCAACTCCTTCATAAGAATCTGATGCAGGAACTGTGACAGTTTGATTTTCTGGAATGAAGTCAACTTGATTAGCGCCTGATTTTTCTTTTGTACTTCCAGATTGAGAAGCACCAATCTTTTCGATTTTCACTGAATAAGCTGTTTGTTTCTTTAAGAAATGTTGGAATTTGAATTTCTGGACAAGATCTGTTCCCAATGGAGTTTTAAATGTCATTGATCTATGAAAGTTAAATTATATAAATTGAATTAGAATATACCTTTGAGAAGTTGATGGGGTTCCAATAAGTTTTAATTTATAAGGGAAATCACCCAAGTTAGGAGATTTTACGATAACATTACAAGTTTTTTCTCCAACGACAAGAGGTCTGAATGTGACTTCAAGTCCAAACTCCTAATAAATCAATTAGTCTATTAGCATGAAAATTATGTTACAGATTGTGGAGCAATGGTGAATGATGTTGGATTGAATGACACATTGTCATTGTCACAATATAAATGTTCAGGCTGGATTGTAACTTGTTTATTAAGTGGATTTTCGATCAGTATAATTTTAGTAACAGTTTCTCTAACTGGTGAAGTAAGCTCGAAGGTTCCGAGAATATCAGGTGGAGAAGCAATAATATTCTAAAACAAATTAGATAATAAATTAAAAACATTTTACAAGGCCATAGTAGATGTATTCTCCTGTTTGCTCGTTCTTGAATGTAATTGATGCTTTTGAATTTCCAGGTTTCAAAGCTGTGATATTTAATTTATATTCTTTGACTGAGTCTCCCATAATATCTATGGTGTTCGCTCCCTTGATTAATATAGTTGGATCATCTCCTGCAACTTCCCAGACAGTTGTAAACCTTTGTGTAGTCTTAAGCCAGTTTTTAACTGGGATGACTTGAATTTCTTGTTTCTTAGTCTTAACATTGATGTTGAAATTGCCTGCTTCACTTGGAGGAAGGGCTTCTCCGACTAAATTAAACAGTAATGCAGAACCATCTGGTGTTGGGAAGAAAAGAGATCCTTCATGCTTTTCTTCTTTGATTTGAGGAGCTTTATCATTTTTAGTCATTGATAAAGGATGATATTGAATTTCATATTCAGCTTGACCATTCTTTGGAATATCCAAAGTCTCATTTCCATAGAAATATCCTTTTGATGATTCGAGGTTTGCACTGATAATTGCTTTGATTTTCCATGGAGTGTCTGTTGGGTTCTTGATCATGACTTTCTTGGTATCAGTCATACGAACTCTAGTCTGGAATTTGATTTCTTGGACACTTTCTTTGATTTGTGGAATACATTTACCGAACAAGTTGAGGTACAAAGGCATTGATCCTTCAATGTTACACTTAACCTTAGTAAAGGAAATATCATTATCAATAACATCAGGATGGAATGTAATCATGAATTTAAAGTCTTCATGAGCTGGAATTGTTCCTGAAGAAGGAGTGATAGTGTAATATCTTCCACAGAATGTTGTATCCCAATTGAATTTAGCCTTGACATCTCCGAGATTTACGACTTGGACTTCTCTCTTTAATTTACTGTTAACAACAACACTTCCAAATCCAACTGTGTCTTGAAGTAGCTTAAGTTCAATACCATGACAACATCCAATAACATTAGTGAGTTTATGAACTTCTTTATTTTCAACAATTTGGTAAGATAATTCATGTTTAAATTGATGTAAGCGTGTTTTTGGATTAAATCTGATTTCAATATCAACACCATCACGAGCATTGAGAATAAAGTCTTTATTTGGATAAATTGAAACAGCATATTTCTCAAACAAATGCTCTAATTGATTGTTGAAGTCGAAGTTCAAGCGAACCGCTCTCTTTCCATAATTCATTAATCGAACATTCTTTGTAACATCTCCTCCAATCTTCATTACTCCAAAGTCAACACTAGTATCTTCAGCTCTTTGAAGTTCAAGTTTAAGAGGAACTCCTTCGCCCTGTATTTTGACTCCAATCTTATGAAGTCCATTAATATCAAATTCTACAGTTTCTTGGTATTTGGCGAGTTCTCTTGGAATGAAGACTACTGGAACCTTCAATACATTTTCATTGGGCTTAGTGCTTGGTAATATAACTTGACCTGGAGCTAATTGAATGTCAAGGTAATTTGTTCTTTCATACAAAGTTTCAATAGACATAGCAGAACTATCAAGATTTCTAATTTCTAAGATAGCAGTTCTTGCCAAAGGTTGTTTCAAAACATAACAAGGTCCAAAATCGTATTCAGTGAAGGAGAATTCCACATTAGGTTTACGAGCAGAACCAGCAAGTCTAAAGTGATAAGTAGGCCCAGAAACAATATTCAGGTTGAAAGTATGATTTTTGGCATTGAGTCTATATTCACTAATTGGTGCAAAAGTAACTTCAATATTGACTTTTTCATTTTTCAAGACAGTTGCGTTTTCTGGAGAAATTGTAATAAAGCTAAATTGAGACTTTTTAACTGCGAAATCGAAATTGAAATCTCCTGAATTGCTGATTGTTATAACCTTTGTCTTCTTTTCATTTATAAAGATATCTCCAAAATCTAAGTGATGATCAGTATGGTGAGATAATGGCATTGGTGATGAACTAAGCATGACTGAATGATGAAGGTTATAACCATGTCCCTTCACATTCAAATTAACATAGCGTGTCTTTTGTTTGACGTTTAACATAAGATTATAATTGTAGAATTTCTCGAATTTAGGTTGGAATGTGACTTCAATTGGAATTTCTGAGTCAGGGTTAATAACTCCGCTCATTGGAGCAACCTAATTATTTATTATAAAATTGAATAAAATTATTACGATAAGAGAATCTCCGTATTCTGCATCACCTTTAACAGATTCTCTGTCGAAACTGAAAGAGAAAGGAATATGTTCGAGATTCTTAAGTTTAACGATTTCTTTATTCTTTCCTCCTAATAAAGTTATTAAAATATAAAAGGAGATTAGTACCAAGTAAAAGAGGTCCAAAGTTAACACTTCCAACATCTAATAAGACATTAGGTTCAGTTACTCTTCCTAAAAGAGCGAAACTATGCTTGATCTTCTCTGAAGTAATATTGAATGTCCAGTAGCTTTCGTGATTTCCATCGATATCAGGAAGATATTCAAATATCATTTCATATTTCTTTCCACTCAATACTGTTCCCTTTGGTGTCATGCATCTAAAGAAGCTACTATAACTACTCTTGCCTGCTTCTTCGACTTCCTTAGTCCACTCAAATTCATATCCTTGGTTTGTTGGATTCACCACATAGAATTTCTTAACATTCTTAACTTTGGTACCTAAGCTTTCTATTTCAATGATATGATATTTAGCTTCTTGGGCAAGATCTTGAGCTCTTTTGTCTTTAAGTAAAGGAGGAGGAAGTTCGAAGTGGCAAATTGGTCTTTCAGTTTCTCCGTCCAATTCAATAATGAGTTTGGGTAAATTAGGATCAAGGTTATCAATGCTAATGACTAACAATCTAGCATTGGTGTCATCAACTTCTTTAGGAGAGAATTTAACAGTGATTGGCTCATCACAATTTGGATTAATAGTACCAGATTTGGGAGTGATGTGATAATAACCAGCATCGTAAGCTCCAGTTTCTGCACTGACAATTTTGCATGTATAATTCATTTGAATAGCAGAAGTGTTTTTGAGATTGAAGGTATAGTTTCTTGAAGTGAACATTAAAGTAGGAGCAAAGTTGATTTCCTTTGTATCGCAATCGTATTTGACATAATCAGCAACTGCATTTGCTTTAAGAAGGACATTTTTATCTGTTTTATCGATTGGTTGGAAGATTGGTTCAGGGATAGGAATATCAAGTCTCATGTTAGCTTCTTCACCTGGAATTATAGGAGGCATTGGGTTATCAAGCTCATCATTACTTGTAACTCCCTTTCCTGACTTTTTAACTTCCTTCTTACCTGCCTTTTTATTTTTAGCAAGCTCTTCTTCTTCCTCTTTTCTTCTTCTTTCTTCTTCTTCTTGCTTCTTAATAAACCAATCATATTCTGTCTTTGTCACGAATTTTACTGTTGTCATTGAATTATCCCATTCAGTAAATTTATCTCTATTAATACCTTGAATTTGACAAATAAGTTGAAGATCTTTATAAGTGACGGTGCTTTGTGATTTAAAGATGCAAGTAACCCATTTAGTGCCATTTGCTGGGAGATGGCCAATGCTTGGAACCATCACGAAATTGCTGTTTGGAATTTCCCAATTAAATCTTAGAGCCATATTACCATTATTCTTAACCTTGAAGGTAAGTTTTTTCTCAGTATTTACAATGCAATCTCCAAAACTAATTTCATCGGTAAGATCATTAGGCAATCCATCAAAGATGACTTGTTCTTGGTAGCCTTCTCCAATAACCACGATCTTTGGATTTTCATATGGATTATCATGAGTTTTTGCAATAATTTCCCATTTCTTCTGGCCTGGATCTTTAGGTTTGAATTCAACATTAAATGTAGCAGAAGTCTTTGCTGAGATTGTGTACGATGATTGATCAAGGAATCTAAATGATTCATTAGCACGTAAATCAAATTCAACAGTTGCTGGAATTAAGCCATCATTTTTCAAAACGATAGGTAATATGTTAGATTTATCAACTCTAGTTTTGGGGAATTTAAGAAGAGGTGTTCTATCGTCAACCCATTCTTTAGGTCTTTCAACTTTAAGTGAAGGTAAGGCGCAATCTCCTCTCAAGTCGAATACTAATTTTCCTGTCTTGGGATTTTGTTCACCATTTTCAACAATAGCTTCAAAAAGACCTCCATATGAAGCTATGGTTTCTGGCTCAAAGGTAACAGTTATGTACTTATAATGATGAGGCATAATTGAAACTGAGCTAGGCTTGACTTTGAAGGCAAAGAGTTCATTTGTTGAGTTGCTTCTCTTTTTAACATCAAATCTAACATTGCAAGGAATCTTTCCTGGATTAGAAATTTTGAATTGCTCTTCGATTCCTTGAGGATTTTTTGAAGGTACAATTGTGCCGAAATAGAATGTCTTTTCCTCAATAGCAAACACATTTGAATTGACTTGTTCTTGGACATTTTGCGAGCTGCTTAAAGAAGGAATAACAATTTGTTCTTCAAAGATGCTTGCGTAATTTTCTGTGTTAATTCCTGGAATACAACTTTCAGCAACAACATCATAGACAATTCCCATTGGTTGATCATGAGGATCTCTTCTGGTCACATGAACTGCTAATCTTTGCTCGCATAATTTCTGACCAACTCCCTTAAAAGTGACTTTAATAGTTTGTGATGATTCAGGAGGAATGCTTCCAGATGCTGAATCAATACTCCAAGGACCAATTTTGAGGTCACCAGTTTCACCCTTTTTACCATCTTTTTTAGGAGCTGCCTTTGGCTCAGCTTTCTTTTTATCTCCTTTCTTACCATCTTTTTCATCATCTCTATCTGGTTGCTCTTGCTTTATGAGTTCATTTCTTCGAGCTTCATCATTATAATCGAAAATGAAATAGTTAAATTCAAAGATTCCTTCATTCTTAATTTCAAATTGACGGGTTCTGACTTCATCAAATTGAATTGGACCAAAGTTGATATTCTTAATAGGAGTAATTGAATACTTTGAGAATACTGCATTCACAGAAACATTTACCATAAGTTTATTGAAAATTTCCAAAGACTTTCCTTCAAGGATTTCAAGAACAATATCAGTTGTACTGCTTGTAGTCTTAAGTTTAACTTCTTCCTTGGAACAGAATTTGAATGTGATAACTTTTTCTTGATTAGGAGGAATAATTGCCTCTGCTGGTTCGATTGTAAAGTTATCTCTGAAGAGTTTCTTTCTCATAACAAATCTATACTTAATATCATATAATCCAACATTTTTGATTGGGAATCTCTGTTCTTTGACGTCGCCAACTCTTACATCACCAAAGTTAAGCATATTTTCAGGATTATTAGGATCTAATACTACATTTATATCAAAGGCTTCGGCAATAAGTTTAACATCAATTGAAGTTTGTTTCATGCCTAATTTTTCATTATCTTCGTATTCAAGTTCAAGAGAATATTCGAATTTCTCTTGTTTTAAAGCTTTAAAGCTAATTTCAACAATTCTTTCTTCAGTAGGTCTCAATAAACCATTTGTTTGCTTGATGGTAAATTCTTCAGGCAATCTCTCAACTCCTTTAAGATTCCATTTAATTGGAACTGCACAAACATTCTTAATTTTAAGAGTTTCAGTCGTAGATTGATTTAATAAAAGTCTTTCAAATTTAACTGCTGTCTTGTCAACTTCAATAGTTGGTTTAACACCTGTACATTGAACATCGAAAATTACAGGAACTGGATTATTTTTAATCATACAAATTATTTGATCTTTGAACAACTGTGAAGTATCAGGGAAAGCCCAAACTCTTAAATCTTCAGTTTGATCAACTCCTAAACTTAGTTTTTCAGGTTCAAAGACGAATACTCCCTTCTTGTATTCAGGCCCTTCAAAGACTGTGCTTGCTAAAGTAAAGTCAATTTCAGCAGGGAATTTTCCACTATTTGTAATTCTAAAAACAGAACTGTTGACATGAACATATTGAGCATCATTTTTCTTTGAGGGATTCTTTCCAATAAGTAATGGACCAAAATCAAACACTTTTTCGCTCATGATATAATGTTTGGAAACATAGCATTCAGGTGGATTTGCAGGTCTAACTTTCTTTCTTTGCATGAAGACATTCACAGCCTTGGAATTAATTGTTGGGAAGTCACAAATTCCCAAACAAGGAATCTTAAATCCTTTTGTTGCATAGAAGCATTCGAAATCAAGTACAGCATCATAATTTCCTGGTGTTTCTGTAAAGAATTTAACATATAAGGAGATTTTCTTCTTAGCAGGAATAACCCATCTTGTTTGATCAGAAATTGTAGTTTCTTGAAGTGGTTTATCGAGAGGAATAATATCTCCATCAGACTCATTTGTATATGAATCTTTAGGCGTAAGAATACTGAAGCTTTTTGAAATTTCAGGACGAACACGAGTTGGTGGTTTCTTGAGTATTTGAGTTATGACAGGTTCAGGAACTGGCTCAAGATTTGGATCAGGGAATTGAGGTTCAGGAATATGAGCAAGAACTGCATTATTGAAATTAGGATAATTTAAAATAATTGGTAAATCAATAACGCTTCTATTATCCTTTGAAACAAGTGTTTGATGAGGGATTTCGAGTTTAGGTATTTCAGGTTCTTGAATTACCTCAACAGGTTTTTCTTCTTCCTCTTTCTTAGTATCTCTCTTTCCTCCCTTCTTTGTGTCTTTTGATTTTTCTTCTTTTTTCGTTTCTTCAACAACGATCTTTGGAGGTTCTTTGTATTGTCCTAATACAAGATCCATCAAATTCTTTGATTTTTGTTTTGAAGCCTCCAATTCTGCCTCTGTTAAAGGCTTAGTATAATGGACTTCAAAGCGAGGAGGAGCATCAAAAACAATGTCATCCATCTTAGGATCACGAGGTGAATCTGATCTTCTTTTAGTTTTCTTAGCAGAAGAAGCTGAAAGTGTCTTTGATTTCTTGGTTTCTTTTGCGCTGTCTGGAGAACGTAACTTTGCACTTGGTTTTGAAACATTGCTCATATCTAACTGATCATGTGGAATGTCATGAGAGATTAATTCTTTAAGAGGAACAATGATTTCATTTGCTTCTAAACCTGAAGCATCGACTGGATAATGGAAATTGACAAATTGGATATGTTGGTCTGGAATAGCTTTTAATATTGCTTTAATCCCTTCCATTTCATTTGCGTAGAGTTTATTTGAAAGATTATCAAAGATAACTCCTGCGTTACAATCAGGGAACTTAATTCTTTCTTGAATCAATCCAACAAGGATTTCTTCAGTGAGATATTCATATTCATCAATACTTGGAGGAATATCTTCTTCTCCTTTCTTCTTTTTCTTTTTGGTTTTTTCATACTCAACCAAAACTTGTTCATAAACTTTCTTTCTTTCTTCAAGATATTCATTTGCTTTTTCAGAAGCTGAAGTTTTATTTGTTCTATTCCATTCTAAGAGATCGGCAACATTTATCACTTTTCTTTGATGAGTTGTGGCAAGGAAATTTGCAAGTTGCGTTTTTCCACAGCCTGGAGGACCAAAGATTATTAAATGATGTTTTAACTCGTCTTTAACTCTTAAAGGATAAGCAGGTTCTTCAACGATCTGGTTAGCAGCATTAAAATCATCAATTTCTTTCTGAAGAGCCTCTTTAGCTGCTTGGTCAACTTGAGGTTGAGAAGTGATTTCCTTCATCCTTTTATTAAATTCAGATCTCTTGACCTTTAATTCATAGCTTTTTCTAATTTTTTCCCAGAAGGATTTACCAGGTTGTCTTACTGGCATTATTATTGACTCTTGAGTAGAGAATTCTTCATAAGTTCTAATCATTTCTTCTTCAGTAATGAAATTCTTATCAAAATTGAGAGAATAAAGTTCGGTGTCGTATTCTGTTGGGTTTCTCACATCAAGTCTTACAACTG
>Ga0182739_1004495_pt1 | contig 11511 bp, 7 predicted proteins | sample eDN5th30CBELigBY_FD_128873 | JGI IMG/M metagenome (GOLD analysis project Ga0182739, IMG submission 128873) | Enriched backyard soil microbial communities from Emeryville, California, USA - eDNA 5th pass 30_C BE-Lig BY (version 2) (version 2) | ecosystem: Environmental > Terrestrial > Soil >... | reverse complement strand
CCCGCCCCTGATTTCGGGGGCGGGGCACTGGGCGCCATGGCGTCAAGCGGGGGGTGGGGGCGTCGTAAACCGTCGCCCCCAGGGGATTCCCAGCGATCAGGTCAAAGGTCAGCGCTTCGGGGGAAGGGAGGCGAGCCTCGCCTCACACCCCGGCCATCCTCGATGCGCTCTCACGAATCACGCCGCACGGATTCGCTCCCCTGCACGAGACCCCGCGCGAACAAAGCAATCGGGCCGCCCCACCAGGCGCCGCAAGTCCGACGCGGCACACGCTCCCCCGCGTGAACGCGCGTACGGAATCGCCCTTTCCTGTACGGAGTCCAGCCCCGCTGGACGGAGTACAGGAAAGACAGATGACGTCCCTTTGGTTCGTGGCCTTCGGCCATCGAACAGTCGTGCCCAGGGACGGAATCGAACCGCCGACACGGGGATTTTCAATCCCCTGCTCTACCAACTGAGCTACCTGGGCTCCCGACGGCGGAGACCGCCGTGGCGAACGGGGCGGCAATCTGCCGTTCCCGACGGTACTTGTCAAGCTTTGGTTGCACCCTCGCGAAAGAAAAAGACGAGCTTGCCTTCCTTCGCGTCGACCTCGACGTGCCCCCCTGCCTCGAGCTTGCCGAAGAGGAGCTCCTCGCTGAGCGGCCGCTTCAGCTCGTTCTGGATCAGGCGGTCGAGAGGACGGGCGCCGTTCTCGGGGTCGTAGCCCTTCTCGGCGAGATGGGTCCGGGCCGCGTCCGTGAGCGAGAGGGTGACGTTGCGCTCGGCGAGCTGCTCACCGACCTCGCGGACGAACTTGCTCACGATGCTCTCCATCACGCGCCGGTCGAGGGCGCCGAACTGCACGCGCGCGTCGAGGCGGTTGCGGAACTCGGGGCTGAAGAGGGTTCGGTAGGCCTTGTCGTCCTCCCCCACCTTGCCGCGATCGCCGAAGCCGACGCGCGCCTGGGTGAGCTCACGGGCGCCGACGTTGCTCGTCATGATGAGGATGACGTGGCGGAAATCGGCTTGCTTCCCGTTGTTGTCGGTGAGGGTGCCGTGGTCCATCACCTGCAAGAGGATGTTGAAGATGTCGGGGTGCGCCTTCTCGATTTCGTCGAGGAGGACCACGGCGTGGGGCGTCTTCGCGACGGCGTCGGTGAGTAGGCCCCCGCGATCGAAGCCGACGTAGCCGGGCGGCGCGCCGATGAGCCGCGAGACGGTGTGGCGCTCGCTGTACTCGCTCATGTCGAAGCGGATGAACTCGATGCCGAGCGCCTTCGCGAGCTGCTTGGCGAGCTCGGTCTTGCCGACGCCCGTTGGGCCCGTGAAGAGGAAGGAGCCGATCGGCTTGGTCGCCGCCCGCAGCCCCGCTCGGGAGAGACGGATGGCGCTGACGACCTCGGCGACCGCCTGGTCCTGCCCGAAGACGGCCTCGCCGAGGATCTTGTCCAGGTTCCGCAGCGCCTCCTTGTCGGAGCTCGAGACTTGCCGCGGCGGGATCTGCGCCATCTTCGCGACGATCACCTCGATGTCGTCGACGTCGACGACGGCACCCGGGCCCTTCGTGAGCTTCGCGGCCGCGCCGGCCTCGTCGAGGAGGTCGATGGCCTTGTCGGGCAGCTTCTTGTCGCGGAGATAGCGGTCGGCGAGGGTCGCGGCGGCCTCGATGGCGCCGTCGGTGTAGCTCACGCCGTGGAACTCCTCGTACGAGGCACGCAGGCCCTTCAGGATGAGCGTCGTGTCGGCGAGGCTCGGCTCCGCGACCTCGATCTTCTGGAAGCGCCGAGCGAGGGCCCGATCGCGCTCCATGTGCTGGCGGTACTCCTGGAAGGTCGTCGCCCCGATGCAGCGGATCTTCCCGGATGAGAGCGCGGGCTTGAGGAGGTTCGACGCATCCATGGTGCCGCCGGAGACGGCGCCGGCGCCCATCACGGTGTGGAGCTCGTCGATGAAGAGGATGCTCCCCTCGCGACGCTCGAGCTCGTTGACGACGGCCTTGAAGCGCTCCTCGAAGTCGCCGCGGAACTTGGTCCCCGCGAGCAAGCCGCCCATGTCGAGGGCCCAGATGCGCGCGTCGGCGAGGACCTCGGGAACCTTCTTCTCGTGGATGCGGAGCGCGATGCCCTCGACGATGGCCGTCTTGCCCACGCCGGCATCGCCGACGAAGAGGGGGTTGTTCTTGCGGCGGCGCGCGAGAATCTGGATGGCGCGCTCGACCTCGGCGTCGCGACCAATCAGCGGATCGATGCGGCCTTCCTCGGCCTTGGCGTTGAGGTCGACGCAGTAGGCGGCGAGCGGATCGTCGGCGACGCCGGCGCTCTCCTCCCCCGCCTCCTCGGTGGCGCGGGCCTTGCCCTTCGTGGCCTTCTGGACGCCGTGGGAGATGTAGTTGACGACGTCGTAGCGGGTGACGCCCGCCTCCTCGAGGGTGAACTTCGCGACCGAATCGGCCTCGGCGAAGATCGCGACGAGGAGGTTGCGGCCGCGGACCTCGTCCTTCCCCGCGGAACGGACGTGGATGGCTGCGCGCTGCACGACGCGCTGGAAGCCGATGGTGGGAGCGGGCGTCGCGTCGACGTCGTCCGGTAGCTGCTCGACCTCGTCGTCGAGGTAGGTGTCGAGCTTTTCCTTCAGCTCGTCGATGTCGGCTCCGCAGGCGCGCAGGATCTTGGCGCAGTCGGCGTCGAAGAGGAGCGCGAAGAGCAGGTGCTCGACGCTCATGTATTCGTGTCGTCGGCGCTCGGCCTCGCTCGCCGCGAGCCCGAAGGCAATCTCGACTTCCGGGGATACTCGCATGGGGCTCACTCCGGCTCCGCTGTCACTTTGAGTGGGAATTGGTGCTTGCGCGCGTAGTCGCAGACGGCCTGCGCCTTGGTTTCGGCGATGTCGCGGCTGTAGACGCCGGCCACTCCACGGCCCTTGTGATGCACCTGCAACATGATGTGCGTCGCTTCCGTCTCGCCGAGGTGAAAGAACTTCATCAGCACGTGAACGACGAAATCCCGCGTCGTGTAGTCGTCGTTGTGGAAGACGACCATGTACCGGGGCGCCTTCCGCACGCGGGTTGCGGTCGCGACATCGCCTTGTTTCTCGGTGCCTCTGCGCGTCGGGTCGGACATGGAATCGAGCGCGAAGGGTAGCAAGAACGCCTTCCCGAACCAGGAAGCGGGCCGGCTCGGGCGAGAAGGATCGAGCGTCAGAAAACGGGTGAGCGAGCGCTCCCGGCCAGCACCGAACGAAGGCGGCCGAGCTCCCGGCGGAGCGCATCGCAGCTCGCCTCCCACGCGCGCTGCTCCTCCGAGCCGGGCGCGGCCTTGCCTGCCTGCCGACGAGCGAAGGCGAGCCGGGCAGCCGTCGCGACGAAACGCCGGCCGGCGAATCCGCCGTGGGAGCGAACGGCGTGCAGGCGCGAGAGGGGCGATGCGACGAGGGCGACCTCTTCGGGGGTGAGGATTCCGGCCTGGACCTCCGGGCGCAGCTCGTGGCGGACGATGTGGCTCTGCCGGGTGATGACGACGCCGAAGAGGAGGGCGAAGAGGACGACGAAGACGGCTGCGAGGGGCAGGAGCGAGTCGACGACGCCATCGGAGAGCAGGGCGGTGCCGTTCCAGAGCGCGTGCAAGACGGCGGCGGCGGCGTAGCCGAGGAGTGGCGCGGCGAATCGCGCTCGCCTGGGGTGATGCTCGCGCCCGAGGCCGAGACCGAAACCGGTGAGCGCCGCATACAAGGGATGCCCCCATGGTGAGACGACGCCGCGGACGACGACGACGGCGGCAATGGCTCCTTCGCGCGCGTTCACCACCTCGTCGAGGGCCGCGCGCGCGTAGTAGACGACGTTCTCCACCGTCGCGAAGCCGATCCCCGAGAAGGTCGCGAGGACGACCCCGTCCTGGAGCACGTCGGGCCCGCGCCGACAGAGGCGGAACGCGAAGACCACCGCGAGGCCCTTCCAGAGCTCCTCGATGAGGGGCGCTCCGAAGGTGGCGCCGAGGAAGGCTGCGATGTCGGCCGCGTCGTTACGTCCGAGCCCTCGGCCGAGTGCTACGAGGGCGCGTTCGAACCAGGTGTTGAAGAGCGTCGAGAACCCGCTCGCCGCGAAGGCGCCGAAGACGAAGGCCAGGGCGAGCTGGCGAAAGGGCTGCGGATCGAGGCTGCCGACGAGGCGAGGCACCCAGAAGTAGGCGAGCAGCGGCGGGAGGGCCAAGAGCGCCCCCACGGCCATGGCGCCGGTTCGCAGGCTCGCATCGGGACCGAGCCAGGCAGGAATGACGAAGAAGGCCGCGAGAATCGACGCGCCGAAGAGGACGAGCGCGAAGCAGAGCAAGCCGAGTAGGAGGGGCGGCCACCTCCGACGAAAGCCGGCGGGTATCACGACCGGAGCTTACAGGTCGGGCGGTCCCGAAGCAGGTGCTGGCGCGAACGCTGCAAATCCCGTCGGTGGATTCCGGAGGCTGCGATCATGCACATCGCTCTGTTCCTGTTGTTCGGCTTGAGCGTGGGCGCCTTGGCTCGCCTCGTCTTCCCGGGCAGCGCCCCCGGCGGCTTCCTGGCCTCGATGGTCATCGGAGTCATGGGCGCCTTCATCGGCGGTTTTTTAGGTCGCGTCGTCGGCGCCTATCCCAGCTACCAGAGCACCGGCGGAATCATCGCATCGGTGCTGGGCGCGATCGGGCTGGTGGCGATCTGGCAGCCGGTGATCCTCCGAAGCGCAGCGCAGAGGTGATCTCCCTCTCCGCGTACCGGGGAAGGCCGCGGCGTCGTCAGCCGCCTCGGCCGAGGTGACGCGACGCGTTGCCGCTGCCCACTTGGCTGGTAGGCCCTTGGCCCCTTATGCTCCGGGGTCCCGATGACCTCCCCCAGCGCGTCGCTCGAGCCCGGGACCCTCTTGGCCAGCCGCTACCGAGTTCGCCGAGAGCTCGGTCGTGGCGGCATGGGCATCGTCTATCTGTGCACGGACGTGATCTCGGGGGCCCCGGTCGCGGTCAAGCGCCTTCATCGAGCCGACGCGCAGCCCGACGCCGAGGACATCTGGTGGTTCCAGCAGGAGGCGCGTGCGGTCGCGTCGCTCGACCACCCGTCCATCGTGCGGGGGCGTGATTTCGGCATCCTCAAGGACGGCACGCCCTTCCTGGTGATGGACGTCGCCAAGGGGCGCTCGCTCCTCTCGTGGCTCGAGATCGCGGCGATTCCGTGGCCGTGGCCTTTTTCCGTCCTCTGGTCCTTCGTCGACCAGATCCTCGCGGGCCTCGCCCACGCCCACGCGCGCGGGATCATCCACGCCGACCTCAAGCCGACGAACCTGATGATCGACTTCGCGGGTCCGTCGAGCCTGCCCAAGGTGCAGATCCTCGACCTCGGTCTCGCCTCCCTCGTTCGCGACACCGTCGATCACCGCCTCGCCGGCGAAAAGCGCTCGAGCGGGCGTGTCGTCCGGGCCGGTGCGGGCACGCCCGGCTGGATGGCCCCCGAGCAGATCCGACGTGCCACCACGCATTACGGGCCTCCGACGGATCTCTACGCGCTGGGCAGCATCCTCTACCACCTGGTCTCGGGCCGCGAGCCCTTCACCGGCACGCCGCAGGAGGTCCTCGAAGGCCACCGCAAGCGCCCGGTGCCGAACTTCTCCGTCCCCGAGAGCTATCCGTCCGAGGTCGGGCCCTTCATCAAGAAGCTGCTCGCGAAGCGGCCGTGGCGTCGGTACGAGTACGCGGCCGATGCGGGGCGCGCGTGGAATCGCCTCCGCCCGACCAAGCTCGCCGAGCGCTGGAACTTCCGGGTGCCGGTGCCGCCGAGCGCGCCGCCCGAACGCCAGCAGGACGACCAGGCCATCGTCGCGGAGATCCCCGCCGCCTCGACCTTCGCACCCGGCCTCCTCGGCTTGCGACCGAGCCCGCTGGTCGCTCGCGAGGAGCAGCGCATCGCCCTCGCCTCGATCGTCGAGCGGGTCCGCTCGGCGCAGGAGCCCCGCAAGGAGCTGGTGATCCTCTCCGGCGAAGCAGGCGTCGGAAAGACGCGCCTCGCCGAGTGGCTCTGCGAGCTCGTCCACGAGCGGGGCTCCATGGTGCCGCTCCGGTCGCGTTATCGCCGCATCCCCGCGGCGCTCGACGGCATCCGCGGCGCCATCAACGCCCACTTCGGCCTGGAGCGCGCCGATCGCGAGCTGGTCGAACGCACCCTGCTCAACTGTTGGGAGGTCGGGAAGAGCGACGACGAGGGGCGGACCTGGGTGGCGGCGACCGCCGAGTGGCTGCGTCCCACGCCTGCCGGCACGCTGGTGCCCCTCGGGCCGAGCGGGAAGCGCTTCTTCTTCGACACGCCCGAGGTGCGAACCAGGGTCATCATCCGCACCCTGCGGAAGGTCGGGCACAACCGCCCGGTCCTGCTCTTCCTCGACGACCTGCACCACGCCTCGCCGGGCACCTTCGTCACGCTGGCCAAGCTCCGCGAGCAGGCGCCGGAGCTGAAGATGCTCCTCGTCGCGACCGTTCGGAAGGAGGCCCTCGCGGCCGATCCGGCGGCGTCCGCGCGCATCGAGGAGCTCCGACAGCTCTTCGATGGCCGCGTGATCGACCTCCTCCCGCTCCGCCCGAAGGAGACGAAGGAACTCTTGCTGAAGTCGCTCCCGCTCGACGAAGCCGCCGTCGAGACCGCGGTGGTGCGCAGCAAGGGCAATCCCCTCTTCGCCTTGCAGCAGCTCCACGCCTGGGCGGGCGCCAAGCAGCTCGAGCTCGCCGATGGTCGCTACCGGGTGCCCCCCTCGGCGCTGAAGGTCCGCGCGAAGACGACGGCGGAGCTCTGGGAGGAGCGGCTCGCCGCGATCCCGGAGGAGCTCCGAGGCGCTGCGCTGGCGGCGGCGGCCCTCGGTGGCGACTTCCCGCCCGCAGTGCTGCGCGCGCTCCTGGCGGCGCTCGAGATCCCCGTGCGGCCGGCGATGGAGGCGCTGCATCGGGCCGAGATCCTGCTCTCGGCAGGCCCGACGCGTCTCCGGTGGCCGCACGCGCTCCTCCAGGAGCACCTTCTCGCGCGGCTCCTCGCGCATCCGGACGCGAAGCTCGTCTTCCGCGCCGCGGCCGATGCCCTCGCGCTCCACCCCGCTGGCGGTACCCGACGCCTCGTCGGCCACCGGGTCACGAACCTTCTGCGAGCGGGCGACGAGGATACCGCCATCAAGCTCGTCCTGGGCTTCGTCGAGAAGAGCTGGAGGCGGGTGCGCGACGTCAACGCGACCTTGAACGACCTCGGCCGGGTCGAGGGGATCGTGAAGGGGCGCGACGCCGCCGCTTACGCCCGCTGGCGCGCCGAAGCCTTGCGACACAAGGGCGACTTCGCAGCCGCCTGGGAGCTCGCCGAACAGGCTCGCGCGACCTTCGCCGCCTTGGGCGATGTCAAGAACGAGGCCCATTGCCTGCGCCTCCTCGGCCACATTCGCTCGGAGCAGGCCATTCCGGAAGGGCGCGCCTACGTCGAGGCGGCCATGGCGAAGTTCCAGAACTTGGACGACCAGGCCGGCATGGCGGAGTGCGAGCTCGTCCTCGGCGAGATCGACTACCTCCTCGGCGAACACGACCGGGCGCGCCAGATCCTCATCGAAGCGGACCGGCGGACCGCGGTCGTCGGCGACGTGCTCGGGCGCGGCCAGTGCCTCATCCTGCTCAGCCTCATCGAGCAGGCGGATGGCCAGCGCGAGCGGGCTCGCGAGCTCCTCGAGCTGGCCCGTGCGGAGTTCGAGACCCTCGGTTACCGCCTCGGTATCGCGCAGACCATCGTGGCCATGGGCCATCTCGAGCATCGGCTCGGCGATCTCGACGCGGCCATCGAGTTCGCGACGGCGGCGCGCCACATGATGAAGGAGCTCGCCAACCCGCGTGGCAAGGCGGCCTGCGATCGCCTCCTGTCGATGGCGCTGCTCGACTCCGGCCAGTACGAGGCGGCCCGCGAGCGCGCTCTCTCCGCGGCGTCCACCTACGACCAGCTTCGCGATCCTTGGGGGCAGGTCGAGGCGGCGCTCCTCCTCGCCCAATCCGCGCTGGCCTCGGGGAATCCCATCGCGCGCGATCTCGTCCACGCTTGCAGCGGCGTCGGCCTCCGCGAAGCCGAGCCCCAGCAGCACCTCGCGCTCACCCAGGCCTGGCTCGCGCACGTCGAGGGCCGCTACGACGACGCCGTCCCGGCCATCGAGGCCGCCCGCGACGCGTACCGCAATTCCAAGCGCACGGGCGACCACACGCCCTTCCTCGTCTCGCGCCTCGCCGGCTTCGACTGGCCCGAGCCGATGCGCACCTTGATCGACGATTGGTGGCGCGAACTGGGCGCGTTCTGAGCGTCCCGCTTTTCCGAACCGCCGAAACGGCAGAGCGCCGAGAAGGTCGGGGCATCGAACCCTCCTCCTTGGCGCTTCCCTCTTCTATCGCTTCGGCAGCTTGGTCTCGCCGAGCTCGAGAATGCGCGCGAACTCGGCTTCGGTGACCGGGACGACCGAGAGCCGGGAGCGGCGCAAGAGAGCCATCGTCTGCAGCGCCGGATCCTGCTTGATGGTCGCGAGCGAGACGGGCTTCTTCAGCGGCCGGACGGGCGCCACATCGACGACCGACCAGTCCTCTCCGGGCGCGGTCGGATCGGGATAAGCCTCGCCGACGATCTTGGCGATCCCGACGACCTCCTTACCGATGTTCGAGTGATAGAAGAGCGCCAAATCGCCTTTCTTCATGGCTCGCAGGTTGTTCCGAGCCTCGTAGTTGCGAACGCCGTCCCAGAAGGTGCGGCCCTCTTCGACGAGCTTTTCGAACGGATAGACGTCGGGCTCACTCTTCATCAACCAGTACACGGACCAACTCTCCTTCGATTCTTGGCGCCTTTGCGTCTCGGCGGTTGAAATCCCTCACCCCTCGACCTCGCGCTTCGCGTCGTCGACGAGCGCTTCGGCCTGGTTCTCGACCCGCTCGCGGTCGTCCTGATGCTTGAGCAAGACACCGAGCGTGTCCCGCACCAGATCCCGGTCGAGCGAGCGCGCGCCGAGTAGCAAGAGCGCGCGTGCCCAGTCCACCGTTTCCGTGATCGACGGCAGCTTGCGCAGATCCATCGCGCGCAGGCGCGTGACGAAGGCGACGAGCTGCTCGGCGAGGCGCTTTTCGATGCCGGGCACGCGGAGCTCGAGGATCGCCGTCTCGCGCGCGGGGCTCGGGTAGTCGAGGAAGGCGAAGAGACAGCGTCGCTTGAGCGCATCCGTCATCTCGCGGGTGGCGTTCGTCGTCAAAAGGACGAGCGGCTCGTGCTTCGCTCGAATCGTCCCCAGCTCCGGCAGCGTCACCTGCAGCTCGCCGAGCACCTCGAGGAGGAAGGCCTCGAGCTCGGGATCGGCGCGATCCACCTCGTCGATGAGGAGGACCACGGGCTCCTCGCTCATCAACGCCGCCAGCAGCGGACGCGGTAGCAAGAAGCGCTCGCTGAAGAAGGCGGCCTCGCTCTTCGAGAGGCGCTCGGCGGCCTCGGCCAGCGTCTTGGCGCCACGGACTTCCTCGGCGACCGCATCGCGAAGGAGCTGCGTGTAGAGCATCTGCTTCGCGTAATCCCACTCGTAGAGCGCCTTCGCCTCGTCGAGGCCTTCGTAGCACTGGAGGCGAATCAGCGGCCGCCCGAGGGCCTGGGCGGCGGCGCGGGCGAGATCCGTCTTCCCCACCCCCGCCGGACCCTCGAGCATCAACGGGCGCTGGAGCTTCAGCGCGAGGAAGAGCGCGAGGGAGGTGCGCGGATCGGCGAGGTAGCTCGCACGAGCCAAGGCGCGCTCGAGCTCGGCAGGCGAAGACGGAAGGCTCATGGGGAGCGGCAGCATAGCCGTAGGGCCTCGTGCGTCGATTGGCGACGCTCGCCCGCGGCGTGGTCAGCTCGGCGTCTTACATCGACCGCTCACGACGGCGGAGACGTTGTTCTGGTTCCGGCACTCACGTATCGGCAGAGGCTCCTCGACGATGGCGTAGACCGTCACGAGCTGGGTGCTCGTATCCGGCCAGGCGAGAAAGAGGTTCTCCGCTTCGGCCGGATGCAGCGCCCTCGTCGTCTGCAGCACGCCGATCTCGACGCCGCTCGGCGGCTCGCCGAGGAAGAGACGCACCTTCGTTCCCGCCGGCAGCGCCGCCTGGCCCACGTTGCGCACCGTCGCGACAAGGCCGTAGTCGCCATGACAGCGCGGGGCCACCGAGACCACTGCGTCCGGCGCCGCGAATTCGGCCCCGGGCTGCTTGTTCTGGCGGAAGTTGTTGAGCCCCTTCTGCTTCCAGTTGGCGGGCTCGTTCACGGGAATCGCGCCGCTCTCGTCGACATTGGTCACATGGTACGAGTGCTGATTCCAAACGCGCCGCGTCCGCACCCACGCGTGGTTCTCGTCGCCGAAGATCCGAATCCCCGACGGGCCGGGCGTGTCGTCGGCGCACTTCTGCCCGCTGTACGAGTTCGAAACGACGATGATGTCGGCATGCCCGTCGTTGTCGACGTCGGCGACGATGGGGTTCTCGATCAACGTCGCCGTCGTATTGCAGGTCGAGAAAAGGACCTCGCCCGTCGCGCCCTCGTAGATCCGCAGCACCTTCTCGTCGGAGTAGACGACCTCGGCCTTGCCGTCGCCGTTGAAGTCGAAGACGGTGCTCCCGGTCGAGGCCGAGGAGCAATCCGTCGTCGCCTTTGCCCATAGGATCGTCTCGGGCCCGCTCACGGCGGGATCCATCAGCTTCTTGCCGTCGAAGACGACGTAGCCAATCCCGCCGGCCAAGGCCACGTCGGGGGTGCCGTCACCATCGAAGTCGGCAATCGTGGGCGGGCCGCCTCCGTGATCCTTGCCCCAGCCGGAGCAGGTGTTCGTCTCGAACTTGGCGTTGATGTCGACCGGCTCGCGAAGGATGACGAACTTTTCGGGCGCGCTCGCGTCGTAGCGCCAGACGGAGAGCGCGTGGTTCCAGTTGTCGACCGCGACGATCTCGGGCTTGCCGTCGCCGTCGAAGTCCGCGACCGCCGGCCAAGGGCCTTTCCAATCGGAATCCGCATAGCGGAACTCGCCGACCGGCACGTGGCCGGTATCGACGAAGAGGCTGCCGTCGCTTCGGAAGCCCTGCGTCGCGGTCACGACGTCGAGCTTGCCGTCATCGTCGATGTCCATGACGACGAAGGCGCTCGCGAGCTCTTTCGAAAAGCCGTGCTGGAGCGCGCCCGTCGCGCCATCGAGGATGCCGCCCTCGACGACGACCTCCGGCTTGCCGTCGGCGTTCAGGTTGGCGAGCTGCGGCATGAAGCAGTACATGGGCTCGCTCTTCCAGAGCTCCACGCCGTCGCCGGTGAAGGCATAGACCCGCCCATCCATGCCGCAGGCGACGATCTCGTTCCCCGCCTGCCCGTCGATGTTGCCGCCCGCGAGGTGCTTGGTGGGGTTGACGATTCCCGGCACGGACCACTTCTCGACGACCTCGCCATCGATCACCGAGACGGCTCGGAGGACGCCGGGGGCGCTGTTGTAGTTGCTGACGAAGGTCGAGAAGACGATTT
>Ga0182739_1004494_pt1 | contig 11516 bp, 9 predicted proteins | sample eDN5th30CBELigBY_FD_128873 | JGI IMG/M metagenome (GOLD analysis project Ga0182739, IMG submission 128873) | Enriched backyard soil microbial communities from Emeryville, California, USA - eDNA 5th pass 30_C BE-Lig BY (version 2) (version 2) | ecosystem: Environmental > Terrestrial > Soil >... | reverse complement strand
GGCCAGCCCGCGCGCGACCTGCCCCCCGGCACGCCGGGCATGGTGCTGATCAAGGCGCCCAACGTCATCCCCGGCTTCCTGGACCCCGAAGACACCGCCCGCGCCTTCACCGAAGACGGCTGGCTCATCAGCGGCGACGTCGGATACATGGATGCCGAAGGCCGCCTGCACCTGCAAGGGCGCGCCAAGGACCTGATCATCCGCGGCGGCCACAACATCGATCCCAAAACCATCGAGGACGCGCTCGCCACGCACCCCGCGGTGCAACTGTGCGCCGCGGTCGGCGCCCCGGACGCCTACGCCGGCGAGCTGCCGATCGCCTTTGTCACGCTGGCCGAAGGCAGCGCCGCGACCGAAGCCGAACTTGTCGCCCACGCCGCCGCCCATGTGGACGAAGGCCCGGCGCGGCCCAAGCGCGTCATCGTGCTGGACAGCATGCCGATGACCAACGTGGGCAAGATCTACAAACCCGATTTGCGCCGCCTGGCGACCGCCGTGTCGGTCCAGGCCGTGGTGGCGCGCACCCTGCAAGAAGCCGGCCTCGCGCAAGACGACCCCGTCTTTCGCGTGCTGGCCGATGCGCAACCGGATGTCGCCGTAGAAGCCGGCGCCGGTGCGCCCGCGCCGCTGAAGGAACAGCTGCGCGAGGCGCTGTCCCGGCTGCCCGTCAAAGTCGACGTGCGCGACTGACTGGCATCCCATAACAACACACCAGGAGACAACCCACATGCCCCAACTGCCCCTGCGACGCGCCTGCCTCGCCGCCCTGACGCTCACCCTGGCAAGCGCCGCCTTGCCATTTTCCGCCAGCGCCCAGACGGACTTTCCCACCAAGCCCATCACCCTGATCGTGCCCTTCCCGGCCGGCGGCTCCACCGACCGCCACCTGCGGATCGTCGCGCAGGACGCCTCCAAGTACCTGGGCCAGCCCGTCATCGTGGAGAACCGCCCGGGCGCCGGCGGCACGCTGGGCACGGCCACCATGGCCAAGACGGCCAAGCCGGACGGCTACACGATCGCCCTGTACACGCTGGCGATGCTGCGCATGCCCTACATGCAGAAAAGCAGCTGGGATCCCATCAACGACTTCACCTTCATCGTGGGCCTGTCCGGCTACACCTTCGGCTTTACCGTGCGCTCGGACTCGCCGTTCAAGACCTTCAACGAATACATCGAGGCGGCGCGCAAATCGCCCGGCCGGATCGACTACGGCTCCACCGGCATCGGCTCGTCGCCGCACCTGATCATCGAAGAAATCGCCATCAACGCGAACGTCAAGCTCAACCACGTGCCGTTCAAGGGCAACGCCGACATGCAGCAGGCCCTGCTGGGCGGCCACGTCATGGCGCAGAGCGACGCCACCGGCTGGGACCAGTTCGTGGATTCGGGCAAGATGCGCCTGCTGGTCACCTTCGGCGACAAGCGCACCACCCGCTGGCCCGACGTGCCCACCGCGCAGGAGCTGGGCTACAAGGTCGTGTCCACCTCCCCCTACGGCCTGGCCGGTCCGAAGGGCATGGACCCGGCGGTGGTGAAGATCCTGCATGACGCCTTCAAGAAGGCACTGTTCGACCAGGCCAGCATGGACGTCATGAAGCAGCTCAACCAGTCGCCCGCCTACCGCAGCAGCGAGGAGTACAAGGCGTGGGCGCAGGCCACCTACGTCAAGGAAAAGGACCTGATCGAACATCTGGGCCTGATGGCGAAGTAGTCCGCCGCGGGCACCCGGGCGCGGACCCGGCACGGGCGGGGCGCGGACAGATTTTGTATGCAAAAAATGTCTGCCGCCCCGCCCGGCTTTTGTTAGACTGGCTGCCCGATCGTTTCTCCCACCCGGCAGCCCCTGCCGCGCCCCATGATCCAGGAAGTCCAGCCCGACCCCAGCGCCGACGACATCGCCAAGGAAGTGGCCGCCGCCATCGTCGCGCACAAGCTCCCGCCCGGCACCCGGCTGCGCGAAGAGGCCCTGGCCCGGGTCTACAAGGTCAGCCGCACCAAGATCCGCGCGGCGCTCCTGATGCTGTCCAAGGACAAGCTGATCAACATCATCCCGGACAAGGGCGCGTTCGTCAGCAAACCCGATGCCAACGAGGCCCGCGAGGTCTACGCCGTGCGCCGCATTCTGGAAGCCGCGCTGGCCCGGGAATTCGTCGCGTGCGCCCGGGACGCCGACTACCGCCGCATCGACGCCCACCTTGCCGAGGAACGCCGCGCCGTCGAAAGCGGCGACGTACAGGCGCGCAACCACCTGCTCAGCCATTTCCACATCCTGCTGGCCGAAGCCGTCGGCAATTCGGTGCTGACCGGCATGCTGCGCGAGCTGTCCGCGCGCAGCGCCGTCATCACCGTGCTGTTCCAGAGCTCGCACGACGCCAGTTGCTCCTCGCGTGAGCACCACGCCTTCATCGAAGCGGCCCGCGCGGGCGACGTCGAACGCGCCTGCGCCCTGATGGACGAACACCTGGAACACGTGCTGGCCGCGCTGGACTTTGCCGGCGACCGGCAGGCGGGCAGCGACCTGGTGGCTGCGCTGTTGAGCTGAATAGCCGCCCCTCGACTCGCGCCGGCCTGACTGCATAGACGTCTTAAGTCTAGGTAAACGGCGGCCGCCGCAATCTGCAGCTCCAAGTCTGCAAACATCCGTTTGAAGTTTGCCGCATGCTCATACGGGCACGCCGGCTTCCATTTCCTTCGGCGCCACCACGGTCTGGCGCTCTGTATACCCATACGTCAATAACGCCTTCCGCTCAGGGAGGCGCCAGAATCCTGCCCATCGCACTTTCGAATAATTCCTAAATCTGGTGGATCGATTGAAGCAGATAATCACGGCCGATCAATCGCCAGCCCCGGCCGCTTTGAGATTCCCAGGCAGCCGCAGCGCTTGCCACACGCCCCAGCCACTCAGAATCTCGACATGCCCCGCCTATCCGATGTGCGTTTTACGTTTACCGCGGCCGCTGCCGGCCTGGATTTCGAGGTAGTCGAGTTCACGCTCGACGAAGCGCTGTCCGAGACTTTCCAACTGCGTCTCGAATTGTCGAGCTTTGACGAAGCAATCGATTTTGGCGCGGTGCTGGATCAACCTGCATTATTTACGATCTGGCGCGCCGAAACTCCCATGCGACATGTCCACGGGATTATCACGAGCTTCGAGCAGGGAGATACGGGCTTCAGAAGGACGCGCTATCGAGCAGTGGTGGAACCGGCCCTTGCGCGTACGGGCCTGTGTTCGGACTGGCGCATCTTCCAGCAGCAGTCAGTGCCAGAGATCCTTGCACAAATCATCACGTCGCACGGCATCACCGATTACGAGCAAGTCACGACCAAGCAACACCTGCCGCGCGAATACTGCGTCCAGGCCGGCGACACGGATCTTCAGTTCCTCGCTCGCCTGGCCGCCGAAGAGGGTTTCTTCTATCGATTCGCGCATACCGACCGGGGTCATCGCCTTATCCACGGCGACAGGATCTACGTGCATGGCGAAATCGAGGGCGGACCCGTCATCTACAACCCCTTGCCTGGCGGCGACCAGCCCGAACCGGCTTTGCGCAGATTCTCCTACGCCGAACAGGTGCGGACTGCCCGGGTCACCCAGAGGGAATATACCTACTCCAATCCGCAATATGACCAGCAGCAGTCGGCGCTAGGCGCGGACCTGGATCATCAGGACGACCGCTACGAGCGTTATGGCTATCCCGGACGCTACAAGGTTGATGAAGCGGGAAAGCCGTTCACGCAAAGCCGCCTTCTGGGCTTCCGCCGCGATGCCCGCATGGCGCGTGTTGAAGGCGATGATGCGCGCCTCGTGCCAGGCGTGGCTTTTGATCTGATCGGGCACCCCCGGCAAGACAGGAACCACGGCTGGCGTCCGGTCCGCATGCGGCATCACGGCGTGCAGCATATAAGCCAGCAAGAGGAAAGCGCCGACGCATCGCAAGGCACCCAGTACCGCTATACCGCCGACATCGTGCCTGACCGGGTGGACTGGAAACCCGAACCGGCCGCCAAACCACGCATCGACGGCCCGCAGATCGCGACAGTGGTGGGCCCCGCCAGCGAAGAAATCTATTGCGACGCATTCGGCCGCGTCAAGGTGCAGTTCCCCTGGGATCGACTGGGCAGGAATGACGAGCACAGTTCCTGCTGGATACGCGTGTCGCAGAACTGGGCGGGCGAGGCATGGGGCCATATGGCCATTCCGCGCATCGGGCAGGAAGTGATCGTGCACTATCTGGACGGCGATTGTGACCAGCCGGTGATCATCGGCCGCACGTACCGGGCGACCAATCTGCCGCCCTATCCCCTGCCGCAGCACAAGACGCGGATGACGATCAAGAGCAAATCGCATAAGGGCGATGGATTCAACGAGCTGCGTTTCGAGGACGAGCTCGATCAGGAAGAGATCTACGTCCACGCCCAAAAAGACCAGAACATTCACGTCAACCACGACGAAACCACGTTCGTCGGCCGTGACCGCAAGGAAAACGTCGAACGCGACGAGGCGCTGAGCGTTGGCCGTGATCGGCACGACACCATCGGCAACGACGACCTTCAGGATATCGGCCATGACCAGGCCCTGACCATCGGACGCGATCAGGTGATCGCCGTTGAGCGTACGCAACAAGCCACTATCGGCAAGGATCGCCTGGAAACCGTCGGCAACCACCGCCGCGACAAGACCGCTGCCAACCACACGGTGGAGATCGGTGGCAATGCCGAACATACCGTGCAGGGCCATCATCGCCTTGAAGCAGGCGAGGCGATCCTGCACAAGACGAGGCGGCATCAGATCGATGCGGAATCCATCACTTTCACTACACCTGGCGGCGTTCTCACGCTGGACGCCAGGGGGCTGACATTCCGCGGTGCGGCTGTGCAACTTCGGGCCGGTAGCATCAATTTTGCGGGCGGCAGCGCAGGCAAGACGGTCAGCCTGCCCAGCCTTATCAATCCCGGAGAACAGGCCGATTGCGTGGAGCGCGCCAAATGAGCGCGCAGCGCCTGCATCGGTACATTGAAGAGGCTCGCAGCCCCGCCGACTACCTGCACCTGCTCATCGATCCGTTGGCCGGATGTTTTGACGACCATCCGCTCAGTGCGCTTCGACTTCAGGAGGCCCTGGGCGAAGAAGCCCTCTCCATCGTGCCGCGTGCCGATCTTGTCCATGCGCCGCACGAATGCCCGCTGGTCGCGACCTTGGCCCGACCGGATCACCCCTTCAACGCAGACCTCTTCGCGGCGTCCCACGCCTATGCCGCCGAAGCAGCGCCAGGGGGCAAGCGCTATGTCTGCGGCTGGATTGTCACCGCGGAGGATGCCACTTCGGTTGCCGGACACCTGGCGAATCGCTGTCTGGTGAACCACGCAGGGCAAGCCCGGACCTGGCCCATGTTTGAGCCGCTGCGGATGGAACTGCTGGCCGTGTCCCTGAAGCAGGACACAGGCCGCTGGCTCTGGCCCATCAAGGAATGGGTCCTTCCCTCCAGCAGTGGCGGGGTCTTTCGCTTGCGCGGCGCGCATGGCGACGGCCCGCCCGGCTTGAACACGGAAGCCCTGGGCGCGCAGCACGACGTCTCCGCAGTAGCCGCGGTACTCGCGGCCTGGCAGCGGCTATCCAGTCAACCCATGAGCCCTGGACTGTTGCAGCAGGCGCCGAGGCATTGGGCCGGCCCCGGCTTACCCGAAGGCGCGGCCGCCAAGGCCCTGCATCATCTGCGGGAAGCACGCCGGCTCGGCCTGCCTCCCGGTGAAGATCGCCTCGTTTTCGCCTTGCACAGCCTCACGGTCCATCCCCATTGGGACACTCACCCGCAACTGCACCCACACATCGTCCAGGCCCTCGCGAGCAAAACACCGCTGGCCGACGCGTTGGCGCGGATCGAAGACTGGATATGGCAACGCGCGATACACGAACTGACTGCGGAACCCAGAGGCTGATTCAATGGTTGCCTATTCAAAAAAAGTTGCGCAAGTCGTGCGCGAAACCTCGCCCGTGCCTTATGGCGCCTGCAAGACCTGCGAACGCGTGGGGATGCCCATTCTGCCGTTGCGCTGGGCGGTGGTGCCCAAAAACAATGCCGTGCGCGCGCTGGGCAAGCTCAGCAACGCTGATACCCAGTTGTCCCTGCGCACACTGCGGGCCGGCTACCTGTACGTCCTGCTCGACCGCAGCGTGTGGCAGGCCTATCAGGTCAGCCCGGAGGGCTGCCTTCGCCAGTTCAATCCGTACCAGGCGCCGCACGGAACGCCCACGCCCCTGGCGAAGCAATGTGTGACCCAGGGGCACGATATCCGTTCCTCGTTCATCCACGTCGACTCCAGCGCCTATAGACAAGCGCAGATTGCGTTCGCCAATGACCCCTGGCCTGTCAGCGTGCTGGACGCCTACAAGACCGGAAACGATGCGGATGGCAAGAAGCTCGACCCCAGCCATCTCCAGCGGTTCACGACCTATACGCTCGCCAAGCTAAAGTCGGAGCCGCTGCCGGCCGAACACGCGCTTGCGCTGGAACACGGCCATGCGTTGGAAGACATGGTCGCCGAATACGCACACGGCTACCAGGATTTCGGTAGCGTGCATGAGTTCCATTCCCGCGCAGACCGTCTCGAGGCCATGCGCATGTACCTGCGCCAAGCGGAAAAGCTCAACGGTCTGACCAACGGCGTCGCGGGGCTTATGCTGCCCGATCCCATCGGCCTTGCCCAGGAGCTCAATGGACTGGTGCGCGCAGTGCAGACCCAACGCCAGCTATGGGCACAGGACGAGGCCGGCACCATCGTCGGCGCCGGCTTGAACCGCCAGCCTGTCAAGCATCTGCGGCCCTACCAATACCTGACCTCGCAATGCCTGCTCGGCATCAAGGCGCTCTATGCCAGGCAGGCCGATGCGCAGACTCCCGACAGTTCGACGCCCGTGCTCGACTACATGCCTAGCGAGTCCGGCTCGCCGCCGGTGTTTGGCGACCCCGCCAAGGAACGCGCCGATGTCGTCAAGCACAGGACCGATCAGCAGGTCGATCGCCTGCAAAAGCGGTACAACGAACCCGCACGCAAGGCGTTCCAGGATGCCTACGACAAACAGATGCAGGAATTCCAGCGCGCCATCGACGCGCATGGCAAGGACTGGGCCGCCCAGGTCGCGGGCGAGGCGTGGAAATGCGCCGTGCGGTACGACTATGCAGGCACCGATAAGTACTCCGCCGTCGCCTGCCTCAAGGCCGTTGCGGCGTCCCTGACGGGCGGCCCCTGCGAAGCGCTCCCACCGCCCCCAGCGCCAGGATCATCCCCCAAGCCGCAAGTGCTAGGCCCCACCAGCGCGGCATGGAAATCCCTGCTCGAGGATGCCGCAAGCCCGCTCTATGCAGCGCTGCTCGCGCGCAACGCCGCGTTGCGCAGTGCATTCACACCCATCCTGAGCGCGGGCGCCATGCCCAATGACGCGGGCAAGAAATACTACGACACCATCAAAGCCATCATGGGCTCCAGCGAAATCAAGTCCTTTCGCGAGCACCATGTGCATGAAGCCGTGGATGCGCTGCTCGGTGCGATGCAGAACGCAGCCTCTCGCCTGGACAAGCAGCTCAGTGAGGGCGCCAAGGCCGCGGTAAGCCATATCCATAGCGGATCCGCACTGCTTTATGCGAACCTGCAGCTCACCCAGGTGAAAGTGCAGTTGACCGTGGGTGAGTATTACAACCTGCTTTCCGAGCAACTACACGGCAGCGCCAACCGCGCCGCCCACGCGCTGGGCAAGCAAGCGCGCGCCATGCTGTTTGCCGGACTGATCAGCATCCCCAGCCCTGCCGTGCGCAACACGCTGATCGACGTGACCCTTTGGGTCAGAGGAACCGCCGATCAGGTCAAGGCCGAAATAACCAACCTGCGCGCCGCCGCCCAGACGGGCGCCGATAATACTTGGCGCAAGCTCGTTGCCGGTGTCAAGAACCTGGAACCCCTGGCGGCACAGGCGTTGCAGGACATACAAATCTCGGCCGCGAGCGCGCGGCTGTTCGCAGGCAGGAGCTTTGCCGGCCTGCGCAGCCTGGCGGGGGGCAGCACGGACGGCGGGCTGGCGATACTTTCGCTGTACTTCCAGGCGGATACGCTCAAGAAGAATCTGGCGGCGATCGATAAGGCCGTAGGGGCCACTCACCCTGAAGCCGTGACGGCGATGTATGGAGCGTCGGTCGGCGTGATGGGAGCGGGATTGGAGGTAGCTGGCTTGGGATTGAAGGTGCCGGCGGAGGCGGCCAGGGCTTTTATACAGCGTGGGGGGATGATTGAACCGCTTGTGCTGGGGAGGGTTATTGGCGTTGGGCGAGAGCTGGTTAAGACTGCCGGTGTAATTGGGGCGCTGGTTGGGATTGCAGATGGGGTCGGGAGCGCATTTTCTTCGGCGCGAGCAACCGCTGCAGGTGACAAAAGTTCCATGATTGCATATCGAGGAGCCAGCGCCTTTTCCTTCTTGGGAGCTGGGTTTGGCGTTGCTGGTGCAGTTGGGTCTGGTCAGATATTGGGCGGCCTGCTTGGTTTGGGCTCTCTGGGCTGGGCGCTCATCCTGGGCTTGGCTGCATATGGCCTCGCGCAATACGCCAAGAGTCTGGAATCCACCCCTCTGGAACGCTGGGCACGTCGCTGCTATTTCGGCGATCACGCGGAAACACCGCCAGTGGCGTGGCTTTTGCCAACCGATATGGATACCGCCGTCGCCGAACTCAACGCCGCCGTATTGGGCATGGATATAGCGCTGGGCTTCGACAGCGAACTGCGGGCCAAAGACGATGCGGCTCTGGCGCAGACGCCGGTCGAAGACCTGAAAAACGGTGGGGCCCTTGAATCAGGCACCGTCCTGAAATATCGCATCGTGTTGCCTGCCTACGATCCAGCCGTCTCGCGTTACCGCTTTGAACTGGTCGTCCAACGCTTCGGCCTACGCAGCGGCAGCAACATGCTGCGCGATAAAAGCACCGAGGTCGCGCCGCAAACCTTGGCGTCCGGAGAGCACAACTCCGGCAACAGTGCATCTCCGATTTCACCATCACCGCACCGCATCCCCGATTACGTTGCGCTGACTTCAAATACTCCCACCAAGAAGCAGCCGGTCATCAGCGGCGGCTTTTCCTTGGATGCATTCCACAGCATCAAGTCGGCCACCCTGGTGATCAGTTACTGGCCCGACAAGAACGATATCGAGGGATTCGCCCGAGTTGAATTAAAGGAGATGGCGCCGTGACGAAGCCATTGCTCGATCCGCCCTGTCAAGGCTGGCAACGCGATTTGCCCGGTCCGAATGATTCGCCAACTGACGTTCCCGACATCGTGTCCGGGGCGCCCAATCACCTGGACGGGACCTATCTGGAATTGTCCCGGCGGTCGTTTAGCATAAGAGGGCTCTTTATTGGATTCGGGCTAATTTCTACTGTCTGGTGCCTAGTCTCGATGTTCGGATCAATACCTTTCCTCCTGGAGGATTTGTCACGAAAAGGACGACTTGACGAAGAGCTAGTGATCAGCATTTTGCTGGTTTTCAGCACGACCATTGTTACCTTCTTGTCGGCATGTATTTTCTTCCGACTTGACATTTCTCCTCCCCGGAGCGAACCGGTTCGCTTCAATCGCCTTCGCCGGAAAGCCTACGTCTACGGATACCAGTTCGTATGGTGGAACCCCTTTACACGCTGGACCGTCACTACCAAATCCTACGATTGGGACGACCTTCGTGCCGAAGCCTGGAAGCAACGTGGCGCGACAGCCAATGGCGGTTTGGTGATCAATGAAGGCGTATCCCTGGCTGTCGTCAAACCAGGCAGCAACCAGGTAATCGACCGGTTCCATCTATCCGGCTCGGTGCAGACCTCACTGTGGGCCTACATCTGCACCTACATGCAAAATGGCCCAGAAGCGCTCAAGCCCTGCAACGCTCCCATGCGCGACGCCAACGACACCTACAACCCGATCACGCGACTGGCCCCGAAGGTGCAATGGCCCGAGGCGATGGATATCGAATCGCGGACGGCGCCATGAACTTTGCGCTAACTCCGCTGCGGTTGCGCTGCATCCCCAACGAAATGACGCGGCGCTTGGCCGTACCCACCGGCAACCTGCGGTTCATCAGCAGCGGCTCTTCCTTGGATGCATTCCCTAGCATCAAGTCGGCTGCCCTGGTGCTCAGCTACTGGCCCCACAAAACCGATATCGAGGGATTCGCCCGAGTTGAATTAAAGGAGATGGCGCCGTGACAAAGCCATTGCTCGATCCACCCTGTCAGGGCTGGCGGCGCGATCTGCCAGGTCCGAATGATCCTCCTGCCGAGGCGCCTTGTATCGTGTTCGGCGCACTCAATCATCTCAATGACGTGTACTTAGAGATATCCCGCCGCACAATTGCCATTCGCGGGCTTCTACTGTTGATGGCGATACCCTGCTGGAGTCTAGTTCTTTGGACTCTTGTTGCCAGTGGCTTTGTTAGTGATCTGACAAACTTCGAGTCAACGCAACTCATTGTGTTTTTTGCATTCGCTGTTTTCCTGTTGATATCGCTATCAATGGTGCGCATTGATCTGTCAGTTCCTCGCAGTGAGCCTGTCCGCTTTAACCGGATTCGTCGCAAAGTCTACGTTTATGGATTTCAGCTCGTATGGTGGAACCCCTTTGCGCGCTGGTACGTCACTACCAAATCCTACGATTGGGATGACCTTCGCGCCGAAGCTTGGAAGCAACGCGGCGCGACGGCCAACGGCGGTTTGGTGATCAACGAGGGCGTATCCCTGGCTGTCGTCAAACCAGGCACCAAGCAAGTCATCGACCGCTTCCATCTATCCGGCGCGGTGCAGACCGCACTGTGGGCCTACATCTGCACCTACATGCAAAAAGGCCCGCAAGCGCTCGAACCCTGCGACGCCCCGATGCGCGACGCCAACGACACCTACAACCCCATCACCCGACTGGCCCCAAAGGTGCAGTGGCCAGAGGCGATGGATATCGAATCGCGCACTGCCCCATCCTCGTATTCCGGCGCGTCTGCCGCCAGCGCTTTTCTCTGTGGGCAATCGCCGGAACCGCGATGAACCAACCCCTTAGTGTCCTGGGCGATACCACCACGCACGGCGACGCCGTGCTAAGCGCCACGACCGGCTTTATTGCGAACGGCATCGCCGTGGCCGGCCATGGGGATATCGTGCATTGCCCTGCGCACGGCATCGTCACGATTCAGGCAGCACATCCGGATACCGTTGCCATCATCCTCCATAAACCCGTCTGAACCTGCCGGAGAACTAGCTGACCCGCACGCCAGACCCATCGGCCCGCAGCAGTTGCTCCATGCGCTGCTGCAGCCACAGCTCCGTTTCACCCGGCTCCGCGCCCTGCAGCCACAGTGTGCGCACGGACAGCATGGGCAACGCCAGTTCCGCGCAGGGCACCGGGGTCAGCGTGGTGCGAAAGCTTTCGTATTCCGCGATGTTCAGTGGCAGGATCGCAAAGCCCAGGCCGTCGGCCACCATCCCCGCGATGCTGTAG
>Ga0182739_1004493_pt1 | contig 11518 bp, 8 predicted proteins | sample eDN5th30CBELigBY_FD_128873 | JGI IMG/M metagenome (GOLD analysis project Ga0182739, IMG submission 128873) | Enriched backyard soil microbial communities from Emeryville, California, USA - eDNA 5th pass 30_C BE-Lig BY (version 2) (version 2) | ecosystem: Environmental > Terrestrial > Soil >... | reverse complement strand
TGCTTCAGACTTTGGCGCGCGACGCTTACGAGATCATCATCTGCGATGACGGCCCGAGCCAGGCGGTCCGCGACGTCGTCGAGGCCGCGAGCTTGCGCTCATCCGCAGGGCCTGCCATTCGCTACGTTGCGGTAGAGGGGACGCAAGGTCCGGCCGGTGCCCGCAACAAGGGCTGGCGCGCGGCTCGGGCATCCATAGTCGCGTTCACGGATGACGACACCATACCGGCGCCGCAATGGCTGGAAGGCGGGCTCGCCGCCATGGGCGACGGTGCCGACGCCGCGGTGGGCAAGATACTGATGCCGCTGCCGCCCCGACCCACCGATGTGGAGCGCGATGCGGCGAGGCTGACCGAAGCGGAATTCGTGACGGCGAATTGCTTTGTAAGGCGGGATGCGCTGGAACTCGTCGGCGGATTCGACGAACGATACACGCTGGCTTGGCGCGAAGATTCGGACTTGCACTTTTCGCTGCTCGAGCGCGGATGCCGTGTGGCGAAGGCGCCTGAAGCGCTGGTCGTGCACCCTCCACGGCCCGCCCCTTTTGCGGCCAGCCTGGGGATGCAGAAGAAGGTCATGTTCGACGTGCTGCTCTATCGCAAGTATCCACGCCTGTACCGGGAACGCATCCGGCGTGGACCTCCCTGGTTTTATCTTGTGGTCTCGCTGTCCCTGGTGCTGGGCGTGTGTGCTGCGCTGGCGGGATGGGTTGCGCTCGCCTTGGCGGCGATCGGCGCGTGGCTGTTGTTGAGCCTGCTGTTTTTCCTGCGGCGATTGCGCCTCAGCGCCGTGACGCTGCGCAATGTGCTGGAATTGTTGCTGACGTCGCCGTTCATCCCGCCCTTGTCCATTTTTTGGCGCGCCGTGGGCGCCGCGCGCTTCGGAAGGGGCTTGCCATGATGGGGGGCGTGTCGCTCTTCGATCCGCCGCCCCGGCGGGTCGCGGTCTTCAGGGCCTTGAATCTGGGGGACCTGCTCTGTACCGTTCCGGCGTTCAGAGCGCTGCGCGAGGCGCTGCCTGATGCATCGATTTCGCTGATCGGGCTCGAGAGCGCGCGCCCGGTGGTCGCCCGTTTCGGCCAGTACCTGGATGAACTTATCCTTTTTCCGGGTGACCCTGCCTTTCCGGAACAAGCGGTGCGCAGCGCCGAACTGCCCGACTTTTATCGCGACATGGCAGCAAGGGATTTTGATCTTGCACTGCAATGGCATGGCAGCGGAGCGCGGTCCAATGCCATTGTGGAGGCCATGGCGCCGCGACGCTGGGGCGGCTTCGTGCCCGACATTGTGCGGGAGCAGCCAGGTCGCCTGATGGCCTGGCCGGACAGCATGCCGGAGATTCGGAGATACCTGGCGCAGCTTGCCTACATGGGCATACCGGCGGCCGATGACACCTTGGAGTTTCCCTTGGCCGCCACTGACGAGGCGGAAGCTGGAGCGGTGGCGCAGGCGGAGCGCATGGTGCTGCATCGTAGCGTGTTCATTCACCCGGGGGCCAGACTGGCGTCGCGCCGCTGGCCGCTGAGCCGATATGCGGAAGTGGCCAGGGCGTTGTCAGATGATGGCTGGCGTATTGCCCTCACGGGAAGCAAGGACGAGCAGTCGCTGGCGAGCGACCTGCAGACGCTGATCGGCGACGTGGGTGAGCCGGTGACGAATTTGTGCGGCAAGACGTCCCTGGGCGCGCTCGCGGTGTTGCTGCGTCGCGGGCGGCTGCTGATATGCAACGACACGGGCATCTCGCATGTGGCAGCGGCCGTGGGGGCCCCCAGCGTGGTCGTTGCATCGGGTAGCGACGTCGCGCGCTGGGCGCCGACCAATGGCCGCCTGCACACGGTCCTGCATGCGCCGATGGCTTGCCGCCCGTGTGCCCATGACGTCTGTCCGATCGGTCACCCTTGTGCCTATGGGGTGACGACAGAGGAAGTATTGAGCCATGCCCGGGCACGGCTCGGCGCGGAAGGACGGTGCATACCGCAACGTTACGCTGCAGCGGCGAATGGGCCGGTGGCATGGCACGAACCAATTACCGGAGCATGACATGAACGGAATGCAAAAGGAACGAGAACGGGTCCTGGTTGCCGGCGGTGCAGGGTTTCTGGGTTCGCACTTGTGCCGTCGGCTCGTTGAACAGGGACACGAGGTCATCTGCCTGGACAATTTCATGACAGGGCGGCGAAAGAATGTCGCCGACCTCATGGATCACCCGTCGTTTTCACTTGTACGCCATGACGTGATCGACCCGATCAGGTTCGACATCCAGCCTACGCAAATTTATAACCTTGCCTGCCCCGCTTCGCCGCGCCATTACCAGGCGGATCCGGTCCATACCCTGCGCACTTGCGTGGACGGGGCCTACAACCTTCTGGAGCTTGCGCGTCGCAGCAAGGCGCGGATACTCCAGGCGTCGACGAGCGAGGTATATGGGGACCCGCATGTTCATCCCCAGCCGGAATCGTACCGGGGTAATGTCAATATCGTGGGCATACGTTCCTGCTACGACGAAGGCAAGCGCTGCGCCGAGACGCTGTTTTCCGACTATGGCCGGCGCAAGCACGTCCAGGTCAAGATCGCCCGTATTTTCAATACGTATGGGCCTTGTATGTCGGAGTCGGATGGCAGGGTGGTGTCGAACTTCATCGTACAGGCCTTGCAGGGCCAGAACCTGACCATCTACGGCGACGGTAATCAGACCCGGGCACTGTGCTATGTGGAAGACATGGTCGAAGGCCTGTTGCGGCTGATGAACAGCCCGGAAAGCTTCCGCGGTCCGGTCAACCTGGGCAGTCCCCAGGAAAGTACGGTGCTGGATATCGCTCTCCGGATACGCAGGCTCATCGAAGCGCCGGTGTCTTTCGATTTCCAGCCCTTGCCTGCCGACGATCCGGTCCAGCGATGCCCGGACATCTTGCTGGCGCGTCGGCACCTGGATTGGCGGCCGGTCGTGGGCTTGGACGAGGGACTGCGGCAGACGATCTCGTATTTTGCCGAGTCGATCAGACCACTTCCGTCGGCTCGGAAGCTCGGCGAAAACGCTCGAGACGGTTATAGAGCGTCTTGGGGCTGATGCCCAGGGCAAGCGCCGTGCGACGTTTGTCGCCGGCGTAGTAGTCGAGCGTCGCCATGATGATGGCGCGCTGGGCGGTGTTGAGCGGCGTGCCAACCGGAATCTTCAGAAACCCATGCTTGATTTCCGGTCCGGCGCCACGAAACAGCGCATTCGGCGGATTGATGTCGACGACGTCGTCCGCAAGGATGAAGGCGCGCGTGACGGTATTTTTCAGTTCCCGCACGTTCCCGGGCCAGTTGTAATTCTCGAGCCGTTCGAGGGCTTGCGGCGAGAACCGCTTGCGGGTTTTTTCCTGCTGGTTGAGTTCGTCGAGGAAACGTTGCGCGAAATAGGCGATGTCCGGCTTGCGCTCGCGAAGGGGCGGCACCCGGATGGGAAACACGGCGAGCCGGTACAGCAGGTCGACGCGGAAGCTGCCCCCCAGGACGACTTCCTTGGGGTCCCGGTTAGTGGCTGCGATGATGCGCAAATTGACGCTGCGCAGTTCGGAGCCGCCTACGCGGTGATACTGCCCTGTTTCGAGCACGCGCAATAGCTGTACCTGCATGGTCAATGGCATGTCGGTGACCTCATCCAGGAACAGCGTGCCGGGATGGGCGCGTTCGAAGCAACCCATGGCCGTCGATGACGCGCCGGTGAAGCTGCCTTTTTCGTGGCCGAACAATTCGCTTTCGGCCAGGGAGGGCGTGATGGCGCCGCAGTTGACGGCAACAAAAGGTGCATCGCGGCGTGCGCTGCGTTCGTGCACGGCCCGGGCGACCACTTCCTTTCCTGTTCCGCTTTCGCCGATGATAAGCACGCTGGCGTCGGTGGGCGCCGCCTTCACGATGGCGTGTGAAAGCTCGAGCGCCGCCGGCGAGCAACCCAGTGAATTCGACGATGTGGTCATGAAAAGGAGTCTAATATGAAAATCGCAGTCGCAGCAATCCACCAGAAATTGTTGCACCATTCATGCTTCTTTACCCTTGTCGCGACGAAAACCGCGTACGATGGGTTTAACTATAATAAACCTGGGGCTTGAACATCGATATTATCTGGACCGTTTTTTGTAATCCGTACCGGTTGCCTACGGAGACAGCGCTGGCAAAACAACTTGTCGAGAAGCCTATATGCCGCATCTATTGATCACCGACGATGAACCTGCCATTCGAGAACTCATTGCCGACATTGCCGTCGATGAAGGGTATACCGTAGCGCACGCGGCAGATATCAGGCAGGCGCGCATACAGATCGAACGACAGAAGCCCGATGTCGTCCTCCTCGACATGCAGTTGCCCGATGGCGACGGCATGCAATTCTGGACCGACCTTGCGTTGCCCGATACTCAGGTCGTGTTCATCACCGGCTATTCCACCGTTGACAGCGCCATCCAGGCCTTGCGTTGCGGCGCGGTCGACTACCTGCTCAAGCCTGTCAGCCTGCGACGCTTGCGCGGCGTGCTCAGCGAACTCAAGTCGATGCTGCAGCAGCATCCCCTCCCTGGCTCCAGCAACTGCTTCGCCAAGATGGTGGGCAAATCGCGTGCGGTGCAACTGCTGTGTGCGCACATCGAGAAAGTCGCCCCCACGCAGGCGACGGTATTGCTGGTCGGAGAAAGCGGCACGGGCAAGGAACTGGCCGCCGAAGCCATCCATCTGGCCAGCCCTCGCCACGAAAAGCCCTTCATGCCGATCAACTGCGGCGCGATTTCCCCGAACCTGATCGAAAGCGAGCTCTTTGGCCACGAGAAAGGCAGCTTCACCGGCGCTGATCGTCAGCACAAAGGGTACTTCGAGCGCGCGCGCGGGGGCACGCTATTCCTGGACGAGATCACCGAAATGTCTATGGAGCTGCAGGTGCGGCTGCTTCGGGTGCTGGAAACGGGACGGTTCATGCGAGTGGGGACTCACGAGGAAATCGTGGCCGACGTGCGCGTCATCGCAGCCACCAATCGCAATCCCGAGCAAGCCGTCAGCAACGGTACGCTGCGCGAAGACCTTTACCATCGCCTCAGCGTCTTTCCGCTCGAATTGCCGCCATTGCGCGAACGCGAAGAAGACATTATTTTGCTCGCCGAGCATTTCCTGCAGAAGCTGAATGAGGAAGGGCGCACGGCCAAGACCTTTGCACCCGAGGCGCTGAAGGCCATGCGCGAGTATTCGTGGCCCGGCAACATACGCGAGCTGCGCAACTACGTCTATCGCAGCTATATCCTTGCCGACGACGTCATCACGGGTGATTTCAACACCTTCGAGCTGCAGGCCCACTCGGGAGGCTGGGGTACCGAAATACTGGTTCCTGTCGGCGTCCCGCTGGCCGACGCCAACAGGCAGCTCATACTCGCCACACTCAAGCAATGCGGCGGCGTCAAGAAGGCGGCTGCCGAGATGCTGGGCATCAGCCTCAAGACCTTGTACAACCGGCTTGAAGAGTACGGCGCGGCCGGGGACATCGACGAATCGTCTTCGTCGCTCCGGTAGCCGCAGGCACATCGTATGCTGTCCTGACCGCGTAAAACGCAGTCAAGACAGGATACAGAGATGACCGAGGATGTCCGTGCGAGCATCGTGGTGCTCACCCACAATCGACGCGTGCAATTGCTCAGCACGCTCGAGTCATTGCATCAGTTGCCGGTAAAGTGGCCCATCATCCTCGTCGACAATGGGTCGAGCGACGGCACGGCGTCGGCGGTGGCCTCGCGGTTTCCGTCGGTGATGCTGATACAGGTGCGGCAGAACCTGGGGGCGGCCGCCCGCAACATCGGCGTGGCTTATGCGCATACGCCGTATGTCGCTTTCTGCGACGATGATACGCAGTGGGAACCCGGCGCTTTGGAACGTGCAATCACGGTGCTGGATTCGGCGCCCAACGTCGCGGTACTGAATGCGTGTGTTCAGGTGGGGCCGATGCGGCGGGCCGATCCCACCTGTCTTGTCATGGCACGCAGCCCGCTTGACCGGGAAGAGCTTCCGGGTCCGCAACTATTGGGATTCATGGCGGGAGCCTCTGTCATGAGGACGCGGGCCTTCTACGACGTGGGAGGCTATTGGCCCCCTTTCTTCATCGGGGGCGAAGAGGCACTGATGGCCTTGGATCTGGTCGAGCGCGGATGGCGCATCATTTATGACGATGGCGTCGTTACCCGACACTTCCCTTCGTCGTTGCGAGACTCCGCATTGCGCAGCCGGCTGCTGCTACGCAATGCCATTTGGGTCGGATGGATGCGGCGGCCTTGGCGCTCGGCGTGGCGGGAAACCGTTGCCCGTCTGCGGGAAGCCTCGACGCGTCGCATCTTTTGGCGTGTTCTCGCGGACGCGATGTGGGGCTTGCCAAAAGTCCTGCGGCGCCGCCGCGTCATTTCCCCGACCGTTGAGAAAATGTGCGTATTGCTTGAAAAAGAATACGTGCCGGTGGGACGGATGGGCGTCAAGCATCCCGCTTGACCGGGGCCGCCACCGACGTCAGTCGTCCGTAGCGGTGCGCATCGGGGGATCCTCGGCCGGTGGATTGTTGGGTTCGCGAATTTCGTCGGGCGCTTCGCGCGGGGGAAGGTCGACTTCGCGGTCGGGCTCCTGAGGAGGCGTTTCAGGCGGGACGGAAGGGTCGTGTTCCGGCGGCTCCGGAACGTGGGCCCACATGCCGGAAATAAACGGGGACACGGGGCGGACGTGGCGCTGTGGAATCATGGTCGGTCTCCTGAGTAACAGTCTGTCTTGTTATGTCGAGACCCCCGCTATAGCAAGTGGCGTGCCTGCGGGACGCAATCGGGCGGCTGTCGTACCTGGGGGCCTGGTAGGCACGCCATTTGCTCGGTGGCCTATCAATTGACCTTGCAAAATTGGGAGAATGATAGTGGCGCTGAAAATTCTGGCTGTTACCTCGGAGGCCTTTCCCCTTGCCAAGACTGGCGGGCTCGGGGATGCCGTGAGCGGTCTGGCGCATTCGCTGGGACAAAGCGGAACCGATGTCACGCTCATGTTGCCTGCCTATCCACAGGCCATGGAGCATGTTAGTCACGTGCGTGAAGTGGCCACGCTTCGGGGCTTGCCCGGGGGGGACGCCGTGTTGCTGGCGGCGGATTGTCATGAGCTGCAGCTGCCGGTGCTGCTGTTGAAGAACGATGCGCTCTACGACCGCGATGGCCTCTATGTGTCCGAAGACGGCGTGGAGTTCCCAGATAACGCCTTGCGTTTTGCCGCGCTGTCGCATGCAGCGGCCCGCGTGGCGCAGGGCCTGGATTCAGTGCCCCGGCCCCATGTCGTCCATCTGCACGACTGGCATACGGCGCTGACGCCACTGTTCATGCGTCAACTGCATATCGAGGACGTCAAGACCGTCATCACCTTGCACAACGTCGCTTTCCAGGGCGTGTTTCCCATGAACCTTGCACCGTCCCTGGGCATAGAAGAACGCTATTGCACCGGCGAAGGGCTGGAGTTCTGGGGACAATTGAATTTTCTCAAGGCGGGCATCCGCTATGCGGACGTCATTACCGTCGTCAGCCGCAACTATGCCAAGGAAATCCTGACGCCCAAATTCGGTTGCGGCCTCGAGGGCGTCCTGAATTCGCGCGCCGCGGACATCGTCGCGATACCCAATGGCATCGATACGTCGCTGTGGAATCCGCAGAACGATCCGTACTTGCGTGGGCGGGCCTTCAGCGCCGAGCGCCTGGGCAACAAGGCCGTCTGCAAGGCGGAACTGCAACGCAAATTTGGCCTGTCCGAGGATCCCGCTGCTTGCCTCATGGCCATGGGAAGCCGATTGACGACGCAGAAGATGGCGGACGTCGCCGCGGCCGCCCTACCTATCGTGCTCGACAAGCACCCGACATTGCAGGTGTGCATCATTGGCCATGGAGACAAGGCCCTAGAAAGGGAATTGCTCAAGGTGGCCGCGAGGTATCCGGCGCGTTGCGGCGTCCATATCGGATTCGACGAAGCGCATGCGCACCTCCTGCACGCGGGTTCGGACGTGCTGCTGCATGGAAGTCGCTTTGAACCCTTTGGCCTGACCCCGTTGTATTCAATGCTCTACGGGACGATTCCGATCGGCTCACGCGTAGGGGGCATGGCGGACACGATCCTTGATCCGGGCGCCGATCGCGGACTCGAGGCGATGCGGTCCGCAACAGGCATATTGTTCGAGGGCGAACGAGCGGACGACATGGTCAAGGCCATCGACCGCGCGCTGGCCCTGCACGAACTCCCGGAGATATGGCGCGCCATGCAGCTCAATGGCATGAAGACGGATTTCAGCTGGGCCAACACGGCGCCCGCCTACGCCCGCGCCTTTCAGTCCCTGCGGCCCGACGTGGCGCTGGACCGGATTCCGGAACGTCGCCGCGGCATCCCGCCATTGCGCGTCCTTCAACCGTCCAAAGCCGCTGCCGCACTGGCCGCGTCGAAGCAGCAAGGACGCGTGGCGGGCAAGCCCGCCGATGTGCGCACGCTGCGTAAAGGAGTGCAGATCGGCACGCTGACCTCGCATGAAGCGGCAGCCTGAACCCGTCCGCTGCGGTCCGCCGTTGGGCGGACCGTCACTCGAATTTGCGCGATGAGCCGCCCATGACGCCAGAACCCGATGCCTACGAACCCGCTTGCCAGCGTATCTACCATGCCGGACCGTTGCATGTGCTGGCAAGGGCTTATCAGCGTGGCGCCGGGGCCGTGCCATGGTGGGGTGAATTCTGTGAGCGCATCTCGGGGATGGGTTTCGACAGCCTCCTGCTTCCTCCTCTGTGGACGACGCGGGAGGAGGCGGGCCCCGTCGTTCCCGATGATCCGGATCAAAGTGCCGCACCGGGCCACACATCGCGCCCGATGGAGGACGCGCTACGCGACATCGCCGGCATCGCAGCGGGCCACGGGCTGGCGCTGCTCGTCGATCTTCAATTGGACAGTGTCGCAGCGCGGGGTGCTTGGGCGTCCCGGTATCCTGAGTGGTATGCCGACGTCCATGGCGCGACGCTCGATCCGCGCCGCGAACTGCAGACGGGCATTGCCAAGGTCAAGTTGCGCGAGGGCAAGGCGGCGAAGGCCTTCATTGCGGCCTGGGCGGATCGCTTGAACGCATGGTTGGTCGCTGGCGTGTATGGCTTCCGGTGCCGCAGGCCTGGCGGCTTGTCCGGAGGCGACTGGAACGAACTGATCGCGCAGGTCCATGTCCGCCACCCCGACGCCTGCTTCATGGCGTGGACCCCTGGCCTGAGTCCCGCCGAACTCGACGGGTTGTCCGGAGCGGGCTTCGAGGCGACTTTCCTGTCACTGCCCTGGTGGGATTACCGTGCATCGTGGCTGGTCGAAGAGCACGACCGGCTCCGGGCGATCGCACCCATCATCGCGCCGGTCAGCGACATCGACAGCGCCCCGGCGGCTGGCGCACACAGCGGGCCAAGTCGCGAAGAGCTGTTGCGCAGCGTGTGGACAGCCGCCGTCGCGGGCGATGGCATGGTGATGCCCATGGGGTTGGAGGACAAGATAGGCGCGGCGGCCATTGCGGAGGTCAATCGCTGGCTCGCCGAACGATCTTCCTATGGCCATCGGTTGCAGCAGCTGTCCGGCCAGACCACAGGCGCCGCTGCGCTATTCCGCGCCGGGCCTGCTCCGCAACTGCTGCTGATCAATCCCGACGCGGAGCGCGATATCGCCGTCGATTGGGGCATGCTCAACGCCCGCATGCCGGGCAGCTATACCGTCGCGGACCGCGCGGATCGAAAACGGCCCGACCGCCTTGGCGCTGCCGGGTATGCGCTCGTGGCGCCGACAGCTTCCGTACCGGTCAAGCTGCTCGGCCACCTCACCGGCGACAAGCGGAAAAGCGTGACCGCTGCCATGCGCGGCCCGCGCATTGCCATCGAGCAAGTCAGCCCGTCGGTGGACAACGGGCAGTTCCCCGTAAAGTGCACGGTTGGTGACACGCTGCATGTGCAGGCCGATGTCTTCATGGACGGCCACGAGGACATTGCGGTCGCCTTGCTGTGGCGGTCGGCGGACGAGTCGCAATGGCGCCGCGTTCCGATGAAGCTGCTCGAGAACGATCGCTGGGAAGGCGCCTTTTCCCCCGACCGCATCGGGCCGCATTGCTACACGGTGCAGGCCTGGCACGATGTCTGGCACACGTATTGCGATCGCCTGCAGAAGAAGTCTGCGGCGGGGCAGGATGTGTCCCTTGAAGTCGAAGAGGGGCGCGCGATGCTGGCGGAAGCGCTTGAGCGTGCCCGAAGCCTGGACGTGAATTCGGCCGCCGATACACTGGCCCGGTGCCTGCGCGACATTGGCCACCCGCAGGCGCCCCTGCCCCTGCCCAAGGCCCGACGGTTGAAGGGGGGAGGCGGTGAGCCTGGCGATGTGCGCGCGATCCCGACGGCTGATCCCGTGCAGGTCCGGGCCCTGCTACAAGAGCGGCTCGCGCAGGCCATGGAGGAAGTGGATGTCCACGCCTTCGAAGTCTCCGACATTGTGTACCCGTTGATAGTCGATCGGCGGGAAGCCAGGTTCGCCAGTTGGTATGAACTGTTCCCGCGCTCGCAGAGTGCGACGCCGGGCAGACATGGCACGTTCCTCGATGTGATTGACAGACTTCCCGCCATACGGGACATGGGCTTCGATGTCCTTTACTTTCCACCCATCCATCCCATCGGCCTGCGCAACCGCAAGGGCAAGAATAATGCGCTGCAGGCGGGCACCGAGGATCCGGGCAGCCCCTACGCCATTGGTTCGCCGGAGGGCGGGCACGATGCCTTGCACCCCGAGCTGGGCACGCTTGACGACTTCTCGCAATTAGTTCGTGAGGCCCGCAAGCACGATCTCGAAATTGCCATGGACTTTGCCATTCAGTGTTCGCCCGATCATCCGTGGCTGGCCGAGCACCCCGAATGGTTCGACTGGCGCGCCGACGGGTCGCTGCGCTATGCCGAGAATCCGCCTAAGCGCTATGAAGATATCGTCAACCCGGACTTCTACAGCAAGGGCGCCAGCCAGCAGAAGCTGGCAGGACTGTGGCGCGCCCTGCGCGATGTCATCCTGTTCTGGGTGGATCAGGGTGTCAAGACGTTCCGCGTCGACAATCCCCACACCAAGCCGTTGCCTTTCTGGCAATGGATGATTGCCGAAGTGCAAGGTGCGCATCCGGACGTGTTGTTCCTTTCCGAGGCCTTTACACGGCCCAAGATGATGTATCGCCTTGCCAAGGTCGGATTTTCGCAGTCCTACACGTACTTCACCTGGCGCAATGACAAGCAGGAACTGACCGACTATCTGACCGAACTCAACACGCCGCCGGTGGCCGACTTCTTCAGGCCGAATTTCTTCGTGAACACGCCCGACATCAACCCGGTCTTCCTGCAACGGTCGGGCAGGCCGGGTTTTTTGATCCGCGCGGCGCTGGCTGCCACGTTGTCGGGCCTGTGGGGCGTCTATAACGGCTTCGAACTGTGCGAGGCGGACAGCATTCCGGGCAAGGAAGAATAT
>Ga0182739_1004492_pt1 | contig 11521 bp, 10 predicted proteins | sample eDN5th30CBELigBY_FD_128873 | JGI IMG/M metagenome (GOLD analysis project Ga0182739, IMG submission 128873) | Enriched backyard soil microbial communities from Emeryville, California, USA - eDNA 5th pass 30_C BE-Lig BY (version 2) (version 2) | ecosystem: Environmental > Terrestrial > Soil >... | reverse complement strand
GAACGGCATCGAAGCCGTGCTGGCCGACATGCGTGCCCGCGGCGAACTGGCCTAATCGGCCTCCCCGCCAATCTACATACTAGGAGCACGACATGGCCCAAGGTATCCGCGAAAAGATCAAGCTCGAGTCGACCGCCGGCACGGGTCATTTCTACACGACCACCAAGAACAAGCGCAACATGCCCGAGAAGATGCTGATCAAGAAGTTTGATCCGGTCGCTCGCAAGCACGTCGACTACAAGGAAACCAAGCTGAAGTAATTCAGCCGGTATCCCGAGAAAAAGGCCCTGCTCATGCAGGGCCTTTTTTGTTGCCCGCGGGCTCGGAAGGACCGGTTGCGAACGACGAGCAGGCAGGCGCCGAGCCAGACCGATTCCGTTTGCCGCATTGCTGGAGCGCATGTTTCAATTAGGCCGCACCCGCGGCGCCCCGGCGCGCGCAGAGGCCCGATTCATCTTCATTCTGCGATACCCGCCATGATCCGTCCCTGCCTCACCCTGCTGCGCCGCGCGCTCGCGCCCGCGCTCCTGGCCCTGGCGCTGGCCCCGGCCGCGCCCGCCGTCGCGAAAGACAAGGAGCCGCCGATCCGCATCGGCGAGATCAACAGCTACAAGGCCATTCCCGCCTTCCTGGGCCCTTATAAAAAGGGCTGGCAGCTGGCGCTCGAAGAGGTCAACGCCGCGGGCGGAGTGCTGGGCAGAAAGCTCGAAGTCATTTCCCGCGACGACAACGGCAATCCCGGCGATTCGGTGCGCGCCGCGCAGGAACTGCTGGCGCGCGAAAAAGTCGAGCTGCTGTTCGGCGGCTTTCTGTCCAACACCGGCCTGGCGCTGACCGACTTCGCCAAGCAGCAGGAGGTTTTCTTCCTGGCGGCCGAGCCCCTGACCGACAAGATCACCTGGCAGGAAGGCAACCGCTACACCTACCGCCTGCGTCCGTCCACCTGGATGCACGTGGCCGCGGTGGCGCCCAAGGCGCTGGCGCTGCGCAAGAAGCGCTGGGCCATCGTCTACCCCAATTACGAATACGGCCAGTCCGCCGTGGCCACGTTCAAGGCCATGATGCAGTCCTTCCAGTCCGACGTGGAATTCGTCGCCGAACAGGCGGTGCCGCTGGGCAAGGTGGATGCGGGCGCCGTGGTGCAGGCGCTGGCCGACGCCAAGCCCGACGCGATCTTCAACGTGCTGTTCGCCGCCGACCTGACGCGTTTCGTGCGCGAGGGCAACACGCGCGGCCTGTTCGACAACATGCCCGTGGTGTCGCTGCTGTCGGGCGAGCCCGAATACCTGGAGCCGCTGGGCGCCGATACGCCCACCGGCTGGATCGTCACCGGCTACCCCTGGTACGCCATCGACACGCCTGAGAACAAGGCTTTCGTCGAGGCCTACAAGAAGCGCTTCAACGAAACGCCCAAGGTGGGATCGGTGGTCGGCTATGCGTCGCTGATGTCCATCGCGCAAGGCCTGAAGGCCGCCGGCTCCGTCGACACCGAAAAGCTCGTCGACGCCTTTGCGGGCCTGAAGGTGGACACGCCCTATGGCCCCATCCAGTACCGCAAGATCGACCATCAGTCCACGATGGGCGTCTACGTGGGCGTGACCGCGGTGGAAGACGGCAAGGGCATCATGAAGGACTTTTCCTACATCGACGGCGCCCGGCTGCAACCGCCTGACGAGCAGGTGCGCAAGATGCGGCCGGCTCACTGATGAATGTTTCCGGGCTGCTGCTGCAGCTGCTCAACGGCCTGGCCGACGCCAGCGCGCTGTTCCTGGTCGCCGCTGGCCTGTCGTTGATCTTCGGCGTGACGCGCGTGGTCAACTTCGCGCACGGCTCGTTCTACATGCTGGGGATCTACCTGGCCTGGACCTTCACCAGCTACTTTGGCGGCGGCGCGGGCTATTGGTTCGGCCTGCTGCTGGCGGCGCTGGCCACCGGCCTGATCGGCGCCGCCGCTGAACTGCTGGTGCTCAAGCGCCTTTACCGGGCGCCTGAACTCTTCCAGCTCCTGGCCACCTTTGCGCTGGTGCTCATCATCGGCGATCTGGCCCTGGCGGTCTGGGGGCCCGAAGACCTCTTCTCCGCCCGCGCGCCGGGCCTGTCCGGCGCGGTGCAGATCCTGGGCCGCCGTTACCCCGAATACGATCTCCTGCTGATCGCCGCCGGGCCCGTGGTGCTGGGCCTGCTGTGGCTGCTGCTCATGCGCACCCGCTGGGGCCGGCTGCTGCGCGCTGCGGCCGAGAACCGCACGATGCTGGCGGCGCTGGGGGTCAACCAGGCCTGGCTGTTCACCTCCGCCTTCACGCTGGGCGCCTTCCTCGCCGGCCTGGGCGGGGCGCTGGCCGCGCCGCGCGTGCCCGCCACGCTGGGGCTGGACCTGGAAATCATCGCCAGCGCCTTCGTGGTGGTGGTCGTGGGCGGCCTCGGGTCGGTGCCGGGCGCCTTTCTGGCGGCGCTGCTGATCTGTTCCGTCAAGGCGCTGTTCGTGTTTCTTGGCCAGGTGCCCATCGGCCCGTGGGTCTTCAACCTGTCCAAGCTCACGCTGCTGGCCGAATTCGCGGTGATGGCGGTGGTGCTGGTGGTGCGGCCGTGGGGGCTGCTGGGCAAACCGCCCGCGCCGGCCTCGCACGCGGGCCTGCCCGAGCGTCCGATTGCGCCGGCCGGCCCGCGCCTGCGGCTGGCCTATGGCGTGCTGCTCGCGCTGTTGGCCCTGGTTCCCGTCGCCACGCTGCACTGGCCGTATCTCAGCATCCTGATGACGGAAATCCTGATCGCCGCGCTGTTCGCCGCCAGTCTGCACTTTCTGACCGGCCTGGCGGGCATGACCTCGTTCGGCCACGCAGCCTGGTTTGGGCTGGGCGCCTACGGCGCCGCGCTGCTCCTGAAGCTGGCCGCCCTCCCGATGGAAGCGGCCCTGGTGCTTGGCCCCTTCGCCGCGGCGTTCGGCGCGCTGGTGTTCGGCTGGTTCTGCGTGCGCCTGTCCGGCGTATACCTGGCCATGCTGACGCTGGCCGTCGCGCAGATCCTGTGGGCCCTCACCTATCAATGGGACGACGTCACGGGCGGCAGCAACGGGCTGACCGGCCTGTGGCCCTCCGCCTGGCTGTCGCACGGGCCCTGGTTCTATTACCTCACGCTCGCGCTGTGCACGGCGGGGGTCTGGTGGCTGCGCCGGCTAGCGTTCTCGCCGCTGGGCTATGCGCTGCGCGGCGTGCGCGATTCCGACTTGCGCGCGCAGGCGCTGGGCATGGACACGCGCCGCATCCAGTGGGCGGGCTTCGTGGCGGCAGCGTTCGCCGCGGGACTGGCCGGCTCGCTCTACGCATTTTCCAAAGGAAGCATTGCGCCCGACGTGCTGGCGGTGAGCCGATCCGTGGATGGGTTGGTCATGGTGCTGCTGGGCGGCATCCAGACGCTGGCGGGCCCGCTCGTCGGCGCGGCGTCCTACACCTGGCTGCAGGACGCCGCGGCGCGCAGCACCGAGTACTGGCACGCCGTGCTGGGCCTGGCCATCCTCGCACTCGTCATGGCCTTCCCCGAAGGACTGGCCGGCGCGGCCGCCCGCCTGCGCCGGAGGCCCGCATGAGCCCCGCCGCCCCCCTGCTGCAGGTGCGCAACCTGCGCAAGTCCTTCGGCGGCATCGAGGCGCTGGCGAACGTCTCCTTCACGCTCGAAGCCGGCCAGATGCTGGCCTTGATCGGGCCGAACGGCGCCGGCAAGTCGACCTGCTTCAACGTGCTGGGCGGCCAGTTGCGGCCGGATTCGGGATCGGTGCTGCTGGACGGCCAGGAGCTCGTCGGCCTGTCGGCCGCGCGCATCTGCCGGCTGGGCGTCGGCCGCAGCTTCCAGACCGCGGCCACGTTCCGGTCGATGACCGTGCTCGAAAACATCCAGACCGCGCTGTTGTCGCGCGACCGCCTGCTCTTCAATCCGTGGCGCCGCGCCACCCGCCACGCCGCCGCCGAAGCGATGGCGCTGCTGTCGCAGGTGCACATGGCCGACAAGGCGCACGAGGCTTGCGGCACCCTGGCCTACGGCGACGTCAAGCGTGTCGAACTGGCGATGGCGTTGGCGCACCAGCCGCGCCTGCTGCTCATGGACGAACCGACGGCAGGCATGGCCACCAACGAGCGCCATGCGCTGATGCGCCTGACCCGCGAATTGGCCGACCAGCAACGTATCGCCGTCCTGTTCACCGAGCACAGCCTGGACGTCGTGTTCAAGCACGCCGACCGCATTGCCGTGCTGGTGCGCGGGGGCCTCTTGGCCGAAGGCGCGCCGGCGGCGATCGCCGGAAACGAACGGGTCAAGGCCGCCTACCTGGGCACCGAAGCGCCGCTGGACGCCTGAACGGGCGTGCGGCCACCGCGGCGATGGCGGCGCGGCGCCGACCGCCTGCCGCGCAACGGGCATCAGCCGTCCTGCGCACGCTCCGGCTGGCATTCCCAGAAAATCCTGGCCGTGCACCCCGCGCAGATGTTGCGGTCCAGCTTGCCGTAGATGGTGTTCAGCGCCGTCGCCTTGTCCGGAAAGATGTGATCAGCGCCCAGCCGCTCCAGGAATCCGGTGCGCCGCCACATGTCCATCACCTCGGGCCGCGGCCGGTGAAAGTACAGGTCGCCGCCCATGGCGCGCCTGGCCGCCAGTTCGTCGTCCCACACCTGCGCGCCGGCCAGGTCGATGAAGTTCATGCTTTTGGCCATCACCAGCAGATGACGCGGCGCGCCGGTCGCCGCGCGCAGATCGTGCAGGCGCTGCGCCACATGTGCGGCCGCGCCAAAATACACCGAGCCTTCCATGCGCAGCAGCTTCAGTTGGGGGCACTCGGGCAAGGCGTCCGGCTGATGCTCCAGGACGACGAAGCGCCGCTCCAGGCCGCGCGAATCGAAGCCCATCGTGCGCATCGCCGGCCGCGACGTGCGGTGCAGATACACCATGAGCGACAGCACGGTGCCCAGCAAGATCGCGACCTCCATCCGGATGGCGATCGTGGCGGCCAGCGTCGCGCCGGCGATGGCGCACTCGCCACGCTGCGTGCGCAGCAGTTGGCGCCATCGCGGCAGGTCCAGCAGCGTCCAGGCCACCAGCAGCAGCAGGCCCGAGATCGCGGCGTGCGGGATCAGCGCCAGCAACGGCGCGGACACCGCGACCAGCAGCATCAGCAACAGCGCCGAAAACACCGACGCGAGCGGCGTCTTGGCGCCGGCCTCGAAGTTGGGAATGGAGCGATTGAGCGAACCGCAGGACAGGTAAGAGGAAAACAGGCCGCCCACGATATTCGACAGGCCCTGTCCCACGAACTCGCGGTTCGCATCGATGCGCTGCCCTGAACGCGAGGCCACGGCCTTGGCAATGGAAATGGACTGCGCCAGCGCCACGATGGTCAGCGCGAACGCCAGGCTAAGCAGATCGGGCAGCGCGCGCCAGTCGACGCTGGGCACGTGGAACGGCGGCCAGGGCTGGGCAATCGCCCCCAGCACGGGAACCGGCGTCCCGCCTTGCGACCCGATCAGCGTATTGAAGACCCAGGCCGCGAACGTCCCCGCGGCCAGCCCGAGCAGCATGTAGGGCTTGCGCTTGTCCAGCCTGCGCGCCAGCAAGGCCGCGCCCATGGTCACCAGCGTCACCAGCACGGCGCCGGGATGCGCCTGTCCGATATGCGTGGCCAGGCTTTCCAGCACCGCGCCCGCGCCATGCGCCTCCGACGCCGGCAATCCCAAGGCATCCTTCAGTGCATGCACCGCGATCAACAGGGCGGCGCCGCTGGTGAAGCCGAACAACGCCGATGGCGAGATGAAGTGCGCCAGCGAACCCAGCCGCAATGCGCCAACCAGCCATTGCATCAGGCCGACCAGCACGGTCACGGCGAGCGCAAGCTGGATGTAGGCCGGACTGCCCGCGGCCGCCAACGGCGCCAGCACGGCAAACAGCGCGAGCGAGTTCGCATTGGTCGGCCCGGACATCACATGGCGACTGGAACCGAACAGCGCCGCCACAATACAGGGCACGATGGCCGAATAGAGGCCGTATTCCGGCGGCAGGCCCGCCAGCGTGGCGAAAGCCACGCCTTGCGGCAGCACCAGCAACGCGCCCAAGAGACCGGCGGCCAGGTCGGCGCGCAGCGTCAGCCTGTTGACGTCATCCACCCACGGGCCGAAAAGCCGGCGCGCTATGTTTTTTCCCCCCTGCATCATCCTGTCTTGTTCTCCGGGCCTCGGCATTCGCGCCTGTCCGCCTAGGGTAAACGCTCGCCCCCAACGCCGCAACGCGCGCCGCGCGCGTCAGCCCGCCTCGCCGCCGCGGCGCGCCTTCATGGCCTGGCCGATCGCGGCCAGCGCCTCATCCGAAATCAGCCGCGCCGCCATCGGCAGCAGTTCGTCCTCTTCGCGCCGGATGTGCGCCTGGTACGCCTCGGTGAACGCCTGCACCTGCTGCGGCGGCAATGGCGCGGGCCGTCCCGCCGCGATCTCCGACAAGGTCTCGCGCAGCGGCCCCCACAAGCCGGCCAGTCGCCGGTGATCGGCCATCAGGCCGTCCACGAGCGCATGCAGGCACACCGCATCCGACCCGGCCATGGATTCGATCAGGGCCGGGAACAGATCGTCTTCCTCGTCTTCGTGATGATGCGCGGCCGCGGTGTCGAAGTAACGGCACACGCTCGCGGCGGCCGTCTGCGCCGCGGCGTCGCTGCCGTGCGCCGCCACGTGCGCCGCCAGCCGCGCCAGCGTGGCGCATTGGCGCGCGATGCGCCCATGGCAGGCCGACAGCAGCGCCAGCGGCTCGTCAGGACCCGGCGCCGGGGCGGGCCCGCCAGGAAAGCTCACTGCCATCGCATGTCTCCGAAATGGTCCTGCGTTATCCCTGCGAACCGCGCCACCACAACCGGATGGAATCCCATGCGCGTCCCGCGATGCCCGCCTCGGCCACCGGCTCCAGCGCCACCACCGGGAAATGCATGGCCGGCTTGCCGTCCACCATGACGCGCAACTCGCCCACCGTGGACTGCGCCGCGATCGGCGCGATCAGCGGCGCCTGCGGCGCCCAGACCGACTCGACCTTGGCGCCGGCGGGCACCGTCACGTAGGCGTCGCGCGAGAAACCGGCCTTCAGGCTGTCGCTCTCGCCTTTCCAGACCTCCGGCGAGGCCACGGCCTGTCCGCGCGCATAGAGCTTGATGGTATTGAACCCCTGGAAGCCCCACTCCAGCAACTCGCGGCTTTCCTGCGTGCGCAGCTTGTCGGACGCGGTGCCGACCACCACGGTGATGAGCCGGCGCTGATCGTCGCCATTGGCCCGCCGCGCCGTGGCGATGATGCAATATCCGGCCGAATCCGTATGCCCGGTCTTCAGGCCGTCCACGCTGGGATCCAGCCACAGCAAGCGGTTGCGGTTGGACTGCGTGATCTTGTTGAACGTGAATTGCCTGGCCGAATCGTAAGTCTTGTAGAGCTGCGGAAAATCGCGGATGAAGCGCGTGGCCAGGATGGAGAGGTCGCTCGCGGTGGAATACGTGCCCGGATCCGGCAATCCATGCGGACTGGCGAAATGCGTGGCGTGCAGGCCCAGCCGGGCCGCGGTGTCGTTCATCCGCGCGACAAAAGCCTCGACGCTGCCCGACACGGCCTCGGCCAGCGCGATGGCCGCATCATTGCCCGATTGGATCATCAACCCGCGCAGCAGGTCGTCCACGCTCACCTTCGAATTGGGCTCCAGGAACATCTTCGAACTGCCCGCCGGCACCTTCCACGCCCGCGTCGAAATCGTGACCAATTGGCTGGCCGTCAGCTCTTTCTTCGTCAGCGCGTCGAACACGACGTAAGCCGTCATGATCTTGGTCAAGGACGCCGGCTCGATGCGCGACGTGGCCGCGTGCGACGCGATGACCTGCCCGCTGGTTTCGTCCAGCAGCAGCCAGGCCTTGGCCGACAGCGCCGGCGCGGGCATCGATTGCGCCATGGCGCCGGATATACAAGCGGTCGCAACGAGCAGGCTCGCCGCCAACTTCTTCATCAACATATAGCTGCTTCACTTCCATGCGTGGTTTCTTTCGGCGCGCGACGGGCCTGCCATGCCTGGCCCCGCGCGCCGCCCGCAATTTGAACACGCGCCGCAAGATAGGTTCACCGGCCGGAATTCCTGGCGCGATTCCTGCCGCTATTTACACCGCGATTCCCGCCATGATTTCGCGCGCCTTTTGTCACGACATCTTGCGAAACCCCTTGCAGAAGGCACTTTTCTGCGGTGAAAACAACAAACAGTGGCTTAAAACCCGCTGGAAAGCCGCATCTGGCGCCGCTCTTCCGCTATCATCGGGCGCGTAGCGTCAAATGCCGATATCCGGCACGCGCTGCTCCATGTCCTCAACATACGGATTTTGACCATGGCCACGAAAGCTAAAGCTCCTGCCAAGAAAGTCACCAAGACCGCCGTCAAGGCGCCCGCAAAGAAGGCAACCGCCGCCAAGCCCGCCGTGAAGCCGGCTGCCAAGAAGGCCGTCGCCGTCAAGAAGGTCGTCGCCGCCAAGAAGGTCGCTGCCGCCCCCAAGGCCATCAAGGCTGCGATGAACAAGACCCAGCTCATCGCCTACATCGTTGAGCAATCCGGCGTCGAAGCCAAGTCGGTCAAGGCCGTTCTGGCCAGCCTGGAAACCTCGGTGCTGGGCTCCGTGGACAAGAAGGGCGCTGGCGAATTCACGCTGCCCGGCCTGTTCAAGGTCGCCGTGCAGAAGGTTCCCGCCAAGGCCAAGCGCTTCGGCAAGGATCCGTTCACGGGTGAAGAGCGCTGGTTCCCCGCCAAGCCGGCTTCGGTCAAGGTGAAGGTTCGCCCGCTCAAGAAGCTGAAGGACGCCGCGCAGTAATTTCTTTACGCGCTGTATCCGGTCAAGCCGGGAAGGGCCCGCCTCGAAAGAGGCGGGCCCTTCTTTTTTTTCGCCGGGGACTTTGCGACGGCCCCACAACACGGGTAGAATTTATCTTCACGTTAAGATACTTCACATTAAAACAGTGGCCATCAACCATGAATGATCTCGTCGACCAGGTGATTTCGCAGTGGACTACGCAGTGCCCCACGCAGGACTTCGCCGCCATGTCGGTCGTTGCGCGCCTGTTCCGCCTGAACGCGTTCGCCACCCGCAACGTCAACCGCTCGTTCCGCCAGCACAACCTGCACCAGGGCGAGTTCGATGTGCTCGCCACGCTCTACCGCAGCGGTGCGCCCCACGCGATGAATCCGCAGAAACTCGTCGAGGCCCTGCTGCTCACGTCCGGCGCCATGACCAACCGCCTGGACCGGCTGGAACAGGCGGGCCTCTTGGTGCGCAATCCCAATCCGCAGGACCGGCGCGGCATCATCGTGTCGCTCACCGCCGAAGGCCTGCGCCTGATCAAGGTCGTGCTCAAGGAATACCTGACGGACCTGAATGAACTGCTGGACCCGCTGTCCGCCGCCGAGCGCCGGCAGTTGGCCGGGCTCTTGAAAAAGCTGCTGCTCAAGCAGGACCAGGACACCCCCGGCAGCGTCGGCGCCTGAGCGGCGCACCACACATCCCGCCCCACTCCATTTCCGCATCCGATCAGTGACCACCTCCACGCCATCCTCGCCCACGCTCACCGCGCCCATCATCCTGCTGATGTCCGTGGCCACCGGTCTGGCCGTCGCCAGCAACTATTACGCGCAGCCGCTGCTGCACACCATCGGCCAGCAGTTCGCGATCTCGAACGCCACGGCCGGCGCCATCGTCACCACCGCGCAACTGAGCTACGCGGTGGGGCTGATGCTGCTGGTGCCGCTGGGCGACATGTTCGAGCGCCGCGCGCTGATCGTGCTGATGAACGTCCTGGCCGCGGGCGGGCTGCTGATTTCCGCGTTCGCCACGAATATCGCGGTGCTCATCCTGGGCACGGCGTTGACCGGCATGCTGTCCGTCGTGGCCCAGATCCTCGTGCCCTTCGCCGCCACCCTGGCGGCCCCGCATGAGCGCGGCAAGGCCGTCGGCACCGTCATGAGCGGGCTGCTGCTGGGCATCCTGCTGGCCCGCACCGCCGCCGGCGCGCTGGCCGACGTGGGCAGTTGGCGCACGGTGTACTGGGTGGCCGCCATCCTGATGCTGTGCATGTCCGGGGTCCTGTGGCGGGTGCTGCCCCGCTACCAGAGCCCCACGGCGATGAGCTATCCGCAACTGCTGGGCTCGATTCTGCGCATGTTCGTCGAGGAACCGCTGTTCCGCGCCCGGTCGCTCATCGGCGGGCTGCTGTTCGCCGCCTTCAGCATGCTGTGGACGCCGCTCACCTTCCTGTTGGCCGGCCCGCCCTATGAATACAGCAACACCACCATCGGCCTGTTCGGCCTGGCGGGCGCGGCCGGCGCCTATGCCGCCAACCGCTTCGGACGCCTGGCCGACCGCGGCCTGGGCAATCTCGCCACCCGCGTGGGCCTGTTGCTGCTGCTGGGTTCCTGGGGACTGATGGCGTTCGGCCAGGTTTCGGTGATCGCCCTGCTGGCCGGCATCCTGGTGCAGGATCTGGCGATCCAGGGCGTCCATGTCACCAATACCAGTTCCATCTACCGCCTGCGGCCCGAGGCGCGCAGCCGCCTGACGGCCGGCTACGTCACCTGCTACTTCATCGGCGGGGCGTCCGGTTCGCTGGTATCGTCCTGGCTCTACGCCCATTTCGGGTGGCCCGCCGTGGTGACCGCGGGCGCCGTCCTGGCGGCCGTGACGCTGGCATATGGCGCCCTCGCGCCCAGTGCGCGCATCCCGGAAACGCCCCCGCCCCCTGCCCGCGCCTAGCACCTCCTATAATCAGGGGTTTTGACCGCCACCGCGCCCCGGCGCGATGGGGCGGCTCACCCCTTTTTTGCCACCGCGCACGAGCCCATGCAGGAACGCTACCTCCCCACTACCGTCGAAGCGGCCGCCCAACAAGACTGGCAGGCCCGCGACGTCTATCTGGTCCAAGAACACGCAAAGAACGCCGACGGCTCCGAAAAGCCCAAGTTCTACGCCTGCTCCATGCTGCCCTATCCCAGCGGCAAGCTGCACATGGGCCACGTGCGCAACTACACCATCAACGACATGATGGCCCGCCAGCTGCGCATGCGCGGCTACAACGTCCTGATGCCCATGGGCTGGGACGCCTTCGGCATGCCGGCGGAAAACGCCGCCATCAAGTCCAAGGTGCCGCCCGCCAAGTGGACCTACGACAACATCGCCTACATGAAGAAGCAGATGAAGGCGATGGGTCTGGCGATCGACTGGACGCGCGAGATGTGCGCCTGCGATCCGCAGTACTACAAGTGGAACCAGTGGCTGTTCCTGAAGATGCTCGAAAAGGGCGTCGCCTACCGCAAGACCCAGGTCGTGAACTGGGACCCGGTCGACCAGACCGTGCTGGCCAACGAACAGGTCATCGACGGCCGCGGCTGGCGCTCGGGCGCGCTCGTTGAAAAGCGCGAAATCCCGGGCTACTACCTGCGCATCACCGATTACGCCGACGAACTGCTGGGCGCCGTCCAGAACGACCTG
>Ga0182739_1004490_pt1 | contig 11524 bp, 10 predicted proteins | sample eDN5th30CBELigBY_FD_128873 | JGI IMG/M metagenome (GOLD analysis project Ga0182739, IMG submission 128873) | Enriched backyard soil microbial communities from Emeryville, California, USA - eDNA 5th pass 30_C BE-Lig BY (version 2) (version 2) | ecosystem: Environmental > Terrestrial > Soil >... | reverse complement strand
AATAGGTCCAAAATAGGCGAACTCAGGATCGATGACTTTTGTCTCGTTTTCATCAGCAAAAATACTACCTGTATGTAGGTCACCATGAACGAGTGCTTCGGCCTTGGTGAGGAATAGTTGTTTTAACTTTGCTGTTTCTAGTTTTAACACTTGATCTTCCCAGATTTTTTCTACATCTTGTTGCAGCTCCTGCTCATAATCATTTGTGTCGTGATTAAAGAAGGGATCTGTAAAGACAAGATCTTCTGTAATTTTACAAAGGTCAGGGTTAATAAATTGTTTAACCAATGTTTTTTTATAATGCTGGTTTAATCCGTAATCAGATGTATAAAATAATGTTTTAGCTAAAAACTCTCCGATATGTTGGGATAAAAGTGGTAAATCGTTACCTTCAATTAAAGCTGCTCTGGCGATTTGTAAATGTGAAAGATCTTCCATGATCGTAATCGCTAGTGCTTCATCTGAATAAAACACTTTAGGTACATATTGAGGGACAAATTCCGCTTGCTTTAAAAGAGCATTTGTTTCAATTCTTGAACGATCTAAAGTTAATGGCCAACTTTCTCCAACGACTTTTGCATAGGGCAAAGCCTGTTTAATAATGATGCTATCACCAGATTCAATGTTTTTCACTTTAAATACAAGGTTTAAATTCCCGTCACCAATTTCATTACAAGTTAATTGACTGTTCTCTTCAAAAAGCTGCAGTTTTTTTGCTAAAGCGATTGCTCCGTTTTCATTTAATGGTTCATATGCAGATGATTTTTTGTTTGCACACATTTGAATGACCTCCAAGTAATAATTGTGTTGGAGGCTTTTCTGAAAAATAAGAAAAGCCCCTTTCCAGATTGAAAGAGGCTTGAAGTCGTCGCTTCGCACCTCTCATCTTTCAGAAAGTTTCCCTTCTGATGGAATTAGCACCGTGCCCTACTGGTAGTTGCCCAGATTTATTTCATGAAAATGAAATATGGTCGGTTGCTGCGGCGTCATTGGGCCAAGTCCCTCTGCCAACTCTTGATAAGAGATTATTATAAAATTATAGATTCATTTAATTGTTTATAGGTAGAAATGCTTTTAGCAAAATATAACGCTTGATTAGCATATTATCAATGTTCATAAGATTTTGTCAACAGTAAATCTAAAGAATTGCCTAAATATTTGTGAATTTAACGATAATAATTTGGGAGACGGTCATCGAAGATAGGGATTTGACTGCGAACTTGTTTCACCATGTTGATGTCCAGTTCAGCTGAGATCAAACCTGGATTTTCATCTGCTTCAGCTAAGATATTTCCCCATGGGTCAATAATAAGTGAATGTCCTGCAAATTCATTATCCGGGTCACTTCCTGCCCGATTGCATGCTACTACATAGCATTGATTCTCTATTGCTCTGCTGAGCAGCAGCGTTTTCCAATGGTGAAGGCGAGGCATTGGCCACTCTGCTACAACGAATAATACCTCTGCTCCCATTGTGGTATGTGCACGAATCCATTCTGGAAAACGAATATCATAACAAATGACTCCGGCACTTTTCATGCCGTCAAGGTCGAATATCCCTTTTTCCTTTCCAGCAGTTAGGTAGTGATGTTCATTCATAAGCTTAAATAGATGAAGTTTGCTATATTCATGGATAAGCTGCCCGTTATTATCCACAATGAACATCGTATTTGTAACATGATTGTCACTCTTTTTTGCAATGGACCCACCGATGATGTGTATGTTATATTTTTTTGCAAGCTTTTGCAAAAAAGAGCATGTTCTTTCTCCATTTTCATCAGAGATCTCATCTAAGCGAGTTAGATCATATCCAGTTGTCCATAGCTCTGGCAGAACGACGATTGTTGACTCTTCTTGTTGAACAGCTTGTGCAATCTTTTCTTCGACTTGTTGATAATTAAAGTCTGGATCACCGAATTTAATGTCTAATTGAATACATGTAATGATAGATTTCATTTCGTTCACACTTTCATTATAAAATTTTTACTTTACAAGTTGTTACTAACAATATATGATTTGTGACTAGAATTTCAAGAATTTTTTGAGTAGGTGCTAAAAATGAAAATATACAAGCAATCTGAATTATTAACTTCATTACCAAAGCAGTTTTTTGCAAGTCTTGTCGAAAAAGTAAACGATATTATGGAACAAGGACATGATGTGATTAATTTAGGGCAGGGAAATCCTGACCAGCCAACACCGGCACATATCGTAGAAGCGATGGAAAAGGCAGTGCAGAATCCAAATTACCATAAGTATTCTCCGTTTCGGGGTCAGACCTTCTTAAAGGAAGCCGTCTCTCTTTTTTACAAGAGAGAGTATGGAGTGGATGTTGATCCGCAATCAGAGGTGGCCATTCTTTTTGGAGGAAAAGCAGGGTTAGTTGAGGTCCCACAATGTCTTCTGGATCCGGGGGATGTGGTGCTTGTACCAGATCCAGGATATCCTGATTACTGGTCAGGTGTGGAATTAGCTCGTGCAAAAATGGAAGTTATGCCTTTGCTGGAGGAGAATAAGTTTTTACCGAATTATAAAAGTTTGCCAAAAGAAGTCGTAAAACAAGCAAAATTAATGTTCATTAACTATCCGAATAATCCCACTGGAGCAACAGCATCAGAAGAATTTTTCGAAGAGACAGTTCAGTTTGCAGATGAGCATAATATTTGTGTTGTTCATGATTTTGCATATGGTGCGATTGGCTTTGATGGGAAAAAACCGAAAAGTTTCCTACAAACAAATGGTGCAAAAGAAGTTGGAATTGAAATATACACATTTTCTAAAACATTCAATATGGCCGGTTGGAGGGTTGGATTTGCAGTAGGTAACCCATCTGTTATTGAGGCGATAAACTTGCTGCAGGATCATATGTATGTAAGTGTATTTAGTGCAATCCAAGAAGCGGCTGCACATGCTTTATTAAGTCCGCAAACATGTGTAGAAGAATTAAATAAATTATATGAGTCTAGACGAAATGCATTAATAGAAGCATGCCTTGATATCGGGTGGAAAGTAACTGCACCAGCTGGATCGTTTTTTGCGTGGCTGCCTGTACCAAAACAATTTGAATCTTCTCAAGAATTTTCGGATTTTTTGCTTGAGAATGCCCATGTTGTTGTAGCACCAGGTGTTGGATTTGGAGAGTATGGTGAAGGGTATGTGAGGGTTGGTTTACTTACATCTGAAGAAAGATTAAAAGAAGCAGTTGAGAGAATAAAGAAATTAAATATTTTCTAATCTTGACAGATTATATTTTGTTCTGTCATAATCTTATTAATTTAATATATTGAACGTTCGTTCTTATCAAGAGCAGGTGGAGGGACTGGCCCGATGAAGCCCGGCAACCGACTTAAACATTACATGTTTTAAGCACGGTGCTAATTCTTGCAGCATAAGCTGATAGATAAGGGAAATTGCTTTATACATTTGTAGTACAAAAAGCTCCTTTGATCTATTCAAAGGGGCTTTTTTTAGTAATCATTTTAAATCCGTATATGAAACGAAATGTTCAAGATTTACAGAAGGAATCGAATGGCATAGATTAATAAAAGATGTTAAAATTAGTATGATTAATAGAAAGATTCAGAATAATGTCAGATGTATTGAGAAAGTAGGGTTATCAGTGAGTGAAGTTATTGCTACATACCTTGTACACGATGCAAAAGGTAATTTAAACAAAAAAGCCGAGGGCATTGCATTGGGCTTAACGGTTGGTTCTTGGACCGATCTTCCATTGCTTGAGCAAGAACAATTAAAAGCCCATAAAGGTCGTGTATTAGAAGTCAGTCAGCTTGATAGTTGTGAAAAAACAAATCGATTTTTAGGGAAACATGTTACAAAAGGAATCATCAAAATTGCTTATCCAAGCGTAAATTATAGCCATGATATACCAGCCATCTTAACAACCGTTTTCGGAAAATTATCTCTTGATGGGGAAGTGAAGCTTCTTGATTTAGAGTTATCTGAAGAGGTGAAGAAAGCTTTTCCAGGTCCAAAATTCGGTATACCTGGGATCCGTGACTTGGTAGGAGTCTATGATCGACCATTACTAATGAGCATCTTCAAGGGTGTTATTGGTAGAGATCTGGTTTACTTAAAAGATCAATTAAAGCAGCAAATATTGGGTGGTGTTGATTTAGTAAAGGATGATGAAATCCTCTTTGATAATCCTTTAACACCTTTTGAAGCTAGAATTGCAGCTGGTAAAGAAGTATTACAACAAGTATTTGAAGAAACAGGACGTAAAGCATTATACGCGGTAAACTTAACAGGAAAAACATTTGAGTTGAGAGACAAGGCGAAAAGGGCCACAGAGCTCGGAGCCAGCGTGTTGCTTTTTAATGTGTTTGCATATGGTTTGGATGTGATGCAAAGTTTAGTGGAAGATCCGGAAATTAATATACCGATTATGGCACATCCGGCTGTTAGTGGTGCTTCAACAGCATCAAGTTTGTATGGGTTTTCCAGCTCTTTACTATTAGGAAAACTAGTTAGAATGTCTGGTGCTGATTTCTCTTTATTTCCATCTCCATATGGAAGTGTTGCTTTAGATCGAAATGAAGCGCTCGGAATTGCGGAAAACTGTTTGAAACAAGAAGGGCTAAAGCAAGTATTCCCGGTTCCGTCTGCGGGTATTCACCCGGGATTAGTCCCCTTATTAGTAAACGATTTTGGAATCGATTCGGTGATTAATGCCGGTGGCGGTGTACACGGACATCCAAATGGAGCAATTGGTGGAGGACAAGCATTCCGTGCAGCGATCGATGCTGTTCTATCCGGTATTTCCTTAAAGCAAGCTGCTGAAACAAGTGCGGACCTTAAGCTTGCCATTGATCTTTGGGGTGCCAAAGAGGTGGGCAAATGAGTAACACAGTACTTATTTGTGACTTTGATGGGACAATCACTGAGACAGACAACATTATAGCTATCATGAAAAAGTTCGCACCACCTGAATGGAATGCTCTAAAAGAAGGAGTTCTATCCCAGGAGATTTCCATTAAAGAAGGAGTCGGCAAGATGTTTCAATTACTGCCTTCTTCATCAAAGGCACAAATTGTGGACTATATTCTCAATCATGCTGAAATTCGATCAGGATTTAGAGAGTTCGTTCAATATACAGTCGACAAAAATATTCCACTTTATATTGTCAGTGGAGGAATTGACTTTTTTGTTTATCCTCTTCTTCACGGATTAGTTCAAGAAGATCAAATATATTGTAATGTGGCTAATTTCTCACACGATCATATAGTAATTGAATGGCCAAACAGTTGTGATGAATTTTGTGCAAATGAATGTGGATGCTGTAAGCCTTCACTTATCCGTCAGCTTACACAAGAAGAACAAAAAAAAATCGTCATAGGTGACTCGATAACCGATTTACAAGCTGCAAAATTGGCAGATTTCGTGATTGCCAGAGATTTGTTATTAAATAAATGTAAAGAATTAGATTTACCCCATCAGTCTTTTACTACATTTTATGATGTGGTGAATATCCTTAATCAATTAGAGGAGGTGAGTGTGTGAGTTTACTAGAACAACGCTGGGAGGAATTAGCTGATATAAAAAGAGTACTGGCTAAGAGAGAGTGGTTCCCGGGAACGAGTGGTAACTTGGCTATAAAAGTGAATAGTAATCCAATTTCATTTCTTGTTACGGCTAGTGGAAAGGATAAAACAAAGGAAACGAGCGAAGACTTTTTGCTTGTAGATAGCACCGGTCAGCCGGTTCATGACACTCACTTAAAGCCATCAGCTGAAACGCTGTTACATGTTGAAATATTTAATAACACGGATGCTGGATGCAGCCTTCATGTCCATACAGTTGATAACAATGTCATTTCCGAACTGTATGGTGATAAAGGAAAGATCACGTTTAAAGGTCAGGAAATTATAAAAGCTTATGGTTTGTGGGATGAAGATGCAGAGTTTACGATTCCAATCATTTATAATCATGCTCACATTCCTACATTAGCAAAAGAGTTTAGTGAATATGTTAAAGGTGATGCAGGAGCAGTCCTTATTCGTAATCATGGTATTACTGTATGGGGAAGGGATGCATTAGAAGCGAAAAAATTCTTAGAAGCTAGTGAATTTTTGTTTTCCTATCATCTTAAATTGATGGCTTTGAAATCAGTGCGCTAAAAATGAATGTTATATAACAATTTAATATATTGGAGGAGAAAATAATGGCAGTTATTAAAGTAAGAAACACAAAGGAAGTAATAGAAGGTCAAGAGCAGGTTTCTTCATTTTTAGAAAAACAAGGTGTTTTATATGAGCACTGGGATATGAGCAAACTTCCATCACATTTAGTTGAAAAATTCGTTCTAAATGATGAAGAAAAATCAGAAATATTAACAACTTACAAAGCGGAAATTGAAGATTTAGCTGAAAGAAGAGGATACAAGACTTGGGATATCGTGGCATTATCAGATGCGACACCAAACCTTGAAGAGCTATTAAAGAAGTTTGAAAATGTTCATACACATACTGAGGATGAGGTTCGTGCAATTACTGCCGGACATGGGATTTTTATTATCAAAGGTGACGAGCAAACAGGATATTTTGATGTAGAATTGGAAGCGGGAGATGTTATATCTGTACCAGAAGGAAATCCTCATTTCTTTACATTAATGGAAGATCGTCAAGTTGTGGCAGTTCGTTTATTTATTGAAACTGAGGGATGGGTGGCACATCCTTTTAAGGAAGAACAAGAACTATCTAAATAAGACGAAAAAAGCGGAGATTTTATTTCTCCGCTTTTTTTAATAAGTGTTGTTTTTTCTTTGTTAACTTTAGAAAATCTTGATCTAATATTGCATATTTTTCAGAATCCGGTGTTAATAAGCTAAGCTCACCAAGTACCGCAGAAATTTCTGTGTTCACTCTCAATAAATCTTCTTCTATTTCCTTTTGGCTAGAAGAAATAGATTTTTGAGGTGTATTTCGTTTCTTTTCATACTCTTCAATCGACATTTCTACACGTTTAATTTTTTTGTCCTCGAAAACTAACAGTTTATCACATACATGTTGTAAAAAATAGATATCATGAGAAACGATAAGAATGGTACCGGAAAAATCTTTTAATGTTTTTTCTAATTGATTTCGGCATGCTAAATCTAAATGATTTGTCGGTTCATCCAGGATTAAGAGGTCGTATTCATTAACGAGCATGTTTGTTAATTTAATTCTTGTCCGCTCTCCTAGACTTAAAGTTCCAACTCGTTGACTCAGTTTTTCTGCGTCCATTCCCATATTTGCCAGAGTTGTTCTGGCTTTAAGTAGTTGTGTCCGGTCTGAGATCTGTAATGCTTCTAAACCTGTTTGCGAGATATCCATATCTGCAACATCCTGACTTAAACTTGCTATTTTAAGCGAGGAGCTAATAGTTAAATAGCCTGATGTGATTGTTTCTTTTCCACTTAACATATTTATTAATGTTGTTTTCCCTGAACCATTTGGTCCATAAATACCAATTTTTTCTCCATGCTTAATATAAAAATGACTTTGCTGGAACAACATTCTTGTTTGATACTTTTTCATAAGGTCTTTTGCCTCAATGATACGGTTTCCTCTTTTTTCGTTTGCTTTAAATTGAAATGCAATGTTTTTCTCTTCAGAAGGTTTTTCAACCTTATTTTTTTCTAATTCACTTTTTAGTCTTTTCATTTTTGACTTCATTGCACGATCTATTTTCTTCGCTTTCACACCATGGAATTCTTTCATTCCTTCTTGATCACGCATTGTACGGTGAGCTTTTCCTGCCCAATGTTGTAATTGCTCCATTTGAGCTTCAACTCTTGCGATATCCTTTTGCTGGCTATGATAGTGATGGAATTGAACGTCTCTGCGTTTCTTTTTCTCATTAAAGTAAGAAGTGTAATTTCCTTCATAAGTTGTAAGATGTCCGTTCTCCAGGTCAAAAATATGACCAACAGTTTGATCTAAAAAGTAACGATCATGAGAAATGATAACGATAGCTCCTTTGAAGGTTTTAAGTTGTTCGATTAACCAATTAATTCCTTGAAAATCCAGATGGTTCGTAGGTTCGTCAAGTAAAAGGATATGTGGATGACATGACCAAACTTCAGCTAAAGCAATTTTAAGTTTTTCACCCCCACTTAAATGTGAGAGGCGGTCATGATCCCATGATTGGTATTTTGAAAGTCCTAATTCACTTGTCTTTTCTAGAAATTCACTAGAAGGATGTAACATTTCTGCTGATTGAAAATCGACGGATTGCTTTAAATAACCAATTTTAAGTGAGGGAGCTTTTACGATTGTGCCGCTATCAGGCTCTATTCTGCCGTAAATCAAGTTGGCAAGTGTTGATTTTCCTGCACCATTTATACCAACTAACCCAATTCGATCTTGGTTTTTTATTTCAAAGGAAACATCGTTTAAAATCTGTAGATCACCAAAATGTTTGTGAATATTCCGTACTGTAAGCATAAAAAAACCTCCCTAGCCCTAGAGAGATCATTCTTTAAAAAATACATATGCATATGAAAAAAGGCTTCTGATATGGAAGAACATATCAAAAAGTTTCATAAGGGATGTATAATGTTGAAGAATGCAGACTAATCCAATTTCTCTAGGTAATATTAAGATTCAATAAATAAATGAATAATAATAGCCTGAAAAAAAAAGATTAGAACTTCATTGTCTCAACATTCACCCTTTCCGTTTTTATTACTATTATTATATGTAACAGGAAAAGAAAATGCAACACCATATCATATACATGGAAAACGGATATTTTCAAATGCCCTTTACTATTAAGTAGGGCTATGATAAGTTTTTATCAATTACACTTCAAGGGGGCTGTGTTATGAAAGTTCGCTATCATTATGTGAACAAAGCTGAAGTTAAATATTGTGAAAGTCAATGGACTGTCAAGGAAGCATATGAATATTTAAAGGAAACAGGGTATAGGTCAATACCCGTTTTAAAGGATGATGGGAAAACATTTGTTGGTTTCATCTATAAAGTCCATTTATTGGAGCATTTTGTTGAACATAATGGAAAGGAAACAGATCAAATTGAGCCATTCATTAAAAATCAAGATGCATACATATTTGAAGACGATTCTTTCTTTAAAACATTTTTATCCATTCGCCGGTTGCCTTTCCTAGCTGTCATCAATGAACAAAATGAATTTTCCGGTATTATTACTCATTCAAATATCATGGATGTATTAGAAGATTCTTTCGGAATGAAAACCGGGGGAGTTCTTTTAACAGTTGGTACGAAGGAGCATAAAGGTGCAATAAAGGATTTAGTAACTGCTGTAAAAGATATTAATATCGAAGGTTTGTTAACATTAGATAATGGTGATGAGTATATTAGAAGGATCATTTTAAATTTATCTGGAGATTTATCTGATCAAAAACTTCAAAAAGTCGTGAAGAAATTAGAAGACAAAGATTTTCGTGTAACTGCAATCGACCGCATTGCCAAAACAAATTAATGACTAAGGGATTGTTCGATTAAAGAACAGTCCCTATGGTTTTTTATTATTGAAAATTTGTCACGTCTTCTGGATGAAGAAATAATTCTGATAGTGTAACCGCTTTTGCTTTCTCTTTGACCTTTGGTACATACTGTCTTAGGACTGCTGCTGTTTTATCTCCGGCAATTCCAACATGACCAATTGCTATAATTTCAGTATCATCCTCAATCCTGTTTAATAATAAATTTGCTTGCCTAACAATATGACTTGTCGTATATTGTTCATCAAAAAATAATTCGTTTTCAAGGTAGGGGACACCTAACTCACTTGCCAATTTTTCAACAACACTTTTTCCAGTTGTTTTACTATCTAAGTAATATAAACCTTTCTCCTGACATACTTCCAAAATGATTCTCATAATTCGTGAATCAGCTGTAATTTTTGACCCCATATGATTATTCATTCCAACAGCATGGGGAACATCTTCTATAGCTTTTATGACTCTATCCCGTACTTCTTGATCTGATAAATTACTTGTAATTGCACCTGGTCCTAGCCAGCTCTTTTTTCCATGTAATGATTCCATTGGAAGGTGAAGAATCACTTCATGCCCTTTTTGATGTGCAAGCTCTGCATCTTTTTTGGTGGTTGACAAAAAAGGCATCACTGCAACTGTAAGAGGAATAGGTAAAGAAAGAATTTCCTTTGTTCCTTTCATGTCATTTCCAAAATCATCAATCACAATGGCGACATGTTTTGGACCTGTAGGTTGAGAAGCCTCAGAAAGCATAGGACTTGCAATATTCAAAAAAAGAAAACCAAAGATCATTAAAATTTTCATTTATGATACTCCTTTTGTTTACATTTCATCTTTCGTTTACCCTTATTAAGAAACTGTTCATTATTTTCACAGATATTGTTGCTTTGAAAATATAATAACTCTGTAGTAGAGCGCGATGAACTGAATGAACTTTCACTTTTAATCATTAAAACAAACAACAAAGTATGTGGAAAATAGCCTAGCTTTTTTTATAGTCTATCCAATAAAGAAAAATCGATGTGTATATAAGGTTAAAATCAATATGTATGGGAAGTTTAAAAAATACAGAATGTGGGAATAAAGAAAATATAAGTAAGTAATAATGAAGATGTTTGCAATATTGACATATTTAATTATGCGAAAATTGTCTAAATATGTTTTAGTCTTTACACATTTGAGAAATTCTGTAATAATTTTTGTCATAATAAAATGGATTTTGATAATGCATAACTATTTGAAGTCCTAGATTCTCGTATAAATGAATAACTAGGAGGCTATGTAATGAATACTGAACGCATGAAGAAGAGTTTACTTGAATTAATAAACAATAAAAGAGAAGAAATGATTGAAACAGCAAATAGAGAAGGTTATACAAGTGTATTAGCGGTTCAATGCAGTCAAGATTTGGACAAGCTATTAAATGAATATCAACGGTTATTATTAGATGAAAAAAAACCGAAAAGAGGAACTTTTCAGCATTTTGTTCCAAATATGAAATTGTTTTCGTTTCAAGATACTTTTTCCTATTAAAAAATACAGTGGACACCACTGTATTTTTTCTTTGTTTCAATTTTTAAAAGCTATTGATTAAGATGACCATACATAGGATCCCTGTAATAAAGGAATAGGTGGCAAACTGTTCGTTTCCATCACCATGGGATTCGGGTATAAGTTCTTTGTAAATAATAAATAGCATAGCTCCTGCTGCAAATGCTAAACCATAAGGGACTAGAAAACCTACATAGTTAGTTAAATAAAATCCTAATAATGAAGCAACAATTTCTACAGCACCAGTTGCGGTTGCAATTAAAAATGCCTTTCCCCTTTTAATACTTTGATTAATTAAAAACAGCGCTACTAAAAAACCTTCCGGAGCATTTTGTAACCCGATTGCAAACGCAATGAGATTTCCGGTTTCATTTGCACCGCTGCCTGAAGATGCATAACTAACCCCAACAGAAAGTCCCTCTGGGATATTATGCAATGTTATAGCAGCAATAATAAGGAGTGCCTTTTCATCAAATTTTATCCCGCTTTT